>TARA_B110000977_G_scaffold113490_1_pt1 | contig 10559 bp, 12 predicted proteins | sample TARA_B110000977 | Tara Oceans TARA_B110000977 (sample SAMEA4397798) | marine metagenome | biome: Polar Biome; feature: [SRF] surface water layer (ENVO:00010504); material: water (ENVO:00002006), including particulate matter (ENVO:01000060) such as... | depth 5 m | reverse complement strand
AAAAAAAAAATATAGTTCAGCTGCATACAATTTTAAAAGTAAAACAATTAATACAGGTGGATGTAATACTCTTTTAGAGTATGCGATAGTTTCAGATAATAGAGTTTTTAAAATGAATAATAAGAATAGATTTTTTAGAGAGTCAATTTTATTGGGCTGTGCTCTTCCAACAGCAAGTAATGCAATTTTAAACGTAGCAAAAATTAATAAAAAATCAAAAATTTTGATTATGGGAATGGGTGGGTTAGGATATTCAAGTTTATTTGTACTAAATTATTTAAGATGTAGTGATATAACATGTATTGACTCCAATAAGAGAAGGTTGAATATTATCAAAAATCAAAAAAACTGTGAATTTATTCACTTAGATAAGAATAAAATAGATATTTTTGTCAAAAAAAATTATGAAAAATTTGATTTAATTATAGATTGTACTGGATCAAAAAAATTAATCGAAAAAACTTTTTCACTATGCAAAAAATTTGTAGGAAAATTTATTATAATAGGTAATACCAAAATTAATGAAAAAATTAATATAAAGGCTTGGGATGTGATATTTGGAAAAACTCTAACAGGAGCTTGGGGAGAAGGAGGAACCATTATGAAAAATTTTCAAATTAATGAGAAAATTTTAATTGATCAAATAATAAACATAAAAAAAATTCTGTCTAAAAAAGATTATAATATAATAAAAATAAACACTGCGATTAAAGATTTTGCGAATGGTAAAGTTTTAAGACCAGTAATTAAATTTTAATATGTCTTATTTTGATCCAGGATACTTTACAAAAAAAAAAATGGTTAATAGAAAAGTAAAAAGATCTATTAAAAATAAACTAACAGCTTGGAAATTAGGTAAAGAGTATTATGATGGTGATAGAAATGATGGTTATGCTGGATTTGGATATGATGGTAGATGGCTTAAATTATTACCCAAAATAATAAAAAAATATAAATTATCAAATAAGTCCCGAATTTTAGATCTTGGATGTAAAAAAGGTTTTATTATGAAAGATTTAAAAATTCTTTTACCAGAATGTGAAGTTTGGGGCATAGAGGATCATGAATATCCAATTAAAAATGCTGAAAAAGAAATAAAAAAAAAAATAATTTTAAAAAATTACTATGATATTCCTTTTGAAAACAACTATTTTGACTTTGTCATTGGCTTTAGCTCTATCTACAAATATAATCTTAAAGATGTGGTTGAAATAATTAAAGAAATAAAAAGAGTTTCAAAAAAATCTTTTTTTACAATTGCCTCATACTCTAATGATAAAGAAAAAAAAATATTTGATGAATGGACACTTTTAGGTACAACTATTTTACATAAAAAAGATTGGGTCAAATTATTTCAGCTGATAGATTATAAGGGTGATTATTATTTTACGACTGCCGAATCTTTAAACTTAATTTAAATGTGCAATTAAAAATTTAAATTATTGAAAAATAAAATATAAAAAATGATTTGGCGATTAATAAAGTTTTTGATTTATTGTTGTTATTCAAAAATGATACTATTTTCAATTTATTTTTATAAAATAAAAAAAAATATTTTATATACTAATGATTTTGGATTTGGAGATTACCTTATTTATTGTGTGGAAGTCAGAAGTAAAGTAAATCATAAAACTAAAATATTTTGCTTTAGTAAACTTCAAAATGAAATTGCAAGTTTTTTTTTCAAAAAAAAATATATTATAAATTCTTTTATATTGATGCCACGTTTTATGAATGAAACTCATATGGGTTACAATTTCCTTAATGGAAAAAAAATTTTTAAACCAACAAAATTTACAAGATTAGTTGGGAATGGCATAAAGGCACCAATCTCACAGATACATAATGGTAACAAAAATTCAATACAATTTATCAAAAAAAGAATTAATTCTTCTAAAATATCAAATAAAATTATTGAAACTTTAAGAAAACCAACTTTATGTTTATTTATAAAAAATTTCTCAAAAAATTTTAATAACCATATGAATTTCCAAATAAGACAAACCCGTAATTTGAATAAAATTAATCATTTAATATTTTTTTTAAGCAGGTTAAAAATCAACATTATAATTTTAGGGAAAAACAAAGATCATTATATCAAGTTATTACCTATCATTATTAAAAAACAAAAATTAAAAAACATTTTTTTATTAAAAGATCTAAGTGATAACTATTCAATAAGTGATCAGGCATATACTGCGTTAAATTCAATAGGCTATATCGGTTCTGCATCAGGTGCGATGGATTTTTTTGGTCTATTAAATAAAAAAATTATTCTAATTGATCATGTTTTTACTAATTTTGATAAATATAGAAAAAAAAATTTTAAATTTTTATATAAAAAAGTGTATGATAAACAAAAACAAATTACAAAAAAAGTTCACTGGTACAAGTTTTATAACCCAAAAAAATATAAGTTTATAGAATGTACGTTTGAAGATATTAAAAAAGCATTATTACGCTACATTTTGAAGCCAAGTTTGATAGATAAGCTTAGTAGATTATAAAACACTGATTGATGTGAATAAAAAAAAATTTAAATTTTTGGGAGAAAATAAAATAGTTGAATATAATATAAATTTTATCAAAATTATAATTGATGTTTTTAAAATAAAATCAAAAATTGTTATTTATTTTTATATTCTTATTGGACTAACAAAAAAACCACTTAATGAATTTTTTATTTAAAGAAGAAATGAATTTTATTAACATATTTAAATTTTTTGCCAAAGAAACAGATTTAAAGATATGGTTTAAAGTATTTGTAAATTTTATTTTTCAATTCTCTATAATAATATCTGAAATTTTATTCTTAAGTGCTTTTTTTTTAATTTTGAATAAAAAAACACCATCAAGTTATTTAGAGGAAGTTTATCATAACTTAGAGAAATTAGTTTTTTCATTTGCTCCAAATTACTCAATAACTGAGGTATATATATTTTTATTAATAATATTTTTACTTCTAAAAAACTTATTATTAATGACAAGTAGTGTTTACTACTCAAACTTTGTATTTAGACTTTCTGTAGATAAGAGTGCTACGATGCTAAGATCTTATATGAACAGAAGTTATGAATTATTTTCAAAAAAAGAAATTTCTATATATATAAAAGAAATAGTTAGAGATGTAGAAAATGTATTTGTAGGAATATTTGGTTTAGTAATAACAATAATTGGAGAGCTCTTATATGTTATAATCTTATTATTTTTTATATCTAATTTAATTAATTTTAATTTAACTATTGAAATTTTATATCTTACTTTGTTATTATCTGGAATTCTTATTGTTCTTTTTTGTATTTCGAAAAAAGTTGGAGAATCAAGAGGCACAAATGAAATAAAAGTTTTTAAAGTTTTAAGTGATACTTTAAATTTATTTAAAGAAATTAAATTATTAGAAAATTCAAAAGACTTTATTTTAAGATTTAAAAATTATTCTAATAAATTTTACCAAAGTAGAGTTGTTTCAGGTGGATTAAATCTAGCACCAAAATTTATATTAGAGATATTTTTATTATTATTTTTTTTTATTATTTATAAAAATGAAGCAGCAGAACTTAACATCGATGAATTTGTATTAAAATATTCTGTTGTTGTACTTGCATTATTAAGGCTGATCCCTTCATTTGCAAAAATTGCCTCTGGAATAAGTATCATTCTTTATAATTTAGATGCAATTAAATTTATCAGTTCAGGGCTTAAAGATAAAATTTCTTTTGATAAAGAAATACTATTAAAGAAAAATATAATTAATGAAATTACATTAAAAAATATCAATTTAAATTTTAACAGAACTAGTAACACAATTTTGTCAAAAAAATTTGGTAATTTAAAATTAAATTTTAAAAAGGGTAATATTTATGGAATTTATGGAGAAAGTGGATCTGGAAAAACTTCATTACTTAATTTACTTTCAGGATTTATTAAACCAAACAAAGGAAAAATATTAATAAATAAGAAATCCTATGAATTTTATGATTTAACAAAAAATTTTAATATAGGATATGCCCCTCAAATAGCTACTATATTAGATGATAATATCGAGCTTAATGCTACGCTGCGCTATGATAACAGAATTGAAGATATTTTAAGATTAAAGAAATATTTAAAACAATTTAATCTTAAAAAATTTTTAAATAAGAGTTTTTTTAAAAACAATAGTTTATTATCAATAAGCAATATGTCTGGTGGTGAAAAACAAAGAATTGGATTTATCAGGTCTATTATCCATGAGCCAGAATTGCTATTATTAGATGAGCCAACATCATCACTTGATAAAATAAATGAAATTAAAATTTTAAAATTTTTAAATATTATTAAGAAAAATAAAATTATTGTTGTTACTTCTCATAAAAAAGATCAAAAAAAATATTTTGATCATATAATTAATTTATAGCTAGGTAAAATCTATTAATGATAAATTCATTTGAGTTAATTTTTATTAAGAAAAATTTTGTTTTTTCTGTCAAAATCACCCAATTTATTTTGATAAAAATGTATTAGTGCTAAGAAAACAGGTTGTATTTTAATTCTGTGTCTTTTTTTAAAAAATAAAAGTACGTATAAAATAAATTTAATTAGTGAAATACTGTACCCAAAAAACTTATCAAAAGGCTTGCCAATTTTTTTTATTAAAACCAACCTATATTTATATTCAAAGTATATTTTTCTTTTATTCAGACCTTTAAAACTTTGAGTAACAGAATGAAAAATTTTTAAATCTCTATCAACTACCAGACTTCCATTAACTGTAAATAATCTTCTAGAGAACTCAACATCTTCGGGTCCATAAAAAAAATCTTTATCAGAAAGTCCAACTTTTTTAAGTCTAGAACATCTCATTACTGACGCACATCCTGCTATTGCATCAGTTTTGATTATATTGGAATACTTTTTATTATCTTTTAAACCATATGGATAATCTCTCATATGAGTTTGAAACTTTAAACTATTTCCTATTTTTGTGCCCATCCACCATATTAGTTTACGATTATGTTTATATAGAATTTTTGGACTAACACCTTGAACGGTTTGATTATAAAAGTTTATTAATATCTTATTGAAAAAATTTTTTGGGACTAGCATATCATTATCAATACGTGCAACAAATTTAAAATTATTAGTGATGGCCAGCTTGTATCCTGGATTATGGCCCAAACCACAACCTAAGTTTTTTTTGTTTCTTAATAAAAATATAGATTTATTTTTGAATATTGTATCGTTAATTTTATAATTACTTCCGATAATTAATTTGTTAAATTTTTTTTTATAATTTTTATCTAACCAATCACAAGTTTTTTCAAAAATAGAATTTTTACTATTGTTATCTATTAGGAATAATTTCTGATCATGTTTTAATTGATTAATAATACTTTTTAGGCAAATAATAGTATTTTTATAATCATTCCAAGTTAAAACTACAATAGCTAGGTTTTTTTTCATATTTCTTGTATGTGTATATAAAATAATTGTATTAAATGAAACTCGAATATCAAAATCTTAGAAGTAATATTTTTATTTGGTCACCGATGATTAGTCATGTTGGGACCATAAAAGCTGCTATAGGCATGGCAAAATCCCTCACAAAATATGGAAGAGCAAAAGTTTATCTTGTAAATGTTTTTGGAGAATTTAATGATTATCAAGATAATAAGAATTTTGAATTATTAAATATTTTTAGTCGAATACCATTTTATAAAACAGGAATTTTATCAAAGATTTTAATATATACATTTACAATATTTGCCATACCTCACTTAATTTTCTTTATTGTAAAATATAAACCAAAGTTAATAATTACATGCTTAGTTGGATACGTGCCAACAATGTTAAAGTTTATCTTTAAGAACTTGATTACTATTAATAGTATACAGGGGTATCCAAAACTAAATATTCTTAGAAGGTTTCTGTGGAAACATATTTATTTTAAATCTGATGGTATAATAACGATGACCAATACAACAAAAATGAAACTACAAAAAGAATTTGGTTTTCAAAATTCTAAAATGGTAAAAATTGATAATCCAATCATATCAAGAGAAATAAGATTAATGGCAAACGAAAGTTTGACAAAAGAGGATTTAAAATACTTTAATAAAAAAGTTTTTTGTTCAATTGGACGTTTAACAAGACAAAAAAATTATTTAGAATTATTAAAAGCATTTAGTGATTTTTCTAAAATTTATCAAGATAAAGTAAATCTTTTAATAATTGGTGAGGGGGAAGAAAGACCTATTTTAGAAGGATTTATTAAAAAAAATAATATTAAAAATTGTTACTTACTTGGTTTTAAAAAAAATCCATATAAATATTTAACTAGATCAGATTTATATATATCATCTTCATTATGGGAAGAACCAGGACACACCATTATTGAAGCTGGTTATTTAAATATACCAGTTCTAAGTAGTGATTGTCCAAACGGGCCACGCGAAATAGTTAACGACAATATAAATGGGTTTAAGTATTCCATGAATAATATTGATGAATTTGTTAACAAATTAAATGAAATAGAAAATATCGATAGGCAAAAATTAAATCTTATTAAATATAATATGAAAAAAACTGTTTCAAATTTTACAAAAAAAGAGTTTTATAATAAATTTTTGAGTTTATTATAATTTTTTTTTAAAGATATAAATCACTTCATAAACAAAAAAACTAGGGTATATTTTTGATAATAATTTTTCAATATAGTAGGAAATAAAATTTCTTTTTCTTTCTGCTACGAATTCATATTTTTTAAAACTCCAATTTTTATCAACATTTGCGTTTATAAAATCAATTATTGAAGCATAATTTGGCAGCCATCTATGTCTGTCATTAATTTTCTTATTATGAAAAATATATTTTCCACTAATTTCTCCTCTAAATAAAAAATTTAACCTAAACTTGTAATATCCCATATTTGGTAGAGCTATCGATATAGTATTATTAGATTTTTTAAAAAGTTGGTTAAATACTTCATGAATATTTTCTAAGTGCTCCAGTACGTCAAGTGCATTGATTATATCAAATTTACGATCAAGATCAGGAAGCCCTTTCTCAATATTATAATTAAGGTAGTTATCTCTAATATTTTTATCTTCAGGGTTATAATCAATGCCAAAGTATTCAAATTTACCCTTAAGATATTTTTTAAACACTTCGTCTCTACAGCCTATATCAAGCACTTTGTCACCATTGAGATTACCCAACTTATTTGCTACAAATTCATTTCTATTATATGAAAATTTCATTTATCGAAAAATACACATTAATAATAAAATTAACACTAAAAAATTTTTCCCCATTGAGAATTTATCAAATTTTAGAGGTTAAAAAAATTTTTATAGAAGGAGATTCTATAGATTTGGGTGCAACAGATTCACCTAATAACATAACTCATTTTTTTTATAAAAATAATGGAAAAATTATTTACTTAGATAAATTTATAGAAAATAATACTTTCGAAAAAGTTGATCTTGAAAAATATCCAAATATTATAGAAAAACAGTTTAATAATGTTTTCCTAATGAATGTTTTAGAGCATATAAAAGAATATAAGAACTGTTTGAAAAACTGTTCTAGCTTTCTTAAAAAAAATTCTAATTTTTATGGAACTACACCATTTTTTTTTGGAATTCATCCATCACCCAATGATTATTTTAGATTTACAGATCAGCTAATAGAAGAAAGTTTGGTTGAAATTGGTTTTAAAGAAGTAAAAGTAATAACCTTAGGTACAGGTATTTTTGTTTGTTTTTATTCAATGATATTTTCATTCACAAAAAAAATTCCTATTATTAATATTTTTTTATTTTCTATTTTTTTGTTTGTTGATAAGATTATAGAATATATTACACCAAATTTTAAAAAAAATTATCCGTTAGGTTATTTTTTCTCAGCTAAAAAATAGTTAAATAAATTTATTTAAAAAAACTTCAAATTTTTTGCACTGATTATGTTCATTAAATCTATTAAGTTTTTTAAAAGCTAATTCAGATTTTAATTTTGCAGATTTATAATTTTTAAAAATATAAATAATTTTTTTTGCTAGCAATTTTTCATTATTAACAGGTGTAAGGTAACCCAACTTACCATTTTGCAAAATTTCTCTCGGTCCACTTAAGCAATTTGAGGATAGGATTGGTGTTTTGTAATTCTGACATTCTATCAAGATATTTGGTAAACCTTCCCATAGTGAATTTAATACAAACAATTTTGAAGTTCTTATAATTTTAATTGGATTCTGGTATTTTAAGAAGATAACCCTATTTACTAATTTTAATTCCTTTGTAATCAATTTTAATTTTTTATATTCGCTCCCACTTCCTACAATTAATAGCTTAGTTTCTTTTAATTTTTTTTTAACCAAGTTAAAAGCTTTGATTAATCCATAAAAATTTTTTTGATTTTGAAGTCTACCAACTGACACTATTTGATTTTTTCTATTTAAATCATTAGTAATTTTTGGTTTTTTTAATGGGTTATAAATAGTTATAATTTTTTTATTTTTGTTAAATTTTTTAAAAAATATTGTAGATGATATTGAATTACACACTATTCCTGAGGCAAAATAATAAAAAATTTTCTTAATATTTATTTTTATAAAAAAATTTATTTTATTATTATAATATTTTAAAGATCCGTACGGATGATTTGCTATTCTTATAATACAAGGTACTTTTTTAATTTTAGAAATCAGGATCGAAAAAGGGTGATCTTGAAAAGATAGAATTATTTCTTTTTTTTTAAATTTATAATTTATCAATGTATATAGAAAGCAATTAATTGCATTTAAAATACGTGGTGCAATAAACCTTGTATCAATTATTTTTTTACATTTAATTAGAGTTATTTTTTTATTAAGATTTTTTTTAACTTCATTTGATATTTTTCCAAATATTATTTGAACATTATATTTTCTTTTTATAAAATAATTTGAGAGTATAACTAAATTTTTTTCTATTCCACCGCGCTCTATATTGGGTATGAAAAAAAGTATATGTTGCATTTATTGCTAAAGTTTATATTAAGATGTAAATATACGTTATGTTAGTATCAGTAATAATACCTTATTTCAATGATGAGGTTAATATAGAAAAAGCTGTTAAAAGTGCTCTTACTCAAACCTACAAAAAATTAGAGTTAATAATTGTTGATGATGAAAATTCTTCAACTTCTCAAAAGGTATTATTAAATTTAAAAAAAAAATTTAAAAGAGTTAAAATTATTTCAACACAAAAACAATCTGGCGTCTCTATAGCGCGCAATAAAGGTATAAAAAAAGCAAAAGGGGATTTTATTGCATTTCTGGATAGTGATGATCTCTGGAAAAAACAAAAAATTAAAGAACAATTAATTTTTATAAAGAAAAATAACCTAGATATTTGTTATACTGATTACTTGGCTGTAAATGATGACAATAAAACTCTTTATAAAGTAAGAACACCTAAAACACTTCTTTATAAAGATTTATTAAAAGAATGCCCTATTGCTTGTTCATCTGTTATTTTAAAAAAAAAATACTTAAAAAAAATCAATTTAAGATTTTTAAAACAAAAGAGGATTATATGTTATGGCTAGACCTGTCTAAAAAAGGTTATAAGTTCTCTGGCCTAAATAAATTTTTGTCTATTTACAGAGTGCGTTCAGCTTCACTATCTAGCCTTCATTTTAATAAAGTTTATAGTGCTTTTAAAATATATTCACATCATTTAAATTATAATTTTTTATTTTCAGTTATTTTTGTAATAAGGCTTTATATAAATGCCCTTAAAAAGAAATACATATAATAATAAAAAAATTTATCTATAGCTCCATTAATGTTTTAATTGTACTATAGTGTGATATCACAATTAATATAAATATCTAATAATGAATATTTTAAAAAAAAAAAAATTTAAGTCTTTTTTTAAAGACTATATTCTAACTCTAGAGAGTAAGCTAAAAGATATAGAGCTTGATAAACTTTTTACTGCTTCAGAGCTAATATTAAAAACTATTAAATTAAATAAAAGTATTTATGTCTGTGGAAATGGTGGATCAGCAGCAATTGCAGATCATTATGTCTGTGATTTTTTCAAACAACTTTCAAAATATACAAATTTAAAAGCTAAAATTAAAAGTTTAAATTCTGATCAATATCTGATTTCAGCAATATCAAATGACATTTCATACAGTGAAGTTTTTAAAATTCAGGCAGAGAGATATATGAATAAAGGAGATATTTTAATATTGATAAGTTCTTCTGGAAATTCTGAAAATATAAAAAATGTATTAAAATTTTGTAAAAAACAAAAAATAAAAACTATTGGCTTTTCAAATTTCTCAGGTGGTTTTTTGAATAAATACTCTGATATATCTATTCATAGTAAAATTAATAATTATGGAATAGGAGAGGATATAAATCATATATTGATGCATTTGTTAATGCAGTTTATTGCAACCACGAACCTTAATAAAATAAATAAAAATAAAAAAAATTTTATACTTTAATTCTATTATATTTTTTTTTATCTTCTAAATTTTTGCTCTACGAATTTATAAATAAATGAAGCTATAAATAATGATATAGC
>TARA_B110000977_G_scaffold23110_2_pt1 | contig 10561 bp, 4 predicted proteins | sample TARA_B110000977 | Tara Oceans TARA_B110000977 (sample SAMEA4397798) | marine metagenome | biome: Polar Biome; feature: [SRF] surface water layer (ENVO:00010504); material: water (ENVO:00002006), including particulate matter (ENVO:01000060) such as... | depth 5 m | reverse complement strand
CCCCCCCTGCCACAGCCCCCCCCGCACCTGAACCCTCCCCCGCCCCCGAGCCCACCGGCCGCCCCACGCGCAAGCGCCGAGGCGTGGACCACGACAGCGGCGACGCTGGACGTGCGACTCAAAGCGCGCGGACTGGGGGTTTGCTCACCACCGCATCAAATCGGCAAGCTCTGAAAGCCGCAGAGGAGGAATCCGTGTTCCGGCGTGAACGCATTTTGGACATCTACCACTGCGTTGAGAGTCTGTGTTTCTACACCGCGAAGGAGATCGCGAACCAGATGCAGGTGGTGGACGGGGTGCTCACATTACGAATTCCGCACGGCGTCACGAACATGCTCGTGGTGGTGCACGATTTACTCGAGATTCTGCCCAAACACATTTTAGCGCTAAGAGCTGTGTCGGAGACGAACGCGAAGGAATGGTTCCCGTCGAAGGATACGCACTGGGGCTTGGAGAGTGCTTCTCAACTGCCAGACTACAAGCGACGGGCTTTGACTTTGTTAGAAACGTTGTGCGACGTCGCGGCGTCTGGAAAGCACCGGCGTTTGTACCAGAAAATAAACGCGAACGTCGTGAATTGCGTTCAAGACTTGGCCCTGGTTTCCAGTCTGGAACTGGCGAGTAAAAAGAAAATCAAACGCAAAATCGGGCAGACTGGGACGACGCCTGAGAGCATTGCGGATGCTCAGCAGTTCCTGGAGCTGGCAAAGACCGCGGCGCAGACTTTGAAGAGCGTGTGTACACTGTACGAGTGGCGTGATCCGTACGTCGCGGCGGCGGCGGCGGCGTGGCCTCCTCGGAAAAACAGAAAATCAGACGGCGCGCCTGGGAGTGACACATTGCTGGACGCCGTGGTAAACGGCGCGTTCGTGGCGCTGCGCCGCGCGACACCGCCCCCCGGGGTGGGGATTGTCAAGTCCGTCGTGGAAGTGGCGCCGGCGCGCGCGTTGCTTGCGGGCGCGGCGAGACTCGCGGGCGTGGAAGGCGCCGCCGGTGTGTTGGCCAGGGGAGGCGTCGATCGGTTGCGGCCGGTGTTGCGTTTGGGGTTAGCTGCGGTGCGGCTCGCCGCAGCCGCGCCGGAAGACCCCGCGTCTGTCGTGGCAAAAGCGGCCGCAGAGAAGGCACGCGCGGAGGCGGCGCGTTTGGGCGCCGCGGCGGTCGCGGCGGGCGAGGCACTACCCGCGGCGGCGCCCGCGGATGACGGCGCTACGGAAACAGAGCCTTTGAAAATTCCGTCTCTCAGTGTGAACGCGACGGATGCGCAGAAAATTGCGATGGAAGCGCGGGATGCGCTGCTCCCAGTCGCGACGCACGGCCTCGGGTTGTTACAAACGCTTCTGGATTTGGAAACTGAAACGGCGCGGGACGGCGTTTTTTCGTTCCTGGACGCCGCGGCGGAGGACGACGACGAGGACGAAGGGTGCCAGCCTCTTTTGGCCGCTGCGGTCGGCGCGGTGCTCCGGGCGTGCGCTGAGGCGATGGACGCGCAAACAGACGCGGCGAACGCGGGGTGGAGAGGAGTGGAGGGTGTCGGGTGGGTGCTGGAACCGTCGAGTAGCGATGCGGTGAATGGTGATGCGGTGACAGTTGCTGATGTCACTCCTCCGAACGCGAACGCGGCGGGCGAGTTTACTGATTTGATGGCGGACGACACCTCCGCTGCTGATGCGGAGAAAGCCGCGAGGGAAGCGGCTGAGAAGGCTGCGCGGGAGAAGGCGGATGCGGCGCTTAAAGAGGCGAACTCGGAGGCGCTTGCGAAGGCAACGAAAGAGGCGGCGAAGCGAGGGAAACTGTTACCTCCGCCCCTTGGGCGCGGGTCGGGCGCGTTGCTGTTAGCCGCGATGCGCAGCGCTGAGGCGCTTTCCGTGGATTCCTCGACGCAGACGGCGACGATGGAGGCTCTGGCGGTGCCTCTCGCCCGCGTGCTTGAGCTTACGGAAGACACGTTCGGACAGTGGTGGTGTGGCGGAGGCGCCTCCCGGTTCGTGCACCAGGACGGCGACGACATCACGACGGCAGCGGCGGCGGCGGCGGCGGAGACGGCAGAGAAAAACGCCGGCCGCGTCGCCGCCGCTGTTGCGTACCAAGCGGATTTGGGGTGCCGCGTTCCAAACAATTTACGCGAAGAGCTCGCGGGTGCTGGTATTTTGCGCACCGCGGAACGCGCGTTGCTGTTGCACCACCTTTTGGGGAATCTGCACATCCACGACGGAAGGGCGGTGGAGGAGGAGGACAAAGAACACAAGAGGTTCCTCGAGCTCCTCGTCGAGCGCCTGGGCGGGAGCAAGGGCGACGTCGAGGGTACTGATGTTTCGGAAACGGACGCGACGAGGCTGACCAGGGCGTTTGTCAACCTAACGCAGCTGCACAAGCACGTCAAGGGCTTCCCAGAAGGGACCGTGGCGGAGCACGACGTCGCCATTGTGCAGACGCTGGTGGACGAGTTCAAATGCCACCTGCCTGGTGGGGGGGGAGCGGAAGCGGCGGCCAAAGCGGCTGCCGCATCAGCAGCGGCGGCGGCAGCAGCAGCACCTCCCAACGACGACACCGCAGAAATGGTCGAGTGAGCTCGTGTGATATCACTTGAGAATAACATAATACAGAGGTGACTCATTACAACTGCTTGTTCATTTGATATCTTAACCTACAGACACTCGGGCGCGTTTGAATTCCCCGCCTGCGGGCGCGCGTCTCTGAAGTGCAGCAAGTCCACCGGCGTGGTGGGGTTCGAGGTGTGCCCCCCTTTCAGGCGTCGGGTCATCTTCGCAGACGATTCGCCGAACACGTGTGAGCGGCCGTGCGTGTACAGGGTGCACCCAGGCACCCGGTGTTGACCTTCGATGACCGTCAACACATCGTCCCCTCGCACGGCGCGCCACTTGTTGTCCTCGCCCTTCGTTTTGAAGGACGAAATGTCAACGCTGCCCTTGCTTTGTCGGTAGTCGAGCGGCACTGAGGTGTACGGCATTGGTTTTCCCGGCGTCGTCGGTAACAACGCCTGTGCGTATCGCTCCGGTTCGCCCGCCGGTCGAGACTCGCCCAAATCGGGCATCGCCGCGCCCACCGCGCCCGCCCGAATGGCGCTCTCCATGCTCGGCGCTAACCCCGTGGCCCTCCCGAAACTCAACCCGTGCATCTCCACGTTTTTTATCGGAACGTGGCCGGTGTACCCGGGGATGTGCGCGCGTCTGTTTTCGTTGCCAGTTCGGTTGCCTTGAGGGTTGACCTCGGTGTACGAGCTTAAACGGCCTGAGGTGTGCAGGTGGTTGTGACTCGCCGTGCCGAAGGAGTAGTGCGTTTTGCCGAGCGAGGGTTGGGAATGCGAGAATCGAAGGCTGGGTTTGGAATCCACATCGTCGTCGTCGTAATCGCCGATGGATTCTCTGACTAATTGCCGAGAGCTGTGCCCGTAGCTCTTGCCGTACAAGTGCTGCTTGGCGTGAATATGGCCGGTGTACCCGGGTAAATGACCGCCGTCCAACGCGTCGCTCGGTTTCACTTTTTCGCCTTTTTCCTTGCCACTGAATCCAATCTTGTTGTTATACGGAGTCGGGGCGAGACTCGCGGTGGGGGCGGTGCGCAATGACCCAACCCCGTTGGTCCCTACCGCTCGAAACGAGTTCCGAATATCACGCACGCCTTTGGTTTCATCAAGAAAAGGGATGCCTTTGCCTGTTTTGGACACGATTTGTGTGGGCTTAACGGGGGGGCCCAGCGACGCGACTTGGGCGTACAAATCCTGTTGTCCCACTGGTCGTGATTCTACGAGGTCGGGATGTCCACTCGGGTTGCCCCCGTCCCGCTGAACCGCAACAGCGACCTGCGCGCGTCTTGTCATCTCGCTGTAGCTGCGGCCGATCACCTGGTTCTTGCCTGTGAGGAGAGAGCAGGGGGGGAAGGTTAGGCGATTGGTTGTTGGGCGGTGTCGGAGGCAATCGCGTAATCGAGGATCCTAATTCGACACGATTGAGAGGAGTAGCTGGATACATATAGTAGATCCTCTACGTACCTGGGACGTAGCCGGTGCACCCTGGAATCTGCTCGCGACGCGACATGACGCACGACGAGGTGAGGGTGTGGCGCGGGAACGGGCAACACACCTGCGCGTCACGCTGTGGAGGTTGAACAGCCCGCGGGGGCATTTCCCTTTCCAAACACCAACGAAAATCGTCCAAGAATGTGGAGATCGACTAGAAATATGACGAGTTATTAGACCTCCAATGTATAGTGACAAGCGTGCCGAAACCTGACGTTTCGAGCACCAAATTTTCACGAAAAGCACGCTTCGAGGCTTGTCGAAAGCACTCTTCGTCGCGATGAGGCACGCGTCTGCGCGAGCGCGTGCGATGGAGTGGGCGACGGGTTGGTCAAAGGTGGCCGCGGCGACCGCGCGCGAGCGTCCCGGTGCCGCTGTCGCGGTCGTCGCCGCGGTCGCCGTGGCGCTCCCCTTCCTTCTCGTCGCGCTGCTTCTCGCGGCGATGACGTTCGTGGTTTTCGCGCTCCCTCTGGGCGTCGCCACCGCAGGGTGGTGGGTGATGAAGAACCGGACGGACGCTGAGAAGAAACCGGACTCATCCTCCACGATCTTGAGTAGACTGCGAGCCGGGACGTTGCGCCTGTCCACGTTGTCCGAGGGCTCGGAGCGCCTATCGGAGATCTCCACCTCACGGGTCTCACACGTACAACAATGGTACTCCGGCAACCCGCCGGTCGACCTCCTCGTCGTGTTCAGCGGCCACAACGAGTTTAAGATGGAGGGGTGCGACGACGCGGCGCGGCTCGTGGCGCGGAGGATATGCGACACAGTAGAGAACAACGTGCGTGCAGACAGTAACAGTGTCTACACAGACAACCCCCTCACGTGTGCCATGGTTGACATAGAGACCCTGTGCGATGTAGACACAAACTACCCCGGCAAGACGCTCGGTAATTTATTAGCAGACGATTGCAAAAATATCGTTTTCGTGGTGGAATCAGCGGTGTGCCTGGAAACGCCATCCGACGCGCTACGCAAGTTCAAACGAAAGCTGAAGAGCTGTTCGATTGACTGGTCATCAACGGAAAGAGGCTCTGTCGCCCCGTTCACCACCGTTGCGATTACCAGGTCAGTCGGCCCGGAAGGCAACGTGTGGTGCGGCCCGAAAGCGGGGGGCAAGGCGGGCGCCGAGTTCGATCAAGAGGTTGACGAGCTTTTGAGAGGTGTGAATTATTTGGAAGATGGCAGTGACGCAACCTCACCCGTACCTCGGTTGTGTGTCCGTTGCGACGCGGAGATTGAGCACAACGGCCCGGGAGTAATAGACAGGTGGAGCAAGGAGGTGTTGGTACCTGCCTTGTCCGCACTGCCCCCTATACCACCAAAAATCCTATCATTATCCTCAACGCACACGGCGCTGCTCACAAAGCACTTGAACGCGCGGTCACTGGTCGTGGGGTGCGACTTGTGGTTCCACGATCCGAACGATGGAGATGGAAAAGCCGATAACGATGGATCTGATAACAATAAGAATACTAAAAGGATCCCGCGCATGGACCCGAGGGCGCCCAATTTTGCGCTTATCCGCGAGTTGCAACCCTCGCTTATTGTGTGCGCGTACGACGCGTCCGTGGAGGCGCTGAGGGAGCTGCTGCCGCGGTGGAACCTCACGCAAAATCCTACTCACGACTCGCGACGCGACAGCGCGTACGAAGAGCACTGCAATACTTTTTCGTTTGAAATCGTGGTGCTTCCATGTCCATTAGGCAGGGACTGCTTGAAGAGGTCAGCACAGCAGATCATGGAGCTCGGTGTGTTGGCGCGCGTTGATAGTGCTGTGGCGCAAAACGCGTCCGACAAACTCACAACCGGTTTGCTGAAGATCAGGGCGGCGGCTGAGAAAACCTTCGGCGGCGAGCGAGCGTTGATTCGCGAGGTTGATGAAAACAGCGGACTAACTACCCCTACCCCAAATCAAACCAAGACTTTACGCCCTCAGCCTTGGGTTTTCATCGAAGCTGACCCTGAGCTGTACAGTGCGGACAGCTGTACGCCCCTAGGCGCGGCGTTGGCGGAAGGTTTAGGGGTGGGGAACATCGCGGATCCTGTTTGGAGCGATCCGAAAGTTGAGGAGAAAAACGATTTATCGAATCGCGCCGCCGCGGCGCTGGCCAAAAGAATGTGCGTTGATACAGACGCACCTGCTGATACCTCCACTCCCTCAACACACTATCCCCAGCTCTGCGCGTCCCGGTTTTGGACCCCGAGGGAGCCTGACTGGTGGATCGTGGCGCACCCCACTGCGAACGGTACCTCCGCGACGCAAAAATCGTTTGGCGATTCCTTGGATTTGGAGGACCGCGAGCGACACGCGGCGCTCCGGGACGGACGCGTCGTGACCCTGCCCGACAACTTGTGCCACGCCGCGTCGCAGTGGACCCCTGATTTAGTGGACGTCGTGGAAGCGGTGTTTCAGGAGATGGCGAAGCGGGCGGACGAGATGGAGCAGAAGGTTGAGGTGGTTGAGGTGGTGAAGGAAGAGGAGGAGCAGTCGAAGGAAGTACTCCCGGAAGTAGTTCCAGAAGTAGGTCACAAAGAAGTTCCTGAAGTACTTCCTGAAGTTACTATTCCTGAAGGTACCACTGTTCCGGAAGCGAACGGAACCTCCATCGTGAGGTCCAATACCCCTGTCGTCCTGCACGACTCGTTCCGCGATCAAAACCTGCGTGCACTACCCATCAACGCGCTGTCCGTCGACTTGCCGCTCCTCAAAATCACGCGTCTGGATTTATCCAACAACGAACTGCGTGAGTTACCCGGGCTCGGGTGTTTGAAACAAACATTACTGAGTTTAAAACTGGAACGCAACTGGTTCGAAAGGGTACCGCCTGAAGTTGGGGAGCTGACGAATTTGGAAGAGTTAGACTTGTCCAGGAACTTCGTCAGGCCGGGGGACAAAAGCCTGGCGCTCGATTCCTTGTGCAACTTGCGACACCTGAAAGTTATTGACCTCCGGTGGAACAGGAAAGTGTGCACCGCAGAGGTGCTGGAACGAATGCGCAGGAGGCTGAGTGGAGGCTCTGGAGAGCAGTTATCAATCACAGATTCTTCTGTACCCGAGGAACGTGACGATTCGGATTCCTCCGATACGAACAACCTTTCAGTCGTGGACATTCGGGTGACTGTTTCTTTCCCCGCCCCGGATGGCGCGTTCGTGGGATCGTCACCCGCAGACCGCAACGCCAACACGTTGAGGGCGCAGCTCGAGCCCTGGAGCACTTTAGCGTTGCGCAGACGTTTAATCGAGGACTTCCACGAAGACCCCGAATTGGTCCAAGACCCGGAGCACGTGTTACGCGCGGAGGTGATGCGCCGCGTGCTTGAGAAGTACGAACACGAAGGGCTGGTCACGGAAAAGGGAATGGGGCAGCGAAACGTGGTGAAGGTTACTGGTTCGCCTGTATCTGAGGAGAACCTATCACCCCTCCGCACTGAGCTAGAGTCTTGGCTACAGCAACGCACGCAAGGCGCCAAGGGCAACGTTCAAGAGCGGCCGTCAATCGACGCCAAGGCGTACATGATCTTGCGGTCGCCCACCGACTTCAACGCCAAGCTAGGCGCCGGGTCGCGGAAAGCGCGGAAAGCGGCGGACAAGTTTGCAAAGTTTGAGGGCTTGTGGAAGTGTGCTCAAAACGCGCTGAATGCAGTGGATCCCGACTTCGCAAAGCAGTTCACCGCTTTAGCAGTAACCTACGGGTTCCAGGGCTCACCGCACATCGATAAGCAGAACGTGGGGCCGTTTTACGGGCTGTCAATCGGTGACTTTGAAAATGGGACCGGCGGAGTGTGCGTCGAGATGAACGCGCGGACCATAGCGGTGGTGGACACGAAACACAAGCTGGGGAAGGTCGATGGGCGGTTCCCGCACTGGGTAGGGCCATGGGATTCGGAGAACAAGGAACGGTTCTCGCTGATTTACTACAGGACGATGGGGGACGCGGAGCCGATCACGTCAGCTGCGTTCGACGCGGACGGGGTGGGGGTGGAGGTGGAGGACGAGGGGAGCGAGTAAAAAGTTTATTATCATCGTAAAAACTGTCTTTATCCAAACGCGTTTCGAGTCTCTCTTCTTTTGTCTTTGTCATTGGATGACTAGTTTATGCATGGCCAGGGCAGCCGTTCATGCGCGCCCAGAGGAACACGTCGGGATGATCATTCTGCGCCGCTTCAATGGGCGTGTTCTCGTCCAACGGGCAGTCGTTCGCGCGCAACCATTGCAGAACCTCAAGTTTCCTCACACCTGCCGCATACACGCACGTGTCTTTGTCCCATGGGCATCCGTTTGCATGCGCCCACTTCAGAAGCTCGAGATACCCGCCTATCACCGCATTGTTCCACGTGGTTGCGTCCCACGGGCAGCCGTTTGCGCGCAACCACTGCAGTGTTTCCAGCTGTCCGAACGCCGCTGCGTTAGGGCATAGTCGGTCTCTTTCGTTCAGACGACCTCTCCGTTGCAGGTGCATCAGCATGCTTAAGCTTCCGCGAGCTGCGGCTTCCTTTGGGCTCAGTTCTTTAATCTGCCGCCCCATCGCCGCCACTGCGTCGCACATCCTATGACTCACCGGAAGCCTTCCATAGCCTTCCCCTCGACGTTGTTGTCACGTACGTCCTCAGCTCTGACACTCGTTCGAGATCTATTGGATCCGGCAGACTGTCAGAGCTGAGGACGTACGTGACAACAACGTCGTGGGGAAGGCTATGGAAGGCTTCCGGTGGGTCGGACTGGGGAGCGGCGTTCTTGGCCGCCACACGCCTTTTTCTACGCTCCGCGTCACTCTTCTTCCTGGACATCGTTGAGAGTATCGAGGGTGGTTGGTGGTGGCGTGTGCGTAGTGTGCGCGTAGTTGTGCGAGAGGTTGTGAGCCTCGTGGTCGGTGTCGTGGCTTTTTCCCTCGGACGTTACAACGAGTTTTTGACAACGAAAAAAGCGCAAGCGAAATTCGTCGACGCATTCGGTTCTCTCATAAGAGGAGCATGCGCGCGGCGTTGCGCACGTCGCGGCTTTTGGCGCCCCCTCGCGCCTGGTCATCGACCAGACGGCCATATTCCTTAGTCACGCGGTGCGTTGACGCGTCTCCGAAGGATGTGAAGCGAGCAGCCGCGGGAGGGAAGAGGCTCGAAGCAGATGCGAATGAGATAGCCGAGAACCTCAATCACGCGTCGGCGGTGGCCTCAACCTCGTCGGGTGTGACCTCCCCCCGCGCGCAACGCACCCTAGGTCGTTTATCAAAATACGCAGCACACGGCGATACAATAACAGGGTTCTTCGAACCTGGTTTATTAGATCTGTACCTGACCCTCGATGCGACGCAAACGCGTTTGGGGGCTTCAGGCCCTTTGTGTGAAATCGGCGTGTACCACGGAAAGTCGTTCGTCCCGCTTGCGTTGATGCGACAGAAAAACGAAAACGCAATTGCGATTGATTGCTTCGAGGACCAAGCCGTGAATTTGGACAACAGCGGGGAGGGGGATAGGGGTGCGTTTACACGAAATGTGGAGGAAGCCATGAGGGTTTGTGGGGTTGCGGAGGAGGAGGACGACGGCGACGATATAAATGATTGGCTGCAAATATTACAAATGGACTCGGCGAAATTAGAAAATGATGCGTCGCCGTTGACCGCCGCGACTTGCGATGAAAAAATCCGCATCTTCTCCATAGACGGGTGTCACACCGCTGACGCCACAGTGAGTGACCTGCACGTCGCCTCCGACAGCCTACACCCAAACGGCGTCGTCATAGTGGACGACGTTTTCAATCCAGACTGGCCGGGCGTCGTGTCTGGAATATTCAACTGGAGAGCAGACGTGAATGGAAAAACTTCCGGAAATAGTACTGCCAACGACCCCCTCGACTCATCATGGCACTCACACGGCCTTGAGCCGTTCGCGATAGGTTTCGGGAAGGTGTTCATGTCCCGCCCGGGTGTGAGGGATTTGTACTTCGAGGAGTTTTGCGGTATCAGTAAACAGAGCGATGAGAAAAAAGAAAAAAAAGCGATGCGAAAAACCGCGCAGTTTATGGATAGAGAATGCGCCGTGTTTCGCCACGGCTGGATCTCCACGTTTCACGGCAACGAATGAGAAGTGTGTAGGGTTATCAGGGCTTAAATTGTAGGGTATTGACTGTCAGAGGATAGAGGCAACCGTTGTGTACCCAGGCGTACCAACCGCACTACTGTTCGCGTTTGCCCACGTAAGCAACTCGAAGTGCCCGAGTTCGTACGCCTCCTTAGGCATGCGTGTGTCCCACGGGCACCCGTTCGCACGCGCGCACTGCAACACCTCTAACTGATCGCCCCTTGTAGCACCTGCGCACGTGTTTTCGTCGCACGGTGCGCTGTGCTTGCGCGCCCACTTGATCATCTCGAGGTGTCTACCTACCACCGCTCACGCGCACGTCATCATGTTCCACTGACATTCGTGCGCGCGCAGCCACTTCAGCACCTCGAACTGTCCACCTTTCGCCGCGGCTACGGATAAGTCTTCCTCGAACGTCATAAGTCCGCGCCGATGCAAGCTCTTCAG
>TARA_B110000977_G_scaffold172848_1_pt1 | contig 10568 bp, 8 predicted proteins | sample TARA_B110000977 | Tara Oceans TARA_B110000977 (sample SAMEA4397798) | marine metagenome | biome: Polar Biome; feature: [SRF] surface water layer (ENVO:00010504); material: water (ENVO:00002006), including particulate matter (ENVO:01000060) such as... | depth 5 m | reverse complement strand
TGGAAGCGCGTTTCGCCGCTACAGTTTTTGCGACTCGTTCGGAAACCTCATCCGTGTTTCGTTTCAGCTCTAACAAACGGCGGACATCGTTTTGGTGGTTCGATTTTTCCGCCGCGTGTACGCCGTCCATGGTTACTCTGATTTCTTCTAGCTTTGTTCTTAAACGTGACCTTGCATCGCGGCGTGACCGTCGGGTGACTTCTGAGTTCGCGTCGTACGCCCGTGCTTGCGCTACTCGCTGCGCGTTATGTTTTTGTTCCCGTAACTTGCGCTTCGCCGGCGACTCCAAGTCAACCGCGTGTATCCTCAAGGCAGCGCGCGTGTCTTGCGAGTGCGCGGCTGTTCTTAACTGACTACGTTGCCGTCGTTCGTGTGACGGGTCATTGGTAGTGTCAGACGAAAATCCAAACTCGCGCGCCTCGATGTCCGCGTCGTGAAGCTCCAGACGCGCGCGTTGCATTTCGGGGACAAGCCGCGCCAGGTCCCGGCGCTCTTGCGATAGACGAAGTATCGCGTTTTTTCGGTCACGTTCAAGCTGAGCGCGACGGTCGGGTTTTTCAGGAGACTGTGTCGAAGTTGGGTGATCACCGTCCACGGGTCCGTCACCAACGTCATTCCTCTGATCATACTCACCCCACTGTTCGTTCCGTGTGTTTTCGTACTCCAAACGCTCGCGTTCGTATTGCACATCTTCAAACGAAACGTCGTTCTCATCTTCGTTCGCCGCGTCATTTCTCCGCTCCTCTTCAATCCGCTCAAGCTCCTCTTCCTCGTCCAAAAGAGTAAGTTCGCGTTGCATGGCATCCACTCTGTGTGTTAACTCAAAGATAGTATCCTTCGCCCTATCGCGTTGCGCTAAAATCTTGCCGAAGCATTCCTCGGACTGGCGCACGCGTTGGTCAGGATCGAGATTCGATTCATTCTCACGCAAATCAACCCCGCCCGAGTTTAAGAACGCGTCAATCTCGTCACCCGCCGCGGTAATCGCGGCTGCTGTCGCGTCATCATCCATGCCATGTGCGGCATCCTCCTCTCCGTCCGTTTCGTGCGCGAATGCCTCCGTGTCTGAACGTCCAGTGGCTCCCTCAATCTCCACCTGGGAAACGTCCGGCTCGGCAAATTCTTCGCCCTCACCGGCCTCGAAGCCTGTAGGGTGGGTGAGGGGGAGTGTTAGTGTACGAGGGTCGGAGGGGTCGTTATGCGCGCGGACAGTGTGCCACACGCGTGGGGTGGGAAGAAAACAAGCGAGGTCAGTGCTCCGTCGAGGACGACACGACGTGCTGCCGGATCGGGCAACTCCCAGTCCGAAAAGTCAACACAGATGAGTCGGGTGGTGTCGGTCGAGTCGAGGACGATGCACAGCTGTGTTTGGCATGCCTGGTACACAAAATGCGTACCTCTCGGCTGTGCCGCAACCTCCGCCATGATGGGCCTCGGTCGCACGACCCCGCACCGCCCAGTGAGGAAGGAAGGAGGCGAGGAGGAAGAGATTCGTTGAAGGAGAAAAGGATTTCTGGGAGCATCATTTGAAAGTTGACTGACAGTTTTTATAAATTTCATTTATCTACTTTGCCCCCCAACCCACATCCCTACTTGAGTTCCTTGAGCGCCGCGTCGACGTTCCGCTGCACCCTCTGGTCCACGTCCTCCGTGGGATCAGGAGGCACGAACACCGTCCCAGTGATCATCTCGAATAGCTTGATGTACCGCTGCGAGAGCTCCACGACTAATTCATTCGGCGCGTCTGGAAGCGTCTCGTCGTTGTAAGGGTCGCATCGGTCGGCGAACCATAACCGTAAAAACTCCTTATCGATCATCTCGGGCTCTTGACCGGCGGCGTGGCGAGCTTGATAGGAGTCATTTAACCAGTACCGGCTCGAATCCGGCGTATTAATCTCGTCAATGAGACGAATAGTCCCGTCGGAAACATCCCTCCCAAATTCGTACTTAGTATCGACTAAAATCAACCCTTTCTCCGCCGCCATTTTCTGCGCCTTTTCAAACACCGCCAAGGTCTTTTCCACGCAGTAATCCAAATCATCCTGCTTCATCCACCCTTCCTTCACAATGTCTTCAAGCGAAATAGGCCGGTCGTGTTCCTTTTCCTTCGTAGTGGGCGTCACGATGTTCGCCGGAAGCTTTTGATTTTTAACCATGTCGTTTGATAATTTGTTGCCGCAATAGTTTCGCCCGCCGTCCTTATAATGCGTCCACAGGGAAGTACTCGTACTCCCCGTTAAATACCCTCGAACCACAAACTCGATGGGGAAGACCGCACACCTTTTCATGATCGTCACGTTAGGGTCTGGGCTAGATAGCCACGCGTTCGGGACGATATCGCTCGTTTCGTTGAACCACCATTTGCTGGTTTGGTTTAACACAGCACCTTTGAAAGGGATGTGCGCGAGATGTCGATCGAACGCGGACTGGCGGTCCGTGACCACGGCGATCATCAAGTCGTCCACGAGGTACGTATCCCGCACTTTGCCTTCGTACTTGGTGCCTACGGTTAGGGAGGATTTGGTCACGCAGTTGCCTATCGCGGCGGTGGCCGCCGCCGCGTGGGTACCGTCGGTGGCGGGCTCTACCGCATCGGAAGAGGAAGCACTGATGACGCTCCTTCGTCTCAAGGGTTGCTTAGGGCCTACACGCGAGCGGAGCGCGAGCGCAGGAAAAGGGGACACGCCGAGCGCGAGCACGGGACTCGGCATCAACAAGGAAGTCGCGACGAGGTGGAGAGCCGCGCGGGGTCCAAGTGCGATCGTTTTGAAATATCGATGCGCGGAAAGTAAAAAGTGAAAATACAGATATTGATTGAAACGATAACACGCCCTCTACGCTTCCCTCCTCACTTCCCCTTCCCCATCTCCTTGAGCACCTCCGCGGTGAAGGGTCTGCGCTTGACCCTCTGGCGAACCCGCTCCGCCGCAGCTTCCATCGCAGTCGCAGACACTTCCGCATTAGGCTCCAAAAACGCATCCAGCCCGAACCCCCTGGGAACGACGTCGGGTGCGAGAAAGATTTTATCGTTTTCTGACGCGCCACTTCTCCATTTGGATACGCCGCCCGCTGTGTCCACACCTTGCGCCACGACCGCGAACCCGGTGAGACACTCCGCGAGTCGTTCTTCCACATCCAACGAGACTTTCATCGCGCCTTCCTTCACCGCCAAGTCGTACGGCAAGTGGCAGTAGAATTCCAATCTGCAAGTTGTTTTATTTCCATTTTCAGAAAAGGAAACAACCGCTCCGCACGGGAACCCATCCGTGGATTGCCAGTGCACGCTTTTATTCACATCTCGCTCCACCGCGGTGACCATGAACCGAAGGGCTTCTAATTCATGCGTTTTACTCGAACCGAACTGGTAAAACAACTCGCACTCCGCGGTTTGAATTTGTCGAGTAGCGTCTGATGTGAACCCAACTGCAGTCGCTACTTCCAACCCAGGTACGAATCTTTTCAACGCGCTCGCATCGTTCCACAAGGCATAACACGTCTCCAGACTCGCCTCCACATCCACCTCGCCCTCGAACTCAGACAGGACGTTGGCGTATTTCTTCGGGGCGAAGTTCTTCGCAAAGCGCATTAACTTTTGCTGTTCCGCGAACTCGGGCGACAACTGCGCGACTCGCGATTCAGCCGGGGTCAAATGATCGGAAGCGGCGGTGCTGCTCGAAGCCTCCCCCCTTCGCCCGCCGTCCAAACTCTCCGCGCGTCGCAGCAAATCAAACTCAGCGCGTTCCTTGGAGGATAAAGGGTCGGAAGTTGGCGCGGAGGCGTGGGTTTTGATGGTGGGGGCGCGTGCGGCGCGGCAAGAGGAGGTTGGGCGACCGGCTGTGGTGCCACTGCGGAATCCTCCTCGTCGCGGATTGGGGGCAAACCCTCGGGTCGATGTCGCGGCAGCACAGGCCAAGGCGGCACGCATGGCGACGGATTTTGCGAAGCTGTTGAGACACAAAGAGGGACGTGCCGTATGTGAGGCGAGCTCCCACGGGTGTGACCGCTGGGGGCACTGCCGCCGCCCGCCGCCTTCGAAAACCTGGAGTTGCACTTTTTTGAAGAGGGTAGCATGGGTGCATTGGGGTCAAATATGTTTACTGTCTATGTCAGCTGTTGATAATGAACGCCTTCGCTACGCCACTCCCCCCCTCCCCGTGTTCGCCGCCATGACCAGCGCATGCTCCACCCCCAGAACCCTAACTTCCCGCAGCGCTTCTTCCACCTCCATCGCCTCCCTGGCCGCGGCGAACACGGATTGGTTCCCCGACGCTCTTGCGAACCACTTTTCGCATTTGGGTTCCGCTAATCCGGCGAACTTCGTGGCGTGCGCCCGCCCGCGCGCCCGCGACCAGACCCAGCACACCCACAACCTGCGGTACTCCACCTCCTTGACCTCAGCGTCCGATAAAGTTATCCACGTGGAAGCGTCATCAGGTGTGTCGCTTTCGTGTGAAATGTGGTGGACCGCGTTTGGCGAACTGAATGGGGTTGGACTGTTGTGTGGTCCATTTGGCGATGGAGCAGAGTTTATTCGACTGCCAAGAGCGCCGTTCCCGCCGCTCGACACAGTTCGCTCGGTTCGCGCGCGTCGCCGGTCCGCTAAAGCCACCAAAACGCTTTCCTCTATCCTTTCGCTAACCAAAACTCGCATAGCCGTTTCGACTTCTAATAGGTCAAAAGCAGTGCAGGGTGTCCATCCGTTTTCGCGTTTCGGTTTTGGCGCCGACTCGGAGTACAAGTCGGACGGAATCTCAATCGTCTTGTTTTTCGCGTTACTTTTGTCATCCAACTGCGCCCCTTCATCATTACGTTCCAAACTCGGCTTACAGAACCCTGGTGTGACGTTCCCCACGGACCACGCGTCGGCGACGGCTTTAACGACGTTCGCGAGGCACAAATCGCCCCCACGTGGCGCCCTTGGAACCCAAACGGAACACTCCCGCCAACTCACGTTGGGCGCGATTCCCAGATTATACGCCAAGCGCCAATAGTGCGACAAGAACCCGGCTTTCAGAAAGCAATCCGTCTTCTGGTCAGGCGTGAGTTGTGTACCCGCGTTCAGTCTGTTTAGGCTTTGAGCTTTTGCTTGCCAAGCAGAACACCGTTCCTCGGAAACATTCAATCGCGCTTCCAGTGTTTTCGAAGCAGTTAACAGGGTTTCTAAGTGGACATCTCTTTGCTCCACCAGGCGCTCCGCCGCTAAGCGTCCGCGCGTCAACAATAAATGCGCGCGTTCCGCCTCGCGCGTCGCCGCCTCCGCGCGCAACGCACGCGTCTCGAGACGACGAAGTTTTTCCCGGAGGGTTTTGTACTCTTCTTTTGAATTAGAAGATGTCAATCCAGAAGGGGACACTAACGACGCTTTCGGGGATTGAACGGGCGAGGCGCTGAATTGTAACGCCGGAGATTTCAATTTGCGCGACGCCGATGATGACGCTTTCGCATCCGACGCGTCCATCGCCCCGGGAGACGGTACACGAACTCTTGGCGCTTCTCGATGACCACTCGATGTCACTTGTACTGTGAGTTGTTTCTTTTCGCCTGATTTCTTTGGACTCGTCGGACTGGTGCCTGTGGGACTCACGCGGTGTCGTCGCCGCCCCAAAAGCGAAGACGGCGCAGTTTTCGGTGTGTTTTCGTCGACACCCAGATTGGCCATGGAAGCTGCTAATGCATTATTCGCAGCTGCTTTCGACCCACCGCTTGCTGGTTGATCCGGCGACCGCCCGGCACCTGGGGTTTCCGGTTGACGTATTGAGTCGCGCCGGTCATCCGCGGTTAGGGTCGGGCGTGTGTTCACTGAGGGCGGGGTTGGGAATTTGCTCCGCCCGCTGAATGACGCGCTCCACGAATCCGCCTTGTTCTGCCACGGAGACGGCGCAGGCGCGGCCGCGGTCTTCGCCAGCCTCTGCGCGAGGATGTTGACCCCCTCGCCATTCGACCGACGACGCGCGCGATTCGCCGACATCCTCCAATGCCCCACCCGCGCGACGCTCGCGACTGTGAGATGTTAACCCGATCCCCAATTGAATTGGAAACCTGGGGGTGCCGCAGTCGCGGGGAAAATATGCTAAGTTTGACAAGTGTGACGCCAGCGCAGCACTCGTCGCGGCACGATGGCGTCGTTGGGATGTACCGCGGCGCACCCTGCGGTGCCGCACCGGCTCGGGCACCGGCGATGTTCACCCCGCAAACGCCACAGCGTACTCGTGGTCCACGCGGTGTCTTCGCGAACGCGAGAAAACAACGAGGCATCTGGTATTAAAAACAACATCCCCACCGATGGCCAACCTGAACGCAAGCACGTGGTGATCGTGGGTGGCGGCATGGCCGGCTTGGGGTGTCTCCACGCGTTGCGAGGCATCGACACGTTGGATGTCACTTTGCTGGAATCCAAGCGGGTTGTTGGAGGCAGGGTCCGGTCGAAAACCGCGCTCGGTGCGCTTCAGTGGGACACCGGTGCGGCGTACTTCACAACGAAAAACAAAAATGGGCCATTCGCGAAAGCGCTCGACGCCGCGGTGGATGCAGGGGTGGTGCAACTTTGGGATCGGGATGCGGAGGGTGACAATGTTAGTAAACCCGGCATGTCTATGGGCACCGCGAGTACCTCGGAATCGAACGGCCGCGTGACAATCGACAATGCATCCTTCATCCCATTCAAAAAACAGAAAAAGCAACTCTTCGTCGGCGTCCCGAGCGCCGCCGCGTTTCCAAAGTTCATAGCCGAGCAATACATCGCCGCGAACTTCCCGGAAGCGTCGTGGGTCGGAGATAACCGGGAAATCGGCGTCCCGGAAATTCTGTGTGGCGCGCACGTGGACCGTGTTAAGGAACTTGGGGACGGGGCGGGGACGTTTTGGCCGGTGCATCCCCATGGTTCGTCCCCAAAAAAACGGTGGGGATTCATGACACGGTGCAAGGAGGGCGGGCACATGTGGTACAAGCCCCTGGAGTGCGATTTTGTTGTGTTCGCGTCGAACGCGTTTGCGACGCACGGGCTGTTGCAGCAAATGGAGCTGGGGAACCCTTTGGAAAGCGGTGAGACGGAGATTAATGAATCTAGCGCCGGAGAAACTTCTGGTTCTGATTCTGTCGCCGCTCTCAGTAGATTAACCGATTGCGCCTCCAAAGCCCGCAGCGCATCTTGTTGGTCCCTGACTATCGCCTTCGACGCGCCTTTGAATTTAAAGTACGACGCGCTGAAGTTGACCCCGCCGTTTACAGGTCACATCGTGTGGCTGGCGAACGAATCCAGTAAGCCCGGGAGGGGGGGGGCTGCTCAAGCTGGTTGGGGTTATAGATGGGCGGAGGTGGGCCGCGCGCCTACTACCGGCACCGGCGAGTGCTGGGTCGCGCAAGCGAGCCCGGAGTGGTCAGCGCGCCATCTTGAGTTGAACCCTACTGAAGCTGCAGAACAGCTGTGCGCTGTATTCTTGTCGCTCATAGAAAGGGACGGCGTCAGCGGCCCGAAACCGGTGCACGTAAAAGCCACGCGCTGGAGGTTCGCGTTTCCGCTTATCGACGAGAATGAGACTGACGACCATACAAAAAACAATTATTTATTCGAACCTGCGCTTGGCGTCGGGGCGTGCGGTGACTGGGTATCAGGACCCCGGGCCGGGGACGCGTACGAAAGCGGCGCAGCGATGGGGAACGCGGTTGCCACGCACTTGGTCGTCAAGGATGTGCGCGAGTAATTATTACTAGGTGCTGTTTGTAACTATTCGTTGTACATTATAGACTATCACATCACTTCTATCCGAACACCATCTTGACGAATATCACCAGCGCGTTTAGGACCACCAGCGGGACTGCATTTGGGGGGGCAGGGGAAGTAAGTGTAAGTAAGTGTCAGCACGAGAAAAGGTGGACTTTAAACTGAAAAAATAGATGACCTAAACATCTCATCTCTGGCTTTGACGATGAGGGCGGCACGGGTGTGGGGAATGACTCGATGTATGGACGAGTAGTGATGTGAACACCAAGACGAAGTGTACTGAAAATTCTCCAACGTACCTCGCATGTACTGCGTCGCGGTTATCAGCCCTATGAGTTGCCCCCGCGGTGATGTGGCGCTGACGTATCCGCTCGTGAGCGATGATTGCCCCAGCCCGGACTTTTCGAGGAACCGCTGTTCGTTTAAAATCGCGAACGCGTTGAACGTGAGTAGCACGGACTGACAGAACGTCCACAGCGTCATCGTGGGACGTACGACGACGCACCGGGGGTGCCTCCGCGCACCGGGCGATGCGAACACAACCAAAACGAACGTTTGAGTTGGTCCTTTTCCACGCTCGGTGCCAACTTTCGCATCACGAAGATGGGCCCGCACGGCGATCGCCAGGACAAACCCATAGACGTCGTACACACTAGTTCGATGCCGACCACCGAAAGAGTGGCCGACAATCCACCGAGAGCGAAAGTTTCGACTTTAGTCCCTCTGATTGATGAGTTAATAACTCAAGAGTTTGTTTTTTTTATGTGGCGAAATCGGCCAGTTGCGACTCAAGACATTTCTGAAAATGAAACAGGCCGCGGGGCAAACTCTCGATCGAATTACAAGACGCGGCCTGATACCATCCATTGCGTCCGTCACTCTGCGCTGCGCTCATCCGCACAACAAACTTCAACCATCGTCGCCCCCGCGTCGTCGTGTTTGCTCACTACCACTTATAAGTTTTAAGTCACTATGTCCGTCCCTGTGTCCACCACCGTCGAGGGCCACGGTATGCCTTCCGAGTACAAGTCCGGCCAGATGAACGCCATGGACGGCGATGGCGAGCGCAAAGTCGCGTTCATCACCGGTACCACCGGCCAGGATGGCTCCTACCTCGTCGAGCTTCTCCTCGAGAAGGGTACGTTTGAACTTCCTATCCTTTTTTTTGTTCTTTCCCATTGAACACGACGCGCGATACGAGCACGTTCTTCGCACCTCCGATCGGGTCTCGAAACGTTTCGTGTGTCGTTCCGCGGCTTTTCTTGATTGGGCGCAATCGATACCGATACCCCCCTTCTCGAACATCCACTGAACCTTCGATTCCACTCCACCTTCACATCTACAGGCTACATCGTGCACGGTATCAAGCGTCGTTCGTCTTCGTACAACCACCCTCGCCTGGAGCACATCATGGAAGAAGGTACGTTACCCTCCGATCGTGTTCGATCGCTTTTTTCTCTCGTAGGCCGCGGCCCGATCGAGAATGGGAAGACCTCTTCACAAGAACACCGAGACCCTGTGTTGAGCCTTCGCGCCGCGTATCGCACGCGTTCTTCGCACGAAACCATCCCTCGAAGGATCTCTCGTAGATCCTTCCGTCGTATCAACCATCCACGACCAATTTGAGCGCCACGCTGACGTCTCCTCCCTCACACCCCTTGCTGCCAATTCCTTGTCTACCCCGCGGCTCGCGTTCCTCTCGAATCGTGCCTTTTCTCAAAACTCAAAAATAACTACAGGCTACCCCAACCGCCAGAACTTCTACCTGCACTACGGTGACATGACCGACCTCCACGCTTTGGTCGGCATCATCCGCGACGTGCGCCCCACCGAGTGCTACAACCTCGCCGCGCAGTCGCACGTCCAGGTGTCTTTCCAGATGCCCATGTACACCGCCGAGGTCGACGGCGTCGGCACGCTCAACCTGCTGGAAGCCATCCGCCTCTCCGGCCAGGCCAAGACGTGCAGGTTCTACCAAGCCTCCACCTCCGAACTCTACGGCAAGGTCCAGGCGATCCCCCAGGACGAAGAGACGCCTTTCTACCCCCGCTCCCCCTACGCCGTCGCCAAGATGATGGCGTACTGGGCCGTGGTGAACTACCGCGAATCGTACGACATGTACGCGTGCAACGGCATCCTCTTCAACCATGAATCGCCCCGCCGCGGTGAGACTTTCGTCACCAGGAAGATCACCCTCGCCGTCGCCAACATCAAGGCGGGCAAGCAGGAGTGCTTGTACCTGGGCAACATGGACGCCAAGCGCGATTGGGGCCACGCCAGGGACTACGTGGAGTGCATGTGGAAGATGCTCCAGCAGTCGGGCCCCGAGGATTTCGTCGTCGCCACAGGCGAGACCAACACCGTCAGGCACTTCGTCAACGAAGCGTTCAAGGTTGCGGGCATGGAGCTGAAGTTCGAGGGCGAGGGTGTCAACGAGGTTGGTATTGAGGTTGCCACCGGCCGCACCCTGGTCCGCGTCCACGAGCGGTACTTCCGCCCCGCTGAGGTTGACCTCCTCATCGGCTCCCCCGCCAAGGCGCTTTCCAAGCTGAAGTGGAACCCCAAAACCACCTCCCTGGAACAACTCATCAAGGAGATGGTCGAAGCCGACATCGCGCGCGTGGAAAACCCGTCGCTGCGCATCTAAGCGAGGAACGAAGTGATTTACGCGAGTGAATCATGAGTGACTCTTTTAGTGCATTGGGCGGTGGAGAGTACTGAGACGAATTCGAGACGAACGAATAAATGACATTAAAATGAGACCGCAGTTCATTATTTCAAAAAATATAATTCTATTCACCCGCTCATCTATCTTCGCGCCTCTTGGATATGTATCAAAGAGCCGTAT
>TARA_B110000977_G_scaffold180088_2_pt1 | contig 10583 bp, 4 predicted proteins | sample TARA_B110000977 | Tara Oceans TARA_B110000977 (sample SAMEA4397798) | marine metagenome | biome: Polar Biome; feature: [SRF] surface water layer (ENVO:00010504); material: water (ENVO:00002006), including particulate matter (ENVO:01000060) such as... | depth 5 m | reverse complement strand
ACAAGTACAGGTACTACCAAATCCAACACAGACAAAGGAAACCCGGTAGGGCGGGCGCACGCTGGACGGGTCACGGCGCTCACCGTGTCGCCTGACGGTTTACGGGTCGCCAGCGCGGGGACGGACAACGTGTGTCGTGTGTGGGATTTAGGCAGCGGTCGAAACGAGAACTTAAAACTCGGAACCGCACTGAACGACGTCAAGAAAGCCACTTCCCTTGCCTTTGACCAGACGGGCGACCGGCTCTATTTTCCCAGTAGCGACGGGAGCGTTTTGATTTTCGACGTGTGCGTAGACGGGAACGGGGAAAGAACTGGGGCTGGTGATGATTCAATAGAAAAAAACGACGTTGATGATGATCAAAGTCGCGGTACTCGTTGCGGTGGATGCGGTGGACGAAATACCGTTCGCAGCGTCGGCCGAAACACAAATACAAACCAACGATCGTCGAACAAAAAATACTCAAACAAAACCGCCAAAAACGCCTTTGCCTTTTCGACGCTTCGCGGGCACCTCGCCGCAGCGTGCGCGGTGGCGGTGCACCCCGACACCCAAGAGGTGTTCACCGGGGGGGCGGACAGGCACGTGCTGGTGTGGAGAGCGCCTGTGACGGCTTCGGCGTTGGCGGGGAGGAGAAGAAAAAAACGAGACGAGGGTGAACCTCGAAATGGTCGGAGCGACGACGGGTCGTTTGCGCCGTTTCGAGCCTCCGCCGAATCTAGAAATCGCGCAACTCTCGCCGCCGCGGATGAAGACGACTGGTCTGAGGATGATTTATCACTCGAAGTTGAAGTCAACCCCGACCCGAGACAGGGGGCCGGGATTCACGGGCTAGGATACAGGAGGAGGTTCGACGAATAGCTTAGGAATACGTAGCGAGCAATATATAAATGGAGGTCTCCAGCACTCAGATCATTATCTCAATACTCGTATCTGCTCATTTTGGTGCGCTCGTGGTTTTGCCACTTGGCGCACCACGTCACAGCCTCCACACTTCGCGGCACGTCGCAATGCCCGCGATGGCTTCCCTGACGCCCGCGGTGTTTCCCCGCGGCAGATCCACAACCTGGCGGTCCAGTATCCGCTCGGAGACTCGCCATGTTGGGGGGGTGCGTGGGGGTGGAAGACCCGCGGCGAGGTTGGCCATTACTCGCGCTTCGCCAAATCGCACCACCACACCTCGTCTCCCCGAAACGATCGCAGAGGCGCTTGAGACGGTGGATAAGCATTTGAACGGTGCATCTGCGGGGGCGGACTTGTACGCGGTGACCCCGGAAGTGACCGCCGCGGTGCGCACGATGGTGGCGTCGAAGCGCGTGGATGGCAAAACCGTGTCCGAGGTCCTTGACGCAGCGGACGGGGTGTGGGAAGTGTTCGACATGCCTCACATGAGGAAACTATCGTCACCGGTGAACGTCACGTTCAAGCCCGTGCGGTACACGATCAAAAACCGGAAAATACGAAGCGACGTCCGGTTCAACATAGGCTCGACGGATGGTAACGATGCAGACGGGTTCGGCGGGTGGCTCAGCACAGCGGGCGGTGTCAAGGTTTCCACGAAACGAGCCGACGCGGTTGAGTTGGGATTTCGGGAGTTTTGGGTGGCCAAGGATTTGGACGTCCCGCGAGCGTCGCCTAGGTCACAACTAAGTTCCCCCGAGATGCGAGTATCTGCTGTTGACGCGTTGATCGACACCGTTGGCAACACCGCATTCCTCCCATCCTTCGCCATGTTCCCCCTTCACTTTTTCGACCAAGAGAAAGGCCTGTGCGTGTTCGAGTTTCCGCCGCTAGGCTCGTTCATTGCGTGTAAGCGGGTTAAGGAATAGTAATATTGAAATCGTATGAGCATTTAGTGTGAGAGCATAGAGTGGACTCGTCTACAGCATATCTGAGTATAACATTTGGTATTCAGTTATTCACACGTACGGTAGTCTTACCTCTCACAATCTACGTGCAGTTCCCCGGCCACCTGGGGTAGGGAATCACGTCGCGGATGTTGTCCATGCCGGTGCAGAACAGGATGAGGCGTTCGAACCCCAATCCGAACCCAGAGTGCACCACGGACCCGAACCTGCGTAGGTCCATGTACCACTCGTACTCCGCGGGGTCCAACCCTGATTCTTTCATCCGGGATTCCATGACGTCGATGCGTTCTTCTCTTTGGCTTCCCCCGATTAATTCCCCAACCCCGGGAACTAAAACATCCATCGCCGCCACGGTTTTGTCGTCGTCGTTAAGCCTCATGTAAAAGGCTTTGATATCCTTCGGGTAGTTGTACACGATCACGGGTTTCTTGTACACCTGTTCTGCGAGGTACCGCTCGTGCTCCGTGGCGAGGTCGATGCCCCACTCCACGGGGTACACGAACTTTTGACCGTCCGCCACGGCCTTTTGAAGAATCTCAATCGCCTCCGTGTATGAAACACGGCCAAACGCGTTTTGCGCCACGTTCTCGATACGAGATAAACTCTCCTTGTCGTACATCTTGGAAAGAAACTCAAGGTCCTTTTTGTTCGACTTTAACACGTGGTTCAAACAGTGACGCACGTAGTCCTCCGCGCACTGCATGTCGTCCTTCAAATCCGCGAACGCGATCTCCGGTTCAATCATCCAAAACTCCGCCAAGTGCCGCGTGGTGTTTGAGTTCTCTGCGCGGAACGTTGGGCCGAACGTGTACACGGAAGTCATGGCGCACGCGTACGTCTCCACGTTGAGTTGCCCAGAAACGGTTAAAAACGTGGGCTCGCCGAAGAAATCTTCCTTGTATTCAATCTTTCCGTTTTCGTCGCGAAGGATGCCTCCGATTTTACGGCTCGCGATTTCCATTTCTGTCAATTCCATCTTCAGCTTCAACATCTTGTCAACCGCGGGTTTCACTGCGGATTTGTCGCCGCCTTCTTGTTTTGCCACTTCTTTGACGGCTTTCACGTCTTCGCCCGCTACGGTGACCTCGGACCTCTTGGCATCCACATCTGCGGCGGTGGGCACAGTCTCCCCCTCCTTCTCTTCATCCGCAGCTTGCAACAGTGTAGTAACCTGGAACATCTCCCCCGCGCCTTCGCAGTCGCTTTGCGTGATCAACGGCGTGTGCACGTACAGGAACCCGTTGTTGTGGAAGAACGTGTGCGTGGCGTATGACAGGGCTGAGCGGATGCGCGCAATAGCCGCGATCGTGTTGGTCCGCGTCCGGAGGTGAATCTTTTCGCGCAGAAACTCGAGTGAGATTTTCTTCTTCGCAATAGGGTACTTCGCCGCGTCGCAAGGCCCGACGTGTAACACCTTGGTGACGTGAAGCTCCACGACTTGCGAGGCGCCTTCGGGGGGGGCTTTGACTTCGCCGTGCACCACGACGCAGGTTCCGGTGGCTTTCAGCTCGTCGATCGCGTACACTTCTGAACGCACGATGCACTGCAAATTCACCGGGCCGGTTCCGTCGTTGATCTCCAGGAAACACAACGCGCCTTTGTCCGCGACGCGGCCGGTTTTGACCCAGCCCCCCACCACGATGGAGGCGCCGATTAAAGAGGCGCCCTTATCGGGACAAGCGTGCACCGTGCTGATCGACACGCGGTCGTACAAACGGCTGTACGGGTTTTTGATGGTTCCGGCGAGCGCCGCGGCTCCGTCGGCGGCGGTCGTCTTGGCCTGCACCGCAGCCTCAACCGCGGCGAGCTGCGTTTTGAGCTCGCCGAGGTCCATATCAGCGAGGGCGGCCATGATGTCGGCTGTGCGCGAACGGACGAGCGACGGGAACACCGATAGCCAGGACGTGCGGGTGTCACGTCGAGTGTGGGTCGTGTCGCCGGTGTCGGTCGACAGGCGATCGGATAACTCGTGAAGTTCAGCACAGAGCGCTCTATTTGACCTCGGGCGCAGGCAGCGCCAACGAAAAAAATGTTCGTTTGGTTTTCTTGGCACTCGTCTTGATTTCAAGTGCCCACCTCTCCTCATCACACCACGCGACACGGCGGCCGCCGTTTGTCGTGCACGTCTCGGCGCGTTTGACTTTGCGTGTGCATTGGACTAACGCCGGGCGTGAATACAAAAATGCGCGGCGGCGATGACCCCTCCCTCCCTCCCGCGCCGATGCCCGCGCGGTTAGCCACCGCCTCGAGCCTGGGCAACACCAACGAAAACTTTAAAGTCGTGATCCGGGTAAGGCCGCCGTTGGAGAGAGAAGTGTCCGCTGGAAAGAGCTACAAACACAGCGTCGCGGTGGACTCGAACAACGCGACGTGTACTTTATCCGAAAACTTAGAGGCTTGGCGGGGCGGGGGCGGCGCGGTGGACGGCGACGGCATAGTTTTCAACACGCACCAACACACCTTCGATCACGTGTACGACCAAGACGCGAGCCAGAAGGAGGTGTACGAACGCAGCGCCAAGGATGCTGTGTTGAGCACGTTGAAGGGGTACAACGCTGCGATTTTAGCGTACGGCCAGACCGGTACTGGTAAGACGTACACGATGGAGGGGGACCCGCTTGCGCGGCGGGAAATCGCAACCGCCGCACGAAACGATGCAAGCTCAAAAAACAAAAGAACAAAAAACATTCACGCCGAGCTCAACGGCCCGTCATCGTCTGTGGGCCAGGAGGACGCGACTGGCTCGGAACGAGGCATAATCCCGAGGGCGATCGAGGATATTTTCGGGTACATCACGGACGACACGAGTACGGAGAGTAAATACCTAGTTCGAGCTTCGTACGTGCAGATTTACAACGAGGTCGTTAGCGATTTGTTAAAACCTGACCGGACGAACTTGACAATTCGCGAAGATAAAAAACGCGGCGTGTACGTTGAGGGGCTTTCCGAGTGGGTCGTGAAAACGCCGGATGAGATTTACGGTTTAATGGAGAGGGGGGCGAGCCAAAGAGCCACTGGGAGCACCCGAATGAACGAGTTAAGTTCCAGGTCGCACGCTGTTTTTATCATCATCGTCGAGAATGCCAGGTTCGAGGTTGATGAATCAAGCGCGTCGGGCGAGTTGCGACAATCGTTCAGGGTGGGTAAGCTGAACCTTGTGGATTTGGCGGGGAGTGAGAGGGTTCGGTTGACCGGCGCTACTGGCGTACGCTTGGAGGAGTCCAAGAAGATCAATCAATCCTTATCCGCTTTAGGCAACGTTATCAAGGCGCTGACGGAACCTAACGGACGTTCTCATGTTCCGTACCGCGATTCCAAGTTAACGCGTGTGCTGGAAGACTCTTTGGGTGGTAACTGCAAGACGACGATGATGGCGATGATAAGTCCTGCGTTAGAGGCTTTTGCGGAGAGTTTGAGTACGATTAAATTCGCTAACAGGGCGAAACACATCAAGAACACGGCGAGGGTGAACGAAGACCTCGACCAGAAGAGTCTGTTGCGCAAGTACGAACGCGAGCTGCGAAGGTTGCGACAGGAGTTGGACGAGCGCACGAAAAACCTGGTCGATAAGCGCGCGCTTCTTCAGCTGGACGAGCAGCGACGGAAAGCGGAGGCGGATAAGATGGCTGCTATTACGGAATTAGAACGCAGAAGCCGGGACTTTTTGAAGGAGAAGAAGGAAAAATCAGAGCTTGAGGATAAAATCAACGCCATGCAGAGTCAGATGTTGGGCAACGGGGTTGCGGATGGATCTTCTGGAAACGGTATCGGCAAAAAGTCAGCAGTGGACCAGAAAGCGTTCGACCTCAAACTCAAAATGGAACAGAAACTCATTCGTGATGAGTATGAAGGGAAGATCCGTGAGTTGGAAGCTGACCGTCAATCTGCAGAGGAGGGCCGGGCACAGGTTGGCAGGTACAAAGCCGTTCTCTTGAAACAGCGCGATATTATGATTGCGCTCACCGCGCGGTTAAACGAGCGCGACGAAACCATCATACGGATGCAAGAAGAGCTGAAAGCGTACGACAGCGAGTACCGGCGGGTGGAGGATGCGTTGGACGCTAAAACCGCGGAGTTGATTGCGTTAAGACGAGCCGCGATGCGGCACAACGCGGAGTCGCCCAGTAGGAACGACGAGCTCGTCGCCGCGCTCGGGGGGTGGGCCGGGGGTGACGGTAACGCGAACGGATCCTCCGACTCCACGCGAGAAAACACTTCCCGCCATGGCGCCAGCGAAGTGTTCGACGGCAGCGCCAGTGATACCCCTGGGTTTGGACACAGGGATTCGGAAAGCGGCGAGATGTTCACGTTGAGGAACGAGCTACGATCGAAGAACCTTGAGTTAGAAAAGTTAAGAGCCGAGATCAACGTGGCGAGCGCGCAGCAGCGGGCGTACAAAGCAGCGAGCCCGCCATCCTCACCGTCTAACAATAACTCAACAACTGTCCAGTTACAGTACCAGCAGTTCCGCCGCGAGATGGCGGTTCGACTTGAGGAGAAGAACTCGAAAGTGCACATGCTCGAGGATGAAAATGGACGGTTGCGGAAGGCGCTGGAGGGGAAAGGAATGGAAGGCAACGGAAGCGCATACGGATCGTCATCTGAAAATTCGAACGCGCTGCAGGAAAAAGTAAACGGCTTCGCGCGCGAGCGATCGGCGCTGCGAACGATTTTGGAAAATAAAATTCAATCGCTGGTGGTTGGGGTTGGAAGGTCGGTGGACGGGCTTGGTGCGGAGGCGGACGACAATGCGCCTCGACTTCGACGGGAAGTCAGGGCGCTGGAAAGGCTCGTCGCGGCGACGGTGCAAGCTATGGAGCACTGATTGTAACTCATTATTTTGAAACTTGACGACATTCCCGAAGCACACTGATCGATTCGTTCGTTCGTCTCCTCGACCAACGCAAGCTTGTCTTCACACTTGCGGCGCGACGATTTGGCGTGTTCGCGTGCTGTTCGCACGCATACGTATCGTATTCATCAGACGTCTCACTACGTCGTCTTTGTTCCTCCAGCGGTGTCGTGCATAACGCTACACCTCGACCGCGACGTTCGATCGGACGTGACCGTACGCCGCTCGGCGCACAGGAAGGTCAGGCACGCTGTTGCCGCCCTTCTCCCCCCCGATTTTAGTCGCCGCGCTCGTGCCTCTCGCCACGCGCGCGCTCGTGATTCTCGCAAGCTACGCGTCCTATTTGCGCTGGCGCGCGACGCGTACGGTGAAGGCTTTTCTGTGCGCGGCCGGCCTCGGCCGGGATTCTCCAACGCGCCAAATGCCCGACCCCGCGGACGACGAGCCCGAGGTGGAGGACGTGGAATCCGTCGCCGCAGGTTTGTTGCCGCCGAGAAGGCACGCGCACGACTATAAGCGCGTGCACGACTTGCTCGCCGTGTGGAGGCGAGAGGAGATCGGGGAGGGTGGTGAGGAGGGCAGCGATGATGATGAACATGATTCGTCTGAAAACGATTCGGACGACGACTTTTTGCGCAACGCCCCCGCGTCACACAATGAATCGAACGAAACAAAATCCAGACATACGCGTCTATCGAAGCCCCCCGCCGGCTTGTCAAACTCCGGAAACACCTGTTTCGCGGCTAGCGCGTTACAGTGCTTGCTGCACACCAAATTACTAACCGCGCACTTCTCGACGCAACCGCATCGAGTGGAGGATTGCGTTTCAAAAACATTCTGCGTGACGTGTGAGTACCAGGACTTGGTGGAACGGAGTTTACGCGCAAAACCAGGCTCACGACATCCGATCGGCAAGCTCACTAGCTCAATCGGCAAGATCGCCAAGCACTTCGTGCGAGGACGACAGGAGGATTCGCACGAGTACATCCGGAGCGTGTTGGATTCCATTCACGTCAAGTGGCTGAAGGAAAGTTTCGGCGACGACGCGGAGAAGGTTCTAGATAACAGGACGCAGGAGACGACGATGATTTATCACACGTTCGGGGGGTACACTTGCGGGCGGGTTGTTTGCGGTGCGTGCGGGCACGAATCTCGAACCTACCAGAGCACGTTAGATATTCCCATTGAAGTCGCCGCTGGAAGGGGTCAGGTTGTGAGTTCTTTAGGTGCTGCTATGCGTCGCAACTTTTGCGAGACCGAGACGTTAGATGGCGCCAACAAGTACAAGTGCGGTGGGTGTCACTCGTATGTCAAGGCGGAACGAAGGAGCAAAATACACGTTTCGCCGAACACTTTAGTGGTGCCCGTAAAAAGATACCAGCTCGGCCGCGCGGGGAAGATCACCAAGTTCGTGGAGTATCAGAATAAGTTAGACTTATCAGAATACATGAGTGAGGATGCTCCTTACGAAGGCTCGTCGGCTCCGACGTACACCCTCTTCGGAGTCGTCGTGCACTTAGATTTCATGGGAAGCGCGAACAGTGGGCACTACGTGAGTTTTGTTAAATTACTAAACGGACAGTGGTGCAAGTGCAACGACGGAAGTGTCACAAAAACCACAGAGCAAACAGTTTTGAAGCAGAAAGCGTATTTACTTTTTTACGAACGCGACGTGCCGAGGGAATCCGGTCCGATTCGCACTGAACGGCAACAACTGCGCATGGAAAATTTATTGAATTTGGAAAAGAAAAGGACGGAGAGGATTGTGGCTAGGCGGAAGGAGATGCAGGCGGAGATGATGGGACAACGGGGTGAACTTCAGCAAAGCAGTGGGTCTGTAAGTGGTGTCAGAAGTGCAAAGAGTACAACACCTCTTTACACGGTGAAGACGTCTGGGATCCAAGCGCGTTTGGGTGATTCTGATTCCGATTCGATCGATTCTGATGATTCGTGCGATTCCTTGGAGGACGACTCCCTGTCCCAGCCTTGGCCCACGAAACTCACCGTGAACATCAAGGTCCCCAGCGTCACGTCCGCGAAGCAGCTGCGCGTGGAGATGACGGATAGTTCCATCGTGGTTGGGGTGAAAAAAATACATCAACGTGAATGCGGCGATGTATTGTTGGTCTTGAACCTTCCGTTTCCCGTGGAGGATGACGACGCGGGGGTTGTTTTTGCATCGCGGACCAAGACACTGGTGGTAACAGCGCCTGTGAAGCGGTGGGGGAAACGACTGGGGCGGGAGCACGGGGCGTTTTTAGCAGCGGCCCAGGCGAGGGAGGCGAAAGCAAACCGAGTGACGTTTACGTCCAATGGAAAACTTCCGCAAACGGATTCCTCGTCTACGTCGGAGTGGGAGGACGACGACGCGCAGCAAGGGTCGGCGAGTGACGGGGACGCTGGTGGGTTGGCGGAGAATATGCGGCTGCTTGGGGTTGGGACGAGCCCGACGACGCGCGCTAAACGGCGCGCAGAGGGAGCGAGGGCGTAGCTGTTTTGAAATTGAAACAGCTGCGATTTGTTATTTTTGTCGATGCGCTTTTTGGATTTAGTCCCTCCAAATGACGAGTCATTAACCCCCGATCTATAACCCTAACCCTATCGATTTCTCGCGTCGCCCTTGTACGACGCGCACACTGAGACGCACCTACGCACGCGGTTGAACCCTCAGGGGTACGGCGCGTGGCGAGTCGAAAGGCGTCGAGTTCCCGTAGCGTGACTTCGACGAGGGCGATGGCGACTGGCTCGGCGCGGGCCGTGCCGATGGCGAGCATCAGCGTTGCGATGCGACCAGCGGCGGTGCGAGGGGGAATCCGATGGTCGCCAATGCGCGCGCGCCCCGGGTTCGGCGCCGCGGTTTCCGGAACGGCGATCCGTGATTCCAGGCTATTAAAGAATGGTAGTGGACGCGGAAGGCAAGGACGCGTGGACACGACCGCGACGGCAGCCGCGGCAGGTGTCGCCCCGTCGTCGTCGGGACACGAGAGTCCGTCGTGGAAATCTTTGCAAGGGGCATCCGTTGTCAGTACTCTGGCAGACACGGCACAATCCAACCGACGCACACGAGTAGTAGCACGAGGTTCCCTACGCCCCCGGGGCATGACCGACGAGCAATGGGCCACGGAACAACGTTTGAACAACCCGAACTACCGCCAGTTCACGAAACGCGCCAAGGATCGTATTCGTGAGAAGGGCCCCATGTTGGGCGACTTGGTGAGCAAGGAAGACAAAGCGAGGGTCAAGGAACAGGGGTTGGCACCCCGAGCAGAGATCAACTTAGAAATGCTTGGCCGCCACCCTGACAGCGACGAACCAAAGTGGGACACGTTGACTCAAATGTCATCCTCGCACTTCACGACGCACATGCGAGCGGGCAACCTGGAGACGTTTCAAGTCTGGGATGCCCCGGAAAGAAACGAAAAGTGGCCGCCCGCTTTCTTCCGCGAACCGTTACGAGCGCGGCGGTACATCGTCAAGCTCAAAGGCTACGACTACACGTACTGGGTGGACGGCGTGAACGAGCACATGGACAGGGCGGTGCTGGACTACGCCAACGAATCCAACACTTGGTACACATACCACCAGAAACCGGACGTGAACAAATTTACGGGTTGGCAGTATTTGGGGTCAGCTTTTGGGGGGTTCGCGTTTCTCACTGGGAGCATCTACCTTGGCATCAAACGGAAGCACAGCATACCCACTGATGCGATCCAGGCGATGGAGTTTGCACAAAGTAGGGCGGACGCCAGGAAAGACGCGCAAGTGGACGTTACGTTAGAGGACGTCGGCGGTCTCGAAAACATCGTCGAAGATTTGAACGAGGTAATCGCGTTTTTGAAAAACCCTGAGAAATTCAAACGGCT
>TARA_B110000977_G_scaffold9646_1_pt1 | contig 10586 bp, 8 predicted proteins | sample TARA_B110000977 | Tara Oceans TARA_B110000977 (sample SAMEA4397798) | marine metagenome | biome: Polar Biome; feature: [SRF] surface water layer (ENVO:00010504); material: water (ENVO:00002006), including particulate matter (ENVO:01000060) such as... | depth 5 m | reverse complement strand
CAAGCTACAGACTTGAAATCCCATTTACAAGATTTTAATTCTATTGCTCAAAGAATTGACTCAGTCAAAATTGAACTTGAAGATATATTTAATGAAATTAATCATAATTTCTCTCAGCTTAGTGCTGATAAAAAGAACCTTCATGAATTAGACCAACAACTACGACAAATTAATTTTCTTTTAAAGAAATTTAATGTTACAGATTTAAAATCTTTAATTATAAAAAAAGATTTATTCAACAATGAACTATCTGAATTATCTGAGATGGATTTTGAGTTAAAAGAGATTAATAACCAAGTTGATTTGAATAAAAAACTATGTCTTGGTATTGGCAATGATCTTTTTAAACTTCGATCTGAGAAGACTTTAATTATTGAAGAAAAGGTGAATAAGGTACTTAAAACTCTTTCTATGGGCCATGCAAATTTTAAAATTGAACTAACGAATAATGATTTAATTACTGAGTATGGTACAGATCAAATAAATCTTTTAATTTCAGTAAATAATAGCTCTAAGTTTTCTCCTTTACATCAATTCTCATCCGGTGGAGAGCTTTCTAGAATTGCATTAGCAATGAAATATATATCTAGCTCTTTTAATAAAATATCTACCCTTATTTTTGATGAAATTGATTCAGGGATTAGTGGTAAAGTAGCTTCTGAAGTAGGTTCCTTATTACAAGAAATTTCTATCTCTTCTCAAGTTATAAATATTACTCACTTACCTCAAGTCGCCGCAATTGCAAAATACCATTTGAATGTGAATAAGAATGAAATTGCTGGAGAAATGGAATCTAGTATAAACTATTTATCTAAGGAGGATAGAATACAAGTCTTGGCTAAAATGCTTGGTGGTGATAAGACAGGAAAGGCAGCCTTAAATAATGCCCTAGAGCTATTAAATTAACGATTATCAATTTCATCCGAATTTGGATGACTAGCTGCATCCCATGAGAATTGCTGGATATTTACCTTTGGATTACTTATTAGATTATCAACAGTAGTTCTAATAGTTACTCCATCTTTTGTTTTAACAGAAGCTTCACTTATTATTTTTAGGGATTCATTTACAGTCATAATAATCGTGTGAAAATTACTTTTATCTGGTTGAGAAGGAAACATTTTGATTTTATGAAAAGTTTGATTTTTCACAATTGTTTCGTTCATATACTTAAATTTAAATCCTTCTTTCCATATAGTGAAAATCTCACTTGGATTAAGGGTGTTGTCTAAGTCTTCTAATAAATCTATATAACATTCGTTATCTTCTGGTAAATAGGTCCATACATTAGTCCCATCACATATCACTTCTCTTTCTTCAGTTTTGTAGTAAAATTTATCTTTTTCTATTAAAGCATATCCATTTTGAATTTCGTTTATATCCTCGCTTTTGATTTCCAACTTGAAGTTAAACTTGGATGCATCATTTTTTTGAATATTGTCACTTACTAGTTGTAGAATTCTTTGACATTTTAAATCTTCAGTTTCTATAGATTGTCCCCAAATAATAGTTCTTATTAGAATAAGTACTAATAAGAACAAAATACTTTTTAATCTCATATTTTCCCTTTTTCTCTTAGATTGTTCAAAAATTGTTCCAAAGCCAAAACATCTGGAATTAGTACATCTCTTGCTTTACTTCCTCTATGTGGTCCAATAAGACCAGTTGCCTCTAACTGATCAACTATTCTGCCAGCTCTATTGTATCCCAATTTTAATTTACGTTGTAATAGGGAAGCCGAACCTTGTTGTGCATTTACAATAACTTCTGCCGCATCTTCGAATAAACTATCTAAGTCATCGTCAATCTCTTTTAATTCATTAGCTTCATCTATATACTCAGGGAGTAAAAATGCATTTGGATACCCTCTTTGAGAGCCAATGAAATCAGCAATTTGGTCAACTTCTGGAGTATCTACAAAACCGCATTGTAGTCTTATAAGTTCATTTCCTGGAGAGAACAACATATCTCCTCTTCCAATAAGCTGGTCAGCTCCTCCAGCATCTAATATTGTTCTTGAATCAATTTTTGATGTTACTCTAAATGCTATTCTTGCAGGGAAATTTGCTTTAATGGTTCCCGTTATTACATTTACTGAAGGTCTTTGTGTAGCTATTATTAAATGTATCCCTACTGCTCTTGCTAACTGTGCTATTCTAGCTACTGGAGTTTCAACTTCTTTACCTGCTGTCATAATTAAATCGGCAAATTCATCAATTACTAAAACTATGTAAGGCATGTATTTGTGTCCTTTTTCAGGGTTTAATTTTCTTTGAACAAATTTATGGTTGTATTCTTTAATGGTTCTAACCATTGCTTCTTTTAAAAGCTCGTACCTGGCCTCCATTTCTACACACAAACTATTTAAGGTGTTAACTACTTTGGTAGTATCTGTTATGATTGCTTCCTCTTCATCAGGTAATTTTGCTAGAAAATGTCTTTCTATTTTATTATAAATAGTTAATTCTACTTTTTTAGGATCGATTAAAACAAATTTTACTTGTGAAGGATGTTTCTTGTAAATTATGGATATAAGTATGGCGTTTAATCCTACAGATTTTCCTTGTCCAGTAGCTCCCGCCATAAGTAAGTGAGGCATTCTTGTTAGATCTGCTACCAAAGTTTCATTTGAAATTGTTTTACCTAGCGCTATGGGTAATTCCATATTGCTATTTTGAAATTTATCAGAAGCTATTAACGACTTCATAGCTACTATTTCAGGATTAGAGTTTGGAACTTCAATTCCAACGGTTCCTTTTCCAGGCATAGGTGCAATAATTCTTATTCCTAGTGCTGCTAAACTTAATGCAATATCGTCTTCTAAGTTTTTAATTTTAGAAATACGTACTCCAGGAGCAGGAATAATTTCATAAAGAGTAACAGTAGGTCCTATTGTTGCTTTTATTTTTGAAATATTTATTTTATAATTAAGAAGGGTTTCTATAATCTTATTCTTATTTCCTTCTAATTCATCTTTGTCAACAGATATATTACCACTTCCGTGCTCTGCTAATAAATCTATGTTTGGTAATTTATAATCCGATAAATCTAATTTTGGATCGTATTCTCCAAATTCCTTCAACTTCCTATCTAAATCTTTTTTGCTTAACTCTGTCTCAGTTTTTGCCACTTCAACAGCTAGTGCCACTTCATCTGTCTCTTCGGATGTTTCTTTCTGCTGAGTTTCTGCTTTTTCTTCATTTAAAGTAATGTCTAATTCTAAATCACTAGAATTATTTTCTGTTTCATTATCTTTTAAATCCATCTCATTTACATTAGAATCAAGTGACAAGTCTAGTGGTGTATTCTCCTTGAGTGATTCTTCCTTAATTTCTATTTCACTTGAAACATTAGTAAAGCCATCATTGTCTGAAATATTATTTTTGATTTTTTTTGAAAACTTATTAAAGAAATCTACCACCCATGATAAAGACGGATTAAATAATAAAACAACTGATGTAATCCCAAAGAAAAATATAAAAAATCCTGTCCCAATTTGCCCAAAAACTCCTATTAACCAATCGTTAATCACTTGTCCATAGAGTCCACCCATGAAATCTAAATCAGATTTCTCAAATACAAAACCTAGAAAAACACAAATCCAAATTAAGGAGATGAAACTAACCTTTAAAGTCTTGGTTATTGGAAGTAATTCGTATTTGAAAAGAGATTTAAATCCTATGACAAAAGCTATCAAAGCAAATAGATAAGATGCTACACCATACCAAATTTTTAAAAACCTGTGGGCAGTGTAAGCACCAAATTTCCCCAACCAGTTTCGAATTTCACTTTCTTCGCCGTTAAAAACAAAGCCAATTGATTTGCCATCAATAATACTCAAGTCATATTTCCAGGTAAAAAGATAGGATGTGAAAGAAAAGAATAAATAAATAGCAATAAGAACAAGAAACAATCCGGAAGTTTTGTGAAATCTCTCATCTGAAAAAAAGGTTTTTAAACCTTTAAAATATTCTTTTTTATCTTTCTTTTTGGAAGAGTTAAATTGAAAATTTTTGTATTGGTTTTTAGCAGTCATTAATTATTTATCAAATGTAATGGAAACAAAATATTGATTCTTAATGAAGCAAAGGTATTCTTAACGAACATTTGTTAGGAATTATTGACTCATTAGAGCTTTGAAATCTTCCATTTTATAGATAGATGTATTGTTGTCAATCTCAAAAAGTTTTGGATCTATATTTTTATAAGTCATTTCTACAGCTCTGTAGGTAGAAACAATATTGTCAGAAATTATTTCATAAAAAAGAGGGAAACCGTTTAATTTTTTAAAATTAATATTGTAAGAATTGTTTATATTTTTGGTATAGTATACAGTGGAGATTGTAGACCTATTGGTTATTTTATGCAAACTATTAATAATTGCTTTTTCACATTCCAACCCTAAAAAAATATCTTTTTCTTTGGAATAAACAATGTTTTCTAAATCATTAGTGTCGTTGTCATTAATAATTATTCCAAACTTTTTATCCATTAGATTAATCAGTAAGATATTTTTATCTAAAAGAGTATCAATTATGGTTGTTTGAGTTCCTATTTTGGTGAATTGGTCAATTCTTGCTAATTCTCCTGAAATATAAAAATCTAGTTTTGTGGGCATTGAAGATATTTTTATAATGGAAGTATCAATATTATTATGAGTTATTTCATAGCTTATAAAACCTTCAAATTCTTGGGGAAAAGAATTAAAAGTAATTAAAATTAAAAATGGGGTAATTAGTCTAATCATTACAGCTGAAAATTGAAAGCATTGTTTTTATTTCTTTTAAATAGTCTTTTATAATATTAAATTTATAATCCTTATCCAGTTCTGAAAAATCTTCCTCAACACTAAAATTTTTAATAGAAATGGCTTTAAAATGCATTTCCATCCCATATTGAACTACAGAGTAATCTACAATTACATCATTAATTTTGTTAAATGGAGTACACCAATTAACATTTTTTATTTTCAAATCATTAAGAGTAGTAATTTCATAAATAGAGTCATTTTTTAAAGATTTCATTTTAATTTTTTTAGCTGGCTTTCCCAAAAACAAAATTTCCTTGGCAACAAATTGTGTTTTTTCATATTTAGGTAAATCCTCCAATAACAACTTAATATTGGTGGAATCTATTTCCGTATACTTTTTATTATTTCCCAACCTAAAAGTTAGTTTAGCTTTTTTTTTGAATGATCTGTTTAAAACTCCTAGAGCAGAACTTTTGGTTGGAAAAATAAATTCATTTTTAAATTGATTATTTGAAAAAGTCATTATCATTTTTTTAGGCAAAAGAAACATGAGAGATTCCTCATTTTTTTCTAGACAAGGATAGCTTATTTCATAAATAATTTCGCCACTCGAAAAATATTGTTTTTGGATGGATTCACATTGCACTACAATTAATATAATGAAGGAAGAAAAAAATATTTTAAACAGAGATTTTCTCATAAATACAGTAGTGAATATATGTGTATTTTTTTAATAAAAGCTTACAAACTTATTGAATTTAGAATTTTCTGGTGTTTTGAAATTTTTAGAACTTATGGAGCAAATAATTAATTTTTTGTTTTCTGACTTTAGTAGCTCATGCGACTTAATTTTTTGTTCATAAATTTGATGACCAATTTTCTTTTCGTTATTGCTTATCCAGGAAAAAGAACAATTATTTTTAATTAATAATTTTGCTACTAATTTCCCTTTTTTCCCACATCCCCACAATACCAATTCGTCTTTTGATTTTAATTCTTTCTCTATTAAATTTTTTATTTTTAAGGGTACAAATTTTTCGAATTTATAGTTGGTGCTATTTCTTGAAGTTCTCAATGGATGATCTCTCCAAAAGTGAATTGTCTCTGGGGATGTTGTAAGTTTAATTTGGTTGTAATAAACTCTAAATAAAAAATCATAATCTTCAGGGTAGCACAACTTTCTAAACCCTTTAATGCTTTCAAAAACAGACCTGTACATCATCCAGCAGGAAGACGGGATTGTACATTCTTTGTATATTTCTGTAAAATTATTTTCATTTAATGTTAGCTCGTTTAGCCAATCGGCGTATTTCAAATAACCATTTCCCATTGGTTTTTTACTGGCGAAATATTTCACACTTCCTACAGCTATGAAGTTTGTTTTTTTCTTTTCTAATAAGGATCGTAATATTTCAATTTTATTCTCACTCATTATGTCATCAGCATCCATTCGAGTAATATATTTTCCATTGGCAATTTCACTTCCAGTATTTAATGCATCAATAATCCCTTCCCCTTTATTATTCACAATTTCTATTCTAGAATCTTTTTTGGAGAACTTAAAAGCTGTTTTTTCAGAATCATCTGACGAATGATCATTGACTAATATTATTTGTAATTTGTTGTGCGATTGATTAATAATAGAATTTAAACAATCTTCAAAGTATGGAATTGGATTTTTGTAAGGGATAATTATACTAACCATAATTTTATTTAAGAATACATTGAAAAAAATATTCTATACAAATATTGATTTTTATATTTGTTTTCTGAAATTATAAAAAAATGTTTGAAAACTTAACAGATAGATTCGAAAGAGCCTTTAAAGTTCTTAAGGGACAAGGCCAAATTACAGAAATTAATGTTGCAGAAACTTTAAAGGAAGTTAGAAGAGCGCTATTAGAAGCAGATGTGAGTTTTAATACAGCCAAAGCTTTTGCTACACGCGTAAAAGAAAGGGCTTTAGGACAAAATGTTCTTAATAGTATTTCACCAAGTCAATTATTAGTCAAAATCACCCAAGAGGAGCTTACAGAGTTAATGGGTAGTGAAAAATCGGACATCAATATCAGTGGAAATCCTGGTATTGTATTGATGTCAGGTCTTCAAGGTTCTGGTAAAACAACATTTTCTGGAAAATTGGCCAATTATTTAAAAAATAAAAAAAATAAAAAACCTTTATTAGTTGCCTGCGATGTTTACAGACCCGCTGCTATTGATCAATTACATGTTGTTGGAGATGGCATTGGTGTAGAAGTTTTTTCTAATAAAGAAGAGAAAAGTCCATTACAGATTGCTAAAATGGGTGTGAAACATGCTAAAGAAAATGGTTTTAATATTGTTATTATAGATACTGCTGGTAGATTGGCAGTGGATGAAGATATGATGAAAGAGATTTCTGATTTGAAAAAAATTATTAATCCAACGGAAACTTTATTTGTAGTGGATTCCATGACGGGTCAAGATGCAGTAAATACTGCAAAGGCCTTTAATGAAAAAGTAGATTTTGATGGCGTTGTTTTAACCAAGTTAGATGGAGATACTAGAGGAGGAGCTGCATTATCTATTAAATCTATTGTAAATAAACCCATTAAGTTCATAGGAACAGGTGAGAAAATGGATGCGATAGACGTTTTTCATCCAGATAGAATGGCCGACAGAATTCTAGGAATGGGAGACGTTGTCTCTTTGGTGGAAAGGGCCCAGGAACAGTTTGACGAAGAGTCTGCCAAAAAGCTTCACAGAAAGATAAAGAAAAACCAGTTTGATTTTAATGACTTTAGAGATCAAATCGGTCAAATTAAAAAAATGGGAGGAGTTAAGGATATTGCTGGAATGATTCCAGGAATGAAGAAAGCTATGAAAGGAAGCGAAGTGGATGAAAATTCTTTTTCTCCTGTTTTAGCCATGATTGACTCTATGACTCCAAACGAGAGAGAATTTCCGGATTCAATTAATATGCAGAGGAAAAAAAGAATTGCTATGGGAAGTGGAAATGACCTTAATGAGGTAAATAAACTTATGAAACAATTCAATCAAACAAAAAAAATGATGAAACTCATGAGCAACAAACAGAATATGATGAATATGATGAAACAGTTTAAAAAAATGGGTGGTAAAATGCCTACGTAGATTATGGATTTATTAGACGGAAAAAAAACATCGTTAGATATTCAAAAAGAATTGTCTGAAAAAGTTAAGTCAATTGTAAAAAATGGCTTGAAACCTCCCCATTTGGCAGCGGTATTAGTTGGGGATGATGGTGCTAGTAGAACTTATGTAAATGCCAAAGTCAAAGCATGCGAAAGGGTTGGCTTCAAATCCACTTTACACCATCTTAGCTCAGATGTAAGTGAGAGCGAACTTCTTAAAATTGTAAATCAATTAAATGCAGATGATTCTGTAGATGGATTTATAGTTCAACTGCCTCTTCCAAATCATATTGACGACCATAAAATCACACTTGCAATATCTCCAAATAAGGATGTGGATGGTTTTCATCCTGAAAATGTAGGAAAAATGACTCTTGGTTTGCCTACTTTTTTACCTGCAACTCCTAACGGAGTTATGGAACTTCTTAAGAGATATAATATACCAACAGAAGGAAAAAATACTGTCGTTATTGGAAGAAGTAGCATTGTTGGAACTCCAATGAGTATTTTAATGTCTAGAAAAACTAATCCCGGAAACTCTACTGTTACTTTAGCACATAGTAGGACTCAAAACTTAGAGGAAATATGTAAGAAGGCCGATATTTTAATTGTGGCTATTGGAATTCCAGAGTTTGTTACTTCAAATATGGTAAAGCCAAACGCTGTAGTTATCGATGTTGGTATTCACAGAATTGAAGATGCATCCAGAAAAAATGGATTTAGATTAATTGGTGATGTGAATTTTAGTGAAGTATCCTCAAAATGTTCTTATATAACACCAGTTCCAGGTGGAGTAGGACCAATGACAATCGCTTCGCTACTAATGAATACATATATTGCTTCTAATGAGAGAAATTAAAAAAGTACTTATTGCTAATCGTGGTGAAATAGCTCTTAGAGTTGTTAGAAGTTGTATGAAAATGGGTATTAAAACTGTCGCAATATTTTCTGAAGCTGACAAAGACTCACCATTATTAGATTATGTTGATGAACAAATATTGATTGGACCTGCTCCATCAAATAAAAGTTATTTGAACCAAGATTTAATCATTAAAAAATCTTTAGAATTGAATGTGGATGCAATTCATCCAGGTTATGGCTTTTTATCTGAAAATGCATCGTTTGCGAAAAAAGTAATAAAAGCTGGTATTATTTTTATTGGACCTTCCCCAAAATCCATTGAAATAATGGGTGACAAATTATCTGCTAAAAAAACAGTTTCTAAGTTTGATATCCCCTTAGTTCCTGGTTTAAATGAAGAAATTAAAGATGTAGATAAGGCTATGCTTTCTGCAGAGAAAATAGGATTTCCTATTTTAATAAAAGCTTCTGCTGGCGGTGGAGGTAAGGGAATGAGAGTCGTTCATCAAAAAAAGGAATTTAAACATCAAATGAAAAGAGCTGTTAGTGAAGCTGAAAATTCATTTGGAAATGGTGCTGTTTTTATTGAAAAATACCTATCAAAACCTAGACATATTGAGATACAGATTTTAGCAGATCAATATGGAAATGTAGTTCATCTTTTTGAAAGAGATTGTTCCATTCAAAGAAGGCATCAAAAGATAATTGAAGAAGCTCCCTCAGCTGTTGTGTCTGATGAGTTAAGAGAGATTATGGGAGAGGCAGCGTGTAATGTAGCAAGATCCTGTAATTATCATGGTGCAGGAACAGTAGAGTTTATATTTGAAAACAATTCTTTTTATTTTTTAGAAATGAATACTCGTCTTCAGGTAGAACATCCAGTTACTGAGATGATTACAGGCCTGGACTTAGTGGAAGAGCAAATAAATATTGCAAGGGGAGAAAAATTAAAAATTTCTCAGAAGGATTTAAAAATTAATGGTCATGCAATTGAAATAAGAGTATGTGCTGAAGATCCATTTAATAATTTCATGCCTGATACTGGAATTATAGAACTTTACGACTTACCAAAAGGTAGTGGGGTAAGAGTGGACGATTGTACTAAAGAGGGTTCTGAAGTATCTATATACTACGACCCTATGATTTCCAAATTAATTGTCCATGGTAATAATAGAGAAGAAGCAATTGAAAAAATGTTAAATGCTATTAATCACTACACAATATATGGTATTAAAACTACTTTATCTTTTTGTAAATATGCACTAAATCATTCTGATTTTAGATCTGGTAAATTTGATACTGGCTTTGTGAATTTACACATGGAAGATTTTAAATCAATGGTCAATGAAAATAATTCTAATAAAGTAGGATTAGCCGCAATTTTTCATTTAAATAAAATGGATAAAATATCTAACTCTTTTTTACCGTCTAAACCAAACAATTGGGGGAGTAGCATATAATACTGTCTTTATGGCAGTTTATTTGTCAGTTTACTTGTTTAATTTCTGCCAAAATTCCAGAATTTCAAATGAATTTATTGATGGCATATACTTTGCAATTGACATATAAATTAAAATATTATAAAAATGGGAAAAATTATAGGCATTGATTTAGGAACTACCAACTCTTGTGTTAGTGTAATGGAAGGAAATGAACCAGTTGTTATTCCAAACAGCGAAGGTAAAAGAACAACACCATCGGTGGTTGCTTTTGTAGAAGGTGGCGAAAGAAAAGTAGGAGACCCTGCAAAGAGACAAGCTATTACCAATCCTCAAAATACAGTTTACTCTATAAAAAGATTTATGGGTAATAGATTTGACGAA
>TARA_B110000977_G_scaffold88964_1_pt1 | contig 10587 bp, 6 predicted proteins | sample TARA_B110000977 | Tara Oceans TARA_B110000977 (sample SAMEA4397798) | marine metagenome | biome: Polar Biome; feature: [SRF] surface water layer (ENVO:00010504); material: water (ENVO:00002006), including particulate matter (ENVO:01000060) such as... | depth 5 m | reverse complement strand
GAAGGAAAAATGATATTTCCATTTGAAGCTGTGAATCTAAAAGCAGTAGATGTGGTTCTAACTAAGATTTACGAGAACAACTTATTACAGTTTTTTCAAATCAATAACCTAAATGGCTCCGAACAACTGAAGAGAGTAGGAAGTAAAGTCATTACTAAAAAACTAAACCTAGAAAAAGCAGGAGTAGATCTTAATAAATGGAATAGATTTTCTATTGACTTATCTTCAATAATTGATGAAAGCGAAGGAGCGATTTATCAAATTCATATTCGATTCAAGAAAGAATATTCTAATTATGGATGCGAAAAAGAAGAGGGAGAAGATGAGCTAGAACAATTTGAGTCAGTCTCTACTGAAAAAGAATGGACAGAAGCAGATTGGGGAAGCTACGATTACGATTATTATGGCGATTATGAGTATTACGAATACGACTATAACTATAGCGAAAGAAATAATCCTTGTCATTCTATGTATTACAGGAATAAAGGATTTACAAAAAATATAATTCTATCCAATATTGGGATTATTGCTAAAGCAGGTTCGGATAATAGATTACACTTAATCATAAATGACATCAATACAACAGCTCCAATGTCTGGTGTAGATTTAAAGATTTATAACTACCAACAGCAGCTTATTGGAACACTAGGAACAGATGGAGCAGGAATGGCAACAATTCAATTGGATGAAAAACCATTTATTGTGGTAGCATCTAGTGTGAATCAAAGAGGGTACATCAGACTAAGAGATGGAGAATCATTATCTCTTTCTAAATTTGATGTGAGTGGGTCTACTGTGCAAAAAGGGGTAAAAGGATTTGTATACACAGAAAGAGGAGTTTGGAGACCAGGAGATTCTATTTATTTGTCATTTATGTTAGAAGACAAAAACGAAGTATTACCTAATAATCATCCAGTAGAATTTACACTACATAACCCAAAAAATCAATTAATCACAAGGAAGGTGAGAACGACTTCTGTGAATGGGATTTATGATTTTAGAACGGCTACAACCAAAGAAGCTTTAACGGGAAACTATAGAGCTCAGGTAAAAGTAGGGAATAGAAAATTTGTACGCTATTTAAAAATTGAAACAGTAAAGCCAAATAGATTAAAAGTAAAGCTTGAAACAGAAAAGAAATTTATATCTAAAAAAGACAATACAGAAATAAACCTAAAAGCAACTTGGCTTCACGGATCACCAGCCAATAAACTGAAAACAAAAGTAGATGTTTCTATTGATCAATCTGGAACTGGATTTGATAAATTCAAAGGATATAAATTTGACGATCCTATTAAGAGATTCTATTCTAACGATTACACAGTATTCAACTCGAGATTGGATGAAAACGGAGAGGCTAAATTTCCTTTAAAAATAAATGTTAACTCTGCTGCTCCAGGAATGCTTAATGCCCATTTCACAACAAAAGTGTTTGAAGAAGGAGGAGGATTTTCTATCAATAGAAAATCTATGAAATATTCGCCTTATACTTCATATGCTGGAGTAAAAGTACCAAAGGGTAGTTTGTATTCTGGAACTTTAGAAATAAACAAAACACACAAAATAGAATTAGCTAATGTTACCGAAACAGGTAAACCAGTATCAGCTAATTTGGATGTAAGGATTTATAAGATAGAATGGAGGTATTGGTGGGATAGATACGACAATAATCTATCGAGTTATATTTCTCGTTCGGGAACTGTGGCAGAATTGACACAAACCGTAAAAGTAAGAAGTGGGAAAGGTGCTATCAGTTTTAAACCAACTAGCTGGGGAAGGTATCTAATCGTAGTAAAAGACAAAAATTCGGGACATTCTACAGGTAAGATTTTCTATGCAGATCAAAGGTATTGGGGAAGATCCAATGAAATGGATAAAGAATTTATGACAATGCTTGCTTTCTCTACCGATAAGGAGAAATACAAAGTAGGAGAAGAAGTAAAATATTCGTTTCCATCACTTGAAGGAGGAAGGGCGTTAATCAGTGTAGAGAATGGTTCTAAAATTGTTCAGAAAATGTGGATTAAGACTTCTGACAAAGAAACAAAAGGTTCATTTAAAGTAACAGGAGAAATGACTCCAAACGTGTATGTGCATATTACCATGTTGCAACCTCACAAGAATACATTGGATAATGTGCCACTAAGAATGTATGGGATTGTTCCTATTTCTATAGAAAACGAAAGTACACACCTAGAACCTGTAATTACAATGGCAGATGTATTGCGACCAGAAACTACAGCTACAATAAAAGTAAAAGAAAAAGAAGGCAAAAGGATGTCTTATACTTTGGCAATCGTAGATGAAGGTTTATTGGATTTAACAGGGTTTAAAACACCAGATCCTTGGAATACTTTTTATGCTAGAGAAGCATTGGGAGTGAAATCTTGGGATATTTATGACTATGTTTTAAATGCATTTAAGCTAGAGCAAGATAAGATACTTGCAATTGGTGGAGGTGGAGAAATAAGCATGGATAAGAAAAGTGCCAAGGCAAATCGTTTTGTTCCAATGGTTCGTTTCCTTGGACCTTTCGAATTATCTAGTGGAAGTAACACTCACAAAGTAAAGATTCCAAACTATGTAGGTTCGGTAAGAGTGATGGTTGTTGCAGGACAAGAGTTGAAATATGGGAAGGCAGAAAAAACAGTTCCAGTGCGTAACCCACTTATGGTATTAGGAACGTTACCAAGAGTTGTAGGCCCAAAAGAAGGCATTACTTTGCCTATAGATGTATTTGCTATGGAAAAACACGTGAAGAACGTGAAGATATCTGTTAGCACTAATGACTTATTTGAGTTAGACGACAAAACTCAAAACTTAACTTTTGATAAAATAGGAGACCAAGTAGTTCGTTTCAAAATGAAAACGGCTAATAAAATTGGATTAGGAAAAGTAAGCATTGTAGCAACCAGTGGAAAAGAAAGAGCAACTTACGACTTTGAAATAGATGTACGTCCAGCAAATCCTTCCGTAACTGATGTTCAAGAAACAGTGCTAGAAGCAGGACAAACTTGGAATTCGAATTTGGCGTTTAAAGGAATACAAGGAACGAACAAAGTTGCTTTGGAAGTTTCTTCATTCCCAGCAATTGATTTAGAGAAGAGATTGAATTATTTAATTAAATATCCTCATGGATGTGTGGAGCAGACAACCTCTTCGGTATTTCCACAATTGTACTTAGAGAAATTCACAAAACTAACTTCTACAAGGAAAACAGAAATAGAGAAAAATATAAAAGCAGCTATCTATAGATTGCAAGATTTCCAAACAGCCTCTGGAGGATTCTCTTATTGGGCAGGAGAAGGACAAACTAATGATTGGGGAAGTAATTATGCGTCTCATTTCTTACTAGAAGCAGAGAAGAAAGGATACACACTTCCTTACGGAATGAAAAAGAAACTGCTTTCTTATTTAAAAACACAATCTAGAAACTGGAGAAAGCCAAATAGAACCAATCAGTATTACAGATATCAAAGTAGTGAATTGACTCAATCCTACAGGTTATACGTATTGGCTTTAGGGAAATCGGCAGAGCTAGGAGCAATGAACAGACTAAGAGAATATTCTGATTTATCTACTACAGCAAAATGGCGATTGGCTGGAGCGTATCAATTGATTAACCAAAGTAAAACGGCTAAGAAAATGATATTTGATGCACCAACTAATATTGAAGACTACTCAGAGTTATCTTATTCTTATGGATCGAGCACAAGAGACGAAGCTATGATTCTTGAAGTATTGAGTATTATGGATGAAAAAGCCAAAGCTGCAACTATTGCAAATAGAGTTGCAAATAGATTGGGAGAAGACAGATGGATGAGTACACAAACAACTGCTTATTCACTTATCGCAATGAGTAAGTTTATTGAGACAAACTCTACCAGTAAGTTGATGAAGTTTAGTTATGAATTGAATGATGGAAAAACAAAATCTATCTCTTCGGATAAAACTATATTCCAAGACAGAAGGCCTAATGTGAGAAATACAGAAGGAAAAGTTGAGGTGAAAAATATGGGTGATGCTTTGTTATATGTAAGAGTAATTACAGAAGGAATTCCTATAGAAAGTAACGACCTAAACAAGGACAATAACTTGAAAATGACAGTTTCTTACAGAGACATGAGCGGAAGTTCTATTGATCCTACAAAGATAAAACAAGGAACAGATTTCAAGATGAGTGTAACGGTTTACAATCCAGGAGTAAAAGGAGATTTACAAGAAATGGCATTGTCACAAATATTCCCATCTGGTTGGGAGATTCACAATGCAAGAATGTCAAACTCTACTACGAGTCACAATAAAGCCAATTCGTCTTACGATTATCAAGATGTGAGAGACGATAGAGTGTACACTTATTTTTCTTTGAGAAGTAGTAAATCCAAAACATTCACAGTTCATCTAAATGCTACTTATGACGGTAAATTTTATTTACCATCTATCCTGTGTGAAGCTATGTATGACAATTCCATCAGTTCTGTGAAGCCAGGAAAGTGGGTTGAGGTTGTTAGGAATTAAGTTTGTAGCATTAAACCGATTGCCATTACCGCTAAAGCTCAAATGACAATCTTCAGGGGTTTCTAAAAAAAAGTATATGAAAAAAACAGTTTTTATATTTGTATGTATTTTAATAGTAATTTCTTTGAAATGCACAACGAAAAATGATATTGATTACAAAATAATTGATAAAAAGATAGAGTGTTATCAAAATGCAACTTCATTATTTAAATTCATAAGTGAAGATAAAAATGACGACTATCAAAGAGAGGTTTTTAAAGCTGTAAATGAGTTTATGATACACTTAGATTATATGTCTAATAAACTAATGAAAAATAATAGTAATAGAAAAGAACGATTAAATACCTTGAATACTTTAAACCGATTTATTAAAAACAACACTAAAAAATGTGTAGCGAAGCTAGGAGAATTTGATTTAAGATCTTCCAGTGATAGTAATTATTACTATAATATGAAAATTAATTATATAGAGTGTATCTTAAATACATCAAACACTATAGATAGTGTTAATTTAATTTGTGATAAGGATATACTAGGTAACTTTGAATAACCCCCGCAGATTGACATTTAGCGCTTGCGTAATGGCAATCATACAGTAAGCAGTCTATGATTAAATGCTCAAAGGTTAGAGCCAATTTCTATTTATTTTTATAGATATTTAGGCAATTAATGTATTTATAAATGAAATTGCAATTAGAAGAAATAAGGAGAGGATATAGTTATCCAACAGATTTATCTCGATTAAATAAATCATTAGAAATAGAATTATTTAATCATCAAATGGAAGAATAGCAAAAAGAATTCGATATAATAAGTACTATTTTGGAATTAAGCGAAAAGCATTTATCTATAAATCAGAAAGAAGAATTTCATAAGTCGTTAGAAATAATTCTAAATACAATAAAAGGAATTAATTTAAGACCAAAACAAACCATTTACTAGTTTCATTCGTACATATATAAACAGGTGAAAAGTTTGACTATTCTTTACAGACTAAAGAAACTTAAATTTTGTTAAAATTATATTCTCTTAAAATATTAGTACGTTACAACCGTTATAATTGTAAGTGTATCATAAGTTACTTTCCGTGTTAAATGTTTTAACGAATTTTAACATAAATTACAAGAGATAGGATGAAATAAAACAGAGGTTGGCACGTCTATTGTAATATAACAATCAGAAACCATAAAACTAATTAGTATGATTAACTTAAAACTAAAGTACCAAATGGCTCGAGACAGAGCAATCGAATTAATGAATAGAGGGTTGGTAAAAGAATACATTGAACAACTAGAATACATGAATTCTCTTAAGTTGCAACTTGTAACTTTTAATAACTAACATATTTAGACCTTTTTTGGAATGTTTTTAATAGTTTCATTCCAAAAACAGTCACGGTGGTTCGTGACAATAGTTATCTACTATTAGTAGTAGTTAGATGATAAAGAAAAGGGTTCCTTCGGGAATCCTTTTTTTATTATTCCAGTTTTTTTGTTTGGTCTATTTATTAAAAATAATTCCCAAGCTTTATATATATAATATTACTATTCCCAAAAAAAATTAAATAGTTACAGGTTTTCTAAGTTGTCATCCCAGTTTTTAGGTTTTGGGTCGTGTAATTTCCCCATAGATTTAGCTACCAACATTGACACTGTTGCATCTCCTGTCACATTGATTGTCGTTCTTAGCATATCAAGAGGTCTATCTACAGCAAAAATAAGTGTTAACCCAATTGCAATTTGTTCTGGAGAGAATTTTCCTACAGCTTGCAATACAATCACTAACATAACCATTCCTGCACCTGGAACAGCCGCAGAACCAATAGAAGCCATAAGTGCTGTAATCACAATTGTAATTTGATCGCCAAAGGTTAAATCTACTCCAAGAGCTTGAGCAATAAAAACGGCTGCAACTGCTTGGTACAAACTGGTTCCATCCATGTTAATTGTCGCACCTACAGGAAGAACAAAACTGGATACTTCTTTGTCTACTCCCAAGTGTTCTTCTACACGTTCCATAGTTACAGGAAGTGTTGCAGCACTTGAACTTGTAGTAAATGCTAACAATTGAGCTGGAGCTAATTGTTTTAAAAACCAAAATGGATTTTTCTTCACAATTAATCCAACCAATAAAAGGTAGAATCCTACCATTAATAATAAACCAACAATTACAGTAGAAGCATATTTCATTAAGGCAACAATTATTTCCCAGCTCTCTGCTGATACTATAACAGTTGCTAGTAATGCAAACACAGCAAATGGAGCTGTAAGCATTATTAAGTCAACCATTTTAAGTACAATGTCATTCAATCCATCAAAAAATTCTTTTATTGGTTTTGCACTTTTTTCAGGAACCAAAAGCATAGCTATTCCAAAGAAAATGATGAAGAAAATTACTTTCAGCATACTTCCGTTATCACTCAATGCACTAAATAAATTACTTGGAACCATATCAACTAAAAAATCTAAAGGGCCAGATTGCTGTTGTGATGCTGCCGTAGTTATTTTACCCTCTATATTTGAATTTCCTGCGTAAGTTTCTATTAAAGTGGCAATAGTTTCGTCCGATATTCCACTTCCTGGTTTTGCAATGTTTACTGCAAATAGTCCAATTGTAATGGCAATAATAGTAGTCCCAACATAAATTAAAATTGATCTTCCTCCAATTTTTGCAAACTTAGAAATGTCTTTTAAATCGGAAATTCCTTTTAGTAAAGAGGCTACAATTAAGGGGATTGCGATAAGTTTTAGCAAATTAACAAAAATGGTTCCTAAAGGTTTTATCCAATCTATGGTGAAAGACTTTCCTCCATCTACCTTCATCATTATAAACCCAAAAACAACTCCTAGGATCATTCCCATTAAAATCTTTACATGCAGAGGTAATTTTTTCATAATTTTTATTATTTCTTAAATATAAAAAAAGGAGTAAAGAATTCTGTTATCCTTTCCATTGTTTATTTTTTGTGATAAAGTTTGTGCATAAATAATTTCAAAGGAGACTCTTCGTATAAATTAAGATCTGGAGAACATTCTCCTTCATTTACCAAAAACCATTCCTGATTTTTTTCGTCTTTTCTTTCCAATGTTATATTACCGTATCTAGCATAATATCCATGTTTACTCCAGTTACCATATTGAGAATGGCAAATGTCTATAGATTGATTTGGTCCAATAAATTCGACAACTAATTTGCTGTCCTTTACTTCAAGTATATCTCTTTTAGTTGTCCCAATCTGGAACACACTTAAAGTAACACTTGCAATAATAAATAAAACTGTAAAGCCTTTTATTATTAATCTTACAAGGTATTTACTTCCCCATTTAATTAATATTTTTTCAGCTATTGGTAATGTAATTAAACCTAAAATTAAACCAAAAAATGGATAAACTGTTAGTATGTAGAATCCTCTTTGTTTCATACTTACCATTATGGGTAATATTCCACACATTAGAATGAATGTAAGCAAATAAATTGTTTTTTTATTTTCCTTAATCCCGTTTAAATTTTGTTTTTTAACCTTAGCTATTATCAAAACAAGTATAGCAATTGATAAGGGGAGTATTATATGTTGAAAAAACTCCATAATGATTGAAAACCTTGTATCTACATTCGATACGTTTTTTATACTTCCCATTACTTGTTTATTGAAATAGGAAGTTAGGTTGTGATTGGCAGCCTCAGAAAACAGATATAAAAAGAGAAAGGGTAAAAGGGTAGAAGTAACTAAAATTAATGTTTGATAAATAGCTTTAGTAATCGTTATTTTCTTTGTACAAATATACATTCCCAGAGGAAAAGCCCAAATGTAAAGACAAACAAAACCTTTAGTCAAAAACCCTAAACTCAATAGGAATCCAGCCAATATAATAAATAGAAAATTCTGTTTCTGTATTCCTTTCAGGTAACTCCAAGCTGAGAATATAACAAATATTGCCATCGTATTCTCTAGCATGTTATTGGAAACAGCCCAAATAACATTAGAAACCATTAACCAAAAAAACAAAGGAATCCATCCTGTTTTTATCGATTTCCCTAATTGAACCCAAACTGAAACTAGTCCTATCCCGGTAAGTAGATAAGTAAAAAGAGAATAAAATCGTTCTACTAGAACTGAATCACCAAATAGCGAAAACCAAAGACTTTGTAAACCAATTGCTAATGGAGGGTGTTCGTAGAATTCTGGAAATATTGAATTGGATAAATACGGTTGCCAAAAACTTCCCAATCCACTGGCCATGTTATTAGAAATTGCTGAGTACAGCAATCCGTCCATGAACATTCCTTCAGAAAACAAAGACATTGAGGTAATACCTATAAATAGGAATATTACAATTAAATAAAAGTAAAACGAAAGTTTTGGTTGAGTCATTAATTGAGTACAGTTATTGAATAAAAATAACTAAAATAGATAACTAAATTAACTTATGCCCCAATTTCTTCCTTACAAGCAGCTAATATTTTTTGAGCTCCAGCCAAATCATCACTTTCTGCGTAAGTTCTAAGAACAGGTTCTGTCCCAGAAGCTCTTATCATTAGCCATTCGTCATTGTCAAAAAAGAATTTGAAACCATCTGTTTTGTCAATAGAAGTTACTTTGTAATCTCCAAAAGAAGAAAATCCATCTTCTTCACATTTTGCCATTATAGCAACTTTTAATTCTTCGGTAATGTGTAAATCATCTCTTTGGTATTTGAAAGGTCCTACAATTTTGTAAACTTCGTCAATCAAATCTTCTAATGATTTACCTGACTTAGCCATGTATTCCCAAATTACTAATCCCATCCATATTCCATCTCTTTCTGGAATGTGTCCTTTTATAGCAATTCCTCCAGACTCTTCTCCACCTAGCAACACATCTTCTTTTAGCATGATGCTTGCAATGTATTTGAATCCAACTTTCACCACTTCAAAATCTAATCCAAACTGCTTAGCCATTTTACCCAAACGAGGTGTAGAAGAAGCCGCAGTCAAGACTTTTCCAGTCATTTTTTTGTGGTTGAATAAATAGTTAACTATGATAAGCATAATGTGATGAGAATCTACAAAATTTCCTCTGCTATCGTATAATCCTATTCTATCAGCATCTCCATCTGTAGCTAGTCCACAAGCAATATCACCTGACAGTCTAATTACTTCAGAAAATTCAATTAAGTTTTTGTGAATTGGCTCTGGCGCTTGTCCCATAAATGAAGGGTTGTAATCGCAATGCAAGAAATAAGTTTCTGGTAACAATCTTCTCAATACATTTTGTCCTGCACCATACATAGCGTCATATCCAAATTGTAATCCTGAGTTCTTTATTGCTTCTAAATCAAAGTTGGCTTCAACTTCTTCCACATACATTGTTTCCATGTCATTGTACTCCAACAATGGATTTTTTTCTAATAAGACATCTTGAAAACTAGCATCACTAGCATCTGGAATCATATCTTGAACTTCTTGAACATGTTCTGGTGAAAGTGGACCTCCAAAACTTCCTTTTAGTTTGTATCCGTTATAAGAAGGTGGATTATGACTTGCAGTAATTACCACTCCCAAAGAAGCTTTTAATTTCACACAAGCTAAAGAAACCATAGGTGTAGAAACAAAATCTTTAGCAAGAATTACTTTTATTCCATTTTTGATAAAAACTTTAGTTGCAGTTTCTGCAAATAGTTCTCCAGCAAATCTACAATCGTGTCCAACAACAATACTTGGATTTTCAGGGAAGTTAGATTTTACCCATTTTGCAGTTGCTTCAGAAACTCTAGCTACGTTTTCTACCGTATAGTTTTCTGCGATTATTGCTCTCCATCCGTCTGTTCCAAATTTTATTTTGTGTTCTATCATAGTTTCGTTTTTATCGGTTGTAAATATAGGAAATTCCTACCTATTATTGGATTACAAATGAAGATAAAATATTAGTAAACCAGTTTGTTTTTTTATTAATAATTATTTTTTTTAACTTATCCCCTTGAGGGGATTACAGGGGTGACTTTTTAGATGGATAATCACCCACCTAACCTTCCTCAAGGGAGGAAAAAAAGACTACCTAGTTATTTCATAAAGTGCCACAGAAAGCGCATT
>TARA_B110000977_G_scaffold8247_1_pt1 | contig 10589 bp, 7 predicted proteins | sample TARA_B110000977 | Tara Oceans TARA_B110000977 (sample SAMEA4397798) | marine metagenome | biome: Polar Biome; feature: [SRF] surface water layer (ENVO:00010504); material: water (ENVO:00002006), including particulate matter (ENVO:01000060) such as... | depth 5 m | reverse complement strand
CAACTCACAGTTTTCATGAATAAGGAAAAACCGAGACTTGATAGATTAAAGTAAACTCGTGTAAAGTCCAGCGATGTAGTACACATCTTTGAACCCGAGACCTTCTAATTTCTCTGCTGCAAATCTGGCCCGTTGCCCAGTGTTGCAATAGACGAGTATACCTCTCTTGGGGAGTTCTGTGGTGGTCTTTTCGTTCATTTTGTCCACGGGGATATGGAGCGCTCTAGGGTAATGTCCTGTGCGATATTCCAAGGTGGTACGAACATCGATAACCACCTTGATCTTACCATCCTTAATGAGTCTCTTGGCTTCTTCGGCAGACACCAGGTTCTGACCAAAGTATGTATAGGCTGTGAGAGCGGTGAGACCACCGATGAAGAATAGGGGAATCATTTAGTACTTGGTGAGATTTTAACTTTTACATGATCCATCTCAAAGCAACATTGGGCGTTCCCATCGTATGTTCTTTGACATGCACGACAATAGTACATAGTTTTGATACATTTTAGGATATATACAAACGACTTAAGTGTTTTAATTACCGAAAGCGACACCGGCCATACCATTCTTGATACGAAGAATGTTATAGTTGACCGCGTAGACGCGGTGAAGGGCGTTACCACCGGTGGGATTGTTGAGTACCAGCTTCGCATTATCGATGCGTGAGAAGTTTAGGGACCCAGTGGGTTGCATTTTGCTCATGGTCAAACAGAATGGCCATGAGTAGGTTGGGAGATCATCGATAATGTTATCGGGTAGATCTGTGCAATGCATCTCGGGAACCACATCGTGATGGTACACATTGGAGGTATTTTCAAAGAGGGCGACGCCGTTAATGTAAAGGGATGATGTATCGAAATTGTATTCATCGGCCCAAGGACTTCCAGTCGCGTTAGCCGATACAACGTGAAGAGACTTCACGGGGTGGTTAAAATAACTGAGGTCGATTTCGGTATCTGTCTTGGTAGCCATTTGATACTGGGTCTGTGTGATGAGAAGTTCGTGGTTGGTATCGGTGAAATATTTACGTTCATCTGTATCCAGGTAAATGTAGTTACCATAGACCTTGGGAGTTGAAGCGGCTGTGTACCCGTCGCGACACTTCACACGGATTTCGACATCATGATATTGGAGCGCAACAAGGGGTAGAGACTTGGTCCAGTCTTCACCAAAGAAGAAAGGAAGCATGTAATAGTTGCCGGAGTGGTTAGCTTTCCGTAAATTTGTGGTGACCGCGAAAGAAGCCTTAGCTGCGGAGTCACGCATGAGGGGGTTGTGGACACCTTGGATGTAAAGGGAGTCTAACTGTGTGACCTTTTGGCCACCGATCCAGAGCTGGAATTCCGTAGGACTCGCCGCATCCGAAGAGAATAGACCATCAGTATTAGTTTGGACATTTGAAATATTAGTATCCTCGATCCAAATATAGCTCATGAGATCACCCTTGGAACGGATAGGGATGGTAACCTCATTGTTAGAGTCAAAGGTACCAATGTAATCCATACGTTCGGGTTTCATGGCGAAGTTGGTGTAACGTTTATAGTTCTGACGGAAGAAGCTGACTTGTGGGTCACCTGTGATGTACACATCCTGAGCACCCACGGATACGAGCTCAATTAAAGCGGCAGACATTTACTAATAAATGATATTAAAATTTTGGCTCATTATAAACACATGGTGGTATTCCAAGCACTGACTTGGGAAGCGAGAGATACAGATGATGAACATCTTATCAGTATCTTGGGTAAAACTGAAGATGGTAAATCCGTCTGTCTGACGACAGTTTTTGAACCCTATTTTTTTGTAAAATTACCTCATGGTACCTCCCAACAGGAAGTGAGGCTTCTGTATAACGATCTCGATAAACTTCGTCCAGATCATGTGACGAGTTATAGTCTGACACAACAGAAGGATGTATGGGGATTTCAAAATAATGAAAAATTTACCTATATGCGCCTAAATTTCAAAACCCTAGCGGACCGGAGGAAAGTGAATTCGATATTTATGTACAATGGTTCATTCAAACGATATAATGTTTATGAATCGAATCTTGATCCTGTCCTGAGATTGATGCACCGAACAGGAATTCAATCGACTGGCTGGCTTGATACCGGTACTCAATGTATACGATCTCATCTTGCCGACGTAAATATTGACCTCTGGTGTAACGACTGGTCAACTTTAAAACCTGTAGAACGGGATGACATAGCACCATTTGTTGTGGCGTCGGTTGATATTGAATGTAACAGTTCTACTGGGAAGTTTCCAAATGCGAACATTCCCGGGGATGCCTGCTTTCAAATTGCAGTTTCTCTATGTAAATTTGGTAGTGATGAACCATACGAAACGACGTGCCTTTGTTCTAAAAAAACAGAAGGCCCTGATGTAATGAGTTTTGATACGGAACGTGAAATGCTTGAGGCGTTTCAGAAATACATCCATAAGACAGATGTAGACATCATTACAGGTTGGAATATTTTTGGTTTTGATCTTGAATATATATACAAGCGAGCGTTATTGACTAAATGTTCCTCATCCTTTTATAATCTTGGAAAGTTGCGTGATACTCCAAGTGAACTTTTACTAAAAAAATTAAGTTCAAGTGCACTGGGAGATAACTTCTTGAAACTTCTTCCAATGTCTGGGCGTTTCATCTTCGATATGTTTCATGAAGTGAAAAAAGGATACAAATTAGACTCCTATAAACTCAACGAAGTTTCAAAGTTGTACCTCGGAGATCAGAAAATTGACATGTCACCAAAGGAGATGTTTGCGCGTTATCTGGAAGGTGATCCAAAAAAGTTAGGTGAAGTTGCTGAATATTGTATCAAAGATACTCTCCTTCCACATAAACTTACGAAAAAACTGTGTACTCTATTGAACCTCTTGGAGATGGCGAAGGCAACATGGGTTCCATTATGCTACCTGGTCGAACGTGGTCAGCAAATTAAGGTGTTCAGTCAATTAACGAAAAAGGCTCGTGAGTTGGGGTATATGGTTCCGACAATTAAGTATGGATCTCTACCGGAAGAGCCATATGAGGGTGCAACGGTTTTGGATGCACAGAAAGGTGCGTATTACACTCCAATCACTGCACTCGATTTTGAAGCACTGTACCCTTCGATCATGATGGCGCATAATCTATGTTATTCAACCTATGTGATGGATGATCGCCGCTATGGGAATATTCCCGGAGTGACGTATGAGACATTTAAGATTGGTGAGAAAACGTATAAGTTTGCACAGGATGTATCAAGTCTTCTACCTAGTATTCTTTTAGAACTCAAACAGTTTCGAAAAAAGGCCAAAAGAGATATGGCGGCCGCGACTGGCGCTATGAAGGAAGTATACAATGGTAAACAACTCGCGTACAAAGTCTCTATGAACTCAGTATACGGTTTCACTGGAGCCGGGAAAGGTATTTTACCATGTGTACCGATTGCATCAACGACAACTTGTCGTGGTCGTGAGATGATCGAAGAGACGAAGACGTATGTAGAGGCGAATTTCCCAGGTGCAAAAGTGAGATATGGGGACACGGATTCGGTGATGGTCGAGTTTGATGTGGGTGGTCGAACAGGTGAGGAGGCTGTGAAGTATAGCTGGGAAATTGGGGAAAAAGCTGCAGAAGAGTGTAGTGCCCTTTTCAAAAAACCAAATAATTTGGAACTTGAAAAGGTATACTGGCCTTACTTCTTGTACTCGAAAAAAAGGTATGCCGCAAAATTATGGACACAAGGTAAGGATGGGAATATGAATATGGATTATATTGATATCAAGGGACTTCAAGTTGTTCGTAGAGACAATACACCTCATGTGAGAGAAGTGTGCAAAGAGCTTCTCGATGTCATTCTCACATCAAATGATCCGGGACCACCAAAAGAGTTGGCAAGGGAGCGGGCGATTGAACTACTCACGGGTGATGTTCCAAATAATAAACTTGTATTGAGTCAGTCACTTTCTGATACTTATAAGGTAAATGGTATGCCGGTACCAGTCACAAGTCCAAATAGTGTGAATATCAACCAATCACATGTACAGGTCGTGGTTAAGATGCGACAACGTAAACCTGGTTCAGAGCCACAATCGGGGGATCGTGTACCCTATCTTCTCACAAGAACGGACAACCCAAAAGCAAAGGCTTTTGAAAAGTCGGAAGATCCCATGTATGTAGAGGAGCATGATATACCATTGGACTATCTCTACTACTTCCAGAATAAATTCTTGAACCCCGTATGCGATCTTCTTGACCCCCTATTCGAAAATACTAAACAAGATATATTCGGTGAAATCATCGAGCAATATCAACCCGTAAAGAAAAAGGTAGGACCAGCATTGAGTACTATGAAAAAGGAACAGCTCATAGAAGAGTGTAAAAAATTAGGTTTAGAAGACACTGGAAAGGTTATAGATTTACGAGAGAGGATTAAAGAATCGAGGGTGAAAAAACAAGATTCTATTCAAGACTTATTTAAAAACTACGAGCAAATGAATAGTAAGGAATGAGTCTCTATGAAAAAATTACAAACATAATTGATGATGAAGTCAATCAACGACTTGTCGCGATGATTAATGAATATGTTGATATCATATCAAAAAAACATGGTATTTCTGCTACATTACTCATGAAAGATATTCCTGAATCTTTCTCGGGGGCGATCTGTAAGGGAATAAAAAATGATGGTCATAGATGTACATTCAAGGGTGTGTATGACGGATATTGTAGACATCACACGAAAACTCAAAAATATTGCGAAACTGTGAGAATTCCTAGGACGAATAGTCATATACACGGACCCGATCAAATGTATGTTAAGGGTTGTCCGGGTTGTGAAATTTCGAATGAGCTTATAGATTTGCATACCATGATTGGTAATGAGTAAATCCGGAATTCTACTAACATCAATAAATATATTCTACGACAATGAAAAGAACCGAACTAAATTGATCACTGTTTTAGATAAATCGACTGGTATTTCACTACGAAATCTCGAGTGGTTCATTACAAATTACGCAAAGAAAAACAATACATCATATAAGACTAATGATGGGAAATTATTCACAGTCCATTGTGCTTATAAATCAAGTCTTGATGGATACAGTAAAAAACTTTTCGACCCCTTCTGTCGGTCAGAAAAGTTTACATATAAAATCCCTAGTACATCTCATGAAATTCAGACAACTCTCGCGCAGTTGAATTTCATCAAATGGTGTATAAAAAATAACATCATTGACTATATTAGTGATAATAAGAAATATTTATTTAACAAACAAATCACCTAAAATTGTACTTGAGCTCTACCATCCCTGATTATCATCATATTATAACTTTTTGCTATGATTATAAACTGCTTGGGAAAATAAATCGGGCTAATCTTAAACAGATCGATGTAATTATCATCGAAATCGAACGTTCCATGTCCCCCATCATACTCTAGTTCCACATAGACATATCCATCCTTCACCGTACTGAAATTCAAATGACCAGAGGGTCGTAATTCATTTGGATGTAATGCAAAACTATACATATTGATGTTACGAAAATTAGGGGAACGTTTATGGTATAAGTTTGGTAAAGAGGCAGATAAAAACATATTCGAACCGGTCGTTTTGTCTAATATTTTTGCCCCATCACATTCAAGTGTAAGAAACTTTTGTTTCGAGTACATTAATGGAACATTCTTTTTAGCTCGAACCCATTTATTGAAAATAGTTTGAGGATACTGTATCGTGAGCTGTGTTATTAAAAACTGAATATTGTTATTTCCACTAGCTGTTAAGAATGCACTATCTAAATACTTTTTTATTAGGATAATGTTAGCTGTCTCTGTCGCGTTAGTGGTTCCATCGAGACTTGCATCTTTTAATGTATCTAATAAATACACGAAGTAACCACCCCAAATGGTATCGAGATTAGTCTGTTGTAGTAGGTTAGTAACAATAGTATTATGTGCATTCGCATCTGCAGCAGTCTCAAGACTGGTTAGATCGGACAATACACTTGTAGTTGTAGTAGATAAGGTATCCAGATAAGTAGTGAGAGTATCAATGGTAGTACCATGGGTTGCATTCCCTGGTTCAATGTCTCGCAAATCAAGTAGTGTAAAGTACTTGTCTCCCCAAATATTTTGTGGTAACAGTCCATCTATAATCTGACTCTGTTGGAACTGGGTGTACCCTTCCATAATATCTAGGCCTGTAGCTGACGCTTTTAATGCAGCTATGTTAGCACTATCGTTCCCGGATGGGATACGCAATGCATTCAAGAGACCAAATTGTGTTGCATCCCATTCATGTAAAGAGAGTATTCCAATTATAATTGGGTCACGTTCTACCGCGCTTTTGGTTCCTAAATCATCAAGTACTCCCCCCACACCCCCTTTTAAAACATTGAGTATAAATTTGAGTGTCGGTATTCCACGGGATACCGCTTGTACGTATGATTCTAAAGTTTCGATGGTGATATCTCTACCTGCAGCCAGGGGTGGAAGAGAAGTTAAGCTGTTCACGAGTGTATAAATTTCATTTTTCCATACGGGAATTATAAGTAAATCATCAACTCGAGTCTGTCGTTGTGCGACTGTTTCATTTGGGAAATCATCCAAACTTAATTTCACTGTTGTTTTTAATCCATCAAAATAAAGTTTTGTAGCATCGAGAAATTCTTTGAGTTTGTTAATAGTGCTAATTTGCTCAGTTTCCCCAGGTTTGAGAGTATCTATACCGGATAAGTAATAACTAGTTACTCCCAGGTAAACACGAAGTCCTAGTATAAGTATCTCTTCTTGAGGTAATCCGGGAGTTCTCAATAGGTTCAAAATACCGATTTGCCCCGATCCCCAAATACTCGGAATGGCGAGGAGACGGTCTATGATATCACTACGTTGGGTACCAGTCGTTCCGGGAATACTAAGTAAATCTGTAGTTGCATTGACCTGTATAACATTGATTTGTGTAGGTATAGTATCAATATATTGCTTGAGAGTGGTTACATAAGCCTGATCGTCACCAGATGGGGTAAGTAAAGCATCCAAGAGAGTAATTTGTGCTCCATTTCCCCAATAAATACTCAGACGTATCACATCTATATCGGCTTTTCGTTTGTCTACATCTGCTTCACCTACGAGTGCGTCCAATGCAACCCCTATAACACCCCCCCATATTGAAATTTGTTTGAGTGTAGTAAGGGTTCGGACCTGAGTTGGTGTATAATTATCAAGTTGGTGTAATTGGTTCAAAATGGAAATATATTCATCTGTCCATTTACCAGTTTTTTTAGCAATAAAGAATAGTTCCTTAACACAGTTTTTGAAATCCAATTTAAAATTACCCGTTTTGGATTCAGGCTCGATGAAGAATGTATTTCTTTGGTGCTGCTCAAATAAAATTTCTAAGGGTCTACTCTGTAACATACAACGCTCTGCCGTATTCAAATGAACGAGGTTCAAATTGACTTTAAAATTACTTAATTCGAGCTGTCGTGTTACTCTATTGTTTGCCTCTGGGTCCCATAGCGTATCATTAAATTTATCCTGTGTTGCGAATATAACATCAATGGCCGGTCGTAGTTTTATCCGGAGCAACAACTCCTGATCATATATGGAACATAAAGGAAATCCATGCGCCGGGCGCCGATGAAAGTAGAAGGGAATCTGGATTCTATATTCATTTGTACTAAATGGGTCTACCCCTTGTACGTTGTACTGTCCATCATAAAACTCTTGTAAAAACTCACGGTCCGAACTCCCTTGAAAATGCTTGCCATGTAACACATCCACACTGGACCTGTATGATTCGGGTATATTCAATTCTCGATCTATGAATATATCATCTGATGTGATTGTATCAATTTTATGATCACCCACAAACAATTCGACATACTCAATAACTGAAATTCCAAATATATCGATAGGGAAAAGGTTAGACGCGGCACCCTCGATAAGACCTGGAATGGAATTAGGATCGGCTACGAATGACAGAGTTATATCTTGTAAAATATCACCATACTTTTGTGGAATTGGCACCTCTAAGAAGTCACCTGTATGCACCCCTTCCGCAAAGGAAATTTTAAAATTTTCAGTTGCATAGTTTGTATACTTGCTAAACCTTTTAGTAAAAAAAGAAAATGACGGGTCGATACTTAAAGAGTCGCTTATTGTACCAAGCGCTACAATCTGGACTCGACCTGCCATATAGTACTATGTACCATTAATATTTTAAGCCACTCAATCCACTCGAATAATGGAGTATATTGTAACTCTTCGCATAAATCTGAACCTCTGTGATGTCACCTTCATCAGCTGAATATGGATCTGAATAATCTAATTTGATTTGACATCTTTGGTCTATTATACGACTGAAATTCAAATGTCCTGATGGACTGTTATCCAATGGGTAAAGTGCGAAAGAATAACTTGCAATTTGGTCTCTTGTTGGTAATTGAAATGATGTTCCATCAAGGAATGAAACATCTCCACCTACCCCTGATAATGCATTTGTTAGAGAATTTTCATAAACTAATTTTGAAAAAGATTCCTTGAATAAGGATGTATTGTTCAGGGTTACCCCCAATTCTTTAAATTTTGTATTGAGCATGTACTGAATCAATTCTTTATCATTTTGATAGGAAAACTTCCTTGATTTCTTTCCTGCTATGAAATACATTGTTTTAACTGGATGCTGGAAACGTAAAATGATTTCATCTTCATCTTTGGTCCTTGGTATATCATGTCTTCTCAATTGCATCTGTGTAATCAACTGGTCAACTGGAGCACTTTTTAAATAATTCAGTTCGTCATCACCCAAGTATGCATAGGTTGGTAAAAGAGATGCTGTTTGTATATTTGCTTGTATATCATTTTCATTTATGTATGGTCGTAAGAGTTTATCAAGGCTCCTGAATTTTATTCGAACATAACAATCATGTTTATCAAGTTTACATAACAATACGGAAGCTGGTAAATTATTATAAAAGTAGAATGGTAAATCGATATACATTTGTCTCAACTTCCATTCACCGGAATCATTTTTACCATATGGTTGTTCCTTCGCAGTTGTTAGAGGGACGATACTATCTCTAAAATTATAGTCACTCGCGTGATATTTATGGTACAGATAAATCCAATCACCTGTGAGTCTTTCTATATGCGTCCCCCCTATAAAAAGATCAGCGTATTCGATAGCATGAATACCAACATTGGGTGTGAACGGGTCCTCATCTGTGATTGTTTCTTCTGTGAGTACTTTGGAAAAGAACTTATACCGGAGTGTTAAGTTCGTGAGAAGATCACCCATATCCACCGGGATTATACAAGTTGTCTCCTGACCAAATCTAGCATCGAGTAGTGGATTTTCTCTCACATCGAATGCAAATTGTGTATGTTTTTTGAAGATACCAGAAAAATGAGAATAGGTGGGACTCCCTGTTATGTGGATATCCTGAGTTCCTAAACTGTCTAGTCGTAGTCTTCCTGCCATCTCTACTTAATTATACGTTTTGTTTTTTAAGTCTGCAATAAAAAGCCATCATTGAATGATAATGTTTTGTACCCTGTGTAATACATATGAAACTTATACTCTGGGTTTTCGAGGCGTGATCCATTCCCAAACTGGAGACCTATATCATCAACCATTTCCATATAAAATTTAGTCTTTTCTGAATTTAGGGCAGAGAAATCAAGAAACCCCGAGGGTGCGGTACTCTTAGGGAACAATGCGAAATTATAAGTGTAAATGTAATTAAGTAAATAATTGGGTGAAGGTGGTTCAAATGCATATGTCCTCGTTACATCGGTTGCTGAACGTGCTAATCTCGAACGTAAAGGGACATAACTAAAAAAATACTCTCTATCGTTGTTGGATACATTTGGAATGCGTTCATCATTTAATATGAAATAAGCACGTTTTAGGAGATGTGGTTCATTGGTATCGTTAATCTGTGAGCGAGTAAAGTTGAAACGATTCGCGGTTGTTGAATAGAACCATTTATTTATATAATCGGCTCTTTCAACAGGCAAACTTCGATACTCCTCTTCATCTTCATATCCTTCGTACCTAAAAAACCAATGAAAACATTTGACTGGGACACTCGGCTCCAATTGTAATACAAATTCTCTTTTTTGTGGTTCGAGGGGAATACTCGAATGTTTGAATACAAAATCATATATAAATTCTTGGTTAGGTCTCATGAAATACAATCGTTCTTCTGGTGAAATTGTAATTTCCTCGGTAATGACTTTGAAAATTGGCATTTGCTTCAATGGTGGTTTTTCAGGTAGACCCCGGGAAATATTGTTTTCATCTACACGCTGGTTATAGAGGGTGAAGAAGGACTGTTTGAAAAATTCAATTTCGAGTGTAATTTTCTGTTTATGAATGGCACATAGAGGAAATGGAGCCTTATTTTGAACATTTTCTGAATAGACATCACCTGCATAATTATGTGAAAAGAAGAATGGTATATGGATATAAAGTTGATTACTTTGCGCCGCCTTCTGACCAGATGGCTGACTCGTCTCACCACCGACGATGTTTCTATTATAGAGTGTATTTGCAGCCATTTTTTGTGAATCATTCGTGTACAAATTATC
>TARA_B110000977_G_scaffold45219_1_pt1 | contig 10589 bp, 18 predicted proteins | sample TARA_B110000977 | Tara Oceans TARA_B110000977 (sample SAMEA4397798) | marine metagenome | biome: Polar Biome; feature: [SRF] surface water layer (ENVO:00010504); material: water (ENVO:00002006), including particulate matter (ENVO:01000060) such as... | depth 5 m | reverse complement strand
TGTTTGTCACACATCATCTGTGCGGCAAGTATAGGGTCTTTGTCTAAGTGGAATATATTCATAGTTTTGATATCTCCGCAAGGTAAACGTTTGCTTCATCCATAGTGAGGTGTCCAATAACATTGTCCGTTATGGGTGTAGTATAACACAGGTCACCTTCATTGTCAAGCACCGCAACCTCATATAGACCTTTTTTTCCACCATACGAGAAGTCATGTTTGACCACGGACGCACCATAACCATTATCAAACTTATAAATTAGTTGATACCCATTCATCTCAGGTAGGTCAGTATGTTCAATAGTAACCTCACCTTGAATTACACTATAGTCGCTCATGCCACTAACTCCTTTCTCATTATCAATACAAGTATTATATCACACTTCTTTGAAGTTGTCAAGCAAATACTGCATATTCTTTTCAACATACTGTTCATAAGAGATTTCTTCGTCTTGCCACTCCCTACGTTCAGCACAGTTGTCTACATACATCGCCTTTGCGAATACTTCAAACGGGGTTCTATCATCTGGATTTAATAACATACTATTTTCCTATGTGTTTCACGTCTGAACGTGAGATTACTTGATATGCACCCTTATTATAGGCTGGTGCTACCGTGAACTTCTTAGACTCTTCAAGTCTATATGAATTGTCTACCCTTACAATATCACGTCCCATATCACTCTTAGAAGGGTACTTCTCACGGTGATCGTCACGATGGACAGGATAGGACTCTAAAGGTTTAAACTCCGTCTTGGCACGTTTAGGGGTGGTCTTCCACGCATTAGTCTTACGCTTCCGACCATGCATATCATACTTCATCGAACCATTAAATGTTTGCATTTCTTTCTCTTTCATGACATTATACATACACTATACAGAATTAAACACCTTTTGTCAAGTACTTTAGATAAAAAAACTTATAAATAGTATGACAGGAGAATGATATGTCCAATGAACTATTTGATTTTGGTTTCACACTTGTAGATGAGAACGAACTAGATGCGGTGCAAAATGCACAGGCGCAGGTAGCAAACGTCTCTACATCTGTGTCCGAAACACAAGAAAAACTCGATGCGTTGTTTGGTGCGATTCAACCGTTACTAAACAATCTCAAGGCAAACCCAGAGAAAGAGTATATTCTCTGGCCTAAACGACTAGAGAAAATCGAACTGTTTGAAGACCACATTCAGTCCATCTACTCAGGAATAGAGAAATGATTCTATATAGAACCCAACCGAGAAACTCAGAACAAAACACCATAGTTGACTTAAAGACTAAAGAAACGATGATGTCCACAATTCGTGACGGCATTCCAAAGTTTAATGGTAGGGTAACCAAGTTCAGTGATATAACAACTCTACTGACAGACGCATCACTTGTTGACGGAATGCTTGCGACTTCGGGATATCAGAACATTCTGGTTGTGACTTCTTTCGAAAACAACCAATATACTCAATTACGAGATAGGAACTACCGTCCTATAAAAAGTGCGGGTGACCATCTGTTACCTATTGTACACTCGGTGAACGAGACACACGGCAACATCTATGTCGCAGAACCCAAGATGGGAAGTATCTTCACCCCGTTATATGAAAAGTACGACATCAACATAATTCCGGTTGACTCTTGTTTTAAAATTGACAGTACCTTCAAGATAAAGACTGACGTTAAGTTTGATGCTGTTGTCCTATTAGGTAGTGAGTCATTACAAAACGGTAAGTTTAGTGCCACTGATGTTAAGGCAAAGTTTGCAAAGTACTGCACCGAAGACTTTGATTTGATCGATGTTTACCGTGGTGACACAAAGACTAGAAACCTAAAAGGTGGGTCTAAGAACAAAGAACAATCCATCAATCGTCTTATCGAGTGTGTGAACACCCCCGCTAGAATATATGAAGTGAAGGAACGTATCACTCCAACTTTCTTGGGAGGGATTCCAAATCATAGAGATCGACTAGTATACTTTCGACTCGCAATTAACCTAGAAACTATTAATGAATGGTATAAGGTATACTAATGAGTCATAATAGGGATTTATTTAACGTAGTCATCAGTAAGACGGATCAGACTGTTAATAGTGTTATGGTGAACGAAGATAGTTTTGGTCATTTAGAACGCAAGATAATCGAGTTTATTGCTTCTCATCCTGCGTATGACTTTGTGCGAGAAGAGAAGTTTGCGAAATCATTTGTCTGGCAAGCAATAGGTATATCTAATATGATTAACCTATTGGGATATCAGAATGTTCTGGTAGTACCATCATTTAGAGACTCTGCATTCTCCACACTCTATGACCACTCAGAAGGTGGATTGAGGACTAACCTAGTTTCACAACTATGGCCAATAGTCAACGCACACTTTCATCAATCTGCCTACGTATGCACTGCATACCCAGACGATCACGTATCGTTCTGTAAAGACATTGGTAGACACTTTGAGTCGGGTGAAGTAGTTTCAAACAAACGTTATGTCATGGGAGATGATACATACTGGGTACATTCAGATGTTTTGTTTGACGCAGTGTTCCTAGCAGGACAACCCCTTGATGTGGGTCAGACGTTCGTTGCATCTGATATCAAGAATGACTTCGCATCAATGTGCACCGAAGACTTTGATTTGATCGACCTCTATGAGAGAGAAGATTTTGAGGGAAGACTTGCTGTCAGGAATGGCACTCCGTTACCACCAAGACCCACTAGGTTGACTGGTGAAAATAAAGATATTCGTGAGTTTGCAGAACATATAAATAACAGTAGTATTAAATTAAGTTCGAGTGATAATGACGCTTTCACAGGTATCATGTCGAGCTACAGTCGTATTCTCGAACGAGTAATGCAAGTTTACTAAGGAAGTAAAATGATGGACAAGTTAAAAGAAATACAAGCAATTATCGTGGAAAAGCACGATGACCTATACGACATAGCACTTATGAAGTATGACCTTGGTACACGTGCAGCTGCATTCATCGAAGGTGTGGTAGTAACGTTACTACTAGTGTGGATATTCTAATGATTAAGTTTAAGAACTTCATAACCGAGGGTGTTGATGACCCCTCAATCTTTAAAGCAATATTCCTTGCTGGTGGGCCAGGCAGTGGTAAGTCTTTCATCGTTGGTAAGACGGGTCTTCCCGCATTAGGTCTGAAGGTTGTAAACTCTGATGACGCATACGAAGCTGCAATGAAGAAAGCAGGTATGGAGATGAACACCGATAACATCTTCTCTGTACAAGGTCAAGAGATGCGTGGTAAGGCAAAGAAATTAACTGGTATCATGCAAGCACGATACCTTACTGGTCGTCTTGGTTTGGTTATTGATGGTACTGGTAAAGACTTCAGTAAGGTTAAATCACAAGTCAGTGCAATGAAGAATCTTGGTTACGATGTTGCAATGATATTTGTGAACACCGACCTTGATACCGCAATAGAACGTGATGAAGCACGTGACCGTACTATTGGTGCGAAAGAAGTTACCAACTACTGGAAAGAAGTACAACGTAACATCGGTGCATTCCAGACTATGTTCGGTAAACAGAATATGTTGATTGTTGATAACTCTAACGGTAAAGACTTTAAGGTAGAGACTCTACGTGCATATAAAGATGTCAGCAAGTTCCTCAAAAGACCAGTAGATAACTCTAAAGCTAAGAATTGGATTAAAGACGAACGTAAGAAGAAGAAACGATCTTAACCCTGTTTCTTCTCTAACTCTTTTATTCGTTCCTCTAACTCCTTCACCCTTAACTCTAGGGGTGAGGGGTTTTCTACAGTGTTAAAAACAATCCCTTGTACTTCTTTTGCCTTTTTTGCAATAAAGTCTTGGTAACTTTCTCTTTCTTTATCGTAATGACTCATTCTCGTTCCTCATATAGTAATGGCTCCGAAGGTTGGGGTCGAACCAACGACCAATTGATTAACAGTCAACTGCTCTACCACTGAGCTACTTCGGAATAAAACTATTATATCACTGTTGATATACAAAGTCAAGCTTTTTATTTTGGGGTATGTACGTACACATTATCCGATATCGGAATCTTAATATTAGAATGCGAGTGGTACAAGTGAAACTTAGTGTCGGGGAATTCTTTAAACATCTCTGTCCAGATAGGTCTCCAGTTCTGTGCAAGTCTCACGGTGTTACCTGTACTACGATCACTCTCTAGTAGAAGGTCGGTAAAACTCTCTAGGTTCATATCAAAGATACTATCAAACCCATAGATGTGAACCTCGTCCGCCTTCATCTTAGCACACGCATAATGAACTGCCATGTGACCACAGTTGAAGTTGGTTGCAGCCATCCTTGGATCACCCGTTCCTGCGGCATACTTAGGGACGTGTGGATAAAATCCCTTAATAAGATGTGAGTACTTCATGTAGAATGTACCGGATTGTTCCATCCAAACTTTGGGACGAGTACCAAGAATCCATTCGTACATATCAAGTTTGATATGACCTTCCTGTAGTGCCTTCATCATCTTGAAGTCTACCATACAGGTTGCGAATACTTCCTTTTTAGGAATCTCGAACGGAGGCATGTTACATATCAATAGTTTGCCTTGCGTACCTCTTTTAAAGATACCCGCATTGTCTCCGTTACCAAGTACATTAACTCTCATAAATTACTCTTAGTTCACAACCATTCTAATGTGACAATATTCAATCACAGCACATTTCAATCCATCAACTTCGATTGGCATAGACTTACTCCAATCAAGGAACACTCGGTCTTTCTGTTTTAGACCCGCTGCAGCGACTGCTTCACTGACTGCGATGACAACTGCTGCTTTGTTACCGGATGTCAAATCACTCTGTAGAATGATACCACCACCAGTAACGGTTTCTGCTTCTGCTTGTGTCACTAGGACATTGTTGTGTAATATTTTCATAATTTTACTAGTTCTCTGTTAATCAAATGTTGTTCTGCGATTTCATCTTTTGACTGTCCATGATATGCAGCGGCATGATGTTCTTCAATCAGTAGTTGGTTGATATTAACCCTAGTACCAGTCTCTCCATCGTCAACAATAAACTCACCAAGGATACGACCATACTTACCCTTACCGTCCTTTGTTGTTTTCAGAATAGGACTTGTACCAAGTGCTTTCTTTAGGAATGACTTTGCGGCAAGTCCATACTTCTTCTCTTCTTTGTCACGTGTTCGTGACTCTGGGGTATCGATACCGTATAGACGGACTCGTTCTTTGCGAAGCCATACTCCGAATCCCAAATCAACGTCAACGTCAACGGTATCACCATCAACTACACGTACTACCTTTGTCCTATACTCATACATCTTTATTGTCCTTTTTGTAATCTCAACGTTCTTCGGGTTTGACCCAACTAAGTAATCGTCCATCAACATCATGGAGTACTATACACTTCTCATCATCTGGATTGTCGTTATAGAAGTATCTATAACCAAATAACGCAATGTCTGGGCCCATCTCTTCAATCAACTTTTCACAAAATAACTTACAACCATTACAATGATTTAAGTTATCATAAGTACTTAATGCCAAACCAATTGCTCTTGAATCAGGTGCACTTCCGTAGACCGTACAGTCTATCAATGTGAAGACTTCTTGATATCGTTTCATCCCAGCAAAGAAGGTCGGTTCTGGTGGTAGTTCTTCCAGAATCAAATCAAATGGTCTTATTGGTTGTGCATCAACATCAACATATATGCCCCCAAAATCTCTGAGTAATAACAATCTAATCCTATCACAAATGAATGCCCACTTCCAAACATCACCCGGCGATTCAGCTCTCATGTAATGATTTAGATATTTGTCTTCACCATATAGTTCAAAGACCTCATTACCCCAAAGTTTTACATTCCAGTCTGGATGCATCTCTTTCATCTTGGTGACGTATCTACCACAATGTTCTGGTATGGGATCATCACCCACCCATATCTGGTGAATAATCTTGGGAATTTTGTGGTTCATCAAATACTAGTCGGGTCGCTTTCCATACACATTTTTATTACAGCATTACCCTTTTCACCCGTGTGGTGAATGATCTTAGGATTCTTAACATTTATACCATCTATGTAGTCTAATCTTAAAGTGTTGTATGTGTGGGGGATAGGTTCGATGTATGACATCTTCTGTATCTCATCACCATTCATCATAAGGTATAATACCTCTTGGTCACCCTGTACAGGATTACGAATACACTCATCTGCCCACCACTTCAAGACGTTTGGTGTGCCTTCCACAACCACTACACCAGAGTTATACCATCGACCCATCTCAGGTCTACGTTGAGTCCACGGACGGTCTTCAACCATACCTAACTTACCCTTGTGAGTCAGTTTAAAGATAGCTTCGATGTTACCCGTAATCTCACAATCAGTGTCAATCCAACAAACTTTAGTGACACCGTCAACTCTAGTGGCATCTAGTATCGCACGAGGTTTCTTAAACCACCCCTTTGCTTCACTCTTGACATCTATTACCAAGTCAAAGACATCCACCATCTTCTTACGTGTGTCAGGATTCATACCAAAGTCTGCGAGTATGATTGGGTGATTATTATGTTTACGGTAGTTCGATACGAACCACGGTAACTGCCATGCGGTTTTCTCATCGCACCCAGTTAAAAATACTTCATGCATCGATAATACCATATCCATCTTTGTAGTTATGTTTTGCTTGACACCCAGCTTGTACTTGGATTGTCGTGAATGAGTCTCTTGCCTCTGCACAGAATGGATAGTATTCCTGTAACCAAGGGAAGGTATCTAGGTTCATATACACGTCAGTCGGTTTCGCATACATGGGTGCATTTTCTATTAATAGTTTAGCACCTGCGGGGGTGATCATGTAGGCGTGTGCGCCCGGAAAATATCTCTTAGTTGTGAGGGGATTGACACCAAGTATCTTAGGTGTGTTCCAATTACCATATGACGGTGCACCGATGTTCATTACATATCTGAAGTTTGTTTCTGGAATAGGTGCAAGAACGATTGCGTCATGTTCGAAGATGACAAAGGTTTCGTTGCTCTTAATACACTGTTCCCACAATGCGTAGTGTGAGAGGAATGCTGAGATGCAGTTCAGGTTGCGAGAATACTTCTCATCAAACTGAATGGGGTCTATACCTCTGGTCTGTAACAATGATACTGGATCGTCTGCTGGCGAGAATGCCTCAAAGTTCCAGATATCAATACCATGTCGTTTCCCAGACTCAACACATTTCTGTGCGACTTCAAGACTCTTGGCATTATTGATTAATGTAATTACGAATGCTTTCATGATGTTGTGGTTGACTTCAACCCCTGTGTTTTAGTATAATACGGATAGACTATCTGTAACCACGGGAACATCTGTCTACACATCAATGCATCGTTGGGCCACATACCAATCTCTATGGTTTTACTTATAAGTTTCTTAGCACCCTTGGGGGATATCATATATGCAGAGTTACCTGCAAGACCTTGTGGTACATCCCAATCATCTATAGTTGGAACTGATTGCAGTCCTACGTAAGAAGATGCTATCTTATGATACTCTTGTGATCTTCTAGTTGCACCTTTGGGATCATTAAGACCTATTATACCACCTTTCCATTCAGAAGTCAAGTCCTCTGGACAGAGAGTGTCTATAAAGTATGCATCGTGTTCTAGGACAACAATAGTCTCATCTAGATCAATTGCTTTTTGCCAACATCTCATATGAGATACCATACACGCAATTCTGTTGTTTAGATTGTTGGTGGGATAATGAGACAGTCGGAGACCAGTTCTCATATCAAGACCGTCTTGTGATGCATCTCTTGGATAGGTATATTGTAAATCGGCCAGACCCATGTTATCGAGGTCTTGTTTTATTGTACTAGGAATTGTTGCGGGTAGGATGATTGGTTCTAGTTTTGTTCCAGTTTTCTTTATTGATTCAATAACATGACGAGTAGCAACCACAGATTCGTGGTTGTTCACCATATTAATTATGAAGGCTTTCATCAACATCTCGAACGTATTCCCATCTTCCAGATAAATAACAACCACCGTGATAACTCTGGTGGTACATTCCGAACGGTTCTGACAGTATCTGATACCACCCTTCTTCCGCACTCTTTAACTTCTTATCTTTATATAGACGATCCACTAAGTCGGTATCCCAACACTCTCTAGGATGTATAATCAACGCATCATTGATATAGTAAGTAGTCTCCTTACCCATGCCCCTAATTCTATTGAAGTCGTGAGTACCGTAGTAGTTCATACAATTGAATCCCATAGGAACTATCTGGTCGTATGACTCTCGTATCATCCCTTGCCAGTCTAACTGGTCGGAGACTATTGTATCAAAACGAGTACGTATGACCATATCAATGTCATCGGGTAATTGTTTCATCATCTCGTTGTGGATTAGAATCTGTTTGTGCCAGTTCTGTGATGCGAGGGCGTGTTTAAGTTGACTGTGGGAAGAACCACCAGATTCATGTTCTTTTATTAACTGGGGGAACACGTCACGTCTGAGTGCAGACGCATCATCAGGATATGCTTCGGTGTCAAAGACTGGGTGATACTTGTTCTCTGGTTCATCAAAGAAGTGATCTACGGTGAAGTCCACCGTGTTTTGACCTTTCCATGAACCAGTGTATAGGTAGTCGTGGGGTAGTAACCGTTTAGAACGGTCTACCCACTTGTGCGAACAATCGTCATTCCATCGTCCAGAGATGCATAATGCGGTTTTCACCAGTGGTGTTCTCGTAGGTACGCTTCGAGGTCTTCCGGTGTTCCGAGTCCCCAGTTTGCGGATGCTTCGTGTGCAAAGATACGTAGACCATCATCAATCGCAGTGTTGAATACCGGAGCAACGTAGAACTCACCGTTGGTTCGAATATCTTGTTCTATCATAGACTTTGCGGAATTGACATAGTCACTACCTTTACGGAAGTAATAGAAACCTACAGTTGCATTATCACTGATCGGGTCTTTCTCAGCAACTCGTTTAACAAGACCGTCATCGACTTCTGCAAATGACCACTTGGGGTGTGTTGCTTTGAAAGTAACAATACCACCATCAGCTTGTCGTGCTTGCATCTTATAGAAGAAGTCCAAAGAATCCCATTCCACGTACTGGTCTGAGTTCGCAATGAATAAAGGTTTATCGTTGTCAATGAACTCACTGGCAAGTAACGTAGTGCACGCGGCACCTTCTGTTACACCATCAACCTCTACAATAGTACAGTCAGGTGCAATGAGGTTCAACATGGAGTCTAGGTTGTACTTCTCACGATGTTCTTTCTGTACGATAAAGATGTAGTTTGCGTCAATCCCTAGATTCTCGACAACCGTCTGAATCATAGGTTTGTTATTAACATCGATTAATGGTTTGGGAAAAACATATCCTGCATCCGAGAAACGACTTCCCGCACCAGCCATAGGAATCAACACGTTCATTGTGGAGTCTTTCCACTTAGGTGCATCGTATGCGGGGAATGCGTTCTCGATACGTGACACCAAGTCCATATTTACTTCATCAGGGTGACTGACACGAACGATTTCTGCACCGGAATAGTATGCGGATGTGATACCCACCGGAGAATCTTCTACTATAACAGTCTCGAAGGGATATGCACCCCATTCACCCATCGCCTTCCAGTAAATCTCTGGATGGGGTTTGTTGTTCAATACGTCTTCACTGGTATACACCTTGTCAATGTAGTCATACAGTTTCAGTGATAACAGACACTTCTCGACAGTTCGTCCTAGTGCGTTGGAACATACAGCAACCCTATACTCCTGTTTCTTGAGATATTTGAACAACTCAGTAATTGCAGGATTGGGTTTGATTGTATTCAACTTCAGATAGGTTATTGCCTGTTTAGAGATACTAACCTTTTTCTTATCATCATCAGGAATGCCCAGAAGGTCGAGTTTCATATCCGTGGTGAGACCATCATATCTTGATAGATGTTCTTCTTTTGTGATTGGGTCATGTCCATGTGCAATCAACGCATCATTCAATGCATCGAAGTGAATTCCTTTTGTGTCAACCAACACACCATCCAAATCAAAACATATTAACTTCATTGGATTTCCTTACTTTTTGTGTTTCATTGCGATAATATAGGTATCACCGGCACGAGTTTCTTCCCTACGATCATATGATGTCATATCGTATTTCTTAAAAACATCCATCATTTGAAGGTGTTTATCCATGTCGTAACGTTCTGCTCTCTTGGTGAGATAGGAATGTTCCAACTGGGTTGGTGTCATTAAGTGCAATGGCCATACATCTTCGACAAAATATGTCCCATCAGGTTTCAAGAACTCTATGGTATTCTCAAAGGTCAGTCGATTTGCCTCTGGCCAATGTGCACCGTCATCGATAATAAAGTCGAACTTGATATCCGTACCCCATGCTTTTTTAATCTTATTGGGGAGTGATCTTACTGTAGAGTCCGACTCTATGAAACGGACTCGGTCTTTGTGTAATATTGTAACATCTTTAGACGGAATACGGTCAAAGATGTCTATGACATAAATGTTTGCGTTAGGAAAGTATTCATGAAATGCACGTGTCGATTCACCCTTGAATGTACCAATCTCTAATAGATTGATAGGGTCATTTCTT
>TARA_B110000977_G_scaffold201179_1_pt1 | contig 10592 bp, 15 predicted proteins | sample TARA_B110000977 | Tara Oceans TARA_B110000977 (sample SAMEA4397798) | marine metagenome | biome: Polar Biome; feature: [SRF] surface water layer (ENVO:00010504); material: water (ENVO:00002006), including particulate matter (ENVO:01000060) such as... | depth 5 m | reverse complement strand
AAAAAGATACTCCTACTTCAGAACCTAAAATAGTAGAAAATGTAAATTATAGTTGGAACGATGAGGATTCACTCGGTATTGATGTATCACTCGAAAAGACAAAGTGTGAAAGTAATCAGACGTTTAATTGTAATTCAAATGAGTCTGTTGAAAAAGATGGTAAAACTTACTTGAACGTAATACAGAATCAAGAAATGACTCTAAATAAATTGGGTGATCCAATTGATATAGACTATGATGGAACTGAAGTTTATATTTTCAGTTTATTCTTGGACACAGAAAAACAAGACAAATTCAACATTAAGTTTAAATATAATATGTCTGATAAAGTACAGCTCCTTTCAAATCTAGTCCCAGATATAAGTGAATCGTATGCCGGCTCAAATATATTTAATATATCATATATTTCACCGGAATCCGTAACAAGTCCACTTTTTGATGGAACTATCACTTCAAATGTAGAAGTCGCGAGTAATTATATTGACGGAAATATTAATGTAGAATTTGAAGAAGAGGACGACGAAGACATTACTTTAAATTTTAAAGATATGACAAAAATTATTGAGGGTGTTGAAAAACATTATGTAATTACAGATAACGGTATAAAGTATAAATTTGTTATTAAAAAAGATGACCCCCCAGCAGAAAGTATATAAGCGTCTTGAACTTGGACAGAAAAAGTACGGCCACGGTATTAGGGCTACGGACAATCCCCAGACATGGGGGACCCATCGGGATAGTTGGATGGAGATGGCCCAGGAAGAATTTCTAGATGGTATTGTTTATGTTCTGACAGATTTTATCAGGGGTGCTAGAATAAGTGGAACTCTGGGTGAGGATGACAATGAACTTATTATGTTCTATTTTAAAAATTTAAACACGGTGGACTCTCCTAAACACAAGTTTATGATTACAAAACTTCTAGAATGTTGTGAACTTTGTGAATAATATTATAGAGTTCATCACGAGTTTTAACTTTCAGGGGATCTATAATTTCAAGTTCAACTTCGAATCGTTCACCCTCTTCATCATCTGGATCATCTCCCTGTCCAGTGACGGTTGTCATATCAATTGACAAATTATTTCGGATATAAGAAGTTCTATTTTTGATACGAACCAAATCCATAACATCTCCATCCGCCTGTTCCACCGGAATTTCCAGACTAACGGCGAATCGAACATCCAACGGACGCCTCTCTAGTACGAGATTTTCCTTAACAATCGGAGTTTTTTTCATGCATACAGTATCATCAGTATTCTCGTCTACTACAATCCTCGTATCACCCTTGTAGTATACAGATTGATGAATCTTTTTTACACTCTCCCACTCAGTGTATTTATCGAGGGCCCGGGTCAATTTTTCGAACGTTTCACGTCCAACATTTGTATCAAACATCTTATTGTTTACCTTTCCCAACCGGATTTCAAACTCCACATTGCTGGTCTTTTGATGACGATCAAAGTGGGGTTTCACTTGGTTGAACAGAGTATCCATATTAAAAATATAACGCGGTTAGTTTTTAAGTGAATGAAAGGTCTACAAAATCTTGGCAATACATGTTATTTCAATACGGCATTGCAATGTCTTCTACAAGTTCCGCAACTATCTAATTATATGATTATGAAAAAACTACACATACAGTGTGAATTTACTCGCGAATATCAAGTACTCGTTAAAGCTATGTGGTTGAATAAGACTCGGGCATACGAAAATCCTCAAAAACTTTTTAATATCTTTAAAAAAACTTACTCACAATTCAATAATACAGACCAACATGATAGTCATGAAATGATATTATGTTTCTTAGATATTCTTGATAAATCTCTACGTCCGTTCAAACCTGTCGGGTTTTCTAGTAAACCAAGTGAACACTCTCTCGTGAGGGAAATATTTTACGGTCAAATATTACAAGAAGTTGTGACACCCTATGGGAAAAGTAAAACATTTGAAGATACCACAAGTCTTATGATCTTTCTTACGTGTAATACATCCCTCGAAAAATGTTTATCTGATTATACAAAGTGGAATATTCTAGATGATTACAAAGACTATAAGATTACAACAACAAGACATATGTTATGGCATACTCCGTACATGCTAATTATAACATTTAAAATGTATACGGGTAAATTTAAAGTTAAATTACCTGAAAATCTTAATATTACACCCTGGCTTCATCCAGATAGTCCACACCCCAATCATACTGAATATAAATTATGTGGAACATGTACACATCACGGTTCTACCCACGGGGGTCATTATGTTTCTAATGTTATGCATCACGGGAAATGGTACATGAAGGATGATATTCAAGTGGAACAAATTTCTAAACCTCCCCTAGAAGGATATCACTATGTTGTTTTTTACAAAAGTATATAAAATCATTCTTCATATAATGTTAAATAATTCTCAAAATAAAAATAAAATTAGTTTTCAAAAATCATTCTTAATATAATTTAAAAAGAAAAAGTTATAATATATTAGATGGATGAGATAGTTGATATTATCAAGACCCGTGTAGTAAAAGATGGTGATGCTATTATGTTTGACATTGATGATACACTTATAGATAATTCTACACATGAAATTATTCCTCATATCAAGGAACTATTAGATCTAGGTATTAAATTGAACTATAAAATCGTAATTATCACTGCTCGACCAGGTGATAAGAAGTCCCAAGAGTTTACCGAAACTGAATTAGAACTTCATGATATAAAATATCATTTCCTGGGTTATTGTAGTCCGGAAGATAAATCATTTGTTAAACAACATCTAATGAAAATACAAAAATGGCATTTTGTATTATCAGTTGGTGATATGCCTACAGATCTGACTGATTCTGAAATGTATATCCAGGTAACATCCTAGGAGAATGATTTCGTACTACCTGACTCCTTTCGTCGTTCACGTTTAGCATCAGACTTCTCCTTTTTATCTGCTGCTTTTTCTGGATTCGCCTTAGCCTTGTTCGCTTGTTTGATCTTTTTCTTTTCTGAATCGGTTAGTTTATCTTTCACTGACTTATCGATCGCCATATATAATCTAATAATAACATATCTTTAAATATATTCAAATATTCCACAGCTTACGGGTAAATACAATCCAGTCCTGTAGTCCTATTTCACACAAGTAGGACGCTCTCTTTATTAGGTAACAATGAACTGACATATTAAAGAAGTTATACCATTTTCTACATTCATATTTCTCTGCCATTACTTCAGATACGGTATGGAGTATAAATGCACCCCCGAGGGTACCAACTGGATATAGAATGAACTTCTTCCACATTAAAAGAAAAATGTTTTTAATTTTTAATTGTAGAATTCATTTATTTTAATATCTTCTCGAATGTTCACGAGGGTTCTGTAAAATGTTCTACGATTATTAGGATATGTTTTATCTGTTCGTATATGCAAAGGTTCCCACCACATAGGATAATCACCTGTTCTGTATTTACATTCCACAATCATATTTTCTGTGAGCCATTCACACTGTTCTGGGCGAACCTCTGATTCAAAATATAGTAGTCCCTTATCTTGAATATAGAGTCCCCATACTCCACGGTGTTCCCAGTGAACTTGGAAATCTATAGTATTTTTTTCGAGAGGTTTCCATTTAAACATCTTTTCATGTGTACCGACGCGTATAGGTTCGTGTATAGGTGTAAATACAAGTCCATCGGTATTATATGGGATTGTGGGGAGAATATTTTCTATATAATTCTTGGCATTTTCGAAAACTTCAAATTGTTTAGGGATAAGTTGGATTGGATCAGATTTAATTTTCATCACTGTATTACAAAAATTTTCGATGTAACTATATCGTTCTAGTAAATTTTTCTTACTACACTGTTCTCCGTTAACCCTGACGGCGTCATAGATCATAAAAGTTGTATTTATAAGTTCTCCGTCTAGAAGTGTACCCTTTTTAGCGCCGGTACCTACATTAATGTTGATCCATCGTATATCGAGGGCGCGATTAATGAGTGCGCACATTTTCTTTCCTTGAAAGATAAAACATACAAATACCCATCGGACTCCGTCAGTTTTTTCACATATCATATATGAATCCGTTTTAAGTTGTGAAAAATGTTTCCGTTCTATAGAAATTGGTTGGGGTCCGGGGAATATATTTCTATATTGATTGTTCCAACACTCGTGGAAGAAGTTAAGAGTCTCTTTTTCCAGGGGTGTACCTTTAAGAACATACCACCAACCATCTTGTTTTTTTTCAAGAAATTCTTTCATTTATAATAAATAGTTTCTAATCCTTATTTGCTGTAACTCCTGCCGCATTTAGAATATTTCCTACACATTCGTGTGGATATGTTACAATAAGACGAGCTGCCGTGTACGCAACAGCTTTAAATTTTGTTTGCCCAAGTTCAATGAATAAATCTTTAAAATCTGTTTGAATTTTTTTAACATTTTTAAGAAAGTGTTTTGCATCTACACAAAAGCATCGGGGATCTGTTGTTTCAATGGAGAAAAAATCATCTTGAATTTTACGAGTAACAACCGTATCAAATCCTAAACCTTTCTGAGTGATGGGTTCAGATGTGCCGATGTTCTTACGGAATGTATCCCAATTTATACCCTCTGTAACACACGGGAACACTATACCGTGCCACTTCCAGTCACGCATTAGTACCTGTCGGAGGCTGTTTTCATCTATATATATACCATAATCAATCCACAAAAGTCTATCTGTACCTTTTAGATTTTTCTGTAGCTGCGACCTCCGTGATTTAGAATCATCATTTGTGAATATAATTTTGTTATGGACATCATTTTCGAGACACAGAATATTTAATTTAAGAATAGTGTGGAGTGTTTTTACGGAAGCTGATTTATTACGCGTAACTACGATTGTAGTAAGCTGCATTCCTTTTAATTTGATTCGAGTCTATCCTTTAAGCATCCGGAGAATGGTAGATTACCTACATGCCCCAGGGTGGTATGAATATGGGCGTGTATTTCCCCATTCATTTGTTGCCATCTACGACAAAATGCATAGTCTTCCGATAGATAACGTCTGGTCACGGGGTCAATCATACAATCAAACAATGCATAATAGTCCTCAATGTCTCTATTCTGGTGATCATTTACGCATTTGAGGTCGGGGTAAGTCTCAGACATTCTGGTGAATACATCTCTTTTGATAAGCATAAATCCAGTTGGACCATCTAGAATTTTTATAAAGTCGTTCTCAACTCGTAGATGTTGTGCACCAAAGTTCACGACGAGGGATGATGATAGCATAGCCATGTCACGCGTATCGTTCTCCTTGACAGCCTTTTCAGCCTGTTCCCACATTACAACCTTTTTTGGATAACATGCGACCGCGACATCATGATTCCCTCGAAGTAGGGCGACTACGGATTGCGGATCAAAATGAATATCGGCATCAATAAACATAAAATATTCAGCCTCTGATTTCTGCATGAATCTCCCAACCGAAACGTTGCGAGCACGATGTACAAGACTCTCATTTTCAGTAGTATCTATAAAGAGTTGTATCCCCTCTCGGATAAGCGTGAGTTGTAGATTTACAACACTCTCCATATATTGTTCTAGGCATACACCACCGTAACATGGTGTACTTAAATACACTCTCATGTTTTTTTAACAAGTGGGTTTGCTCTCTAAGTACTTATTGATGATAGTTTCTATTTTATTTACGGTTGGTGCCGAAACATTGCATTTTTCACATACTTCAGATTTTGAATATTGATTCCCAAGAACTTTGTATATAATCACAGTTGCAATACTGGTCGGTGTTTTACCCATAAGGGGAATGCATGACTGCACAGTGTCAGCCATGCGGAGACATTTCATACGAACGGGGCGTTTATCAGGAATATCAAATGCATTGAGAAGACGATGAATAACATCGTGGGGTGTCGTTATTTTTGGTCCCTCGGTAGCCTTCGTAGGGATAATAGTTTCTTTGAATAATTGAGCAGTTCTGCTGATATCTCTCGTGGGAACATTAAATGCATCTGCAATTTCTTTGGTAGTGCGAGAGACTTTATTGAGTTTACATGCATACAATACACAATTTGCCTTGATACCCTTACGTACAGCGCCGCGGGTAAGTTTATCTCCTGTGAATTTGCGCCACATAACCTTCGCATCGCGAACAACGCTCGTCGGGAGTGATAGATTAGTGATTGCGGCGGAGTCAATATCCTTGTACGCATGAAACAGTGCACGGTCCCGGTGATTCATAGAAGAATGAAAGTTTATCATAGCTACACGTCGCATCGCATATGATGCTCCACGCGTTGAAATAATTGTACCGGTTCCCCATTTTTCTGAGAAGAGGTCCAAATCTTGGGGCATACCACAACGAGCTCCATCCTTTACAGTACCATCTTCCCCTACACAGCTTACCCATTCAGGGCCGTCATCTACATATTGTGAATCCATTATTCCACACTGAGAGCATGTTGGAATGCCATCAGAGTTGAAGATCTTAAGACATTTACAGTCGTTGCAAATGTTAATATTTTCCTTTGGGGGTTGTTGAATTTTCGTTGAGAACATAAACTCATCATACTCTGCGAGTATAATGTCCATCTCTCTTTCTATATGTCCCATTAATACTTAATGTATTTTCAGACAAGTTTTTTAAAATTCTAAATTATCGTGGTGATTCTTGGCAAGTCTTTCTATAATATCAACTCTATCCTTGAATCGTTTAGCTCCCTCTGATTGTGGCAACCATTCGTCCCACTCTCGGTCTGTAACCTCGTGTCCCGGTGGTGGTTCCCAGTCGCGGGCAGTCTCGGGACGTCCATCAATTATTCCGTCGTCAACACAGAAATCTTGGTCTACTTCGTATCCATCTGATTCATCGTCGGAAACAATTTCATCATCTGATGCATCGGAAACAATTTCATTTTTAAAATAGTAATAAGGTGTTCGGGGAATTTTCTGAATTCCGTCGATTTCATCGAAAAGAATTAATCCTGGATAATATTCACACAATGATTCAGGTTCCGCGATTTCGATGGTTTCATCTAGTTCGTATACACACGCACCTTTCCATATTTTTTCAGTCTGGGTTAAATATTTTACCTGTATATAATTACCAGTATGTTTATAAACTCGAGCGTAAAGTTCTTCTTCAATACTATCGTCATTTACAAGTAACTTTACTATCTCACCTTCTTGAATATCCTTGATATTTATCATCCCTTAAAAATTACAAACAAAATAATATTAGGATACTGTACAACTATGTGGGTTATACTTTCCAAGGAAGACTGCAAATACTGCACTGATGCGGAAGCCCTCGCACAAGAATATACCCTAGACTATGAAAAACGATTCGTCGACAAGGATACACTTCATATAATGACAGGTAAAAATACATATCCTCAGATTTTACGGGATGGTGAACATGTGGGTGACTTTGCGGCTTTCGATGCCCTCATGGAACCAATTACATGTCTTACCCAATCCCGTTTTAGTGTGTTTCCAATAAAACACCCTAATCTGTGGTCATTGTATAAGAAGGCTCAAATGTCCAATTGGACTGCCGAAGAGGTCGATCTGAGTAAGGACCTTGATGACTGGCGAGGTCTGTCATCTAATGAACAGCATTTTATTAAACATATACTTGCTTTTTTTGCATCATCTGATGGAATTGTATTTGAAAACATTAATATAAATTTTGCACGAGAGATACAATATCCAGAAGCTAGATCTTTTTACGCATATCAGGAACATAATGAAATGGTTCACGGTGAAACATACGGACTTCTCATTGAAAAATATATAACTGATCCAATTGAGAAAGATAGTACATTTAGGGCCTTGGAGACTATACCATGTATCACACGTAAGGCAGAATGGGCTATTAAGTGGTTTTCACGGGACCGAACAATTGGAGAGCGTCTTGTCGCATTTGCATGTGTTGAGGGTATATTCTTTTCAGGTAGTTTCTGTGCAATCTTCTGGCTAAAAAAGAGGGGACTCCTCCCGGGACTATGTTTTAGCAATGAATTAATTAGTCGCGACGAAGCTCTTCATCAGGAATTTGCAATTGAACTTGCATCTATGTTGAAAAATCCTCCATCTCGGGAACAAGTCATTGAAATAATGAAGGATGCAGTCGAGATTGAAAAGAGTTTCATTATCGATGCTCTCCCGTGTAAATTGATAGGTATGGATTCTGATAAAATGTCTCAATATATTGAATTTGTTGCTGACCGCCTTCTCAAACAGATGAGACATCTTCCTCTCTGGGGAACCCACAATCCATTTGATTTTATGGAAAACATATCACTTGATGGAAAGACTAATTTTTTCGAGAAACGTGTAGGCGATTATGGAAAAATGGAAGATCTTGGAAAGGCTATTCAGTTTGAGGAGGATTTTTAGATTTAAATTTACATTCCCGTGGAAAACTAAGAGATGAACATATGTTGACAGATCTATTGGTATTTCTATCTTTTATACTATATATAGCGTCTTTTTGATAGATAGAACAACCATCTGGCCCTTTATATGTAAAATCTCCACAACGTGAACAAGATATCTTTTGATTTTTTTTGACAATATTACCATACTGATCATGAACATTGTCAGTGATAATATCATTCTCTAAGAACACACACGGATCTTTTATTATATCTGGGAGTCCATCGGGATCCCCCAGTATTTTACGGAATTTTCTACCATATAAAGTATATAAAATATATCCAAAAATAAAAAGAAGTACAATAATGAGTAAAACTTTCTTCATCTTTATTTACCTTGAATATTTTTAATGTTCATAAGACCGAACACGATAAAGAAAAATACCACACTGTGGAGGAAAAGACCTAACGCAGTGGGACACCCAGCTGCTGAGCTAACCCAATCACCTAGAATATTTCTCATAACACTGAACGTCTTGGGGTGGGCAACAATGTAAAATATTAACGCAGATAACACAGAGATCATGAACTTGTCACGAGCTTTACCACCACCGCACCCGCATCCACAATCATTGAACTTTAGCATACCCCCAAGCATCTTCATAGATCCATTATTAGTCTTTGCACCATTGCATCCACACGTCATTGTTTATAGATTGGAGAGAAAAAAAAAACACTTAAAGGGCACAACCTATAGTAATATATAACGAGCAGCACCATGAACGTCCAGCTTTACAACGAATTCGAGATGTCCTCTGTGAACTTCTCAAAGATGCGCAAGAACAAGAACGGTGGCAAGGCTGTCTACATCAACACAGTCTCGGGGGCTGGTAAGATTCTAGTCGAGCTGCCATATCTTCGTGCCCCATTTGGCCTGAGTTCATTCACTGATGAAGCTACTAAGAGGACTTCCTATTCTCTCGATCTATCATTTGATGCCGAGAATGAGGATCTACAGAAGACATTTGAAGAATTTGATGCGAAGGTACTTGAGGCTGTTGTGGCAAACTCCACCGAGTGGCTTGGTAAGAAGTACAATCTCACCGTGATGAAGGAGGCTCTATACAAGCCAGTTGTTCGTCCAAGCAAGGGTGATTACCCATCAACCATGAAGCTAAAAATTATGAATGACATGAAGTCGGGTAAGTTTATTCCCGAGGCGTACAATCACATGCGAGAGCGGGTCGACCTTGACACAATCGAGAAGGGTCAGCGGCTCAAGGCTATCATCGATATCAACCAGATTTGGTTTATCGATAACAAGTTTGGTGTGAGTGTCCGTCTACAGCAGGTTCTCCTTGAGCCTTCTAAGAAGCTACCCTCCTTTGCATTCCGCGATGTCGATAATCACGAGGAGGATGACGCTGAGGAAGAATATGATGAGTAAATATAAATGAATAAACTTGCGAGTGGACAGGAGGGAAATGTATATCTTCTAAATAATAAAAAAATACTTAAACATCGAAAAATAAATACAGATGACAAGGAATTCAAAATACAACAGATATTATATGGAATAGTACCAGAACATATAATAAAACCAATCGACCAATTCCGGACCCTAAATGGAAAACCTATATTTTTAATGGATTATCTGAGAGCAAAAACATTTAAAGAATTTGTATCAAATCCAGAAAGTTTCCGAGATTTTCCAAATATAATGATTGAATTATTGTGTAAAGTTATGACAGTACTTGATCGTATATACAAAATATATCCATCTTTTAGACATAACGATCTACATGGAGAAAATATAATGATTACAGAAGACCAGTCCGTATATATAGCAGACTTTGGTAAATCTCGAATGGACTTAACAGGTGTTGATCATATGGATGTGTACGAAAATTATGGTATCGTTCCCATAAGTGATCCTAGATATGATTATCATTTTTTCATAAACAATTGTTATCTATTATCACCCCCAGGTTCAAAAATAAAAACTATGATTGAACTCGTGATACCCCCAGAATACCTAGGACGTGAGAGCCCCTTTATAAATAATTTTAGACTCAGACCATACATGGAACATAAAAATCTTCCAAAAAGATCTAAACTCGTAAAAATATTCTGCGCTAAATATTAAACAATGAGTCTATCCGTTAAAGATATAATCAAGCGAATGAAAGAACAACGTCTAGGTAAACCAATCACGACAAA
>TARA_B110000977_G_scaffold69625_1_pt1 | contig 10598 bp, 6 predicted proteins | sample TARA_B110000977 | Tara Oceans TARA_B110000977 (sample SAMEA4397798) | marine metagenome | biome: Polar Biome; feature: [SRF] surface water layer (ENVO:00010504); material: water (ENVO:00002006), including particulate matter (ENVO:01000060) such as... | depth 5 m | reverse complement strand
GCCAGCGAGGGTTGGACAGTAATAGACGTTAGAGTAAGAGTTATGATTATACGGTTGCAAATAGCAGCCAAAGAAGCTGGGATTGCAAATCATTTGACTTTAAACAGTGGTTATAGAAACCCAATATGGAATGAAGCAGTCGGTGGTGTTAAAGCATCTCAACATCTGTCTGGAAAAGCAGCAGATTTAACGTGGAACGGTTTTAGGGGAAGAAGTAGTGAAGTAGACGAATTCGTTAGTCTTGCTCGTACTATTGGCTTTACAGGGATCGGATATTATAACTCGTTTGTTCATGTAGATGTTGGTCGAGAAAGATACTGGGATAAGAGGACGTAAGAATGGTAGCTACGGTATATACACCTAGAACAAAAAAGATTAATCTTTATCAAGATTTTAAAAAGGATCTTGAAAAAAGCCCTATTTCTAACGACTTAACTGTTTGGAAAGATGAAGATTCTGTTAAAGAGTCTATTAAGAATCTTATCCTTACCAACCGTGGTGAAAGGTTGATGCAGCCCAACTTGGGCGGTGATATTGAGGCAATGTTGTTTGAAAACATTACCCCAGCAACTATTATTGTTATTAAAAACCAAATAACAAATACTATAGAATTGCACGAACCAAGAGCAGAACTTATTGAGGTTATAGTAAGTTCAAATATAGATGATAACACAGTAAAAGTTAGTATACAGTTTTATATCACAAACGTACAACAGCCGATTACACTAGATGTATTCTTAGAGAGGACACGATAATGGCTAAATTAAATATTTCAGAATTAGACTTTGAGTCTATTAAGGCTCAGTTTAAATCATATCTGAATAGCCAAACCCAATTCAAAGACTATAACTTTGAAGGTTCAAATATGAGTGTGTTCCTAGATGTTTTAGCGTATAACACATACCAAAATAACTTCTATGCTAACATGGCAGTTAACGAAATGTTCTTAGATTCTGCTGTGTTGAAAAACTCAGTTATGTCTCACGCAAAAGAACTTAACTATCTTCCGCGCTCAAGAAGATCTGCGAGAGCACTCGTAACAATAACTATTAAAGATTCTAAAATCAGTGGACAGACCGTTGCTATTCCGGCGTATTCAGATTTTACTACCACATATCAAGGTAGTTCTTATAACTTTGTAAACTCTAAAACTTACGTTGCTCGTAAAACAGAACCAGGTGTATTTGTTGCGGAAAATGTTGAAATTTTTGAAGGGCAAATGCTATCAAGCTTTGAACGTGAAGGTTACTTTATTGGTGATGACGGTGTTTTAAGAGTTATCCTTACTAACGAAAACGCAGACACTGATTCCATTGCAGTATTCATTGATGCAGAAGCTACTGAAGATCAAAACCAATTTATTCGTAAGAATGATCTCTTTGGTGTTGGAGCTACTGATAAGGTGTTTTACGTTGAACCGTATTATGATGGACGCTACACAGTGTACTTCGGTAATAACGTGTTTGGATTACAACCACAAGCATTTGAAGATATTCGCGTAAGATATAGAATTGCATCTGGTGATGAAGCGAACGGGGCGTTTTCCTTTGGGTTAACTGCAACCTTAGCTACTTCAACTATTACGGTAGAAACTATTGAAGCTGCGGCCGGTGGTGCTGAAAGAGAATCATTAGAAAATATTAGATACTTTGCTCCAAAGTCTTTACAAATACAAGAAAGAGCAATTACAACAAACGATTATCAAATTTTATTGCAACAGAACTTCCCAGAAATTGCTGCGGTTTCAGCGTACGGCGGTGAAGAGCTAGATCCACCTCAGTATGGTAAAGTTGCTATTTCTGTTTATCTTGGCGAAGGCCGAGAAGGTTTGTCGTCAGTTCTTTCTTCAGCGTATATTGCATTTTTAAAATCTAAAAGTCCACTTGGTATCGAACCAATGTTCATAGATTCTCAATTTATGTATGGTTGTGTAAATGCTAATATCTCTTACGATCCTAAGGTTACTAAGAAATCATCAGGTCAATTAGAATCTGAAATACGTACAGTTATTGCTAATTATAATACAACGTATCTAGATGATTTTGATACAACGTTAAGACTATCTAAACTATCTTCATTAATTGATGCTACAAGTATTGCGGTATTGAGTAATGAAATAGCGGTATGTCCTTACATTGTATATTCACCAGCATTAAATATATCAGTATCGCCATCGTTTAAATTCTACGCCAAGTTAGTTAAGCCTTATCCGTTTAAAGATTCTAGCGGATTTGCTGATTATAAACCAGCCGTAGTGAGTGGTGTATTCCAGTTTAATAACGTTGATTCTTATCTGCAAGATGATGGCCTTGGCAATATACAGGTTGTTACTTCAGATCTTGTTAACCCACAGATTGTTAAACCAATCGCAGGTACTGTTAACTATGAAACTGGCGAAGTCAATCTTATCGGATTCCAGACTGAAGGATACGCGGGTGCAGGAATTAGAATAATGGCAACGACAGCTAGCGATGATATTAAATCACCGGCAGGAAGAATATTCATTATTCAAGATAACGATGTAACTATCAATATGGTAGAGGTTAAGTAAATGGCTGATAATACCGTCAACTTAGTAGAAAAGAATATAGCGTTTAGTATAGCGCAACAGTTCCCTGCTCACTATAAAGAGTACGGAGCTGAACTAGTTGCAATGGTAGAACATTATTACAAATTTGTAGAATCAGAACCTAATATGGGTGTTTATAATACTCGTAGAATGTTTGAATACCGCGATATTGCAACTACACTTTCTGAAATGGTAATCTATTTTCAAAAGAAATATATGAATGGCTTGCCGGGTATAGAAGACGATAAAACAACTAAATTTGTTATACGTAACATCATGGATTTGTATCGACGCAAAGGTACAGAATCTGGTTTAATCTTATTCTTCAGAATGTTCTTTGAAGCAGATGTACAAATAAGTTACCCTGCTAAACATATGCTTAAGCCTTCTGATTCAGTATGGCAGACCGGTGTATATTTACAAATGTATCCAAACAATAATGACTTTTCTTCAGCTGCAGATGTTGCGTATGAATATAAAGATTTATTAAGCCGTAACATATATGGATCTATTTCCAAAGCAAAAGCTATTGTAGATAAAATTAACTTTGTATATTTAAATGGAACATTAACTCCTATTATATACATTTCAGATCCAAAAGGCAAGTTCCAAAGATACGATGATATTATATCACGCATTGCTGGTGAAGATGTATCCTTTGGTAGATTAAATGGTTCTGCAGATTCTTTAGAAATAGATTTAGATTGGGGTGGAACCACCGGAAACAACATCGGTGACGTACTTGATATTACAAGTAAATATGGTAAAGGCGGCAAAGCTGTTGTTACAGAATTGCAAGCTCAATTTACTGGAACAGTAAAATATAATATAGACGATGGCGGATTTGGTTATACAATTCCTAACACTAAATTACTTGCTTCAAACCAAGTTATTGTCTTAGCGAATGAAGATTTTAGATTTGAAGTACTAGAAGTATTACAAGATACTGCTGGCAATTCGGGTACTGTGATTGGTCAAAACTCGGTTGCAGTTGGTGTTAAAATGGAGCCGGGCAATTCGTTTGATGTTAGCAGAGATATTTCTACCATTAGCCGTGTTGTAAACTTTACTCTTACTGAGTTTAACGCGGTTACCGAGGTTGGTGATATATTCACTATCTCAATACTAAACGATAGTTCACCTGGAGCGTTATACGCAAACACTGGTGTTTTAACAGATGTTAAAGTAGAAGAATTAGATAACATCGAATCAGTTACTCTCATTACTGACATCATTGGAAACTTTCTAAATGTACCATTAAACTCTGCAGATTATAATGCTTCTCCACCAGCGTTACTTCCTATGTCAGGAACGGCAAGTCCAGTCGTTTTAGCAACTGCTTTAGAAGATGCGTTTGACTTAACACCGTTTGATATTGGTACTATTAAATCGTTTGAAAACGTTAATCCGGGTTCTGATTACGTTAATGATACGTTTAGTATCGCGGTAGACGAGCAAATGATTGCGTTTGAAAGATTTGAACAAGTTATTTTAGTTGATAACTATAGTGCTTCTTTCTCGGTTGGTGATACTATCAATCAACCATTGACGGGAACTACTGGATTAATAACCGGAATTGACGGTGACCTAGGCGCACTATATGTATTGCCATACAGTTATTACGGATTTAAAACTGGCGTAAGTGATTTCTTTAATCATAAAGGTAACGCGTACGATGTACTTGCAGTAGAAAGAAATTACACAACCAAAAGATTTGGCGAAAACGCTATTATCAGAAACGAGACTTTATTTTCACAAGGCAGAATAGCTGCTGCTGAAATTAGAAACTCTGGCTTTGGATATGTTGATAAGGAAACCGTTAAATTAACTGATGTGAATGGAAAAAACCACGCGCAGGCAACTCTTCGTGCGAACTCACAGGGCATTACTTCAGGATTCTGGGGTAGCCAAAGTTCTCACATTAACGGATACTGGACAAACCCAGATAGTAATGTGTTTGAATACTATGATGGAAAAATGAAAATTCAAGACAGTGATTTCTATCAAGAATATTCGTATGTAATCAAATCAACTATTGATATTAGCAAGTATGAAAGCGTTGTAAAAGATACAATGCACCTTGCTGGTTCTAAAATGTTTGGGAAATTTGTTTACGATCGTCTTACAGGTCCTAAAGTAACTTCTAAATTCAGACTAACCAGAAAAGATGATTACATATCAGGCGGAGCGCCTATTGTCGGACCTAATCAAGAAATAGGCGACAGAACAGTGCGGGCTGATAATCTCATATTCACAGTAGACGATACAATTACTTTCACAGTCGACAACGGCTAAAGTTAAATAAATAAGATATAAAACAATAGGAGCAAACATGGCTAAGTTAATCATTAACATCGGCACAGAGGCTAATGACGGAACCGGTGATCCAATACGTTCTGCCATGATTAAAACAAACACAAACTTTACTGAAGTTTATGGCCTAATAGATGATATTACAGTACCGACTGTCCCAACAGATCTAACCGATCTTGGAATTACAGACGGTACAGATGGTCAAGTACTTACAACAGATGGCGATGGGGCGTTTACATTTACTACGGTTGCTAGTGGCGGTGGTGATTATTCTGATGCCGATGCAATTGCAGCAGTTGTTGCCGCTGACTTAGATATGGCAGGCAACAAAGTATTATTCGGAAACGTATATGACGCAATAGGTGATTTACCTGCTGCTGGCGATTATCACGGCATGTTTGCTCACGTACATGGTACTGGCGCGGCTTATTACGCTCATAGCGGTGCTTGGCAAGAGCTGCAAAATGCAGGTGGCGGAAGTGGCTCATTACCTACAAGGCAATCACCATCTACTACAACTGCTTCTTTGGCAAATAACGCGTCTGGAAATATTGATATAGTAGGCTTTAAATCATATGCACTACTTAGTATCATAACAAATAAAGCTGCGTGGGTAAGAATTTATACAAGCACCGCAGCAAGAGCAGCAGATGCTTCTAGAAGTCAAAGTACAGATCCAGCTCCTGACGCTGGTGTTATTGCTGAAGTAATTACTACGGGTGCCCAAACAGTTTTAGTATCGCCAGGTGTAATAGGTTATAATATGGAATCAACACCAACAACCGCTGTTCCATGTGCAGTTACAAACCTATCTGGTAGCACCGGAACGGTATTTGTATCGCTTAACATTCTGCAATTAGAGGCTTAATCAATGCTTAATGAATGGATTGTTACACTTCACAGAAAAGAAGATCTTCAAAGTTTTTATGAAGACATGGAAACTCCTGGAGGTAATCTATTCATTCCGGATAGAGCTGTTGAAGTTGCGAATAGAAGATTAATTAGTCGCAACACACATTATATGTTAACGGACGATGAAGTAGAGTTAATAAAGTCAGATGATAGAGTAATGGGCGCGGATTCAGTAGCGCTTATTGATCTTCTTACAAGACCACAGTATACAATTGCAAATGGCGATTTTGATAAAAGCTGGGGTGGTGATGCATCAGATCTTAACTGGGGTTTGTTAAGAAATAGTGAAGAAACTAATAGGAGTAACTGGGGAGCAAACGGAACTGCTCTAGTATCAACTGACTTGACTATTACTGCATCTGGTAAAAATATCGATGTTATTATTGTTGATGGACATATAAATCCAGCACATCCAGAGTTTGCTGTTAACGCAGACGGATCAGGCGGATCAAGAGTACAACAGTTTAATTGGTTTTCCTTAACTAGTGCAGTATCCGGCGGTTCTAATGGAACATATACATATGATCGTTCAGGTTCATATACGAATATTACTGATGAAGATGATAATAATCATGGCTGCCATTGTGCAGGAACCGTTGCTGGTAACACCCAGGGATGGGCTAGGGATGCTAATATTTACAATATAAGTCCATACAGTAGTAACCCTAGTTCACTCTCTAGTAGCCTTATGTGGGACTACATGCGTGTCTGGCATGCAACTAAGGCTATTAATCCCGAGACCGGAAGACGTAATCCAACTATCACAAACAACAGTTATGGGTCATCTCTCACAATTGGTCAAAACGGTATTTCTAATGTAACTGCAATAAACTATCGTGGTACTCTTTTTGACCCAGGTCGCGATTTAACACAAGCAGAATTGCAAGCCCGAGGATGCTACGCTCCCAGTTCTAATGTTCAAATGAGCATTCCATATAGCTTTACTTCTCGTAACGCTGATATGCAGGATGCTATAGATGATGGAATTATTATCGTTGCGTCAGCCGGAAACGATTCTTGGAAAACAGTAAATAGCTCAGATCAAGATTACAATAACTATTATAATATTGGCACATCTACATTTAATTATTGGCTTAACCGAGGTACGGGTTCTGGGGCTGGCTACGCGCCTATCATTAATGTAGGTGCTACATCAAACGATACACAAGAAGATAAAGCCCCGTTCTCAAACTGCGGCAGTCAAGTAGATATTTTTGCTGCAGGTGAGGCAATACAAAGTAGTGTACATACTGGCGGCCTTGCTGACGTAAGAAACGGATCGTACCAGCTTAGTAAATATCAAGGGACGAGCATGTCCGGACCTCAGGTTGCGGGCGTTCTTGCTATCCTTGCAGAAGCTTGGCCAAACATTACTCAAACTGAAGCACACGCTTGGTTGATAAATAAAGCATCTACAGATGAAATGCAAGACACTGGAACAGACGATCCTATGGATACAAACAGTTTACAAGGTGCAGCTAATCGTTATTTAAGATGGATTAATCAACGACCGATTACAGGCGGTACTTTTCCAGTAAAAAACTTTAAAGAAAGACCAACATCCGGAATTACTTATCCTCGCTCTAGAATTCGTAGAAGAGGCTAGAATTGTTTATAAATATTAAAAAAGCTAAGGTTAAGTGAAATGGCAGATATACTAACTACAAAATTAAAAAACGACGTAACTCGAATGTTCTATCAGGATATTCTAGATAACGAGTTTTTCTTTGCGGTTTCTTCAACCGTCATCGGCGAATTGAATCGTGTGCAGAGCGTGAACGCTGTGTATAGTAAAAACGAATTTCAAGAGAATATACTTTTTGGTAAAAGGGTATTTGAAGACGATGTCAAGTTTATGATAAAGTATTACCCTTGGCAAAAAGATGCGGTGTATACACAGTACGATTCTACTGTTGATTTAGAATCAGCAAACTTTTATTCTGTAGTTGGGCCGAACAATAACGACTCTGGCGATTATAGAATTTATAAATGTTTATCTAATAACAACGGTGCGAATTCTACGACTCCACCAAACTATAACCCAGAAACTACAGCACAGATTTATAGAATGCCAGACGGATATGTTTGGAAGTTTATGTATTATCTGACTGAACAACAATTTGAAGCATATAACGCATCTGGATTTATTCCATTAGTTGGAACATTTGATATTAATCCAGATCCCAATGCTGATGCAAATAACATTATTACTGGTTCTGAAATAAGCGATATATTCGTAGAGAATTTTATTGATAACTCAGGTTATCCTTATTTGGAAAGTGGAATAGTTGCTGGACCTCCTGGTAATGACTTTACTATACTTTTAAGATCTAACGAGTTAAGTGAGATTCAAAACTATTATTCTGGTATGACTATTACACTAAATACACCAAACAACGTTGCTTACACATATGTTATTGATACTTATACTTGGGATGGTGCGTCTGATAGAGGAACTATTAAAGTAATCGGCGATCCTAAAAATGATGGAGTAATTATTAACTCTACGTTTAAGATCTTACCAACAATTAAAGTTGAAGGCGATGGCACAGGTGCTGTTGCTATTCCAAGAATCGTGGATGGTAGAATTACTAACATTGAGCTTATCGGTGAGTCTGGTGAAGGTAAAAACTACAATAATGTTACTGCAACAGTAATAGATCCTCCTTTTGATTTTGATCCAGATGATACTAATTCTATTGATGTGAGAGCAGTGTTAAGACCTGTTATTTCTCCATTTGGTGGTCACAACTTTAATCTGATTGACGAGATGTATTGCCGTCACATTTTACTTTATTCTTATATTACTGAAACTGATAATAATAAAATCGGCGCAACAAACTCATATTCAGCAGTTGGTATTTTAAAGAATCCAACGTTTATTCCAGATCCTGAAACAGCAAACACTGCTTCGCCTGATGTGTTTGATAATCGCGTACAAGTTATTACTGATGATTATTTAAAATTTGTTGTAGATGGAATTGTAACGCAAAAAGATATTAACAGCAATACAACGTTCAGCGGACGAGTACACGAAATTGATGCCGCGGCTAATACTGTTTACTTATGTAGCTATATGGGTCCGCATATAAATACTGCTAACAACGATATATCATTGGATTACACGCAAGATATTATCAATTCTACTGGTCAGAGAATACAGATAAATATACCTGTAGCCAATAATGTTATTGAATCACGATACACTCAACGATCTGGTACCGTATACTTTATGGAAGACTTCTTTCCTTTAACAAGAGAGACAAGTTCACGCGAAGAATATAAATTGGTCTTGGAATTTTAAGGAACTCAAATAGATGCCTATTAACACAAATTTAAATATTGCACCATATTTTGATGACTTTGACGTCGAAAAACAGTTCTATAAGATTCTGTTTAAGCCAGCTTATGCCGTTCAAGCGCGTGAGCTGACACAACTTCAAACGATTCTACAAAACCAAGTTGAACAATTCGGTGATAATATCTACCAAGAAGGTAGTATTATTAAGGGTTGCAACTTTACCGATCTCAACGGATTGCAATTCGTAAAGCTCACTGATAAAACCGGGTTTGACGTAGAGCAATACGTATCAGGTCCGAGCACAGCTATTATTGGTGGCATCTTAACAGACATCGACGTCGTATATGAAATTCAAAATACTGCAGGCTTAAAAGCGAACATCATTGCTGCAGCTCGCGGTTTTGAAACACGTCCGCCTAATCTTAATACATTCTTTATTAACTACCTAAACACTTCTGGCGCACTTAAAGCATTCGTCAGTGGTGAAGATTTAACAATAACTAAATACGTGTATAACGGCTCAGTTCTTGTATCAGCACTTCAAGAAGGTGGAGCTGGAGCAGACGCTGCTATTTGGCAGATCAACGTTACAGATACTGCTGGTTTAAACAGTGTTGGACAATCGTTTGGTATTAGAGCATCTGCGGGTGTTGTATTCCAAAAAGGTCATTTCTTATTTACAGAAGATCAAACACTAGTTGTTTCTAAATACAACAACGTTCCAAATGATCTATCTGTTGGTTACGCGGTTACTGAAAGTTTAGTTAGTTCTTTACAAGATAATAGTCTATATGATAATGCAAACGGGTCACAGAACGAAAATGCTCCTGGTGCTGATAGGCTTAAAATGGTTCCAACTCTTGTAGTTAAAGATACTGCAATCGCTGATGTTGATCCCAGCTTCTTTACGCTTATTCGCTACCAAAACGGTTCAGCAGTTAGTTTGCGCGACGTTTCGCAGTTTAATGCTATTGCTGATGAGCTTGCTAAAAGAACATATGAAGAATCAGGCAACTACATTTTAGATAGCTTTAAAGTTGATATGGATCGCCGAGGTACAGAATTAACTGCGCTTGTCGGTAAAGGTACCGCATACGTTAAAGGTTATCGTGTAGAAAACAGTGGCAAAATGTCATTTACTGTAGACCAAATTTCTGATACTGCTATACAACAAAATCAAGCAACAAGTGTTGACTATGGTTCATATTTAGATATAGTAGATATTAGTGGTACAGTAGACATTAACTACGGTACAGTAGATCTGCAAAACGTGCTGAGCGGTAAAATTGGTGAAGCTTACGTTAGAAACATTACACCAACTAAGATTTATTTGTTTGGTGTTAAAATGGTTGGAAGCAACTCGTTTGACGAGGTTGTTCGTGTTGTTGGTACTTCTGGTGTAATTACAGTAGCAGCAAACGCAAAAGTTAAAAGCATCAAAAATTCTCCATTAATTTTTGAAACGGGTACTCCTTACGTTAAGGAGCTTACCGATATTATTGT
>TARA_B110000977_G_scaffold196848_1_pt1 | contig 10628 bp, 10 predicted proteins | sample TARA_B110000977 | Tara Oceans TARA_B110000977 (sample SAMEA4397798) | marine metagenome | biome: Polar Biome; feature: [SRF] surface water layer (ENVO:00010504); material: water (ENVO:00002006), including particulate matter (ENVO:01000060) such as... | depth 5 m | reverse complement strand
GGGGGGGGGGTCATCGATGTGGTCGCGCCGAAACCTAGTTGGTGGGAAGATGAGGGCGAAGGGGAAGAAAAAGAGGGGGTCGGAGGGTATGAAAGGGAGCTCGAGAAGTGCGATGAAGACGACGATGGATAAATAAAGGAGGGGGGAGAGGGGTGGGATGATGAGACAACGTAGACATCCGTCGGAGCGCTTCACGGAGACGCCGCGCGACGACCGAAGGGAGACGCGCGGCGTCGAAGTGAAGGGCGTTGTCTTTAGGGTTGTGATGATGATTAGTAGGGGTCTGGGGGGTTTGGGGTTTAGGGTTTAGGGTGTTGTTGTTGTGGTGGTGGTGGTTCTCTAGAGTTGTTTGTAGCAAAAGACGATTTTTTTCAAACACCACCCTGCTAGCTAGACACAGAATTTTCAGTCACCTCCGTCCTCGTCGCCGAAGCCGAAATAGCCGCGGATGGTGAGCGATACGGGTTCTGGTTTGCTTTTTGGTTCTTCGAGCTTGACCTTGGAGTCTTCCTGCTTAACCTCAGGCTCCTGCTTAATGTGTGGAGAACCAGCCTAACCCTCGCGTTCTGACTTGCACGCAGCGCAATCGCGCTCCCGCTTGCCATGACGGCAACCGGTGCACGCAACGTAGTCATTTTTCACCTTGCCGTGGGGGCAGGGGGTGCTCGCCGCGCACTAGAGTTTCCGCTTGCCGTGAGGGCAGGGCTTGCACTCCGCGCACAAGTCTTTCTGCTTGCCATGATGGCACCTGTTGCACACCGCGCAGCTGTTTTTCAGCTTACCGTGCGGGCAGGGGCTGCACACCACGCAGCCATGTTTCAGCTTGCCGTGCAGGCAGGCGTTGCACTTCTTGCAGCTGACTTTCCGATTGTCGTGGGGGCAGGGAATGCACTCCGCACAGCTGCCTCGCACTTTGCCGTGAGGGCAAGGGACGCACTCCACGCAGTTGTGTTTCACCCTCCCGTGCGGACACCGGCTGCACGCCGCGCAGTTTCGTTTCAGCTTGCCGTGCGGGCCCCCAACGCACACCACGCAGTTGTCTTTCCGCTTACCGTGATGGCATCGTTTTGTTACCATCACTCGTGGAAAGTCGTCACGCGCCACGCGACACACGGGTGTGCGCGCGCGAGCGGGAAGCGTGTGTGCTTTTTGAGGAGACTTTTTGAGGTGACTTCCCAGGATTAAAAAAAAAGTTTCACTGCTGCTTTTGTAACGCCCGAGAAAAGCCACAGGACTCTCGACTTGGCCCACACCACACCTCGCAAAGGGTCCCGTGCCTTCTACACCACCACACGACCGCGGAGCGGAGTTTTGTTTCCGCGTAGCGAAAAACGCGTCGCGAAAAAAAATCCAGCTCTTTGGTCTTACCTGCGCGACGGGGACATTTAACCCCGGTCGGAACGGTGGGGCGTGTGCACTGTTACCAGCGCCCAAACCAAAAAATTCGGCTATCATTGGTCGAGCCTGCGCGACGGGGAATTGAACCCCGGTCTCCACGGTGACAGCGTGGGATACTAACCACTATACTATCGCACACAGTGCATTCACGTAGTATGAATTTCCAAACTACTGAAAGTACAAATTGACGAGACTGAACTCGCCTATAGGTGATGGTTGAATCGGACCTGTTGGTCCGACGCTGTTTCTATGAAGTCCGGTTAGGCGAAGGCCACACCGGGGCTTTGGTTGGCATCGCGTGGCGAATTTAAAAGATATGTATCGTGTTACAATGTGATTTTTGTACATTTACACCCCTTTACATACTCTTGATACACGTGTAAGTGCCCTCAGCTAGTCAACATCCGACTCTATTTGCATTATGAGACGATGGGCGTGTAGAGGGCGACGTTTGCTACCGAACGATCCTATTTCTAGGTCTGTCGGTGTCCAGACGGCTCAGTGGGGATGCCGGAGGTGAGGATTTGTGGGTGATGCTTATTTTGCTCATTTTGGCCAGGAGGAAAAGTTTTGGCAACTTCTCTGGTTGCTTCGCGTACCAAAACTGCTTAGGGAGCTTCAAGCTGCACACGCACCACGTGCCATGCGGCGACGACAGTTTCTGCGTGTTCCCGTCTCTGTGCGGAGTGCCGACCGTTCAGCGCTGCGTTTGCCTAGGGCAGTGCGAGCGCGACGGAAACGGGTGGGTCACGCGTGATAAAAACGTCGTTCGCACCGGCGAGATGCTGGTAACGGATTCGGAGCACGGAACGCACGCGACGTATAGCTTAAAGTGCTGCAGCGATACCTTTCAAGAAAAGCCGTGCTGCGGCGCGACAAGAGTAAAGGGGTGCCGTGCTGGAAGAACAGTGGAAATCAAGGATAGGGGGTAGGTAGTATAACTCGCGCGGAAGCGAGTGAAACCTGTAAACAATAAATAAATATACCTCCAGCTCGTCGCGTTGTTCCTCGTAGGAATCAGAGTATAAGTGACTACACGACACTAACCTGCGTTACCTAGGTCCTCCCTTGATATCCCGCTCTTGTTTCTTCATCGCCGCATCGATATCCCTCTTCTGTTTCGCCATGGCGTCGTCGACGCTTCTTTTCTGTTCCGCCATCGCCTTGTCGGTGGCGATTTTTTGCTTCGCCTGAATCTCCTCAAAGTTCAACGCGATGTACACGATGAAGCCGAGGACGACCACGACGATGAACGTTTCCTCCACGCCAAACGCGAGTTCGGTGATCAGGGAAGGAGCCGAGATGGTTTCCACAGCCAGCGGAGGCAACGCAGCCAAAGAAGAAACACCGCGTGGTGCGTTTCTTTTCCCGAATCTCACGGACGACACGTTTTTCAACGGGGCGGTTCGGGGCGTGTTGATCGCACGCGAAGTGCTGCCTCCCACACTTCGCGACGAACGAACCGTACCACGAATCGTGGACAGCGCCAAAGCAGAGTTACTCGCGGTAAGTAACAGCATGGTCGTTTTTGCTTCACACAGCGGTGCGCGTGGGGAAGTGCGGAGGGTTGCCTAGCACTTTTGGAATAAGCACTTTTTGGCCAGTCTGGAACATTATTTGTATTTCAGTTTGGGAGAGACGTCAATGTCTTTTCGACAAGTTACAACATCTACAAGCTAACATAAATACACTCTACATCCACGTAATCACCCGCGTTCACCCGTATACGTCATCCCCGTCACTGCGCAGTAACGGCGTCCCGAGTGCCGGTTCGTTTCCGGTAACTGTGTCTATATTCGCCAAGGTATTTTCCGAGTCGTCTACAGTTCGCGTTTGTCGTTTTTTCATGTTTTTATCGTTACCCAACGCGACACACAAACAAACAACCGCCCCAACCCCAGACACCGCGCAGGTTGCTGGAATAGCGGCGTATTTGTGGGTAGCTTGGAACAGTGTTGACCCTAAAAGTGGCCCTATCCCAGACCCTACTGACGCCCCGAGCTCGAAACACGCCTGCGCGAATCCCTCCAACGGAAAAAAGTTTCTCCCCAACGCGATGCCATTGGGAAACATCCCCGCGGTGCCTGTTCCGGTCAACAGGGTGATTACCCATAGCAGGATTTTGGAAGTTGGTGGGTTATCGTGCCACGTTCCAACCAAGTCCAAGCCTCCCCACCATACCACCGCTAACGCCGCTGTCGCAATAAAAGTAACTGCGTGCGAAAAAACAATAGCAGTCAAAGGCCGGACCCCGCCCAGCGCCAACCCGAACCGCGTCGCCGTGAACGTCGCCCAGAAACTGGAGGTTAAATACGCTGCGTTGTGTGTGCTGAACCCAGTATGCTCAACCGCTATGGTGTATATCCACGACCCGTAGGTTACTTCAGAGGACACGGAAAGGAGCATGTACGCTGTCATGGGGAGCAAAGTTTGCAGCGGCGGGTAAGGCAAAGAGGTTGCATTCTTCTCAGAAACCAAACGTGCGTAGTCATCACCTGTCTCTTGGTCATACGAATCGTCACTATCGTAAGGATCGTCTGCAGAGAACAACCGACGTCGGGTTGGGGACCGGGAAGTGCGTGTTGGTAAATTTGAATCCGTTAATCCGTCGTCATCTCCGTTCCAAAACGAAAAGTTCTCGTCGGCAGAATTCCTGACTACGCCATCCCCAGCATCCAACGTATCCCCAACCAACGCATCCCAGACGAGATTCACCCCAGCATCATCCCCACTACTAGTGCCCTCCCCAACCCCTTCCTCTTCCTCCACCGGCGTTTTGAAGTTTTGCAAAATGCACGCCAGCAAAGCGTACGCCCCCGCGACTAAAAAAAACGAAACTCGGAACCCGGTCGCGTCCCCAAATAATTTCTGACACTCCGTGTACACCAGCGGCGTGGCGATGGAGGCTAACCCGAACGCGCCCATGGTGAAGTTCAGGGCTTGCGCGGTTCGGTGTCTACCCACCGCCCTGACAAGACAAACGCGTATCGTGATTCCAATCAGAGGCAACGTCGCGCCTTGCACGACCGCTAGTAGATTAACTTGCCACAGCTTCTGACAAAGAGGCGTCACCCCGACACTCACCGCTCTCAACAGCAAACCGAACGTAAACACGCGGTGCGCGTCTACTCTGTCCAGCGCCACCCCGGTGGGAATCGCGAAAACCCCGCCGCTCAGCCCGGCGAAACCCAGGTACGCGCCCAACTCTGCTGTGTGTGTGTTGACCCTCACCGCGAGTTCCGGAAGCGCAGGACCTCGCAACGAAATGAACACCCCGTTGCTAAAGCTCCCCAGCGCGTAGAGGTACAAATACGGGTCGAGGAACATGTTTGTAGGGCGGTGCTGGCGCCATGGACGGTGACGTGGAGGCGACATCGCAGACCCCCTCGACCTCATCACGAACCCCCTCGCGTCGCCGCCGCGCGCGCCCCGGGAAATGGACGAGTAATCTGATGTCGGGATAATCTGGAAGACGTGGACTTTATTTTATCCATTGAAGGATCAATCAAGTAAGGTCGGGTGAAAAGGTTAGAAAGGAGGACGACGTGATAGGCTCAACGTTTTAACACTTAATTCATTCTCAGATAAATAAAATACTCAAGTGCGTGCGCGCACGCGTATGTACAGGTTATTCGAACACGTGGTTCGAACCACGTGTAGAATCCTCATTCTCTCTCTCACTTCTCCTCCTCGATCAATCAAATTAGCGCCTCATGCCTCCGCCTCGCGCTCGCGCATACCCGCCGCCCGCGGGCGCCCTCCCGCCGGGCGCGTTGATGTCCCTGCTGCCGTACATGTCGTCGTGCAGCGCTCTCGCGGCGGTGTCCATTTTGCGAGGCGCACCACGCGCCCCTCGCTTCGCGGGCGCCGGCGCGGACATCGCCGCCGACGGTTTCGCCGCCGGTTTCTTTCGCGACAAACCAGGAAGCGCGTCGTGTCGCCCGCCGCCGAAGTTCGTCCTGTGGCGCTCCAGGTGGAAGTCGATCGCTCCTCGTAACTCGAGGCCCTTCTCGCGGCCGATGTACAGCTTCTCCACGAGGTGGTCCATCTTCTCCTTGGTGTTGTCGAGTTCTTTTTTGCGCTCCATGACTTCATCCTTCGCGAGGGACACAGCATTGGCCGCCGCGTCTGCTTGGCTCTTCCACCGCATCATCTCGTTGCCCATGGCGTTCGTGCGCTGCTCGAGTTCCTCCTTCAGGCGGTCAATCTCCACGGCGAGTCTGGAAACCTTGGCGTTGTGCTCGGACTCGAGTTTCAAGCGCGCCACTGTTTCCTCCTGGCGAATAGCTTCTTCCGCCCTGGCCAACGCCTCAGCGCTTCGCTGCGCGTCGCCTCGCGCTTCTTCGATTTCAGCCTCAACCTTTGCCTTTTCCGCTTCCAGGGCGCCTCTCTCGGCAGCCAAAGCCGCTTTGAGCTGAGCGTTCCTCTCGCCTTCGTGCATCCTATTTTTCAGCTCCAGCTGCGCCTTTTCACGGAGCTCGCGTTCCTCCAGGATTTGCGTCTCAGCGGAGCTCGCCTTTTCCTCCGCCGTGCGCCGCGCGACTTGCTCTGCCTTGAAATGCTTTTCGATTCGCAAAAGCATGTCCTCCAGCTCGGCGTTTGTCTTCGATTCAACCTCGAGCTGCTGGTGCTGCGCCTCGACCTGCTGTTGCAGCTGCGCCAGCCGAGCCGCGGCTGATTCTTCAGACGCGTCCGCCATGTCTTGCATGGCGTCGTAGTTGCCACCTTCGGGCACAGCGTCAAGCGCGTTCGGGTCCTCTTCGCCCTCTTGGAGTTCCTCGCCAGTCGGTTCGCCCTCCGGGGCGCCCTCCGCCGACTCCATCACGGGCTCGGGGGTGGCGGACTCCACGACAGCCTCGCCGCCTTCTTCAATAGCCGCGTCGGTCTCCTCATCAACCGCGGCGTTTGGTTCGGGGGTCACGGACTCGACCACGGCTTCCGCGTTCGATTGCTCGGCAGGTTCCTGTTTGAATCACAGATTGGGATTTGGAAAAGGGGAGGCGAGGAGGGTTGGGTCAGTAAACAGGCAGAACAGGCAGTATGTCTCGATCGATCGGAGTGTTGACATACAACCGAGAAAAGAGCAATCGTGGAAGATCAATAACACCAGACAAGTAGGCCAAGGGTCGGACGAATCCACTCCCATGAGCGTCGGCGTCTGGACGTAAACTATCCAAAATTGAATCCAATCGCGTTCGACATCGCCTCCCTCAATTGTGATTCCAAAAGCGGCCGAGGATGGATCGGGGGGCACGCACCTCGTCGTTTTCCGTGTCTTCCACGGACTCGACCACGGCTTCCGCGGATTCCGAATGCTCGAGAGGGACGTCGACGGGCTGCGCGAGATGGAGCGATTATGGTGGAGGGATATGGTGGGAGGGGAAACGGCATCAGTGCTTGTGCTGGATATCGCGCACGATTACGCGGCGAGAATGCGGGGAATCGGGAGGCGGGTTCGCGGGAATGGAACACGGCGGTGAGGCCGCGCTGTTGCCGAAACGACCGACGCGACGCCCTGAGTGTGATAAAATTACCATTAGGCACGTATCATCACCCAGCGGAGACGCGTGATCTACACAAAGCGCGACGCACGCGCCCCCCGCGTTCCCGCGCCCAGAATCATAATTGGCGCTCGCAAAGCGACAGAGATCCCGAATGGGCAAAAAGAGCGCGCGTCAGGAAACGCAAAGTGAAACGTACCTCCTCGGTGTTCATGGTTTCTTCCTCGGCAGACATCGTGACCGTGCTGGACGACCGAGATATGCGTGCGCGGGTGTGGCGCGTGCAGAGTCTGAACGTGAACGCGCTTGGCGAGGGACTCTGAGATTTTGCAAAGGTCAACTTTCCTCTCCGCGGCCCGGATCTCAAAATGTTGGATTTTGGTGGGTTATTAGACCCTCGTTTTTATTAATTTACTTTTGCAGTGGGAACTTAGTCTCCCGAAAAGGGAAACGCGTCGCAGGGAAAACGAGAAAAAGTGAGCATCCGTCTCATTCACGCTCGCGTCCTATGTCTTCGTACGACAAGGTTCGCGGCGGTTCTTTGAGTTTCAAGAACGGCGGGTCACTGGGTGTAAAGAAGAAAAAGAAGAAGAAGGACAAGAAGGCCTCGGTTGAGGGTGTTGAGCAGGCGTTGGGGGACAAGAGCGTCGGGGGAATCGGGGGCGAACCTGGAGGTGAAGCCAAAGGCACGTACGAAGAGCTGTTCCCCGCGGAGAAGAAACGACAAAACGACGCGAAAGGCCGGTCCGTGTGTTACGGCACGAACTACCGGGAAGCCCCTGAGGTGTTGCACGGGTACACCGAGAGCTGGAAGGGTAAGAAGAACATGTCCGCGGAGGAGCGGCTGGATCTGCGAGCCGCGAGTAAGGGGGATAAATTTTGTCGATAGTAGGATCAGTCGAGAGTGATGGGTATTATAAAGAGGTGCTCTCATGGCAAGCGGAAGGACGGCTGCGCGGTGTGCACCCCCTGCCCCCACGGCAAGCGAAAGAGCAGGTGCGCAAAGTGCAAAGTGGCCCGCGCGGATGCGCCCAGTTCAAAGCGAATCAAGCAAGAGCCGTGAGGAATAGAGATTCGAGACTTGCTTTTAGTTTTGAGTTCCAGCCTAGAGTTTCGGCAACCCAATAGAATGTCAATAGAATACAGTATACAGTAGTGCACGATGTTCGAATAATAATACAGTATACATGATTATTTCAAATCCCCCGGCTGCACAACCTGCGCCACCGGTACGTTCCGCATGTGCGCCAGCGACGGTGCGGAGTACGTCAGGTGCGTTCCGGGTCGTCCGAAGTCGTCGTACGGCCGGAACCGCCCCGCGACCGTGCCCAAATTGTACCGCCGCAAGTGCCTCGTTTCCTGGCACACCGCGCACGGGAAGCAGCACAGGTAGCAGCAGAAGTCGTCTGTCTTCTCTTCGTCGCCGTCGAACATGAACGAAGTGCACGCGCACACCCACGCGCACTCTGAAACTCCCCGGATGTTGTATTTCCGCCGCATCGCGGATCTGTTCGTCGCGCCGAACCACGCCATGGCAAACGACATTAAAGTGTTTATCGGGGACAGCGCCGCGCCTATCGCAGGCGCAGTAGCGGCAACCGCCCCGATCACGTTCGGCACCACGACAGTCAATCCGCAGACTTTGAAAAACGCAGTCTCGAATTGCTCGACGCCGGCGGAGTCGGCGTTGGCCTGGAAAGATTGCAGAAAGATGGGATGGTGGTTGAGATTGGGAAAGAATGTCAGCGTGCGGCACGAGTTGTGTCATCAGGATACATCCCGTGCGTTCCGACGCGAACGGTACGGGTGATAGAGACACTACGCGCGAATCGTGACGGGCGGTGCAGTGAGACAACACAGCTGGCGATCGTGGAGCGCGTCGCGTCGGTGCTCGTGTTACGCGTCATTTCATCTGTGACTTACCGCGTACAGGTACTGCACGCATCCCATCGGACACGCGCCCAGCACACACACTTGCGGGTCGTTGATGCACTCGAACGTGCCATCCGACCACCGTGTCGGTGGGAGGTCCGAGGACTCCACCGTCTGGTACGTCATCGTCGCCGCGACCGGGGGCTGCGACATTACGGAGTGGGGAGAGACCGGAGTGAGTAGTGAAAAATACGTCGTAGTGGGCTTCAATAAAGTGCGTTGAACTCGAAACGTTTTGTGTGCAGTCTTTCTTTTTTTACAAACGCTGCTACACATATGTGCGTCTCTCTGCGTCTCCCTTTGCGTCTTACGAGGCGTTTTCCCGTCGTTATTACCCGTACATCTCTTTACTCATGAATTCCTCCCCTACGCTCCCGCGGTCAAAAGCTCCACCCCAGCGTTGACTTCCGCGGGTTTTCCCGGAAGCGCCGACTCCACTAAACGATTCTCAATCTCGTCGACGAAAACTTCACCGTCAATCGCGTCGTGCCCTCGCTTCTCGCCCCTTTTCCCGTCTTCGGTGTCGTGGAGAGGTATCGCGAGCTTTACCTGTTCAACACCATCAATATCGCGGTTTTCTGCCACGGAGACCTCCGCGTGTGACAACACCTCAGGGGACAACACAGGCACATCGACCACGGTGCCCGGGTATTCCGTCACTTGCTCTGACGTCGACTCAATCCCCTTCTCCTCCAACTCCAAAGGCCTCGCCGGTTCCGTCGCCTCGCCCACCATCGACTTGAAAAATGTGTTCTGCTCCACGCGTAAAGGGTCGCTCGCGTGTTTCATTTCCTCCGTCGTGACGTGCTGCGCATACGACTCCACGGGCGCTGCCGTCGCCACCATCGATGTCACGACCAACAATTTGCCCGCCGCGCGCGCCAGTTTTTCAGGCGTCGCGCAGTACGAATCAGGCTCCAGCAAAAGCTCCACCAGTCGTTGTACCGTGAACGGCGCTTCCGGGAAAGAGGTCAACGCTTCCACAATTTCAGAGGCCAAGCCCTCCGCGTATCGCAAAGCCTCGTCCAGCGCCGCATCCGGGTTTGACGCGGAGCTCACGTTCATCGACAGACTGGCGTTTCGCCGCGCCAAGTCGAGCGTCGCGTCCCGCGCCAACGCCGCGACCGCGACCCTGACCTCAACCCAAGGGAAACGCACGCACCCGGTGTGCGCGATCTCGCCCTGTAGATAAAGGAAGAAAAAAAGATGTGGGTCAGTGGGAGGTAAGGTAACTTAGGGAACTCAACACTCAGTTCTGGCGGTAAATGGAAATGGAAATTGACTTTCCACGTGGAGAATGAAACACGTGGCGTAAGCTGGGAGTAAAGCACATCACACGCACCATCAGGTCCATCACCAAACCTTCCACGCGCCGGTCAGGCGCATCGAGCCTGTTTACAAGAGGAGGTGTGAGAATGAAGCGGGTGATCAGTGTCTGTCGGGGGTGCCGTGCAGCTTTTCCTGGCACCCGAATCTCATTTTCTACGCAGACGCGCGCGCAGGAACCGTGGCGCACGACTTGAAAGAGTCTTCTCGTGGCGCAGTGCGTGTGGAACACGGACGTACCTGATGAGCTCGAGAAGCGCTTCGTGATGTGCCGGCGTTCCCGCCATGGCGGTAGGTTCGTGTCGCCCGAACCACGCGCCCCGCTATGCCGTAGTAAATGAAAGGACGTCAGCAAAAACACAAAAAGCGGCGGGAAAATAACTGCTTATGGGCAAACAGTTAGCCGCCATAACCTAGAAACGAAGTCGACGTCGCGAGGTTTGTTGCTGCAAAATCGAAGATCGTTGCTCG
>TARA_B110000977_G_scaffold78595_1_pt1 | contig 10668 bp, 9 predicted proteins | sample TARA_B110000977 | Tara Oceans TARA_B110000977 (sample SAMEA4397798) | marine metagenome | biome: Polar Biome; feature: [SRF] surface water layer (ENVO:00010504); material: water (ENVO:00002006), including particulate matter (ENVO:01000060) such as... | depth 5 m | reverse complement strand
GAAAGTTTTAGTCTCAATAAAAGTTTTTATTGGGTCGGTAAACTTAACCTTGAATGATGCAACAGCTAACTGTTTAGAAAGGTCTGTAACAGCATCCTTGGTTTCTTGTTCGGTAACAACATCAACGTCTGCGTTGAATAGGATTGATAGAAACACTGTACCAAATTCTGGGTCGAGTGCATCCTCACCACCAAATGATTGAATATCTTTAATCAGTGTGGAGAAGTTTCTTAATACCAGTGCAGAGTAATCTACCGCAGTTACCATTCTATTTTGTGTTGCATATTGGAATGGTGCAGTCTGTCTAATAGACTCTATAGTTTCTTTCGAAGAACCACCAACCGCATCAGCAACCGTTGTTACTGTCATATCGTAGGTCTGACCCGCAACACTTACACCAGACTGTGGCTCGAAAGTCTTAGCAGCGTTTGATGGTGAACCACTACTGGCAAGATAAGTTACCGTAACCTTTGAACCAGTCGGGGGTGCTTTACCCAAGGTTGTTCCGTTACCAAAGGACAATTCAAAGAGACCGTTAGGTGATTCTTTGAGGATGTACAGTGTCGAATTTTCACTAATGGTGTTAGCATTAACAATGTTTGTATACGGAAGGAATACTGAAGAAGACGGTTGTTCATATACACGAACAATTGCGGTATCAATATCTATTGATTTGTCAGGAATGATATAGACTTCGTTGTCTTCAGCTCTCGAAACGATGAAGGTCTTAACCCTCTCGGTTCCTTCATGTATCTTAATGTTCTTATTCCCAGATGCGTTACTGAACTCATATAGACCAGCACCGTTGTCTTCCGCAGAGATGTTCTCTAGTGTCTGGAATACGTATTCAGTCTCATCAACAGTTGCGTTAAACTTAACTCCACTCGGAATTTGAATATTGGTTTCACGACCAACAACACCCGAAAGATTCAACGACAGTTTAATAATTGCTTGAGACGATGTCTTCGAATCTGGAATGTAACCTATACCCTCGGCAAGAGAGATTATAGAACTACGTAACTGTGCCGTCCCTAGGAAAGATTCGTTCAAAGCAAAATTAGCAGTCAACGCATTATAATGCGTATTATATGCAAGGACATCCAAAATATTGGAAAGACCAGATGCTTCGAAGTTGTAATCTGCAAACTCGTTCTTATCAGCAAGAAATACCTTGAGGTTATTCTTAATCGCATCAAAGTCTAACGATGTGGATTTTATTGTTGTCGCCATTTTATCTTAACCTTGCAAGTGTAGTAGTGAATTCGACCCGTTCTTCGGTATTCACTACCTTGAATTTTATTGTTACATCTAAACTATTTCTATCTGGTTGTAGATTCACAACCACATCCAGAACTTTTGCCCTTGGTTCGTATACATCGATGTTTTGAATGATACCTCTCTTTAGAGAAGACGACTGTCCTCTATCTGCCAATTCAAACAACTGTCCCTGCAAGTGACCACCAAAGTCGGGACGAAATGGTTTCTCCAGTAAGTTTGTAAGTACTAGTGTCTTGATTGATTGTTTCACTGCCGCTGCATCCGTTTTCTTGTAGATTTCTCCACTAGTCGGTTTGGCAGTAAATGTTAAATCAATATCAGAATACTCCCTAACACGACTCGTTGCTACCGATGCCGTTTGTAGGTCTCTATCTTCTTGTGCGAACGCTCTTCGTATTGCCATAGTTCTATTTATATGACTTTTTAGTCACTTTCCTCGATTTCTACTAATTCGTTTGGACTCATTAGTTCGTTATTGAAATAAGTTTTTACGTCTCCCGCAAAACTAATGTCGAAGGTCGCTGGTGTTGTAGGGAACTCTAATCCAATTGATGCGGTCAAACTACCGTCTGGATTGTAATTATCATAGTCTAGGTACAATGTACCAAACTTAATATAGTCTTTCCAGTATTCCGCAACATCGAATGTCTTCTCTAGATTGATCTTACCTTCCTGATCTATTACTTGATAATATACAAGTCTACCATCAGACTTCTTCTTCATAATATCATCATTGGCATCAGTCTCTCTGAGTTTGTAGAGACCTTCCGAAACAATCAAACGAACATCATTGAAGTTCCTTGTGTTACCGTTGATGATTCGTATTGCTTCGGATTGTAAATATAGGTGTCGTGCAATCTGTTTACGTGCAGTGTTAGTTACCACATGATTGAATGGTGTTCTATCACCATACGCACCGAGGAACCTTGCGATTGTAATTCCCGGCCCCAACTTGGTCGCAGCGGTAATACTACCTTGAGATTCTGGATTATAAACTGGATCAACTAATACTATCACGGTGTAAACCTCTTTCCTCTATTTTCGATTGCATTACCAATCGGTTCAAATCCAAATCTAGATGATGCGGATTTCTTTGCAGTCCTACCGACTTTCGGTGGGGACTTTGATTTATATTCTGGGTTGAGTCTTTCTTCCGAAACAAGTACACTTCCAATTGAGTCTCTAGACGATGCGTTTCGGAAAGCAGAACGAATCTCTTGGGTAGTAGGAATCTTATTGAACACGTCATTGTAATCATCAGTAAGAAGTGTCTTTGCCAATAATACGTCACCACCGTCAAGAACAACAGTCTTGATTGCGTAGTCACCATTGACTGCTTGACCAACAACCCACTCACCAGTGATCTGAACTTCCGCAGGCCCAGAACTGGGATACTGAAACTCTTTTGTCTTCTTGGGTAGATGTATACCTGCCGACAATATTTTGGGTGTACTAAATGTTGCAGCACCTGTCGCAGCGGTTCCTGCTGTTACTGCTGTCAGTGAGTGCTTTGCGTTTGAGGCGAAATACGATCTCAGTGCAAGGTCAGCATTGTCTGCGTTGTTTGCCTTCCATGCTTCGGATGCTTTACCCATGAACGTACCATAGAATACCGCACCAGAGTTATACTCGACAGGGCCTTCTCCACCTTGGAATACGTTACCTGTGAAGTCAACCATTCTACCACCGATTGCACCCTTCTGTCCCATGATGGAAATGTATTTTGCACCAGTGATGTTTGCGTTCTTACTCGACACAACAAATGCTTCCTTACCAGACATAAAGATATTGTCTTCTGACGCAAACTCCATATTACCTTCAACAAAGTTTTTCTGATCAAGTTTGACAAACGAATTATAATCTGCTAACATGACATCGGTAGAGGTTCCGAGGGTTCTTGTTGTCTTGGTCTTCTTTGTGGTCAGTTCACGATTACCCGTGACGGTTGTCTTGTGATTCTCTAGGATATCCTCACGTAGACTACCCGCAACATTGACATTGTAGTTTCCACCCACGTCCACGTTATAGTCACCAGTGACTTTAAGGTTGAGATTACCTTGATACACTAGATTACCATTACCTTCAATGATAACAGTCTGATCACCACCAGTCACTTCAATCTTATTATTGACAGCAGAGATGATAACAGAACCATCTGCTCTCATTTCAACACCCGCACCAGTACGATGTTTGATTAATACACGTTCACCACCCGGCGTGTCATCCTGTTCGATGACGTGACCGGAGACTGTCTCTTGTACTTGGTTGAACGGATACTCGGATGGACGTTGTGGTTCGATATTTAAAGATACCCCAATGTCACCACCCCCGACATAAAGATTGTTTATCTTTGTGCCACGTGATGCTTTGTTGATTGAAGAACCGTAGTTATATTCTCTCTTGGGATATTCTCCCGTAGGGTCTTGCATACCATCTTGGGCAACACCAAGAGAATTCTCAGCACCTTCACCGATTTTATCAACTCTTAAATCAAAACTGTCTCTCTTAGTTGTCACTATTAATCTCCGATGGACTCATTGGGCCGTTTGTCTTGGGGTCAATCAATTTATTCTTTTTCCTGAATACCGAATCAACATAATCTACCACATCAAAGTATGGGTCATGTTCGGCCTCATCAACATCGTTGTGTCCAAACACCTGACCGCCCGGAAATCTGCGATAGTAACTAGCAAAGAACTTCTCTAGTGTTGTAAACTGTTCTCTTGTGAATGACTGGGCAGACCTATAATTCGTAGGATTGTCTTCACCAGTAGAAACGTTCAACCCACCAACCATGACCAATCCAATAGATCGTTTGTCATGTCCATTGACAATTGCGTGTTCACCCTCTATGTTGACTGGTCTACCACGTTGCAATCTACCGTCTCTTCTTATAACATAATGATATCCAATACCGTCATGTCCAAGTTCATCATGTATGTTATTTATCTCTATCGCACCTATGTTTTTATTGGTGTGAGTCTCTGAGGCATGAACAATAACTTCGGTAACTTCTCGGTGGACATTAGTAAACTCGGCATCCAACTCTTCTACCGAAGAAATATATGTAAAGATATCATCTGGACTGTTGCGACCAGACCATTTACTCGACTGATCGATTGAGACAGCCTCTTCAAATAGACTTGCTTCGACAACAACAGAACCACCGATTGTGGTATCTAGTTTACTCATCTTATCGTCAATAGTAGATATCTCTTGTTGAGCAATGGCAATCTCTTGTTCAGGCACACCCTGTTCTCTCGCCTTCTTAATCATCTGAACTTGCATCTCTAACGTAGTAGAGGTATTCTCATCCGTTCCGATAATGGATTTCATTCGTTCTGATACATTGATGGACTTACCAGTCAAGGTCTTAACAGCTTCCTTTTTTTGTCTCGGATCATCACTAGAAAACTGTGCAAGAATCTGTTGTCTTTCTTGATCAGACGAAACGATACCACCGGAAACAAGGTTTGAGATATAACTTGCGGCATCACCAGTCAAACCCTCCGCAACATTCTGTAGAGTTCCTAGTAAACCTTTGTCAATACGTTGATTGAAGTCTGCCTCGAATGTATTAACCTCATCGGTAACTTTGTTAACAACATCAACCACATTACTCAAATCTGTTCCGATAACATCATTTATGGTAGGTAGAGTATCCAATTGGTCTTTTAGTTTATTACCCTTCGCGATTAAATCCTGAACACCAGTAATATTGGTAACTTGATCTAACGTTGATTGGATCATTCCGTCACCAATTGCCATTGCCTCAGTACCTAGTGCCGCAAACTTCTCCGTAGCACCTAACGCAAGTGTTTCCAATTCATTGACTTTGCTAGTCACTTGAGCAAGAGTGTCGTTTAGAGCAGCGACTGGAGCGAGTTGGTTCAGTGTAGCACCAAGTCCACCCGCAAAACTCACAGCACTCATCGCAGACTTGATCTTACCAAACAGTCCACCACCGGCAGAGGCAGGTGGTCTCATCGCTTCAATGACATCGGTAAATGCGGTAATCTCCGCAAAGTCTTCATTCTTCTTTTGTTCTGCAATACTAACACATTCCGCAATACTTTGTCCAGTTCCGTCTGTTACTACAGCAAGTGCAGATGTAGGGGCATTTGCCTTGAGTGCAGGAAGACCTGTCAGTGCAGTAACACTCGTGGTTGTAGAACCAAAAGAACGAGCATTGTCATCTGAGTCACGACCAAGAAGACTTCTTACTACCGAAACAACACCACCGGCAGAGTCTATCGATAATGCATTAAGTACAAGACTACCATCAGAATCACTTGGTAACTTGTATCGTAAGAACTTTCCATCAGAGTCTAGTACCGTGGCATTGGTGACTGTTAACACATTTCCTTTCGCACCAGACAATGCAGGGAGAGTATCGGTTATCAGACCAACAGCACTAGTAATAACCTCTTCCGAAGAATTGGTAGACTGTCCTAATGACTTGATACCACCGAGAATCTTACCGTCTTCTTGTCCAAGGGTTGTTGTCGTTTTGACAAATGTTTCCTCGATAGCACTTATAGACTGGTCTTGAAACCTAGCATTACCAACTTCTTTCTTTCTACCTTCTGCATTCAGAACGAGATTTAGGTCTGTTTTATTTAATGCCATTATGTTATCCTATCGATCAGTCTTCGTGCGGCCAATTCTATTTGTTTGCTTGTTGCGTTATCAGGTTTCTCCAAATAATATCTACTGAATACTTGACAGATACCGTTGTTATCGAGTCGGTCTAATTGCAATAATCTTATGTTGGTGGCAGACTGTGACCCGTTTAATTCATATGCAACAAAGGTCAACTGTGTAAGAAACTCATCGTTCTTACTAGAGAATCTCAGTAAGTCTTGATATCGACCATTACGGAAATTACCAATACCACTAGACTGGGGATTGATTCCGGTTCGCATACCAGATGCGTGGGTAAGTCCCGCAGTTATACCTATAGCCTGTTTCACAGAGTACCCTAGGTTCAAGAAGAAAGTCACCGATGTGTTTTCTCGTGCAAGTTTAACTAGGTTGTTGATGTTACCGGACACTTCATTTCGGATGTCAATTGTTTTTGGTTTTAATGCTGCACCGAGTTTCTCGAAGAGGGTCTCTGGTTTGTTATCTGTTCCGGTATCTTCGAACTTCTGTCCTTGTTGGACTATAGAAGGATTTTCTATATGAGGAAGAGAACCCAATATAATAGGTGTCTGTGAATTAACTCCGTCCATAAACATACCAAACACTAAAGCACTTGATTGCAACTGTGGCATCCGTCCTATACCAGAAGCACCACCTTCTGTGGTTGGGATAACACATTGGGCCCAAGGTAAGTCACTCTGGGGAATTAGTCTGGTAGACTCCGTATGTATTCCGTGTACACGAATCTTCACACGTCCCTCGTAACCATATGGGGGTGAGGCATCAACAACAGTTGCAATGAACCATCGTGTGTTGTCACCATAGAACTCTGATAGAATCGGTTTCATTACGGAAGTTTCTCCAGTTTACACAGGTTCATTGACACGGTGTGTTGTGTACCTTGGAACGTATGTCTTGTATCATAGATTATAAAATCACCAGACTTCGATTTGTCGATAAGATCGTCCTCGGTCGCAACACTAGAACTTTCTACGTTGTCGTTCACAACCTTTAAATTAACGATGTCACCAACACTAGCCTTTGCGATAATAAAACCCGCACCTTCTACCACAACATTAAACATATTCTTGTACATATGGTTGAGTAGTGCTCGGTTCTCTAATTTCTTTTTAAACTTAGTTCCATCATACTCATCATGATAACTTTTATGTCTACCGTAAGTACCCGTAGAAGTGACTGTTGTGTAGACTTGTGCGTCATATTCGTCTACTAACTTGTTATCCACTTTAAAACTGGGGTCAAACACATTCTGGTTATTGCCAATGATATTTGTATTCTCTAGTCTATCTAGGACGTTTCTTATACTGTGATGACCCTTGGTTATAATACCCGTGTTAAGATTGGTGTTTTGTAATAGAGCACCCACCGCACCACGTTGTACAAGACTGAGAGTGTTTGCAGACTTAGATGTCTTCATTGCCTTAATAGTAAATGTCTTTTCAAACTCAGTCTGTGTCTCCGCATTAGAAATGTTTGCTGGGTTGAATGTATAGGGTATCCTTGAGTTAAACGCTTTTTGTGATAACATGGAGTCTAGATTACCTAGACGTAGATTATCATCATGCATCGTTGCATAGGTAAAGAATGGTGATCCAGTCACTGTCGTTGCTCTACTAGTCAACCACTTGATCGCATCTATAGGTGACATATTTGGGATAATGCCCCTCATGTTCGTCTGTAATGGAATTGCCTTCAGTCCATTAGGTAAGAACAGGTATGATAGATCAATATTCAGTTTCAACTCGGTGGCAAGTAGTTTGATCAGAACATCATCGATACGTCCGTTGAATGACTTACTAATCTTTTTTAGTGATGAAAGAAATGCGTGTTCGTCAAGTAACGTGAAAACCACAATCGAAGACTTTCCGTTGTCATTCGACTTGACTTGGTTTTCAATACCTGTCATAATGAAGGTACGTTTGAATACTACGTTCAAGTTATTGTCAACCGAGGCCATCTCTACAGACAGTCGTTCCGTACCTTGGAAGTTAATGTTATCGAACAATGCCTTGTCATCCAGAATAACAACCGTGCCAGTAAGATAAGGTTTGTCCAGACTCTCGAAGATGTTCAGTTCCGCAATAGATGTACGGACATCAAACGTATTAGTGTTAACACCACCAAGACGATCAGCCGATATCTCTGCCTTAATAATCTTAAATTGTTGCGACTGTGTCGTTTTGCTACTCATTAACTTTCCTTGTGGAAGTTATTAAATTCACTCACTACCCTATCTATGACGGATGGTTTCAATACATTAATAGTTTTCAACTCATCATTTCTACGTTCCATACGATCTCTATAAGTGATGGGAGTCCACGTTGCGCCAGGATTACCAAAGTCGTAGAGTGGTAAGTCCTGATGTACCCCATTCAACTCATAGTTATGAACTGCATCATACTGTGTGGATTCTCGTATCAACTGTGCAACATAGAACGCACCTTCCTCACTAGTGTATGCGATAGACTCGTTCTTATCAAAGTTGTTGTCATCTACTGTATCGATAACCAATTGACCCATACATAGGTCTCGTTTGACAATAGTTCCTACCGTAGCACTACTCAGTCCGGTTACCACCGTTCCTACCGGAAAGTTTGCAGCGACAACATCATTTGTGGTAACAGTTCGGTGTGGATACTTTTCTTTCGCAATATCCAGAATGGTGTGAGCAGCTATAGGCCAACCCGATACACGCAAATGGTCGTTCATCAAAAAGAACGTCCAGTAGTAATCTGTAGTCCCATACAACTTATAGGATAAAGTATCAGGACGTTCACCAGAAATAATTGTGTGTTGGTTATAGAAACTAAGGTTATCCTTGAGTCCATCTATGACATCAACATATTGACTAAGATTGTCAAACAGTACTGGTTTCTCGTTGTCACCAAATCTGTAAGAGATGATATTAAAATTAGAGAAGTATTTAGTTGTCATTAGAATCCGTCCTCTTCAACGTCTTTCCTGTTGAGTGTTCTTGTCTCTTGGAATGATAGAGTCATCTCTACCTCAGAGAAGTTACCGTCACTATGCATTGCCATCGCAGTGTTGTTATAAGTCACACCCACGTCACGGAGGTAACATGGTTTGATTTTAGTCGCAATCTCTTCTCCATTATACTCAACCTCAATTTGAAACTTATTAGGGAAACGATAACCAATAGATATATTACTACCAGCAACGGGTAGGTTAATGTTTTCGGGGTACAGTTCTGTTCGGAAGAGTTTGATGATTTCCTTGATCTCCGTTGCTTCCTTCGGAGAAGTCGCAATGAACTTAAACGCAAATGCAAACTCTCGTAATCCAACCGACTTGAACAATACACGTGTGTTAGGATTTGATGTCACACCGGCCGCAGACTTAAATGCACCCGCAATCTCATCTGGTAATGCGGACGCAAGTTTGACAGTAGCAATCTTTGCGACATTCTTATTAGCAGAACCGGAAAGTCCCGCAGTAAGAGTTTTCAGTCCACCGTCAATTAAAGCATTTACAGCACCAGAACCAGTTTTCAATCCCGACTCAACACCCGCACCCATACCACCGATGTCCATATTCTCATATGCAACGTTATCACGGTACTGTAGACCAACAGGTAGATACAAAGATACTTGTCTATCAAGTTTTTCGAGTGGTTTGGTGTTTGTAACAGTTTGCACCGCACTACTACCATTTTTAAAGTCATTGACACCTGTTGCCTTGTCTTCAGGATTTGCACCAGTTGTCTCTTCAATAGCACTACCATCTGGTTCATCATCAGGGGTTACAGTCTTTTTAATAAAATTTGTAACAGCACCCACGACATTACCTAGGTCAGTCTCTGCGTCTTTCATGACATTAAAGACGATTCTACCTTTATAATCATCTGGATTGTTTAACGGATATTCCAAGTTCTTTTTGTTCTTGTTCTCTATCACACCTTCGGGTTCTGTTGCAGTGCCCTGAGTCTCACCTTTTGCTGCTTGGATTATTTGTTCTGGAGTTAACTTGTCTCCGACTTTGGCATCGTATATGTTATCAGGCATTTTATTTTCTCTATAAATAGGTTGTAAATCATTTATCTTTATTTATAAGGTTTTTATGGCATTTAAAACACATTCTGGTATATACACCGTAAAGAATCCATCGAAGTACGAGGGAGATCATACAAAGGTCACCTATAGGTCTGGGTGGGAGAAACACGCATTCAAGTGGGCAGATGGTAACCCTGACGTAGTAAAGTGGTCATCCGAAGAAGTCATTATACCATACTTATATGAGGTTGACAAGCGTTATCATAGATATTTTATGGACATGAAGTTGGTGATGGCCAGTGGTAGGACTTTCTTGGTAGAGATCAAACCAGACAAGGAGACTAGGATACCGACTGGTAGTAAGAACACCAGACGATATCTAACCGAGAGTTTTACCTATGTTAAGAATATAAATAAGTGGGATGCCGCAAGGGAGTACGCAGAGGAACGTGGATGGAAGTTTGTTATATGGACGGAGAAGAACGAACCTCTGAAGAGTATCATTCCTAAGTCAACCAAACCGTTGAAACCTTTAGGTAAAACTTTAAAACCTTTTCGTAAGAAACGTAAAAAATAAGTATAAATAGAACTATGAGTAATATATTCAACAGACTAGAACTACAAGCATTCCGTGCGGGAGTAACTCCCCGTACTAAGGAAAGTCGTGAGTGGTTCCAAAAGAAAGCATCTAATATGCGTTCCATCAATCGTGAAG
>TARA_B110000977_G_scaffold198644_1_pt1 | contig 10671 bp, 5 predicted proteins | sample TARA_B110000977 | Tara Oceans TARA_B110000977 (sample SAMEA4397798) | marine metagenome | biome: Polar Biome; feature: [SRF] surface water layer (ENVO:00010504); material: water (ENVO:00002006), including particulate matter (ENVO:01000060) such as... | depth 5 m | reverse complement strand
CCGGGTTTGTACGAAGGAGAAGTGGCGCTACACATCGCGATCGTGCATAAGGACTTGGATTTGGTGCAGTTCATGTTAATGCACGGCGCGCGGTTAGACGTACACACGATCGGTGCGTTTTTCGGCCCGGGACGCGTGTACTTTGGGGAAACGCCTTTTGCTTTTGCTGCGTCTATGGGAGACAAGGCGATAGTCACGGCATTGTTGGACCACGCCCAACTTTCCGGCGGCGAAAAAAAGAAACTGGAAACCATGACCGCGGTGGACGCGTTTGGCAACACCGGGCTGCACGTGTGCGTGTCGAACAACCAGCTCGAGATGCACGACTTTCTGGTGGATGAATGGGGGTTCCCGGAGGACGTGCGGAACAACGCGGGGATGACGCCTTTCATTTTAGCCGCGCACGAAGGGAACGCCTCGGCTTTTTCGTCAATTCTGCGACGGCGCTTCTCGATCGTGTGGAAGTACGGCCCCGTGACTAACTACTCACTGAGTCTGGCGGATATCGACACCGTGAGCAGCGACCCGCACGCGCACGACTCGTCCGTGATCGATGTGATTCTGAAAAAGAACCATTTGCAATTATTAAACCACCCGATATTGGTAGCGGTGCTGGACATGAAGTGGAACGCGTTTGGCCGCCGCGCGTTTCAGAAATCCATTTTGTTTTATGTCATCTTTCTAGGGTTCTTCACGTGGCAAGTTGATTTGCACGCCACGAAACGAAGCAGTATACATGAGTGGCACAGTCCTACACGGACCGCTGTGGAGTGGGTGACTTTTGTTTTGTCGCTCCTGATGCTTGCGCAGCACGCGCGCGACCTTGCGTACTTCACGCGCGCGTATTACAGACAGTTAGACACACTGCGGGTCAACTCGAGCGACGCGGAGATGCCGCTGTACTGCCTTCCTGGGAGTGTGATTGACCGCAGGACGAACCGGATGCAGCTCCCTCGGGCGTTGCGAGTCGTAACCCCACGACGAGGCACCACGTTTCAAAAAATAGGGAGCGTCGTGCAACGCGCAAAGAGTAGTGTGGAGCGGTGGGAACACGCGCACTACGACAACAACGCGGTGGGTTCCCCCGAAACCAAAGTCTCGCACCTTTCCGCATCCTCGGTTTCGGATAACGAAAACTCAGACGAGGACGGTTTTGGGGTACACGGCGACGGCATCCGGGTCAGCGTAGACCATGGTCAGCGAGTCAGCGTGGACAAAACTCTGGGCAGAAAGTTACGAAAATCGAAAACCAAAACGCACAGACCGAAGGCGAGTATATCGATTAAACTACTCAAGACGTTCGCGGAGGATAATAGTGGCGCAAACAGCAACGACGCCGTGTACGTGTTGGCGTCTTCCGTGAACGCGCGACGCAGGTGGCGAATCTTACGAGAGCATTGGATGATGAAACAACCCTGCGTCGGATTACACCAAATTGCGCGGCAAATGGCGTTGCAACACTGCGACGACTACGACGACGGGGTCACGGTATTACTGCACGTTAACGTGTTGGAAGCCAGAGGGTTACAAGCGGCTGATGTGGACGGAATCGCTGATCCGTACTGCGTAGTGACCGCGTGCGCAGGTTCTCGATTGCGAACGAAGTGCTGCCCGAAAACGTTGAGCCCGGTATGGGGCCAGGCGTTTTCATTCACCGCCCCTCCAGGCATTCGACGAAGCGCCAACAAAATCACGCTAACCGTAGTGGACCACGACGACCTCGATTTTGACGACGAAATGGCGGTGGCGTGCGTGCCGTACTCGGACGTGCCTTACATCGCGCCGGGGATGATCCCACCAGGCCCTGTGTGGCTCGATTTGGAATCAAAAAAAACGCAAGGGTCGTCAGGGCTGTCTGTTAACGAGGGGCAACTCGCGATCACGGAGCCGATGAAACGGCTGGAACAAATCGGGCGCGACGCGAGAAACGGAGGTTTGAATAACTCCGAGGATAACACCGATGCATCTGAAAATATCCCAAAACTGGGCCAAGTGCTGGTGGAGGTGTATTACGAAGTCAAGGGGCTTGAGGTTGGGGGGTCAAGTTTAGCGGCGAATACAGGGTTGAGTGGTACGGTGTCGAATACGGTGAGTTCCGATACTCTCACCGCGAGCGCGTCCGTATCCGCGTTCACGGATGCCGCCTCTGAAGCGAAAACCGCGAGCGCGGTGAAAGCAAGGCACACTGCATTTTTAAGAGGCGTAGGCGCGGCGAACCAGGAACGCGCTACGCGAAGACGGCTGGGTAGGTACGGGTACACGCCCCTGGACGACTTTTCCAATTCGTTCGCTGAGAAATCCAAAAGAAACGAAAAGCGAAACGATTCAGACTCTGGGTCCGACTCGGCGAGCGACGCGGAGGAGGTTTTGACCCCCGAAAGCGCGCCGGAGGGCACCGAGGGTTCGTTGTTAACGAAAAGCAAATCGAGTAAGGAGAAGGATGACGAGGCGTTTGCGGGGGGCCGTGGAAAGGCGGAGAGTCAAACTAAGGGGGTGAAAAAGCGTCGCGGAGTGAAACGCTTTTTCAACTCTGCGAAAACAAAGCTGCGCCACGCTCGAGGCGCGTTGCTGTTTTACGTAACCTCCGTGCTGCTTCCCCAGCCTTCGCTTTTCATGAACTTAACGCACATCGTGTTGCAAACAACGCACTTCGTTATGTGGCAAGCAAGTGTGTTAAACAACCAAGGGCCCAGTCCTGGTGACGACGTGGTTTTCGCCGTAGCGGCATTAGCGGCGTGGGGCTTTACGTTGTACTTCGCGGCGGGGTATCGCGCAGTTGGTTTCCTGACTGTTATCGTGGTGCAGTGCATTAAAGACGTGATTCGCTTTTCGAGCCTGTGGTGCGTCGTGCTGTTCGCGTTTTCGCAGGCGTTTTACATCCTAGACGCGTCCTGGATCGACAGCGTCGGCGGCGCCGAGAATTTATCAAACGTCGGGGACATTTTGTGGCGTTTGTTTTCGGTCGCGACCACGGTGAACCCGTTCGACGACATCTTTCCCGAGACGGATACCGCGGATTTGAACTTGAAAACAGTTTATATGTTTTTAGGACTGGTGTTTCAGGTCCTGATGTCTATGCTCATGCTGAACGTGATTATTGCTATGTTCAACCAAACCTACGTGCGCGTCTCCGCGATGGCGCACGAACAGTGGCGCATGCAGTGGGCTTTGAAGATTTTGCTCTCGGAAGCGCAGCTCGCGAATCACACGCGGTTCGCGCTGAGGCTAGGGGAGGACGCCATCGGGAAGAACGGAGAGAAAACGCGAGTGCACAACTTTGAAATCAACGCGCGGACTTTGAATAACCTGGAAGAGGGGTCCATCGAGGAAGCCGTCACGTCGCTGCTGGAGAAGAAGGGAAAAAAGTGAAAAAGCGTACAATAGCTTCTTATAATTTTTCCCATTCATTGTTTTAAAACCACCCGAAGAGCCGAAGTTCCCGAACGAAAAGGAACACCCAACCCAAGGTATCACACGTCGGATGCGGTCACTACACGCGCACTTCACGCGCAACCGCATGTGCAGTGGTCACCCGCGTTCTCGCGATGGTGAATGACGTGGAGGATGCGCGCGCGACGACAATTTACGGCGCGATCAAACTCGAACGCGGAGGACGCGCACGAGGTGGCGAACATGAACATGCACATGGCGGGCCACGCGTGGAACGGCGCTCAAATCAAGCTGCGCTTCAAGGAGTCGCTGGGAACTTACGTCGGAGACTTTGCGTCGGAAGGTTTACAGATCTGGAGCTCAGTGGACACGAGCGCCGCGACCGTGTATAAGTTCGTGTTCCGGCTCATGATCGCGTAAGTGAGAGTACGAACCCTTTGAGTATATATATACCCTGTTTAATAATAATAATATGTAAGACACCCGCTTGTTCGATGGTTAACTTTTAGAAGAACAGGTTTTGTACTACAAATAATCTGCTATGATCACATCCTCTAGTTTATTTTATTCTCGGCCCGCTTCTCTTTTTCTGGTTCTTCCAACAACCCGACGTCCGTGCGAATGAACTGGTACCACAGCCACACGGTTGGGGGCGTGCCGCAGTGCCACAGCGCGTGCGCGTCTAAAACACCGTAAACCGGCGGGAAGTCCAGAACCTCCCACAACGCGCAGACGTGCCAGAAGAAACAACACTTTGCTAGGTAAAAGCGACCGGGGTGGAGGTGTGTTTTGCGTTTCGAATTTTTGGCCACGGAATCATCTCCCTCGCTTCCCTTGCTCTTTCCCCTCTGTTTTCCCAGCCCCCCAAACGCCCACCTCAGCATCAGCACCCAGTGTACCACCGCCATGCCGATCATCACCCGCATGTTGAACTTGAAGTGGTACTTGGTGCCGTCAGTTTGACTTCGGTTGACGTGCAAAAGGTGAGCTACGTTCGTCGCCAAAAACAAAACAAACAAAATAAATATTTTTCTTTTCTGTTTAACCTCGAATACCCGCACCACCGCGCAAAACACCCCCACGAAGAAGATCAAATTCGCGCTCCCGTAGTCCATCAAGTGCGTCCACGGCGTGTCTCTAGTGTGGAACACCGCGCTCCAAAACCACCCGTGCGTTTGCGTTACGCCGTTTGTGAACCACAAAAAAGCCCAACCTCGGTTTACGTTTTTGTTTTTGTTTTTATTTGCATCTCTCATTCCAAACGCGGCTCTGAACAGCTCCGGGAGCAACCAGACGTGCACCGCTGCGTTCGCCACCGAGGCTGCCATGGAGATGAACTCCTGAACGCCCAGAATCCGCTCGAACGACCACTTGCCATAATACTTGGCGGTGTTTAAACCTTCGTGTTGCCGCACGTTGACCACCGTTCGGGTACATCGGTACTTGCAATCGGATGCACAATCCCAACCCGTCCAACGCATGGGAAGCGTGAATTCCGGAGGGTACTCCCCTGGTTCTAGTTTGGACCCATCAAGCGCGCACAGCGGAACACAACCCCCGGTAGTGAAGTCCACATCCTTATGCGTAACGTGCGCGCATCCTTTGACCAAGCAGTTGTCGAGACACGAAAGAAACAGCCGCGAGTAATACTTGAAGTCCTCGCCGGGATCGGAATTCTTGGCCGTCGCGCCGTTGTACCCGGTCGCGGGTTGGGGGAACGAGCCTAACATCAACAACGCGACGATACACACCACTCGGAACGGTACCGCGTGACGAACAGGCATGGCACACGAGCCGTGGGCGGAGTACCCGTGGCTGTGATACGTTGTTGGTTTTTCATCACAAAGTTGCCTTCTCACAAAAGTCGAAAACCTGTGTCTCCAGTCTGAAACACCCCAAAACTTCGGATTACCTCCGGGGCGGTTCACTGTGGTTCGCGCCTGGGGGCGTTCGGCGCGTGACGTGAGGTCGTTTGGAAGCGCGTGTGTCCGTACGCGTGTGTGTGGCGCGTCGTGATGAGCGCCCCGATGGGCTCCGCGGGCATGGCGGATACTCCTCGAACCTCCGTGAAGCGCCGGGCGAAGATGAGCGATGCGGCGCAAGAGGCGAGCTTCACGTACCACGCCAAGATGATCACGTACCTGTTGGCGTGGAGTTTAGTGAGCGGCTTGATAATCATCCTGAACAACTGGCTGATGAACTACAACGATTTTCCGTTCCCGATTGCGTTGAGTGCGACCGGGCCGCTGTTCTCGTGGATCGTGAGCGCGATTTTAGTAGCGTCAGGGCACACCAAGTTGGAACGCGAGATGACGTTCAAAACGTGGATCAGGCAAGTGTTCCCCATCGGGTTCTTCACCGCGGTAACGTACGCCACCGGGAACGAGCTGTACTTATTCATGTCTGTGTCGTTCATCCAGATGATGAAATCTTTGAGTCCAATAGTTGTTTTGTGTCTCTTGGTGGCGTTCAAGTTGGACGTGTTTACGGCACCGAAGCTTTTCGGCATTTTGCTCATGACGATTGGAATGTTAGTCGCCGTGCACGCCGAGCCGAGTTTTTCGCTATTTGGGTTATTGTTGATGTTGACCGGGGAAGCCGCGGAGGCGATGCGCATGGTATTCTTCCAGCACCTGTTGGGCGCTAGCCAGTTCGGCCTCATAGAAGGGTTGTTCTACACGTGTCCCGCTAACTTCTTCTTTTTGTGCGTAGGAGTCGCCTTATTCGAAGAAAGTGAGTTAAAAAAACCAGAAAATTACAACAAGGTACTATCAAACCCGGCGCCTTACTTTCTAGTATCTGCGTTAGGGTTTTTGGTTATCCTAACTACGCTAGGGGTGATTCAGACGTGTGGGAGCTTGACCTTTAAAGCAGCAGGACAAGTACGAAATATTGGCATCATCGTCATTTCGATCATTCTGTTTGGCGACAAGGTCACTGTGGTGCAGGCAATTGGTTATGCGATAAACGTCTGCGGGTTCGCGGCGTACCAGGTTGTTAAAACAAGAGAGGATCTTCAAAAGCTGCAGAAGGAGTTTGAAAATTCAATCGATGGGGATGTGGATGGGGGTGGCAGTGGACAGCAGTCCATATATACCTCGAGTAGTAACTCGAGTAACGTTAACGTCAACTCGAAGACGCCGTTACTAGACACAGTGGGGTCGCCCGCGGGGTACGGAAACACCCCGTAGTTAGGGTTCCTTGTAGTTAGTTTAGTGTCTTAATATTATTGTAGATTATTATTATTAGAGTATTGTACTCAACATCTCATCATACATTAGTTACTATGCCCGGTCCTACACATCAAACTCGTCGCACTTCTGTTCCGCTTCTTTCGCGAGTTGCTTTAGCCGCTCCACCATGGCTCGCGCCGCTATTTCCTCAGCCCTGGCGTCGATGAGTTCGCCCTCCGCTAATTCTGCTTCTTTTTCGGCAATTTTTGCGATTGACGCTGCTTTCCGGACTCTATTGAGTAGAGTGTCTGCTATCGAAGACGCCTTCTTTTCCGCGATTGAAGCGGCTCTTAATATTCTTTCAGCGGCATTAAGTTTCGAGCTCGCTTCCGCCGCGGCGCTTTCCAAGTCTTCGAGAGTGTCTTTTTTATTGGTATTTGCGTTGTCTGCGCCGCACGCGTTTCCTTGGAACATTACCCGTAGCTTTTCTTTGTTGCGACTCACGTTTTCAAGCCGCTCGCGCTCGAACACAGTGAGGTCAGAAGCGTTAATGTCGTCGGGAGTGTCTTTGGTATTTCGTTTCGGTTTTCGCTTCGGTTTCCTTTTTTTGGAAGAAGCGTTCCCGTCTTCCATGACGAACCGTTTCCGCCCGCCGCGAAGCGACACTTCATCCAACCAAACTTCTTTGGGATCGGGTTGGGGAGTTGATGGAGATGTGATGGTGTCGATGGTAGCAGTCGCAGCAACAGTAGGTGCGTCGGCGTCACCTTCGTCAGTAACTTCGTCGCGCCACTCTGCTTCTGTCTTCTCAACCTTGTTCCAACCGTCCTCGGAGGAGGAGGAGGAGTCATCATCTTCGGAGTCGGGACTATCTTCGGTTAGATTTCTATCAGCCGCGCCAGGCAGCGCGAGCCGTTCGTTCCCTTCATCCTCCCCTTTATACCCTATGATATCAGATCCCCGTTTGTTCGCCTTCAGCACTAACGCGTGACCTTTTCTGGCAACCGAAAACGCTTTGTACTCCCGGTCCGTTAACGGCGCTTTGCACCCTATATGCCCGTACGCGTCCGCGCAGATCCACTTTTCCTTCAAACCGATTTGCGCCAAGTTTTGCGTCGGCGGAATTTCGCGCCACCGGTCGCACTTGTCACACGCCACCCAGCTATCTCTGAATTTGACCGCAGCGCTGATATGTAGCCGGTCAGTGAGTCTTTCAAACTCACAACTCTCCATAAAATCGCGGTCAAAAGGCACGTTGAACTCACCGGCGTGCGCGAAGTTTTCGTGGAAGCGCTTGTAGATGTCCATCTTTTCGCTTTTCGGTGCGGTTGATCCGACCAAACAGAACACGCAAATCCCGAACCCGATCGGCGTGTTGTCGTAGTCCTTGAACATGATAGCGTCGCGTCGTAGGAACACCCTTGGGAAGGGAAGAAGTCTTTGGAAGTAGCTCGTGTCCGTGCTATTCCGGCAAACTAACAAAACGCCTTTCGCGAACCCCCACTCGCACTCATTGATCGCTCTGTTGATAAATCGCCATTGAACGGCGCTTTCGTAACTGGGGTTCAAAATAACGTGAAACCCTTTCCAGGAATTTTCTTGTTTCAGCCCGTCATCGGTTTTGTCGTATAGCTTCTCCGCAGGTATGTTCGGCCTCCGTTTGTTGTTCGAACACGGGTCTAGCAAGCCCTTGATGATTGGATCTTCAAGAGAAGGTAGTTTTAATCCAAACACTTTGCACCCGGCGTCGATCACCCAGTCGGGAGTTAACCCGTCCTTCTCGCCGTCCTCTCGCGGAATGAACGAACGACTCGCGTGCCGAGGGTCAACGATGGCTTCCGTTTTCTTCTTCTTTCTTTCCGTGATACTCTTGTTATTTACCATATCATCCTCCTCTCCCTCGCTGGCGCTCCACGCGCACGCCCAGCCCCCCATCGCAGCTTCTTCCGCCTCCTCCAGGGCTCTTCGCGCGACGGAGGCGACGACCCTTAGGCCGTGCTTGCTCTTCTTTTTGCGATTGCCGCTCTTTGCGGCGATTGAGAGGAGGTTTGAGAAACACGAATCGTGTTTTTCCCGGATCGAAGTGATGGAGGAGGAGTTGTTCGCGGCGGTCGTATCCGTCTCTTCGTGTGCCACATTGGCATCCGCGCCGTCAGCCGCGAGCGCTATTATGGCATTTTCTGCATTCGGCAAAGCCGCATCAACACCCTCTTCGCCAACGTGAAACTTCGCGAGCTCATATTCAAACGCCCACGCGAAGGACCCGTCCCCAAAACACCTGACCAGGGCTTTCGGGACACTCGGGAGGGCGCCTCTGCGTTTCCACAGTAAATCGGCGTGTTGACAGTTTCGTAGCTTCCAAACGCGGCCGGGCCACCACAACAGATTTTGGGATGAAGGAGTCAACGTATTCTCAGTAACCAAAGTGTCCGCCGCTGCGCCGCTTTCTGTTCGTTTCTTGCCCACTCTGTTCGACCCCAAACCCACCCACACCAAGTCACCTGCGGTGAATCCTTCAGGAGGTTGCAATTCCTTGCTAGGAAGCCTTTCCTGCCACTTCAAATCGCAAAGCAACGTGTCGGAGTTGGAATTGTGCGAACCTGAGTCACTTTTTGGCTTTTTTTGGTGCTGTTTCCCAGCAGATTCTTTCTTTTTAGTTTTTGTCGAGATGCTCTTCTTCGCCTTGGCGCCCTTCCCCGCGGATGGACCCCACGATGTTAGCGGCGTGAACATGGGTTCGGGGGCGCGTCGTTTACGTCCCGTCGCGTTGAGTTCCTCCGCTAAACGTCGCGCCAACACTTCGTCTGACACGATCGGATCGGTGCGACGTTCGCCGATCGCTGGTGTCGGGATTGCCGAGACTGCGGGGAGGACGGTACCGAGGGTACCGGTAAGGGCGTCACCGAGCATGCGATCGGGGACGATCATGTTGAGCGCAACAGTCGGTGTATCCGATATATCCGGTGAAATACCCATCGCGCAAGTCCGGCCACGGATCGAATTCGATCGCGATCGAAGTCCGGGAAGGGACGCGATCGCCGGAGTGACGATGTGAATGGCGAAACGGCGTCCAAGGCGCATTGAAAATTTTCGAAGAATAATATTTTTAAAATATGAGCATACGCATGCAAATCCTCGCGCGCCAGCACGTATATATCCGCGCGCGCTCGTCGTCCTGGGGCCACGAGGTCGACCGCACCTGACGTTTAAGAAGATTCGTGACCCTTCCTGCTCGATCGCGTGCCGTTGACACCCAAACAACGGCACGTCGGGTCTACACTAAGTGACGTTTTTCGCGACACCCCAAATCTGAACGCAACATTCAACAACAACAACAACAACAACAACAACAACACCGACTCGCGGTGTTGCCGCCCCTTTGCACTCGTATTGTTTCACGCGCTGACCCAGGCCTTCTCTCTACGCGCGCATCACTCGTCAGTATCCCCAAACTCCACACGCATTTTCTCAGTGTTCCGCTTTTGCGTTCGATGTTCGGGGGTGTAACGGCCCTGTCGGGGTGGTTGGGAGGAAATGCTAAGGAACTAGCTGCCGCAAAACTGGCGGAGACGAAATCCGCCGCGGACGCCGCTGTCGAGCGCCTCGCCGCGGCGAGGGAACCCATCCCGATGAACAATAACCAGACGATGCACGGAATGGATGACTCAGATCCAGATGAAACCGAAACGGGAGTCGAGGCGGAAGGACAGCCTCCTCTCGGCGTGAACAATGACAACCAGCAGGGAGACGACACGCGGCGGGATGAACAGCGAGCATCGGTATGGTGCACTATTTGTGTGTGCGGTGTGGCGCAAAAGCGGTGCACACACGGCAAGCGGAAATAAGCCTGCGTGGTGTGAAGCCCTTGTCCGCACGGGAAGCTGAAAAGTGACTACAAGGAGTGCGACGGTTGCTCCTGCGGCAAGCTAAAACGCGACTGCGCGGAGTGCAACGGCTGCCCTCACGGCAAGAGGAAATACGCCTGCGCAGATTGCAACGGCTGCCCTCACGGCAACCTGAAAAGAAACTGCAAAGACTGTAGGAAGGAAGAAGAGGAGGAAGAAGAAGAGGAGGAAGAAGAGGCTCAGTAGACGACGCACTTCCAAAC
>TARA_B110000977_G_scaffold62947_1_pt1 | contig 10679 bp, 20 predicted proteins | sample TARA_B110000977 | Tara Oceans TARA_B110000977 (sample SAMEA4397798) | marine metagenome | biome: Polar Biome; feature: [SRF] surface water layer (ENVO:00010504); material: water (ENVO:00002006), including particulate matter (ENVO:01000060) such as... | depth 5 m | reverse complement strand
GCTACTATCCTTAGTAGCAATATAATAATTTTTATCTTTTGATCTACACTCAAAAGCTTCAAATGCTTTTTCTAATGACATTACGTTACCTCTAAATCTAATAGGTTAGCCATTGATATATCTTCAATGATAAACAAAGCTTGTTCCACATTAATCAAATCATCAAGATTTGTTAACTTATAATCATCAGCATCTGAGCTAGTGTTTAAGCCTCTTGTGCAATATACATCATAACCTTTTTTGAAAGCTTTAACCGCAACGCTTTTATCATAACATTGTAGTTCATTACGTGCTTTACTATACCATATTCTAGTATTCATTTTATTAACCTTTCACAATATTAAGTCCGACATCGGACTACACTTTCAGTATCTGTTTCAAGTACGAGAGTGCATTATCATGCAACTCCCACGTGTACCCAAGCTCCTCAATCAATTTAAGTGTGGCAAAGGTAAGCGTAGTAGTACCTGCAATGTGAGCAAACCGCTTGGCATTCTCACATATAGGATATATCTTTTGCTTACCATACACATCACGTACTTCAATCTTGATAATTTTAAACATGTTATCAGCATCATTATGATCACTCAAGGGCATTCGATACCCCAACTTATAACTGCATCACCATTGTCTGGATTTACCCAAACATCATAGCCATATTCACGCAACTGTAGTATATCTACAGAGTTAGTTTTGTGTTCTGAAACACTCAAAGCATTTCTGCCCTCACTTATAGCAAGTTCTAGTTCTTTTTTAAGATACTTAGTTCTTGATGCAAACGCAACTGATATAGCCTTATTGGCATTAATTACTTCAATCATATTAATATCCTTTCAAGATATAAGTCCGACATCGGACTAGTTAAACATTTCATTCCACTCTGTAGGAGTGATACCCGTCATGATAAACTCACGCTCATCTGCAGATAGGTTAGGCATAGCATTCTGCACAAGCTCACCTTGCTCCCATGATGCCATCTGTTCAAGTGTCACATCTATATCCATAGAACTTATGTGACCTGATAGAGTTGATGTTCTAGTAATTATCATTGTATTGACCTTCCATTATTAAGTCCGACATCGGACTAGTTGATATTTAAAAATAAAGCACCACCTAGGATAAATCCCATCATAGCACCTATGACTATGTTCTTACATGCCTCACGTAGCTGTTCTTGACGCTTACGTTGCCTTGATGTTCTGTATGTCATTAGACATTTCCTTTCATGTGTAAGTCCGACATCGGACTAGTTAACTTATAAAGTTACACTAAGCTACTGGGAGAAATAGCCTAATGTAACCTATAAGTAAACTTATATTATGAAGCTTTGCTGTGGCGTATTGCTTCAGCAACCGCACTACTTGCATCTGCTTCAATCGCATCAGCTTCTCTTAGAAGCATTTCTGCAATGTCCATGATGTCCACACCGCTATCATTACAAACTTTGATTAGCTGTTTAAAGATTTCATCTTTACTAAACTCGGTTGGTAGCTGTTTAGCTTCGCTAGTTTTAGGTGATGCATCAGCCTTCGGCTTGTCTGTTGATGCTGTATCATCCTCAGATGATGGTTGCTTGTTAGCTTTAGCAATAGCTTTCTGCAGAGCAGATAATGATGTATAACCTTTTTTGCTTTTAGCAATAAACTCACGTGCTTCTACTTCGTTTTCAACGAACCATTTAGCTTCGCTACGTCTACGTTTGTCGATGTGCTTTATGCTACATTCGGCAAGTCTTTCAGACTTAATGCGACCACTATCAGTTTCACTGGTAAGCAATACCATCAAGTGACCTAAAACAGTGTCAAAACCACCTGCTTTTGTGTGTTCTTTGAACTCACCTGTTTCAAACTTTGTTTGCTTAGCTTTGATTGATTTATATCTACGTGCCAAGTCTGCACCAATAAGCTCTGGTGTGTTCAAGACCGCTTTGTTTGTGTCAGTGTTAGCGTTGTTTGCAGAATGTGTCATAATAAATTTCCTATTTGTTTGTGGCTCATTTGCCGTTTCGATGCCATAAGTTAGACCAGATAAATCCGATGGTGTCAACCCCCCTATTTACTACGTAGTAGTAGGTGGAACATATCAAGTCCGACATCGGACTAATAACAACCAAAACGAATCACTTTTGGGTAGGGAAACGAATCAGCTCTCAGCGTGCGTGCGTGCGTATGTGATGCGCGTGATGTGTGTGCATATGCGTGTAGGCAGCCGAGCGTGTGAGCACGTGATGTGTGTCATGCCTATGGGTGGGTGTATATGTGCATCGGCACGTCAACACACGTCACTTGTGCATAATCCGCCTATGTTTGCACCATATGTGAGGGCAACTGATTGTATAACAGATGCCGTGTTGTTGTAAGTGCCTGTATTCGTGAGATATTTCTCGTGTGTGGTGTGTATGCCTATGCATAATGCTCTCACCATGCGTGTATATGTGCCTGTGGGCGCACGCTAACGACCCCAAGCTAGGGTGGGCAGGGGACATACGGGGGGTGTACGTTAGTATACATGGACTCCTACACAGATCAGGAAAATGAGAGTGTTAACCACTATACATATATGGTGCTACACCGGGCTACAGGATGTATATGTGATCACAAAATAAATATATGCATTGTCCCATGCGTCACGTAATGTTACAGTATGTTACAGTATGATCACAATATGTTACCAATGTACGATTAGGGGTTGACATAGGGGGTATAGTGTGTAAAACTATGTATATAGTATATTCCGGGTAGGGTCACTATAAGTGATACATGTACAGTGATACATGTACTATGAATATATACTAACTTATATTTATACTTAACTATATTTACATATAAGTATACACGTACAGTGATAGATACATAATAGCATAAGGATATACGTACATAGAAAATCGCCTTTAGGCGAGGATATTTGTATAATAACTATTGACAATGGCGAAGAAATCAGTAAAACTATACACAGACGATGTTCTTAAACAGTTCTACAAACATCTACTTGATGGTAACTTAAAGAACTTACATATCCCCCACAGTGATGTATTCTATGTAAAGACTGCAGTGGAAGCCCACTATGGTGAGAAGTTTACTTTGGAACATGTGGAATGGGCTATGCGTGCAGAAGGATGGACAGATAGAAAATGAGTATTGAATATCGTGGAGAGAGATTCTCAGGTTATAACAAACCTAAGCGAACACCTAAGCACCCAACTAAATCACACGTAGTACTAGCAAAAGAGGGTACTACGATTAAGATGATTAGATTTGGAGAGCAAGGTGCTAGTACTGCAGGTAAACCTAAAGCTGGTGAATCAGATAAGATGAAAAAGAAACGTGCTTCATTCAAAGCTAGGCATGGTAAGAATATTAAGCGTGGTAAGCTAAGTGCTGCATACTGGGCTGATAAGGTTAAATGGTAACTCATGGTAGAGACTACATACAGTACGGCAACAAACTCTATAACAATAGCATCTACTACAACGGGTGCTAATGCTACTGTTGTGTTTACGTGTCCTGCAAACCATGATGCTACCATAGACCTATTACACATATCTAATAATAACAACGCTAGTAAAAAAGTATACGTGCAGTTCTATCATGCAGATACAACTACGTATCATTACATATTAAAGAATAATGCAGTTGCAGGTAATACTGCCTTAAACTTATTCAATGCCGCACCTATGCATCTACATGCAGGTGATAAGATTGTAATGTATGGTGAGACTGCTAACACAATGGAAGCGTTAATATCCTGTAAGTTATTCTTCAACCCTGCACGTTAGTGCATAACGGGGTTGCATTATTATCTGTAGTATGGTATAACTAACTATGGTATAACTATCTCTGTAAGGTAAACAAGCCTTACTTACATAACGGAGATAGGTTACATGTTTAAAAGATTATTCAAAAGTATTGAACGAAGTAGACAAGAGAGTGCTAATATTTGGTTACTCAATAATTTGTCTGATAGAGATTTAAGAGATATAGGTATAACTCGTGGCGACATCGAAAACAAAGTCAAAAGTAAATGAGGCAGGAAATTATACTAAGCCTACTATGCGGAAGCGTTTGTTTGAGCGCATTAAACGGGGAACTAAGGGGGGCAAGGCCGGGCAATGGTCTGCACGTAAGGCACAGCTACTCGCCTCGGAATATAAAAAAGCAGGTGGGGGATATAAATAATGGCTGCAGGAATGAAGCATTATTTTAAGAATGGCAAAGAGCATAAGGGTGGAACTCACAAAGATGCTAAAGGTAGATTAATGTCAGGTGCAAAGCACACGGCATCAAGTAAATTTTTATTTCATTTTAAAGATTTATCTGCTACCGCTAAAAAGATTGCTAAAAAGTAATGGCTCTTTCTAAATCTCAAAAGAGTTTAAACAAATGGACTCGACAGAAATGGGGGACTAAAAGTGGAAAACCTTCGACTCAAGGTACTAAAGCTAGTGGCGAACGTTATTTACCTGCAGCTGCGCTTAAAGCTATGTCTAGTTCGCAGTATGCGGCAAGTACAGCTAAGAAGCGAAAAGATACTAAAGCTGGTAAACAATTTTCTAAACAACCTAAAGCGGCTGCTCAAACGGCTAAAAGATATAGGAAAGTTTAAATGACTAGCTTTGAAGAAGTAGACGTAGATAACAATGGTTCTATAGATAAGTCTGAATGGGAAGCTTTAGCATTAGAAGATCGTAGACGTAGACTCGATGATGAAGATGCACAGAGAGATGCCCAGCGGCGTATGGCTTGGTTCTGTTTAGTAGGTATGCTTGCATATCCTTTCTTAGTATTGCTATGTAGTATAGTAGGTGCAGAGAAAGCGGCTGACATCATAGGCTCTATGGCCTCAATATATTTCTTATCGGTAGCTGGTATAGTTGGCGTATTCTTTGGTGTAACCAATATGAATAAGAAAGAAGTTAAAGGGAACAACGAGTAATGTTAGGATTAGGTTTAATAACTCAAGTAGCTAATCTTGCTGGTACAATGATTGAAGGCAAGACTGCTGTTAAAAAAGCAGAAGCTGAAACAAAGATGAAGATAGCCACAGGTGAAATAGACTGGGACATCGAAGCAATGAAAGCTACGCAGAATAGCTGGAAAGATGAGTGGATAACTCTTCTATTTTCTATACCATTAATCTTAGCCTTTTGTGGGCAATGGGGTAATGATATAGTACATGCAGGGTTTGAAGCCTTGGAAATTATGCCTGATTGGTATCAGTACTCGTTAGGTGGAATCGTGAGTGCCAGCATTGGTATGCGTGGTGTAAGTAAATACTTTGGAAAGAAATAAAATTATGAACAGCAAACCTACAAAAGACCCTAAGTGGTTAATAGAAATGAAAAAAGAAGCAGACAAATTAGGCATACCTATTAGAGAGCTTCTAACACAGAACATGAAAAAAGCACCAGCTAAGAAACCAGCGGCTGGTAAAAAGAAAACAGTTATGGCGGCTAAGGGTGGTTACATGGCTAAGAAAAAGAAGAAGTAGTATGGCAGCTCCATTAATATATGCAGCTGGAGCTGTAGTAGCAAAGTTTATTGCACAAAAAGGTTTATCAGCTGCGGCAAAAAGATTTACTAAAACAGCTATATCTGAAGGTAAAAAGCATGCGGCAGATTTGCTTAAAAAAAATGGTGGTAGAACACTAGAGAAAGCTGCAGGTGTTAAAAAAATAAAACCTGTACAAAAAATGAATGCTAACTCAAGGTCTACACTTAGGAAGGGTGCAACTGTAGGTAGTCTTTTAGGTGCTTCTGCAGGTATTCAGTATGGTAAAGGTGCTGGTAGGTCTGAGCAAAAAACAAAACTAAAAGAGCTACGTAAAAAATTAAAAGAACAGAAGAATGCTACAGATCGTGCTAAGGTACAAGTGCAAATAGAAAAAATGGTAGCTAAAGAAGCCGCATCTAAAAAGCTAGGCAATACATCTGCAAAACCTAAAGCTCGTCCATTAGGTATGACTTCTAGTAAACCTAAACTACGTAAAACAAAGTAGGGTATAATGAAAAGTAACTTTAATGAATGCTTAGAAATGCTACTGGAACACGAGGGTGGTTACGTAAATCATCCTAGTGATCCCGGTGGCATGACTAATCTTGGTGTAACCAAACGTGTGTATGATGAATGGATTGGTCGTGAGTCAACTGAAGAAGAAATGCGTGACCTAACACCAGATGATGTAGCTCCAATATATAAACAGAACTACTGGGATAGAGTTAAAGGTGATCAACTACCATCTGGTATTGATTGGTGTGCATTTGATTGGGCTGTTAATAGTGGTAGTGGTAGACCTGCTAAGGCTATACAACGTGCAGTAGGTGCTACAGCAGATGGTGCTATTGGTCCTAAGACACTACAACTTATTATGGAAAAAGACCCTAAGTATATTATTGAGTATGTATATACAGTACGTCAAGACTTTTATAAAGGTTTAAAAACATTTGAAACATTTGGTCGTGGTTGGTCTAGGCGTAATAAAGAAACGCTTGAACAAGCATTACACATGGTGGAATAGTAAATATGGCACGTGAGTTAACAGAACGACAACAGAAATTTTTAGCAGTCCTTATGGATGAAGCTGGTGGTGATATAACCAGTGCTAAAATAATAGCAGGTTATTCAGCTAATACTTCTAATACAGAAATAACGAATAGCCTCAAAGAAGAAATCATTGACGTTACTCACAGCTACTTAGCACGTAATGTACCTAAAGCGGCTATGGCTATGGTAGGTGCATTGTATGATCCTACTGAGTTAGGTATACGTGATAAGATGGCAGCTGCTAAAGAACTACTAGATCGTACTGGATTAGTTAAGACTGAAAAAGTACAAGTAGAATCTAAGGGTGGTGTTATGTTAATGCCAGCTAAAAACATACAGGAAGATAATGACTAAACCATTAGGTAAATGGAAATTACCACAACCAACAGACCTTAAAGAGAATAGTAAGTGGGTAGCAATCCCACGTGTTGCCAGAACAATACCATTCGGTTATGAACTAGATTCTAATGATGATAGAATCCTCTTGCCAATCAGTACTGAACTTGATATGCTTGAGCAAGCGAATAAATACTTAAAACAGTATTCATATCGTGAAGTTGCAAACTGGTTGACCAGAAATACTGGTAGAACTATTTCGCATGTAGGTTTAAAGAAACGGTTGGAAAATGAGCGACAAAGAAAAAACAAAGCTGGAAGCCTTCGCAGATGGGCAGACTATGCGAAAAAGGCAATCGCCAAAGCGGAAGAAATCGAGCGCACAAGACTCGGTGCAAAAGAAATCAAAGAACAAGAAGAAGGCAGTAGCAAAGCCGCTTGAGACACCTGCTATAGTAGTTAAGGATAATTTAGCTCAAGTAGAAGAACAGCATAATGTAATATTCAAACCTAATGCTGGTCCTCAAACAGACTTTTTAGCGGCAGGTGAGCGTGAGGTGCTCTACGGAGGCTCAGCAGGTGGTGGTAAATCATATGCTATGTTAGCTGACCCGTTACGCTTCATGGGGCATCCAGCCTTCTCAGGATTGCTCCTACGACATACTACAGAAGAACTAAGGGAACTTATCTTTAAGTCTCAGGAAATGTATCCTAAGATATGGCCGGGTATTAAGTGGTCAGAACGTAAGATGCAATGGACAGCACCATCAGGTGCAAGACTGTGGATGTCATACTTAGATAGAGAAGATGACGTACTAAGATACCAAGGTCTAGCATTTAGTTGGATTGGCTTTGACGAACTTACACAGTGGCCTACACCATTTGCTTGGAACTATATGCGATCACGTTTACGTTCTACAGCACATGACCTTCCTGTATACATGAGGGCAACAACGAACCCCGGAGGAAGAGGGCATCATTGGGTTAAGAAGATGTTCATTGATCCTGCTCCTCACAATAAATCGTTTGATGCTACAGATATTGAGACAACAGAAGTATTAAAGTATCCTGCTGGACATAAGAAGGCAGGTAAAGCTTTATTTAAACGTAAGTTTATACCAGCACGATTATCTGATAATCCATACTTAGCTGAACAGGGTGACTACGAAGCAATGCTTCTATCACTACCAGAACAGCAAAGAAGACAATTACTAGATGGTGATTGGGATATTAAAGAAGGTGCTGCATTTACAGAGTTTGATAGAAACATACATGTAGTTGAACCCTTTCCAATACCAAGTAACTGGGTTAAGTTTAGGGCATGTGACTATGGTTATGGAAGTAAGTCAGGTGTAGTATGGTTTGCAGTATCACCAAGTGAACAACTTATAGTGTATCGTGAACTGTATGTAAGTAAAGTATTAGCCGCAGATTTAGCTGATCAAGTACTTGACTTAGAAGCTGAAGATGGTAATATTAAGTATGGAGTACTTGATAGCTCATTATGGCACAAGCGTGGTGACACAGGTCCTTCATTAGCAGAACAAATGGTACAGAGAGGTTGTCGTTGGCGACCTTCAGATAGATCAAAAGGTTCACGTGTAGCAGGTAAGAATGAGATACACAGGCGATTACAAGTAGACGAGTTTACAGAACTACCAAGACTAGTATTCTTTGATACATGTGCTAATATGATAGCACAATTACCAGCGTTACCTATTGACAAAAGAAACCCAGAGGATATTGATACTACCTCAGAAGATCACTTGTATGACGCTTTACGATATGGTATCATGTCAAGACCACGGTTTAGTATATTTGATTACGATCCAAATGGACGACCATCTGGTGGTATGCGAGTAGCAGATTCTACGTTTGGATATTAAGGACAAATAAATGGCAGAAGAAAATGAAGGCTTTATCGAAGACGATGCAATTATCCTAGAGGATAGTGATGACTCAACGGTTGATGACGCAGATACAGCAAAGATAATACCCTTCATTATGGAGAAGTATAATCGTGCTGATGACTATAGACAACAAGATGAACAACGTTGGTTACAAGCATATCGTAACTACCGTGGTATCTATAGTCCTGATGTACAGTTTACTGAAGCTGAGAAGTCAAGAGTATTTATTAAAGTAACTAAAACTAAGACACTTGCTGCCTATGGTCAGATAGTAGATGTACTTTTTGCAGGTCAGAAGTTTCCACTAACAGTTGATCCTACTGAACTACCAGAAGGTGTAGTAGCTGATGTAAACTTTGATCCTAAAGAACCTGAGCAATTACGTGAGTCAGAGTTAGGTGAGGAAGTTAATCCTTATGGCTTTGCTGGTGATGGTAAAGACTTACCTGCAGGTGCTACTGCTAAAACATTACTTGATAGTATTGGTCCTCTTAAAGATAAACTTAGTGAGATTGATAATGTACGTGAAGGTGTAGGTAAAACTCCTACATCTATTACGTTTAGCCCTGCAATGATTGCGGCTAAGATGATGCAAAAGAAAATACATGACCAGTTAGAAGAGTCTAGTGCTAGTAAACATTTACGTAGTACAGCATTTGAAATGGCATTGTTTGGTACTGGTGTCATGAAAGGTCCTTTCGCAGTAGATAAGGAATACCCTAATTGGAATGATGATGGTGAGTATTCACCTATTATGAAAACTATACCACAAGTATCACACGTATCAGTATGGAACTTTTATCCTGATCCTGATGCTACTAATATGGATGAAGCACAGTTTGTTATTGAACGTCATAAGATGTCAAGAACACAATTGCGTGGACTTAAACGTAGACCACACTTCCGTTCAACAGTTATTGATGAAGCTATTACACTAGGTGAGAACTACAATAAAGAACACTGGGAAGATGATCTATCAGATTATGCACCAGAGCATGGCATTGAACGCTTTGAAGTACTAGAGTATTGGGGCATGGTAGATGTCGAAATGCTAATTGAACAAGGTGTAGACATTCCAGATGAACTATCAAACGTAGATGAGTTACAGGCCAATGTATGGATTTGTAATGGTAAACTACTACGTATGGTTATGAATCCATTTAAACCTGCACGCATTCCTTATATGGCTGTGCCTTATGAGCTTAATCCTTATAGCTTCTTTGGTGTAGGTATTGCAGAGAACATGGATGATACACAAACATTAATGAATGGTTTCATGCGTATGGCTGTAGATAATGCTGTACTATCAGGAAACTTACTAATTGAGGTAGACGAAACTAACTTAGTTCCCGGACAGGATATGTCTGTATACCCGGGCAAGGTCTTTCGTCGCCAAGGTGGTGCACCCGGACAAAGCATTTTTGGAACAAAGTTTCCTAATGTAGCACAGGAGAACTTACAACTCTTTGATAAGGCACGTGTCCTTGCAGATGAGTCTACAGGTTTTCCATCTTTCGCACATGGTCAAACAGGTGTGTCAGGTGTTGGTCGTACTGCTTCTGGTATTAGTATGTTAATGGGTGCTGCACAAGGTGGCATTAAAAATGTTATCAAGAATATTGATGATTACCTGTTACGTCCTTTAGGTGAAAACCTATTTAGATTCAATATGCAATTTGACTACGACCCTAAGATCAAAGGTGACTTAGAAGTTAAGGCTCGTGGTACAGAAAGTTTAATGGCTAATGAAGTACGTAGCCAAAGATTAATGCAGTTTATGCAAATTTCTTCTAGTCCAGCCCTTGCACCTTTCGCTAAATTCCAGTATATTATACGAGAGATTGCGAAGTCTCTTGAGTTAGACCCTGATAAGGTTACTAACAATATGGATGA
>TARA_B110000977_G_scaffold46156_1_pt1 | contig 10692 bp, 8 predicted proteins | sample TARA_B110000977 | Tara Oceans TARA_B110000977 (sample SAMEA4397798) | marine metagenome | biome: Polar Biome; feature: [SRF] surface water layer (ENVO:00010504); material: water (ENVO:00002006), including particulate matter (ENVO:01000060) such as... | depth 5 m | reverse complement strand
GTCGTCTGCAAAGCCTGGAACCGGTCAATATACTTTATCGCCTTTAGGTATTTTTCATCAGAGTAATACAACTGGAACAACGCTCTTAACGATGCAAGTTCCAGCGCTTCTGTGATCGTGCCCTGCTTCAAGATCTGCTCGTAGGCGTTAACCGTCTTCGGCATGTCATCTACCGTATAGTAAGCAAAGGCTAGCGTGTTCCAGATCTGGGCTTTCTCATAGCTGTTTAACCCTTTGGCGCCCAGCAGGTCCAATAGGATTACAATAGCATCCTGTGGTGTGCCTTTGGGCTCAGGGATGGGTTCACCCTCTTCTCTGGGTATTGAGTCAGGGTCGACCATCAGCTGAGCTTCTGCAAGCTTCTTGTAGGTTTTCTCCCGCATCGCAGGGACTTTGCGGGTCTTTTTCTTTTCTTCTGCTGCCTGAACAGCATCACCGAAGGAGACACCAACGGGAAGTTGCCCGATGACCATCGGAAAAGCCCAGATAACGGCTAGTAACATCAGCTTATTCAAGTGTTTCATCGCGCTCATTACAGCAGGCTCCTAATCTTCTACCAGTTCAAAGGAAATCTTGTTCTGGACGCCTGCTGTCGCAACAGGGTCTCCGTCAATGACCTTTGGCTTATATTTAAATTTCACAGCAGCTTTGGTCGCTGCAGAATCAAACACGCTATTTGGATTGTCTTCACACTTGCCTTCATTCCTGGCGTTCTTGATCCAACCGCAATTTGAAACAACAAACGGATCCGTAACCGTCCCCTGAGCCGTGACGGTAAATTCGACAATGACCCAACCGGACATACCACGACTTAAAGCTCGTCTTGGATACTGGGGTTGAACCTTAACAATCGGCAGGTACTCACCGTCACTAATACCAAACCCACCTGAACCGATATCTATGCCAATGTTGGCATTAAGACCATCCATCGAAAACCCTGTCTTATCAACGTTGACGTTGAAGTTTTGCGGTGGGGTATCTGGTGGCGGTTCATCGGGTGGTGGCGGTTTTTTCGGCTTCCGCTGTTTCTTCTGGACATCCTGGTCCTGCTTAACGCGGACGAAATCTACCAAATTACCGATTTTGTCATCTGTAAGTGCACTATCGGCCCCAGAAATCAGGGATTGCATCAGATAGAAAAGTGCCAGTGTGACGATGACACCAACGATAGCGGAAAGACTGAATCTAATAGCCATATATCCTCCTAGTTACTGTCTTCACCGGCAATCGCAACCTGGCTAATGCCAATCGTACGTGCCGCATCCATGATAGCTAAAACCTTCTCTACCTTGGATTCCATGTCGGCCTGGATAACCAGACCACCTTTTGGGTTCTCTGCGTGGAGGCGCTCCATCAACGGACGAACGTTCCTGACATCGACCTTCTTCTTGTCGATCCAGATAGCGCTGTCCGGGGAAACTGCAACCAACAATGAGACGGTCTTTTTGAACTGCGCCGTTTTAGTATCAGGCCGGTTAACTTCGATACCGGTTTCCTTAATAAAAGTCGCGGTTACAATGAAGAAGATCAACATGATAAACACCACATCCAGCATTGGTGTTAAATCAGCGACCTTTTCTTCTTCTTGTTGTGTAGGTCTTCGCATGTTCTTACTCGGTTGTTGTTCTCTCGCTTAAGCATTGCTCTGGCAATGCTAGAGCGCTTGCCTAGTGATCCATGGTTAACGTGTCTTCCATATAGCTTTCTTCTGAAGCAACCTTGGAAGCCAAAAACGTATTAGCCAACACACCAGAGAGGGTCGCTACCATTCCAGACATTGTCGGAATAGTCGCCATGGAAACACCCGCCGCCATAGAGCGTGCGTTTCCCCCGGAATAGGTCATAGCCTCGAAGACAGACACCATTCCGGTCACCGTCCCTAGTAGACCTAGCAAAGGTAACAATGAAATTAATGTTTTGATGAAACCCATATTCACCTTCAGACGCAAATTAACCTCTGAGATCAATCGCAATCGGATCATATGGGCATTCCATGACGTTCTTTCCTGGCGACCTTCCCAGTATGACAGTGCTTTTCCAACGTCTTGCTTGTGCTCAGTGTGGATGAACCACACTCGTTCGAAAATCAGTGCCCACAGACAGAAGGTTGCGCCGGCGATGAGAAAAAGCACATCGCCACCCGCTTCCAGAAACGTCCGAATCGCTACAAATATAGCATCCATTCTTACTTGCCCGCGCGTTCGGCGCTTTCAGCGTGTTCGGCTACCAGTCCTGCGCTCTGCTCTGTTAATACATGCAGGATCGACTTGGCCCTGGAATCAACAATTGAGTGCAGCAGTACCGTTGGGATCGCTACGGTCAAACCTAATACCGTTGTAATCAGCGCCTGTGATATACCACCAGCCATCGTTTTGGGATCTCCGGTGCCAAATAGCGTTATCGCCTGGAACGTCACGATCATACCGATAACCGTACCCAGAAGACCCAGTAGCGGTGCTACCATCGAGATGATCTTGATAAACGCGATACGGGCTTGAATTGCAGGTTGTTCCTTCAGGATAGCTTCGTCCAGCTTCAACTGAAGCGTTTCTGATTCGATATCCTTATTGTCGTGATAAACCTGTAAAACGCGGCCTAACGGGTTGCGTGTGTTCGCCGTGCCAGGGTTAGCAGCTTGCTTGCTGACGCCTGCACCCACCATGCTCAAGGTAGTGAACCGCTCAAGAGATAGGAGCAGCGCGACAATACCCAGGGCAATAATCACATAGCCTGGCGTACCACCTTGGTTAACACGTTCTTCGATCGTTGGCACCTGTACCTGAAGCGCTAGCAGTTGACCCCGAGTCGGATCGAGCCCGAAGGGCGTGTAGCCACTGGAGGATTCGGCAAGATCTGCAGCAGAATCAACAAACCGGGATGCGGGCTGTCTTGGAAGTTCCTGGATAAGGCCAGTATTTATGTCATAAGCAACATATTGACCATCACTGATCAGGTTGAAGGAACCAACCCGGACAACTTCCTGTTGAACTTCTTCTCCGTCAAGCTTAATCACTGTCGCGTCGAATCGCGTGATCTTGGCGCTTTCAGTCATTTCACGCTGAAGTTCAAACCACAACCGCTCGATTTCTGCGATCGTTGCGAGCTTGGAGCTCTTACCCATAGATTGTGCGAACTCACCAAGCCACTCTCCTCGGCCAGGTAGCTGTGCAGAGACGATAGAGCCTTCAAACACGCCCTGTGTATCGCCTGCAACCTGCTGTAGAACACCAAACAGTTCCCGAAGTGATCCGAGTCGCTTGGCTAGGATTTCCTGCTTCGCAGCAATATCCTGTTCGTTCTTTTCGAAGATACCTTCCAGGCGCTCTGCCTCGGCTTCTTCTTCAACCTGCATCCGCTCGGCATTTCGTACTTCGCCGCGCTGCTTAGTCTTGCTCGCAAGGAAATCCTGCTCGCGCTGGTCATTGACCTTGCCATTGACGACTCTGCCGTCTTTCACAAGCTCAAGAAGCTCGGCCAGGGTTTTCGCTGGAATTTCTTCTTCTGCCGCATTCGCATACCCGGAAAATCCCAGGGCGAAAGCCATAATAATAATGATCGCTTTCTTCATGGGTTACTCTCCTGGAGCCGATACGGGTAGGTGGACGAGATCTGCAGTCTGGGTTTTCCGAGCAATCCGAAGCCCGTCACGTACGCCAGTCCTGAACTCATCAGGCAGCATGACCCATGCTCTTGTCTCGTTGTTCCAGACGCCGGTGGACTCTGCATCAGGTGTCTGGAACACCAGTGAAACTCGACCCCACTTAAGCATGTCAACCTGTCGGGACTTACCCTCCAACTGAATGACATCTGTATAAGCTTCGATTGTCGTACCGTAAGTGTTCTCAACCTGATAAGCCTGAAGAACCTGGCTAAACTTTTCTGCAACAGAAACGTCAGCCCGATCAAGCGTATCTTTAAGGAAGTCGATTCGCTCGCGACGCTCAGTGATCAGGAACGGAATGTCCAGCTCTACAAACTTCTCAAGATTCGCAATCATCTTTTCGATAAGTGGGCCGATCTGACGTTCGATAACGGTTACGTTGTCGATCGACTCCTCGAGCTCACCAAGTTCGTCTTCCTGGTTTTTAATCAACCGGCGTTGCTGCTGGTTGTATACCTGTAGACCGTCAACGACCTTCATGACGGTTTTGAATTGCTGCAATAGGTCACGCGTCTGTTCTGTGACCTCGTCAATTTTTGCCTGAGATTTTGCGCCTTCAACAGTTGTTGAGGAGCGCACACCGAGCACGTCATCTAGAGACGCCGCGTACAGCTCACTGGCACTAATGACAGACAACAAACACAGCGCTTTTACCACTGTGACGAGTCTCATCTGGTGCTTTTTCATGCTTTTACCTACTGGAGTTTGTTGCTCTTATAATTTTTTGTCTAACCTGAGGGTCATTACGCCGCGATAGTCCATCTCGCCGCTCGATCACTCATGGCCAACGCGGACAGAATGGGGAAGCAGCCGTTGATTGTCAAGCAATGCAGCCCGTAATTGACAACCTTGAAGCCACATTCACTGAGTCATTGATGGGTTGATTATTTTCTAAAAACCCGTAAGCCCCTCGCCCGCATTTAGAACCTTTACTAGCAACCTGCGAACGACCAATCATGCCAGATGATGCTCAAAAAACCCCAATGTGCGCTGACGCGCTAAGGTTGACGCCGACTCGTGATAACTTGCCCGATGGTCGCAGTTAAAACCATGATCTGCATCGTAGGTGTAGACCGTAACCTCTGGATAAGCCTCGTCGATAGATTTCACATCTGCCATCGGAATATGTGCATCTAACTCTCCGAAATGGAGGATCGTGGGAACCCTCGGTGCTTTTTCAATTGACTGGGCAATACCGCCGCCGTAGTAGCCACTCGCACAGGCGATGTTATTTGCGCCCGCGGCACTCAGCCAAGTAAGTAATCCACCAAAACAGTATCCGACCACGCCCACCTTGCCATCCTTGGCCAGGTAATCAATGGCCGCCTGAACATCGCTCATCGTGTTGGGCATCTCCAAGGTTCCCATGGCAATTTTGACACCCTGAGTCATGTCATCACCTTCGTACCCAAGTTCGATGCCGCGCTCAACCCTGTCAAACAGCGCTGGTGCCAGGGCGACGTAACCTGCCTGTGCATACCCATCACAAACTTCTTTGATGTGATCGTTCACCCCGAAGATTTCCTGGATAACGACAACGCGACCTTTAGGGGTTTCTGCCGGTTTTGCCAAGTAGGCACTAAAGGTAAAGCCATCAGCGCCGGTTAGTTCAATTAAGTCATTCATCAAGCGTTCCTCTATTCATTAACAAAAATTTGTTCAAATTGATTGTCGACTTCGCCAAGTCGGTTTTCACTGGTAACCACCGCTCGCGATGGCGTTCCGAGCAGGTATCTATCTATCACACGCTGAAGATCCGACTGCCGCACATCCAGATAACGCCCCCTGGATGCCTCTCTGTGGGCAGCTGAACGCCCAAACAAGCCATGGTGGAAGGCCTGGCGGATCTCACCTGCGGGGGATCCCGGCGCATCGACCGAACTGATAATCCCAAGCACAGCTTCTTCAAGCATTGCATCTGTAACCTCGTTATTCCGCGCCCAGTCAATCGATTGGCTAAAAGCTTCAAACGTCTCCATCAGGCGGGGATCTCTATAGGAATAGAATCTGAATACGCCACTGGATGAGTCATGCCCTGCACCCCCGCCATAGGCCCCACCTTTTTCACGAACCTCGGAATGCAGGAAATTGTTCCTAAGGACGCCGGCCAGCACCGACAATGCTGCAGCGTCTTCATTAGATTCAGGGATGGTGGGATAAGCTGTCGCGCAATAATTGACCTGGGTGGTCACAACGAACGCTCTGTCACCGGGATTATCAATACTAGCAACATCAAATCGGGATTCTTCAGTTTGGGCCGTTTCACCCCAGAGTGCAGAGACGGCTTCCGTGTAGCTCTCCAGAAACTCCGCTTCCGAAATGACCAGTAACGCTGGTGAGTTAGATCTCAGCTGCGCATGGAGCTGTTGCATCGAAGCCGCAAAATTCTGTAACACCTGCCCATCATCAATGTCACGTGCCAATTTCTTAAGCCGCATAATCGAAGGAATACCCGACAAAAAATCGCTAATGTTCGCCAGCGGTCGCAATGACGCTGCCGCCGCAGACATCGCATACTGATGTCCATTAGAGGCCACGCTGTTTGCCCTGCGAATACTTAATTGTTGAACCAGCTCTTTAAGCCTGTCCACTTCGTCAAACCGCGGTTCATTCGCAGTTTGTTTAACCAGACGAGCCATTTCGATGGCCTTGGGGTTAAGCGTCCTGCTGGAAAGTGTCAGGTAGCCCTGCCCATCCTCACAATTGTCCAGATCGCTTCTAAACGATGAAAAGGCACTTATCCCCCCCGTCATGCTGTGCTGAGCCTGCTGGGTTGCCAGGTAGTCCCGGTCTGCGGAACCTACCTCTGTCACTACTTGGGTGTAAATAGGCAGAAGCCCTAACAGCGGTGTTGTGAGTGCTGGTAACGGCGAGACAACCTGATGATAGGTAATGCCATTGGTGCCCGCCGTCGCAGTAGTCAGCCTGATACCGTTAGCGGCTTTAGCTTCCAGCGCCTTACTCTTTAGCACGCTACCAGCAAGCTCCGGAAAAACCTTTGACGGCGGAATGTCAGCCCGGGTTACCTGAGGTAGCAGACTCAGGTCTTCCTCTTGGCTTTGTCGTTTATCCAGCGCCTTTGCGAGCGCTAGAACGCTTAACCGCTCAGCCTCTGAAAACGAAGCGCGACGTGCTTCAAGTGTCGCTTGCTCTTCTTCTATCAATCGTGACGCCAGATCTCTGTCTGGCTTCATCACGACCCTGACTCTGTGGGAGTTGCCCAAAAGAAGCTCTCTGACCAATTGTTTAATGAACTCGGGGTCTTTTATCTCTTGACGCAGTTCCTGCAGCGCAATGTCCAGGTCCAGAAGACCTATTGGGTCACCGCGATGAACTGCTGCTGACATACAAGAGAACATTAACTGTAATCCATACGGCCAACCGTCGCCGCCAATCTCGCGTTGAGATAGTTCAAGTTGATGCAGGACGGCTTCCAAACGGTCTTCCGGGACACCCTGCTCTGCTACATTTTCCAGAACACCCATGATGAGTCGCTCTATGGCGTCTGCGTGTTCCGGTTCACTACCCTCGACACCGCACATAAAGTTCATTTCCATGTGATCCTCTTCGAATCCACACATGGGTGAGGCTGTGGTCGCAAGATCTGTTTTCTCCAAAGCCTGACGAAGCGGTGAAGCACTGGTATCCAGTAAAACGTCTGACAGTAGATGGCAACGCAATAGCATCTTTAGATCGGTGTTTTTACCCAGCAACCAGGCAAGTACAATGTGTGTCTTGCCACTGGTGTCATCTTCATCAACCGGGTAGGTGAACTCCTTGATCACTGGCTGTTGGTAACGAACTTCAGGAACAACCGCAATCGGCGGCGCGGCGCTCGATGCCAGGCGGTCTAGGGCAAGAGACGCGATTTTTTGCTGCAGTGTCGCAGCGTCAAGGTCGCCAAAGGTCATAAAAATGGCATTGGAAGGATGGTAGTGCGACTGGTAGAACGCCTGGAGTTCTTCATAGCTCAAGGACGGAATCGATACCGGGTCACCGCCGCTGTTGTAATGATAAGTTGACGTGGGGTACAGCACCTCCTGAATACCGTGATACAACATCGAAACAGGTGAACTGGTGTCACCTTTCATTTCATTGTAGACGACACCTTTATAAACGAGAGGGGAATCCGAATCCTCGGGGTCCTGGAACTCAACTCTGTGTCCTTCCTGGGAAAAATCCAACGGATCCAGCCGCGAGAAAAACACCGCATCCAGATAGACCTCCAGCAAATTAAAGTAGTCTTTTCTGTTCTGACTGGCAAACGGATAGGCCGTATAGTCACTTGTTGTGAACGCATTCATAAAAGTGTTCAAAGAACGTCTTATCATCAGAAAAAACGGATCACGAACCGGGAATTTCTCACTGCCGCACAGCGCGGTATGCTCAAGGATGTGCGCAACACCCGACGAATCATGAGGCACCGTTCGGAACGCTACCATGAAGACGTTCTCTGCGTAGTCATTCGCCAGATGGTAATGCTTCGCGCCGCTTGTGTGAGCATATTCCTCAAAAGTCAGGTTCAATCCAGGAATATGCTTTGATCGCTCTAGTGTAAATCCAGTACCCATTGTTATCTCCCCTCCGGGTGTTCTCGCTCAAATTGATCCCAATACTCTTCAATAGTGTCTCTCATCTCGCTTCGCAACAGTAAAATCGCTATCAGGTTCGGAATGGTCATTAACGCAATCGTCACCGCGGAAACCAGCCAGATCAGAGACGTATCCAAAATCGCCGCCACAAAGAAACCAACCACATAAAGTACCCGGTAGGGCAAAACTGATGCTGTGCCGAACAGGTATGTCATCGCACGATCGCCATAATATGACCACGCGACTGCCGTAGTAAACGCGAAAAGCACGAGGCCAATGGCGACAATATATTTACCATAATCGCCGAACGCGCCCCGGGTAAATGCTTCGGTTGTCAGGTTTACAGAGTGAATCAGCGACTTACCACGAACCGTCACCGCATCCTGCAGTTCACCGTCGACCACCTGGAGACTACCTGAGTAGGGCAAATCCCCGTCGAAGTACCGCACTTCTTCGGCAATAGACCGGTTATGAATGAGCGTAAAGTCACTTTGCAATACCATGCCGTCCCTGACCTCGAGTTCACCGGTTAATGGCACAATGCTCGACTCACCAAAATTGAGGTGCGCGTATAACGCTGCCCTGTCACTATCATTGGCTTCCGTGTACGTCCCTGAAATAAATTCCATGTCAAAGCTTTGAAAATCGTTCTGCAGCTTTTCCGTCCACACACCCGAAGACAAAATGACCAGCCCGGTCAATGTACAAATAAAAATCGTGTCAATGAAGGGTTCCAGTATGGAAACCATCCCTTCAGACACCGGTTGATTGCTTTTTGCGGCAGCATGGGCAATCGGCGCACTACCCTGCCCTGCCTCATTGGAGAACAACCCTCGGTTAACGCCCCGGTTAAAAGCGTAAGCAAAACTGGCGCCAAGAAACCCTCCGGTTGCTGCTGACCCGGTAAAGGCATCCTGGAAGACTGCGACGAATGACGCACCAACTTGGGGAAGGTTCACCAGAATCACGCTCAGGGCACCAGCCACGTATATGACGGACATTAGCGGCACTATGCGTTCGGCCACCTGCACGATTCGCTTGATACCACCAACAATGACAAGACCCAGGGCGATCGCGAGCAGCCCTCCAGTGACCCACTCTGGTATTCCGAAAGTCGTCGCTAGGCCGCTTGCAATGTTATTGCTTTGTGGCAGGCTGCCCGTCCCAAATGAACTTATCACCGTGGCAACCGCAAAGAACACGGCCAGCCATTTCATGTTCAGGCGGCGCTCCATGACATACATTGGACCACCAACGATATGGCCCTCGTCATCTACCGTCCGGTATTTATGGGAAAGCGTGACCTCTACAAACTTGGTGGTCATACCGAAAAATGCGGTCATCCACATCCAGAACAAAGCCGCTGGCCCGCCCAGATAAATCGCAAGCGCGACCCCACCAATATTACCGGTGCCCACCGTCCCTGAAATGGCTGTCGCCAGCGCCTGGAGATGGGTGGCATCGCCTTTAGCATCATGTTGAGATTCATCTTTATCGTACTTGCCACGAACGATGCGTAGCGCGTGCTTAAAGAATCGTAACTGTGGGAACTTTAGGTAAAGCGTAAAAAAAATACCCGTCCCCAGCAAAAGAAACGGAAAGTACTGCGCAGATCCCAAATAGGAATCGAGCAGGTTTAGCGTAGATGTCAGATAACCGTGCACTGATATTCCTTGAGTGTCATAGAGAGTCATGTCGAACGCGCCACGATAACAAAATTCAATCAGCGGGTCTTGGGCAGCGTCATCCGTATTTTGAGGCCCTGCTCATCTTTGCCGTTTGAATCCACCAGCATGGTTTTATCGGCACCTGCCAATACCATCAGGATCATTGCATCCAGGACATCATCCCTAGCAACCAGCTTCCTGGGGTATTCACGCAGTGCCAGATCATAATATTCGTGAACCGGCGGGTAGTAAGTCGCCAAGGTGTTGAGGCGCTCTGCTATTCCCTCGCGTGTCTTTTTCGAATGGTGGGGGCCATCTGCTGACAACAGGTAAAACGCAAGCTCCGGATGCGATTCATAGACGCGCGCTTGCAACGAAGCATCGCTGCAAAGAAGTTCGTCAACCTCGCGGATTTTCGAGCAGATGTTCCAGGTTTGCTTGGAAAGCTTTTTCCCCAGATGCTGTGAATTTGTTTTACAGGCATCTTCGTACGAGGATGCGTATACGGCCTGCCTGCAAGGTACAGGGAAAAGACTCCCGGATCTTCCCGGTAACAGCGCTCTGGCCTGCGGTTCAAGATCCCGGGCGAACTTGTCGGGCAACCCCATGGGAATGTCTACTAATAGTGTCTTGGCCGGATGGGCCTTTAGCAACGCCCCGAACGAACGGAATAATTCCACAGGCTCGCCTGCCGACGCTAGAATCCAGCCGCCAGGGCAACCGTCTACACCACCCACATTTGCCTCTACTGACTCTAGATCTACTGAATCTA
>TARA_B110000977_G_scaffold201784_1_pt1 | contig 10699 bp, 10 predicted proteins | sample TARA_B110000977 | Tara Oceans TARA_B110000977 (sample SAMEA4397798) | marine metagenome | biome: Polar Biome; feature: [SRF] surface water layer (ENVO:00010504); material: water (ENVO:00002006), including particulate matter (ENVO:01000060) such as... | depth 5 m | reverse complement strand
TCATATAAAAGCATACCTAGGCCTACCGAAGATTTTATAGAACCGCTAAAGTAAGATCCAGCCTCAGTAATTCCTAAGTGAAGAGGATAATCACAATACTCTGAAAGTAATTTATATGCCGACACTGAAGTGAAAATATTTGAAGCTTTGACACTAATTTTAAAGTTTTCAAAATTAAGATCTTCTAAAATTTGAATATTATATTTTGCACTTTCAAACAAAGCCTCTGGTGTTGGGCTTTTATATTTATCAAGTATATGTTTTTCTAAACTGCCAGCGTTAACTCCTATTCTAATAGGAATATTGTTCTGCCTAGCCGCTTCAACAACTTCAGAAACTTTATCTTTAGAGCCAATATTTCCAGGATTAATCCTTAGGCAATGAGCTCCGTTTTCAGCTGCCTCTAATGCTCTTTTGTAATGAAAATGAATATCTGCAATAACAGGTATGTTAATTGCAGGAATAATTTTTGATAAAGCCTTAGTGGAGTCAGAATCTGGAACTGATATTCTGACTATATCTGCACCCACATCTTCGATAATTTTTATTTGAGATAAGGTAGATTCAATATCATGAGTAATAGTATTTGTCATCGTTTGAACACTTACAGGAGCATCTCCACCAATCATAACATTACCCACTTTAATAGATTTAGTTTTTTTTCTTTTAATTTTATAAGAATAATTCATTTTAAATCGTATAGTTTCTTTATATCAAAATTTTTCAAATAGTATCTATAATCATTTAGGAATTTATATTTATTATTGTTAAATATAATGAAATCGATAGCGGATATATCTGAAATGTCTATTAACACGTCTTTTTCAGATTTGATTATAAGGTCAAAATTAACATTTAACTGTCCAAAACTTTCCAAATCATCAATTAAATAATGAATCTTATAGTACGTTTTTAAATTAGGTTTTATTTTTATCAAAATATGATTTTTCGAATTTTCACTTTGAATAAACTTAAAGTTTTTAATAAATTCTTCATGAGAGATAAATTTAATATCAGTTTTCTTGGCACTTACTTTAAGTAAATTCATTAAATTATCGTCTTCATAATAATCTACAAACATTTGACTAGTTCTATTGTCACTAAAATTTGATATTAAATAATAGGAAATGGTCATCAAACTAAAACTAAAGAAAACCACACTATAAATAATCATCAAAACTTGGAAATCATAATTCATTAAATGTATTTTTTTTTCAGTAGGTTTTATTGGAATATCTAAAAATTTATAAATGGATCTTTTATAAGAGCTTTCATAAAAGGAATGGACTCCATTTAAGTTTAAACCTTCTTCTAAATTTTTAATTATTGAGGGGTTGAGTTTCAATTTAGAAGCTACAAAATTAATTGAAAGGCCTTTTTTTTCTCTAGCTTCTTTTATGGAAGAAGGTACTAACAATTATTTATGAAGTTTATAAGCTTTATGTAGTATTTTTACAGCTGTCTCTAAATGTTTTTCACTAATTAATATACTAATTTTAATCTCAGATGTTGTTATAAGCTGAATATTGATATTATTAGTACCCAAAGTGTCAAATAAAGTTTGTGCCACACCCGCATGTGACCTCATACCAACACCCACAACAGAAACTTTTGCTATATCAGTAGAATATTGCATCTTTTGATATCGAATATTAATTTTTTCTTTTTTAAGAATTTTAATTGCCTTATCAATGTCCTGTCTTGGAAGGGTAAAAGATAAATTCGCATATTTTCCATCCTGAGAAACATTTTGCAATATCATATCTACATTAATACTACCTTTTGCTAAAGGTCCGAAAATTTTTGAAGAAATACCCGGTTTATCAAGAACTTTAGAAAGTGTAATTTTTGCCTCATCTTTTGAATATGCGATTCCACTGACTGTATTGTTTTCTAGTAATTTATTTTCATCTGTAATTATAGTTCCGGATGCATTAGGTTTTATTGAAGACCTAACACTTAATTTGGTTTTTTTTCTCATAGCTAATTCCACAGAACGTGTTTGAAGAACTTTAGCTCCTTGAGAGGCTAATTCAAGCATTTCTTCATAAGAAATTTTAGATAATTTTTTAGCCTGCGATACCAAATTGGGATCTGTAGTATAGACACCTTCTACATCAGTATATATTATACATTCAGCATTGAGAGAGGCTGCTATCGCTACAGCACTTGTGTCTGAGCCACCTCTACCTAGCGTTGTAATATTAAAATTTTTATCAACACCTTGAAAACCAGGAATAATCAAGATGTCATATTTTTTAAATTCATTAAAAATTTTTTCATTATTTATTGATAAAATTCTAGCTTTTGTAAAATCTGAAGAGGTATTAATGGGTATCTGCCAACCCATAATAGATTTGGAATTATGTTTCTTGGAATTAAGAAAAATAGACATTAGAGCACATGAAACAGTTTCTCCAGATGAAATAGCAATATCATAGTCAGCAGGATTTGGATTTTTAGATAACGATTTAACTAAATTAATTAACCTATCTGTTTCTCCATACATAGCGGAAAGAACAACTATTAATTTATATTTTTTAGACCAATTACTAATAATAGAAGCTGAACGCTTAATAGCTTCAATAGAGCCAACAGAAGAGCCGCCAAATTTTAAAACTTTGATTTTCATAAATTAGGGTAATATACATATAACTTTATGTAAGTAAATAATCCATGTCCACAGATAAAGAAAAATATTATGAACCTCTTAAGCTAATGACTCCCATAAGGTATCAATATATGAAAAAAATCATCTTAAATAAAAAAAACGCATCGATGGATGATGCTTTTATCGGTAAAAATATTTTAGATATAGGTACTGGGACAGGTGAATATTTAGATATTTTTAAAGATCTTAAAGCTAACTGTATAGGAATTGATAGTATTAATAATTTTAAAATTAAAAAAAATAAAAATTTTAAATTAATCAAAGTTGACTTATTTCAATATTTAAGAAAAGCCCCTAAGAATCATTTTGATTACATATTTTGTTTTGAAGTTATAGAGCACTTAGAAGAAAAAGATGAGATTTTTAAGCTAATTAAAAAAACTTTAAAAGATAAAGGCATTTTATTCATGTCTACCATTAACCAGAATCCTGTATCAAAATTATTTGCTATAAAACTTGCTGAGGATATTTTAAAAATTCTCCCAAAAAAAACTCATGAATACAATCTATTATTACCAATTAATAAATTAGAAAGTTTGTGTAATGATAATAAATTAAGTATTATTGACATAATTGGGTTAAGATATAACCCACTATTTAAAAATTTTAATTTTTCTAATAATCAATTAATTAATTATATAACAGCCATAGAAAACTAATTTTTCTTTTTTTTATCTAGGGATTTAGGCAGCTTAATTAAATCAATTCCTTCTTTAAGTAAATCCTTAACTTCAGCTTCAGTAGCTTTGCCATAAATAGGTTTATCAGCAGATTCTCCATAATGAATTTTTCTAGCTTCTTCAGGAAATTTTTTTCCAACATACTTAAATTTACTTTTAATTTCTTTATCCAATTTATTCATATATTTATGGTATAAGTTCATATTTTTTTGTTGATTAGATTTAATTTTATTAGAATTATTAGACTTAGATCCTATATTTGGAGACATAATGGATTTAAAAATTTTTGTAGAATCGCAAAATGGACATGATATTAATTTTTTTTTTAATTGCAGATCAAATGAACTTGAATCATCGAACCAAGCTTCAAAAATATGGTCAAATTCACACCTGAGATCAAAAAGTATCATTTAAATTATTTAAAATTTATTTTAAATTTTTTGTCGTTTTTTTCTTCAAAATTTTTATCATGTATAAGTGTAGGAATAGATGATTGTGCACTATTAATAATCTTTAAATCAATTTTGCAATAAATAACTTTCTCACCTTCCAGACCGTCTACTATAACTTCTCCCCATGGATCAATCACAAGACTATGGCCATATGTTGATCTACCGGACCTATTAGTACCCCATTGGTTAGGAGCTATCATATAAACACCATTTTCTATTGCTCTTGCTTTAACAAGAGTATGCCAATGCTTTTTCCCTGTATTTAATGTAAAAGCCGAAGGAGCAACAATTATATCAGCACCATTTTTTGCAAGAACCCTAAACAGCTTTGGAAATCTAAGGTCATAACAAATAGAATGCCCTAATATTTGATTGTCTATTTTAACTAAATTTATTTCATCTCCTGAATCAAATACATCACTTTCCTTATAATGCTCTCCATTTTTTAATTTTACGTCAAACATATGAATTTTTTTATATGAGGAAATAATTTCACCATTGCGATCTATTAGGAAAGAGCAATTATAAATTTTATTATCACTTCTAATAGCTAATGAACCTAAGAGCAATAAAACTTTATTGTCTTTAGAAAACTGTTTAAAAAAAATAATGTATTTATTATTTAGAGGTAGTGCATTTTTAATACTGTCCTCTTTATTGTTAGAAAGATAAAGAAAACATTCTGGCAATAAAATAAAATCAGACTTACTGCTAATAGTTTCGGATAAAAATTTTTTTACTTTAATAAAGTTTTCTTCAATATTATCTTCAACTGTTAATTGAATTAAAGCTAATTTCATTCTAAATTAAGGTATTTATATAATTTATAACTGGCTATTTTATTTTTATTTAAGGACAATACCAATTTATCACCCATAACTAATGAAAGACTCTGAAAATTATGAAGAATCATACTTTTTGAAAAAGACTTATTAATAAGATTAACTTTTAGAGGTGCATCGAAGACAATTAATATCTGAGGCTCTAAAATATCCAATGATATTTCCTTATCATTGGTATACTCATTCAATAATTTAAACTCAATATCAAACTTTTCCTTATCGTCATAATAAAACATTCTTTTAACATCTAAATTAAAACGGGATATCATATTAGATAATTTAGCATAGGATAAGTAATTTGATAGACTTAAAAAAAAAATACTTATTGCGTAATTTGCATTATCAGCAAGATAATATTCTAGCTCAACATGGTCTAGAAAATATTCAAAATATCCTAAAATTAATTAAAATTAAATTTAACAAGGTTCTTATTATTCAACCGGGAATAGTAAAAGAAAATAAAGATTTTTTTGAAGGCGATTATAAAAATATCAATGTTGAAGAGTTAGAAAAAGAGACTGATAAATATGATTTAATTATTTCAAATTTTGCTTTAGGATTTGAAATCGCACTTGAGCCTGAAAAATACCTTAAGATTTTAAATAAGTTAATTTTAAAAGAAGGATTATTGTTAATGAATATACTTAATGATTCTAGCTTTAGAACATTACAAAAAACATTTATCGAAATTGACGAATTTATATTTAATGGCGCTCATCAAAGATTTGGCCCTTTTATTAATACGCAAACTCTAATAAAAAACTTAGATTTACATCAATTTAATGAAATTGTTGCAACTAATGAATTGCTAGAAGTAAACTATAAGGATCTAAAAAAACTTAGATCAGATTTAAAAACAATGGGAATTGGTAATATTATCAGTCCAAAACCTAAATTTAACAAAGAAGTTCTTATAAAAATGAGAAATATCTTTAAAGCTCTTTTAAATAATGAGAGGTTTATGCCTTTAGAATTTGAAATCACGACAATTTCTTCATGGAAATAGTTTTTTCATAGTGTAAATATTTAGCTACATGTTTCAAAAAATTTCAAAATTTTTAAATAATAATAAAAACTCAAAAAAAATTAATGATATTTATAGTAGATTTGTAAATCCATCTAATGATTTTGATCATGAAATTTTCTCATTAAGTGATGAAGAAATAAAAAAAAAAATTCAAGATTTAAAAGATGCATATTCTAGTTCAAATGAGGTTTCAGAGAAGGATATAGTAAAAGCTATATCAATAGTTAAGGAAGTCTCTAATAGAACAATTAAATTAAAACACTTTGATTCGCAGGTCATTGTTGGAGTTTGTTTATATTATGGAAGTATTACCGAAATGAAAACTGGAGAAGGAAAAACTTTAGCTGCCACAATACCTGCATTTTTAAATTATCTAACTCAAAGTCAAACACACTTAATAACTGTAAACGATTACCTTGCTAAGAGGGATTCGATCTGGATGGACCCTATCTATAAATTTTTAGGAATGACAAATTCACATATACAAAATGATATGTCGCTTGAAGAAAAAATAAATGCTTATAAATCAGATATACTCTATGGAAATAATAATGAATTTTGTTTTGATTTTTTAAGAGATAATTTGAGGTCAATAGAAACACCAAGAATTCAATCAAAGCATGATAAGGCAATAATTGATGAAGCAGACTCAGTTTTAATTGATGAAGCGAGATCTCCATTAGGAATATCAGGTCAAGTTGAAACTCCTATAAAATTATTTAAAATTTGTTATCAAGTTACTGAAGGGCTTGAGACTGCTGATGTAGAAATAAGTGAAGAAAGAAAAAATGTCTTACTAAACGATGAAGGAATTAAGAAAATTGAATTTAATTTAAAGAAAATTAATTTACTAAAAGGCGATAACTTATTTGATAGTCAGAACTTAGAAGTTTATCAAATTATTAATCAATCTTTAAAAGCTAGATTTATATTCAAAATAGATAAGGATTATGTCGTCAGAAATGATCAAATCGTTATCATAGATGAATTTTCCGGAAGATTATCTGAAGGAAGAAGATACGGAGAAGGACTTCATCAATCAATAGAAGCAAAGGAAAACCTTACAATTCAGCCAGAAAGTACAACTCTAGGAAGTATTACATTTCAAAATTATTTTAAAAAATATAAATCATTAAGTGGTATGACTGGTACGGCTTTAACAGAAGCTGAAGAGTTTAATACTATTTATGGATTAGAAGTTGTTGAAATACCAACAAATAAAAACTTAATAAGAAAAGATTTCAATGATCAAATATATAAAACTAGCGAAGAAAAATATGAAGCTATAGTTTCATTAGTTAAAAAAAAATTAACTCAATCTCAACCAGTACTAATCGGAACTACTTCGATTCAAAAATCTGAACTAATTTCAAATCTATTAAATAAGCATGGGATTAATCACAATGTTTTAAATGCTAAAAACCATGAAAATGAGGCATCAATAATAGCTCAAGCTGGAAAACCCAATCAAATAACTGTTGCAACAAATATGGCAGGAAGAGGAACAGATATTAAGCTAGGTGGAAATCCAGAAGTTGATAAAGATAATTTTAAAAAAGATGATTATGAAAAAGTTACTGTCTCAGGAGGATTATGCATCATAGGAACAGAGAGGCATGAGAGTAGGAGGATAGATAACCAATTAAGAGGACGTTCTGGAAGACAGGGGGATCCCGGCGAAAGTATTTTTTTTGTTTCACTAGAAGATGATCTTATGAGGATATTTGGGTCAGAAAAATTGCAATCAATGTTATCTTCACTTGGATTAAAAAAAGGAGAAGTTATAGAACATAAATGGCTTACATCTTCAATTGAAAGAGCGCAAAAAAGAGTTGAAGGACATAACTTTGATATACGAAAACAATTATTAGAATTTGATAGCATTATTAATAAACAAAGAGAAATAATATATTCAAAAAGGGAAGATGTTATTACTGGAAATATATTTGAATTTATAAAAGAAGTTGAGTATGAGTTTTTAGAAAATATTTGGGACGAAGAAGAAACTAAAAATGACTTTTTAAAAAAATTACCTTTAAAAAAATCAAATCTCAACTCTAGCATAGATGAAATTATTGAAGATCTAAAAGAGCATAAATTAAATCAATATAATGAATATAGCGATAATTATTTACTATTAATAAAACAAGTAGCGCTAATGATCGTTGATAAAAATTGGCAAAATCAAATTCAAGAATTAAGTAATATTAGACAATCAGTTGCGTTTAGTGGCAATGCAGGTAAAGACCCTATAAATGAATTTAAAAAGGGAGCCTTCACCTCATTTAATAATTTAATTTATAAAATTCAGGAAGAAATTGTCCTTATTCCAAATAATTTAAAATTTAGATTAGGCCCAACTGAAACAAAAGACTTAGCAGAAGAGGTGTCAGATAAAAAAATTGGAAGAAATGACCCCTGCCCTTGCGGATCAGGGAAGAAATATAAGCAATGCCATGGTAAATAAATTATCTAAATAAAATAATCTAAATATCTCTTATTTCTTAAAATTTTCAGATCATTTATTTTAGATAATTTAAGAGATTGAAAGTTATTCAAAATACTATTTCTAATTTTATCACATAGAATATGTGAATTTCTATGAGCGCCACCAATAGGCTCTTCAATAATTTCATCAATAATTTTTAAATTAAGGCAATCTTTAGCTGTTATTTTTAATGAATTGGCAGCTACCTCAGAGAAATCAGAAGATTTCCATAAAATTGATGAACAACCTTCCGGAGATATAACGGAGTAAATAGAGTTACTAAGCATTAAAACTCTATCACTAGCTCCAAGAGCAATAGCGCCGCCCGAACCACCTTCACCTATAATAATAGAAATACAAGGTGTCTGTATATTTAATGATATTTGCATAGACCTGGCAATAGCTTCAGCTTGACCTCTCTCTTCAGCATCTTTGCCAGGATAGGCGCCAGAAGTATCAATAAAACATATTAAAGGTAATTGGAATTTTTCAGCAAGTTTCATAATTCGCTGAGACTTTCTATATCCTTCAGGTTTAGCCATTCCAAAATTATAATCAATTCTAGTTTCCATATCATGCCCTTTTTCATTGCCTAAAATCATAAAAGAACAATCACCAATTTTACCTATACCGCTAACAATAGATTTATCTTCAGAATACAATCTGTCACCAGACAAATAAGTAAAATCGGTAAAAAGGTTATGAATATAATCTAGAGTTTTTGGTCTTTTAGGGTGTCTGGCAATTTTAACAATTTGCCATGGAGACAAATTTTTATAAATCTTCTCTAATTCTTTTAACTCTTTACTTTCAATAGTTTTAATTTTTGAAGAAATATCAATATTTTTAACCTTAGATGATTTAATTAATATTTCTTTTTCCGTATTAAGGTTTTCTAATTTATCTTCAAAATCTAAAAAAAACATAAAGAACTATAATTTATTTTTTAAAGGATGGTAAGAGTCTAAAACTGTTTTTTTTTTATTTTTAAGAACTTTTGTATAAATTTCAGTTGTAGAAATGCTAGAATGACCTAAAAGTTTTTGAATATGTCTAATATCAGCACCATTTTCCATCAAAGTAGTAGCAAAAGAATGTCTAAAAGAATGGGATGAAATTTTGGTATTGATATTACCATTTAAATACATTTTAGATAAAAATAAATTAACCTGACGAGGTTTGATTAATTTATTATTAATAGTAAAAATAAAAGTATCATTATTATCTGGACTTATTATAGAAAGTTTTAAAGAAAGACTATGATTGAAATAACATTTTCTTTCTTTCATACCTTTACCAACAATATAAAAAGATAAGTCTTTGAAATTTATATCAGACCATTTTAAAGATAGGGCTTCTGAAATTCTTAAACCAGAAAAATATAATAACTCAAATAGAATTATATATATATAATAATTTTTATGATCTGAAGAATTTAAATTATTAAAAAAAATATTCATATCAGAGTAATTTATTGCTTTAGGAATTTTTCTCTCACGTTTTAATAATTCAAAATTTGAATAATTAATTGATTCTATCAGTCCTTCAGAATCAATATAATTAATAAAACCTTTAATGCATGAAAGTTTTCTATTAATAGAAGAATTTTGAAGACTACTGGAACGAAGAGATTTGATATAAATAGTAATAATTAAATTAATATTTTCATTAGAATGCTGAATAAATATAGATTGAAAATTATTTAGGTCATTTTTATAACTCAATAATGAATTTTTAGATAAATTTCTTTCAGAGACTAAAATTTCTAAATAATTAGTTATTAAATATTTAATAGGTATCAATTATTTAAGTAACTATTAGCGAGTATATTAAAAAATAATTGATTAAAATCTTTATTAGTTTCAAGACTTTTTGAAAAATAAAATAAATCTACTTCATTAATAGATTTAAAATCTAAATTTTTTATTAATTTTAATAATTCTTTATTAGTTTTATTTGTTTCATTAATAGAGCTATAGATACTGTAATTAACATAGTTTTTAATACTTAGAGATTTATTAAGGATTGGTAAAATTATATTGTTATCTAAGTTGATTTTTAAATAATTATTTTGTATAAAAAATAAAATTGCTGGATTATTAAGAGCATCAAGATCATTAATATCAATTATATTTTTTGGCTCTTTTTGAAGCATAAAATTACTAATCCCCTCAAAAAACAATACATCAAATTCATTAGCATAATTATATCTTTCATTTATATTTAAAAAATTATCAATAAATTGATTATCAGCAGATAACAATAATATATAAATTGCTTTGGGATATTTCATGTTAGCATTTAATAATTTTAAATCATTGAACTGCTCATTTAAAATTAATGAAAAGCTATAATAGTCCATTTGCAATTGATCAAAATTTGTATTAATAAATTTTAATTTATCATTAATATTTATAATTGATGAAATATCATTATAGATAACGTAATCATTAATCAAATTCATATCTTTAATACTATTTAATATAGAGATGAATTCTCTTTTATTGATTATTCCATTATTAAAAGCAGTGAGAATATC
>TARA_B110000977_G_scaffold93985_1_pt1 | contig 10708 bp, 13 predicted proteins | sample TARA_B110000977 | Tara Oceans TARA_B110000977 (sample SAMEA4397798) | marine metagenome | biome: Polar Biome; feature: [SRF] surface water layer (ENVO:00010504); material: water (ENVO:00002006), including particulate matter (ENVO:01000060) such as... | depth 5 m | reverse complement strand
TTAGTTGACAACCATCCCGTAGTAGTGTATAATAAGGACTTAATTAACTAAACACGGTAGCACTGTATGTTTGACAACTCTTTACAACGTATCGGCTTTTGCTGTAAGTACATGGATCCTGATCAGGACCAGAAGCCAAAGATACTTAAAGAAATACAATCCAACTTTACAGAAAGACAAACAACTATTACTTGGCTCAACAGGCAGACTAAGGCAGTTGCCGAAGAACGTATGCTGGACATTGTCGAACATAACATGCAAAGTGCTTATAACCTTGTAGATTATGTTAGTACACTACCTGAGAACAGACGTATGGTACGTTTAGGTAGTAATCAGCTACCAGGAGCAACACAAGATGATTGGAAATATATGTGGAAGGACCCGACGAATCGTAAACTACTTGAAACTGGATTTGCTAAAGTCGGGCAACTGGCTAAAGATCGTGATGTTAGGCTTTCTTTTCATCCCGGGCAGTTTTGTGTTCTTGCTAGTGATCGTCCGGAAGTTGTTGAACGTTCTGTAGAAGAGTTCGAGTACCATGCAGATATGGCACGTTGGTTGGGTTATGGACAAGAGTTCCAGGACTTTAAAATTAATGTGCATATCTCAGGCAGGAAAGGTTATCAAGGCATTATCGATATATTGCCTAGATTATCTGATGTTGCAAGAAACACTATAACTATCGAGAATGACGAAATGTGTCACGGACTTGACCAGTCATTGAAGTTAGAGAAGCATGTTGCATTAGTACTAGATGTGCATCATCACTGGATTAGAGATGAAGAATACATACAGCCTAACGATGATAGAGTAAAGCGAGTTATTGATAGCTGGCGTGGTGTTCGACCTGCGATGCACTATAGTTATAGTAGAGACCATGGACTAGCAATGGCATTACAAGAAGGACAAGACATCGATCACAGTAAGTTACAAGACTTGCCAGCATTATTACAAGCAGGTGCGAAGAAACAGAAACTTAGGGCACACAGTGACTACTTCCCTAACAAAGATGCCAATACTTGGGCACTGAGTTTTTGGAAAGATTTTGATATCCAATGTGAAGCAAAGGCTAAAAACTTAGCCTCCGAGCAATTGTACTTACAAGCACTGTCAAACACATAATGACTCCGGAGTCTGTGTTGCTGAATGGGGAACGCTGAGTCCCTTTACTATGTATCACATCTTAATGAGCGGTGAAGATTTTATGTGCAACTGGTTCATGACCATTCAGTTGCTTTTATTTAAGCAAAAACAAAAAAAAAGTAGCAAAAAGGATGATTTTGCTTAAATACAGTATTGAATATATAAAAATATTAGCGAGATTTAAATGACTTATGTTGTAAAAGGCGAATGCGTAGATTGTAAGCATACTACATGTGTAAAGGTATGTCCGGTAGATTGTTTCTTTGAACTTGAAAACACTGTAGTAATTGATCCAGACATCTGTATTGATTGTGCAATTTGCGAACCTGAGTGCCCGGTAGGCGCCATTGTTAGTGACAGGAAACTTGCCCCAGAAGACCATCGCTGGTTAGATTTTAATAAAGAAATGAGTCAGGGAGGCGCACCTGTTATACGCCAAGTAAAGCCAGTTATGGATACTTTCGAAGAAGCCGCTAAATATACCGCAGACGAACAATGGACCAAAGTAAGCAGGATTCCATTCACCGATATCACATAGATAACCACACAACAAACAGTTCTTGACACGAGACACTATTTCTAGTATAATAGTTACATAATAATATGCAGGAGAACTATGGAAATGTTAACAGTGAAAGCCGTACTTTTAAGTATGATGGTCAGTTACGCACCTTACAATATTAATGGTGTTGCTATTGACAATGAACAGGCAATGTGCCTAGCAATGAATGTTTATCATGAAGCAAAAGGTGAAACACTAGCAGGTAAAAGTGCAGTGGCACATGTAACGTTAAATAGGGTAGCACACAAGAAGTACCCTAACAATACATGTGATGTTATCTTTGATGCACAAACCAGAATTAACTGGAAAGGTAATGTAGTTCCTATCAGAGACAGGTGCCAGTTCAGTTGGTATTGCGATGGTAAGGCTGACGATATACAACTAGTGTATCAGAATGGCAGAGTTATTAAGCATAACATGATAGCATGGAAACAGAGTGTCCAAGTTTCGTTGTTAGCAATGAAAGGTATGACCATAGATCCAACTAGCGGTGCAACACATTATTATAATCATAATATTGCACAGCCTAATTGGGCGGCAGTGTACCCTGTTAAAGCAGTCCTATCCAACCACACATTTAATTACCGCACAGATTAAAGTAGTACTTTATAGATAAATACTCTTGTAGAATACACAAGGAGTAATTATGTACGAGTACAGATGTAAAATTGTGAAGGTTGTGGACGGCGACACAGTCGATGTAGACATTGATTTAGGTTTTGGCATTGTTCTTTCTGACGAACGTGTTAGAATCATGGGCATTGATACACCAGAATCTAGAACAAGAGATAAAGTAGAGAAGAAGTTTGGTTTAGCGGCAAAAAAAGCCCTTCAGGCTATGCTAGGTAAAACATCAATTTTAAAAACACAAGTCAGTAGAAGTGGCGAAGATATGAAAGGTAAGTTTGGACGTATCTTAGGTGACTTCATTATTGATAAAGATGGCGAACCATGTAGTGTAGTTGATGCACTAATGGAAGCAGGACATTGTGTACCTTATATGGGCGGAGCAAAAGAAGATTTAGTTGCGGCACATATGGTTAATCGTAAAAGATTAATCGAAGAAGGTGTTGTTGCTGTTACACTTGAACAAGCCGGTTTAGTTTAACAACGAAAACTACTGGAAATAAGTATTGTTATGAAACAAAAATGGTTCTCTACAGTAGGTTATTTCCATCAAGACAAAGCACTAACTGTCAGGAAACTTATGGATCAATACATAACACACGATAGTGTTTGTGTGGAGATCGGAGTTTTCTGCGGTAAGAGCTTAATGCACCTAGTTGAAAACTCGTCCCCTAAACGTATAATTGCAGTTGATCCATTCGAAGGTCAAATCTCGGATGCCATCCTAGGACACGCCATAGAATTTCATACAGAGAATTCTCATGTTATGCAATTTGATTTAGGCACTGTGGATTATAGCGTTCACTACGATTACGATAAGGTCAAACGTATGTTCAAAGACTACCCACACGTTGAACTTATTAAAGCATACTCTCCTATCCTAGACTTAGAACTTCCTACTATTGATTTTGCATTCATAGACGGAGACCGAACACTTAGTGGCATCATCGATGATTTAGAATGGTTATACCCTGTCTCCGACGGCGTGATTGTTATTGACGGGATTGGCATACTAGATGTGCGACAAGGTGTCAAAGCATTCTGCGAACAGTACAACCTCACCTACCACCATGGTACAGATATTGCCTGGATTATCACAGAAAAAGGTTGACACTATATAACTATTCATATATAATAAACTTTAATTTATCGAGGTAGTAACATGTTATTAGAAATAATTAAACCAGGTGAGATTGTAAGTTTAAGATTGACGACAGGTGAGGAACTTGTTGGCACTCTTAAAACAGAAAGCGTTGATGTCATCGAATTAGCAAAGCCACTTATTGTGGGAAGAAGTGAAACAGGATTCGGGCTTATGCCGTATATGATGACTGTCTCTCCAGATACAACTGCAAAGATCAAGCAAATACATATCATGACGTTAGCAAAAACTAATGACGAGATTGGCGCAGGTTACCAGAAACAAACATCGGACATTATAACATCATGACAAGCAAACGATTTTATTCAGGTAAAACATACAGCCACGCAACAGGGCATAGTTGTGCGTTCAGGCAGTGGAAGGCAGAAAGCCACTGTAACTTAATACATGGTTACGCTCTACAGTTTGAATTCACATTCGGTGGAGATGAACTTGACGAGAGTAATTGGATTGTAGACTTCGGTGGATTGAAGCCACTTAAAGAATGGTTGAAGCACATGTTTGACCATACTTACTTAGTAGCAGAAAACGATCCAGAAATGCAGACAGTTATTATGTTACAAGACAAAGGCTTAATTGATATGCGAATTGTATCGCATACAGGATGTGAGCGATTCGCTGAAATGGCGTTTGACAAAGCAGACGAAATTGTAAGTAACCTTACAGATGGCAGATGTTGGGTACAACGAGTAACAGTAAGAGAACACGAGCATAACAGTGCAACAGTCGAACTGAATGACCACACAAAAACAAAGTTCGGAGGTCCAAACTTCGAAAGTCACTAACAACAGTAACACAGGTTCCGTGCTGACCTGGAGACGTCAAAAAGTGCCTACGAGAGATAAAATATAAGAGATAAGAGTCGATAGAGAAAAGAGAAGCTGACGGGCTTCTTTTTTTTTAGTTGTAAATAGTTGGCAACTTGGACAATGTCCAGTTTTGGTATGTCGGAGTTGTGAATTCTAAAAAACGTGCATGATTCTTTCTGCAAATATCTTGTATCTTAGTAATGTCGTAGTCCGCAAAGTTTTCTAGTATATGCAAAATATTTTTATTTGTTATAGCATAATCCACATCTATATAATTACCAAACACTTCTGTAAATGCATTAAAGCCCATATCTTCTAAATATGATATACAGTCGGGGTGATTGTTCATTAGGAATGGCATACCTAACATAATAGGCTTCCATGTTTTCTCTGTCAGAGATGAACAAATATTTGTTTCTGTTACTGGCGAGTCTACAGAAACGTGTGTCTCCATGCTGACCCATACCTGTGAGTTTCTTGTCCACTGTTCTGCAATAAATCGGTCATGCTGTACTCCGCATGGATTATCATGCTCTACATTCCTGTATTCATCGGCGAACCCACCGTAATAACCTTTCAAATTTGATTTGTCTAATAGATTATGCATATCAGTTCTATGTGGTTTATTCCACCCTAGTAATGCAGTATAAGTGTGTGTTTTGTGTGGCAGGTTAGCGATGTTATGTTCTACTAATTCCATGTAGTTGTCACACCACGGCATCCAATCATGTCCAACTTGATTACCTGCGACCATGTCCCTAGTCTCACCGTAGAAGTGGGCATGTGGTATGCATGTTATATTGGGTATAGGCGTGTTGTTATCTCGCACGAGTATACAATGTTTTGGTAGGAGCATGTCATCGATAACACTTAGGTCAATACTACTTGGATGATCTTCCAACATTGTTAACGGCAAACCTCTGATCCATGCCTCACAATAATTTGTAATTATAACATTCTTACCCTTAAACACACTTCTGTCTTTTAGTGAAAACCAAAAAGCAGTCGGCATTTCAAAATAACAGTCAGGTTCATGGTTGTTGTTGACTACATCATCGTACGTTACATGTGGCACAGATGTTATATCCCATTTACCGTTGTACCTAGATAGTTCCATGTGAATTTGTGTAACAGCATTCTGTAATATACATTGTTCAGGTCCAAAACAAGTTTGACCTGGAGTTACATCCGGAAAGGCCTGTTGTTTCATTAATTTTAAACGTGCTAGATTAAATGGTTCAGCTGATGTAAAAAATATAGGTCTAATCATCTTGGGTTGTAACCGATAGATAGTGTTAGTTCATCTACTTGCATTTTTGTCAACGGTTCCCTTCCAGGGTTATGTGGGAACACACAACAAGGTTGAACATTAAAAAAGTCACCAGTTTCTTTAGACCATAATCGCCTAAAGTAATTACCTTCCGAGTCTTGTTCTATCATCACTCTGTGTATAGTGTTTCGCACAACAGTTGTCATGTCTGCACCTAGTTGTTGTTCTTCACTACGCTGTAATCTATCTAAGTATGAACCTACAGCACTCATTCCAAACAATGGTGGGGCACTTGTCCAAGCATTGTCGCTGGTCCATTGCTCTAATGCTTCGACTGTAGAAAAGTTTTTCGGCGAGTATTTTCCAGTTATTTCTATATGCTCTTTCCCTAACCAATGTTTTTCGCTCTCCCACGAATCATCATCAGCATCAGTAGTAAATATATCAACTACTTGATTATCGACGACTTTTTGTATTATTTTTCCACCTTCTATGCATATATAATGTAAACTATCATTGATTATGCATTTAAGTACGTTGTCTTGTTGAATGTGAGTCCAGTATAGTTCCATATAACTATTTATTATAGGATAAATACAATTACTATGTTGTTTGGTATATTAACACTAATTACAGCACTAGCCATCGCAGGAGTAGCGGCATGGTTTAGTATTGCTGGCCTAATGGCTATTTTTAGTGCCGCGGCATTACCTATTGCGGTAATGGCAGGTACGTTAGAAGTAGGTAAACTCCTAACGGCAAGTTGGTTGTACAGGTATTGGAATGATACAGGCTTACTGTTACGTTCTTATTTGTGTATTGCTGTAGGAATATTAATGCTTATAACTTCAATGGGTATCTTTGGCTACCTAAGTAAAGCACACTTGGATCAAGCAGGAGCAAGTGGAGATGCATTTGCTATTGTAGAAAGACTCGAAGGCAAGGTTGCCAGAGAAGAAAACAAGATAGAGATACTAGAGCAACGCATTGCAGGTCTGCAAACAGGCGGCGGCGCTGATGTAAGTGCGAGTGTACAGCAACAAGAAACAATGCGTGAAGGCGCTTGGGAAAGAGTACAAGGCGATATTGATTACGCCCAAGGACAAATTCAAAGCATCAGAGACCAACTTGTTATTGACCTCAAAGCACAAGATGATAAACTAATACCGTTAGACAGTATTGTAAACAGTTATGCGAGCCAAGGAACTGTTACTACAGAAACAGAAGCTGGTGGCCTATTTAGAAGTGCTGAAACAGAAACTGTAGACAATGTAGCAAAAGCAAATGAAATAAGACAAAGCCAGAAAGGTGAACGTGACTCTATAGCATCTGAAAAAGACAAATTACGAGCAACTGCTCAACAAGACATAAAAAGTCAACAATCGACTATCGACAAGTATAGGGCACAAGCACAAACAACAATACAAAAAGCAAACAACGAAATTAATACATTGCGTAGTTCTAGCAGTGAAGATCAAGACAGCATACTAACTAGAATAGATGATTACAATAATCAGATAGATACTATATACGATGGCTTGATTGAAATTAAAGATGAGAAGTTTTTAGCTGAAAGCGAAGTTAGAGAATTAGAAAAAGAAGTAGGCCCAATTAAGTACGTGGCACAATTACTATATGGTGGAGACAGTGAAGATCTACTTGACAAATCGGTTCAAGTTTTTATACTGTTACTTGTTTTTGTGTTCGATCCATTAGCAGTTATGCTAGTAATTGCGGCTAACCAAACATTACTTAGATACGGAATCAACATAGAGAAAACAGGACCAGAAGGAGATAACAGTAATGGAGATCGAACCGACGAGAGCCATTCCGATGATTACGGAACAGTTACAGAACAGGCAACTAACATATTCGAAGCAGGTAATTTACAAGACAATAGATCAGGGATCGACACAGCAGGTGATGACATACATTTACGACAGCCACGGGAAGATGGTGACGTCTTTCGTGAGCCACATCGACCTACTGACATAGACGAAGCCTCAATAGCTATTGCCGAAAGTGCAGAATTAAAAAAACAAGTAAGTGCATTAGAAAAACAGGTTAATCAGACGCCTCAGACTATTGTAGTAGAACAAGAATTAAATTTAGACCTTAGTCCACCCCAAGCAATTTTAGACTTAGAAAAGAAGTTGAAACAGAGGCTGGACAGAGATGACGACTAAAATAGAATTACAAAAAGCATTAGACAACTTATGGGAAAGATACGGTAACACATTATCTATGCTAGATGATGCTTTAGGACGTTTAGAGAAGAAGCCTAAAACAGTCGAGGTTGTGAAGGAAATTGTAATTGAAAAGGAGGTTCCGGTTGAAAAAATCATCGAAGTTGAAGTCATTAAGGAGGTCCCGGTCATCAAGAAGATTGATCGGATTGTTGAAAAAGAAGTTCCCGGCCCGGAACGAATTGTCGAAGTCGAAAGGATAGTTGAAGTTGAAGTAGTAAAAGAAATCGTAATTGAGAATGAAAAAATAGTCGAAGTTGAGAATACAACGAAGCTAGCGAAACTACAAGCAACGATAACAGATTTGCAAGCCCAACTACAAGAAAAGCCTAAAGAAATAATCCGTGAAGTAGTTATGCCTATGGCATCTCAACAAGAGAGAGCCTTTTTGGACACTATAAAACAACTGGAAAAACGTATCAAAGACCTTATAGAAGATGACCACAAAGAAGTTATAATCAAAGAAAAAATTGTATACAAGGAAAAAGTAGTAGAAGGCCCGACTCGCAAAGAGATGATAGAAATTGAAATTCCGTCTACAGGAGACTTACGAACGGCTGCCACATTACTAGCAAACAGTGAAATGAATGTAAATGACATGAGCACTAAGGAAATACTCACGATGTTGAACCAATTAAGCGAAGAAGAAGTAAATAGTAAGCTAGGGTTTTGGGCAGTGCCATTACCGCAAGATGAAACCAAACAATCAGATAACGATACTAGGTACACATTAAAAAAATGAGCAACGAATCTAAAACAAACTTCACTTGCAGTTTCTGTGGTAAAAATAGAAATGAGGTTAAAAAACTTATAGCAGGTCCAAGCTCTTATATTTGTAACGAGTGTATTAGCATCAGTCATAAAATCATTAATGAAGATGAGCAACTAGAAAGTTTCGATCCCAATACAATACCAACTCCGTCGGAAATTAAAACATACTTAGACTCAGTAGTTATAAGTCAAGATGACGCCAAAGAGCTGTTGAGTGTGGTAGCGTATAATCATTACAAGCGAATATTCTTTGCAGAAGATAATATAGAAATTGAAAAGAGTAACGTTATAATGCTAGGCGCAACAGGCTCCGGTAAAACGTTATTAGCAAAAACACTAGCAAAAAAATTAGAAGTACCATTTACTATAGCTGATGCTACGACATTAACTGAAGCAGGTTATGTAGGTGAAGATGTTGAGAGTGTTATAGAACGATTGCTCAATCAGTGTAATTGGGATATATCAATGGTAGAGAAGGGCATAGTGTTTATAGACGAGATAGATAAAAAGGCTCGTAGCAGTGAGTCTAACACCAACACTAAAGACATTAGTGGCGAAGGTGTACAACAAGCATTACTAAGACTCATAGAAGGCACGTTAGTTAAAGTGCCAGTATCAAATGCTAACTCACGCAGAAACGACTTTGTTGAAGTAGACACTACTAATATATTATTCATATGTAGCGGAGCATTTGTGGGCATAGAGAAAATAGTAGAAGCAAGAATTAAACACCAAAGCATGGGATTCAATTCAAAATTAAAAAACAAAGATGACAAAGAATGGCAAGAATATATTGATCATGAAGATTTAATCACATATGGATTAATCCCTGAGCTTGTAGGGAGATTGCCTAACCTAGTTACACTAAATGATTTAAAAGAAAATCATATGGTACAGATATTAAAAGATTCGAACGCAAGTATAATTCCACAAGTTCAAAAGTTATTAGAATTTGACGAGTTGGAAGTATCCTTCGAAGATAGTTACTTCAGAGATGTAGCCAAAATTGCAAAAAGCAAGAAGACAGGTGCCCGCGGGCTTAAGAGTATTGTAGAAAATAGTCTCCTCAGCATTATGTTTAGAAGCCCAGAACTGAAGGATCTTGGAGTTGTAGAAATAAAATTTAGACAATATCCAACTAAAAACATTGACACTTACCCATTGTTCATATATAATAATGGAAATGAAGTAGTTGATACTGAATATAAAATTAAACTAAGAGGTTAAATTGAGAACATACGACAAACCACAGAATGCGAACTATACAAAGTCATTCAATAATAAGAAAAGTTTTGACAAACCAAAAGAAGAGAATTTTTTAGACTTCTTTAAGCCTGGCGTTGAAGTTAGAAACGGCGATGTAGGTAAAGCATTGAGAATCCTTAAGAAAAAATTAGAAAGAAATGACTTTCAGAAAGAACTTGCTAAACAGCAGTACTTTGAAAAGCCAAGCGAAGCTCGTAAACGCAAAAAGCAGATGGCAGTGAAAAGATGGGAAAGGCATGTTAGAGATGCAGAAACTGCTGGAGAGATGATCCCTTACCAGAAGACGGGTGTATCATGGATGAAGAGCAAAAAGAAATCTCGTAAGATAACCGAAGCTAGAGACCGTCAGTTAAAAAGACAGCGAAATATAGGTCCTAACTAAATGAGAATTGCAGTTGTAAGTGGAGGCTTTGATCCACTGCATTCGGGCCACATAAACTATCTGCAGAGTGCGGCATTCCACGGTGACAAACTAATAGTATTAGTTAATAGCGATGAATGGCTTACTAGGAAGAAAGGTAGACCGTTTATGCCTTTTGAAGAACGTTCATTAATCATACAACGCATGGACATGGTAGACAATGTGTACGCAGTCGACGACAAAGACGACAGTGTAACAGCAGGTCTTGTACAAGTTAGAAATGCATTTGGTCATCAACACGAATATGTATTTTGTAATGGTGGTGACAGAGGTAAAGACAACATACCCGAAATGGCTGTTGAAGGTTATGAGTTTGAATTTGCTGTAGGCGGCGACAACAAAGCCAACAGTAGCAGTTGGATACTAAAGGAATGGCAATATCCAAGTGTACGCAGAGTGTGGGGAGAGTTTAGTGACTTGTTCCAGGACTC
>TARA_B110000977_G_scaffold15220_1_pt1 | contig 10719 bp, 9 predicted proteins | sample TARA_B110000977 | Tara Oceans TARA_B110000977 (sample SAMEA4397798) | marine metagenome | biome: Polar Biome; feature: [SRF] surface water layer (ENVO:00010504); material: water (ENVO:00002006), including particulate matter (ENVO:01000060) such as... | depth 5 m | reverse complement strand
ACGAGTATGCGCAATCGCGAAGGCGGAGCGTGGTGATTGGGAAAATACGCACCGACCGGCGCGCCCCGCGATTTGCTTCACTTCGGGCGGCGATAGGTTCCGCAGGTTTTCGCCGTCGTACTTCTTCAGGGTGGTGAACACTACCCTTTTGATAGAAAGGTTCAAGCCCATCCCGATCGCGTCACTCGCAATCAAAACGTCGTACCCGCTGTTAACCCGGTCGTTGAACAACTCCGCTTGCCGCGCGCGCGCTTGCGATGGGTAAAACAAAGTGTCAGTCTTTCGCAACGTGGCCTGAGTAATTACGGGCGGACAATCGGCAGAGGTAAAGTCCCATCGGAAGGACGAGTATGGGAACACAGGGAGGCCGGGATTTGGGAAACGCGCAACACGTACCTTCGGGGGGTAAACTTCCGTAAATCACACACGCGCGTTTCCCCGCTTCGAGTTCCACGTCTTTCTTAAGCGCGTGCACGGCTTTTCGCGAAAACGCAACCAAGCAGTCACCTGGCTGGACGTCTTTGATTTTCCGTAACGGCTGTTTCAGCACACGTAATGGCTGGAGCCGGTCGTACCTGTGAATCGTCAACGACTCCCCTAGCTCCGTCGCGATTGTTTCAATCAGCGGCACCATCGCCGGGTCTCCGCAAAGATGAAGCTCCTTCGCGGGGAGCCCGAACACGGCCCTGGAAAAGGCGTACCCCCTGGACGGGTCCCCGAGCAAGTGCGCCTCGTCCACCACTGCGACGTCCACTACCTTGTTCGTGTCGCACATCTCAACCGTACACGCGGTGTGTTTTGAACCCACGATTGTCTTCTTTTCCTGCCCAGTCACCAGGTTACACATCAACGCCTCGGGTGAGGAGTTGATACTTTCCGCGACTTCCCACGCCAACAGCCGCAGGGGCGAACAATAAACACCGCTCTCCGCTTCCTTAAGCTTGTTCACCGCGTGCCATGTTTTTCCCGAGTTCGTCGGCCCGACGTGCAGGTGGATTTCCCGGCGCATCCCTCGCGCCGCGGGGTACCACCGCCCGGGGTTGCGCATGTCCATGACGTTGGCCACAATGGCGTCGGGGGTTGGGTTTTCGGTGGAACAAATCGCTTGCGCAGTTTCGCTCAGGTAACGCGCTTGCGACTGTTTGTGCATACGCAGGTCGGAGGCTTCGCGGGCGTCGGAGCGCATCGCAGCAGACGAACGCGGGTTTTTAGTCGTCGCGCCGTGAATGATGATTGTCTTTTTTCTCGTCGACGGTACGACGCTCGCCGCGCTTTCCGTCGCACTCACCTTGTGTCGTGCCACGCTTTCCGTGGCCTTGTCCAGTCGTACGGTACTTCGCAATTGCTGTAAATGCGCCTGTTGCGTCGGCACGCCCCGGGTAACCGCGTGCGCGTCGTACGCCTCGATCGCCAGCGCCAAGGAATCGAAAGTGCCCAGCGATTGCTGGGGCACACCGCCGCCCGAAATGCGCACCGAGACTCGGCCGTTCTTACGCACGGTGATGCCTTTAAGGTTTTTGTTCGAGGTGTCAAGTGGCACAACGTCGTTGCTTACGTCCGCGCGCGTCGCGAAGGACGCGAGACCGATGCGTGGCGTGCATCGCGCACGCGCGCCGACGCGGTCCAAATGAAACCACGATCCCGCCGACTCCGCAACCCATCGCTGCGACGATACACCCCGCCCATGGTGCGCACACGCCGTGAACGGCACCGCACCGACCGCAGACGCCACCGCGCGCGCCACGAGGCGACTCACCTCCCCGCGACGGTCCCACATCACCCTACCCACAACTCACGCGCCACCCACTGTGTTGAAGTCCACCGGCGGCGGTGGTTTTAAGGGACTTGCCGAAAAGTGGTTTCGAGGCTTTTTGGATTGTTGGATGGAAATGAAGGGAACGCGTCGCCTGAAAGCGGCTCCGGCGTCACGCGCGCGCGGCATGTTCAACGAAAGTACGACGTGAATCACGTGTGAAGCATGGTGTGTGGTTGTTACTTCAACTGTCATCCGCTAAGGAACCGCCTTCGTCAACCCGTTAAATATGAAGCCGCGGTTCCGTTCTGTTCGACGCGTCGTCGCCTAATTGTCTTCACGCAAGATTCAACTCCGCGAAGACGGTCAAGTAGGTCAAAGACCTGTTTGCGGTCCGAAGACCTTTTGTTTGCTAATATTTCCTCCTCCGTGAGGAATGATTGGGTACACACCCACCCAACTCGCCGTATGGGCAACCAGTCACGCGTGTTACCCGGGTAATCAGTTATTCACCCATGTATGGGCAATCAGTCTCACCGCCCGCTCCCCACGCGTCCCATGATCTTCTCGTTCGCCCACCGCGCGGTTTCTTGAAGCGACACGTCCTGGTTCGGGTCCATGCACTCCTGTAGCAAATCTTTCCAGAACGTTTTCTGCGCGTACAATGCGCCGATGCCATCCATGGTGTCCGCCATGTCCCCCATCACGCCCACCATCGCCCTGGTAACCGCCTCGTCGCGATCCGCGTCTTTCGTCACTTCCTCCACAAAGGAAAGCACGAACTCGGCGTGCTGCATGAGAAGCGCGATTTTGGTTTTATCCTCCTTGAACCCCTGCAGCATCCCGGCATAGGCTTCGAAGATCCCGTTGCGTAACGCGTTGTTGTAGTCGATCATCTCGTCGTCGTCTTTGGGCTGGTTCATTGATAGTTGCGTGGCGCTTTGCAACATGGGCGCGACGTAGGCGAGGTACTTTTCGAAGTGCGGGCCGATCGCAAGCGCGATGTCCCCGAAGCAGCTCAAAATAGGCGGCTGATACCAAGCAAAGAAAGTGTCAGTCCATTTGTTGGGCGTGTATTGGACGTGTATTGGACGATGTGTGGATAACAGGGAGGGGTAGTCGGTATGTGTATTGGACGATGGCCTGGTCAACAGTGACCGGCCATCGGTCTGAACAGTCACAGGCGCGTTAGAGGTAAAACAGTGTCCCCGGATTTGGGAAATACAAACACGTACCTTCACGCTCCTGTGAAGCTTTTGGGATTGCAAATCCGTGAGCAGTTGGCTCACGATGGGGTCGCACCAGCGCTGGATTTTCCCATCAAGCGCGCGGCACAGGTCACCGACCACCCCGACGGTCACGTTGCACACCTCGTACTCCTCGTGGTTCTTCAAGCCGATGTCGATGAAAGGGAACAACGCGTCGACGTACTTCTCGAAGTAATCACCGCACGCGTACGCCATGGCGCCGACGCACAGCATCGCTTCTTCGTGCACCGTGCTGGCGTGGCTGCCCAGCACCCTCAAAAGGGCCTGCATGATGGTATCCGCGAACTGGTTCACCAGGGCCTGCGTGGCTTCGACACCTGAGGAGCTCATTTTCTGCACGATCGTTTGCAGGGTACCGCACAACAACCCTTGGGTTTCGCCCAGCTTTTCCTGTTGCTCGGCGCTAATGCCGGGCGCCGCCAGGGAGTCAAGCGTGACAGACAGCTTCTGCATCACCACCGGTATCAGGTGCTGCACCACGGACGCGGCTTCCTTCGTGCTCGCCCTGATTATTTCGTTCATGCTTTCAAACGCTTCCATGCGCAAACCGAACTCGGCGTCGCCGCGATCGGACGCCACGAGCAGGGCTTGGACGGTGCCTTGGAAATAAGGCGCCAGGGCCGCGCGCATGGGGTGCGAATCGTCCTCCCCGACACACGAAACCGCCAGCCGCTGCAACGCCCAGCACGCTTTGCTCGCCACGAAGGGTTTGTCCTGCAGCGCGGCGACTAGGGCGGTTAAGATGTCATTCAGGTTGGTTTGCGTCACCACGGGCGGCGACGCGGTGCCCACGAACTCGAACACCCGCCCGATCGTCCACGCCGTGGTGTCACGCACGTGCGAGTTTTCATCCCCCATCGCAACGAGCAGGAACGGCAGCGCCTGAGATGCGACGGGTGACAGCTTGTCCCCGTCAGGTCCCTCAAGAATGCTACCAAACGCGAACGTCGCGGCTTCCCTCAAACGCCACAACTCTTTGTTCCCGATGTTCGCCGTGATGAATGGCATCGTCGCGTCCACGACTTGGTCCCGGACGCACGTCGCGACCAAACCAAGACACGTACCACCAGCCATCGCCACGTTCCACGCGTCGTCCCCGTCCTCGACTTGGTCCTCGTCCTGCTTGGTGAGGGTTTCAAGCAACATCGGCACGAGCTGAGAGATAAAAAAGAAAGTGTCAGTCTTTCGTGATGTGTATACGTAATTACTCTGGACAACCGGCAAACGTGGAGGCTATGATTTGGGAAAGCCCCAACATGTACCTGTCCGAGCGCCTGTTCCACGAACCGGTGGTACACGGGCGGCTCATCAACGCCGTCTTCGATTTCGTCCTGAATCGCAACCTCTTCCTCGCACACCGCGCTCCAGAACTCGATGGCTTGCAGGGCGACGGACTCGTCGTCTTCCTTCGTGGCTTTCGTGGTGAGGTTGAAAATCGCGGTGATGTACGGCGCGAGTTTGTCGTAGTAGTTCTCGGCGACGCCGACTAAAACTTCGTACGCGGCTTGCCTCACCCTGACGTCAGGACACACCGTGCACTCGCACGTGACTTGCATGATGTGGTCCCTTTCGTTTTGCCGTTCGAAGTTTTCGGACGCGAAAAACATGGCGTTGGAAAGCGCCACGCACGCAGCGAGCCGGACCTCAACGTCAGGTTCTTCCTTGCGCATCCCCGAAAAGATCGCGGTCAACATGGCGTTCACTTCGGTGTCCGTTAGGTGCTCGGGGGTGACTTCTTCGCAAATGAACCCCAAGGCTTCGAGGGTGGCTTGCCGTAACCCGGGCCGCGCGTTCGTATCTGCGACGTTGGCTTGCAACCCGCTGACTAAGTCAGGCCACTGCTTGTGCGGAATCTCGGCCCCCGCGATCTTCGACACCGCTTGCGCGCCGGTGTGCCTGATTTCCTTCAGCTCGCTCCCAAGCGCCCCCCAGACGTGCTGTTTAATCACGTTTCGCGTGCCACCGTCGATGCTGAGCCATCGCTGCTGCAGCTCGGCTTTTCTTGCCTCATCCTTCGAGGTCACCGCGTTTTTTAAAATCAACCCAGCCAACTGCCGCGTCTCGGGAGGCTTCTGATCGTTCCCCAGCTCGGACGCGAGCCCCGTAAGGAAACCAGCCAAGTTACTCTCCTCCGCCACCCGCAGCTGAGTCTCCGCGGTCTGCCTCGCCGCGAGGTCGTGGCTCTGGGACGCGGTGAGGATGGCGGTGATGTCGGCCATGTTGGGGGGTGGGCGATCGAAGGAAGGATCGAGGGGTGGCACGCAAGCAAAAAGACAAACGAGCACGAGATGCGCGGGATCAGGGGATCACAAACGCGTCCGCGAAGAGCCCTACAGTTTGAACACCACGCGAACAGCCAAACCTTCAACAAGGATTGAACAGCCGGTCGTTGCCAGCGGGAACGGCGGCGGTGCGGATCGTTGTGGGGAAGGCAGGGGGCGCGGAAGGACGCGATCTCCGAGCCTCGTAGGCTTCGTTCCCGCCTGAAAACCCCAGTCGGCTTCCGTCGTGAGAACGAGGGAAACTTGAGGCGACTCGACCGTTTTCTGGAAGTCGTTGTTTTCTTTCTCAATCACCTCTCTCCCCCATCACAACGGGGGGCGATGATGGCCTGCTTTCGACCCGGCGTGATGAAGAGCGCTTTGAAGAAACGCAAGCGTGTCTCTTTGGAGAACGGTGAGGCGGCGCGCGAGGGTTTGCACACCCCCAGCAAGGACAAGAAGGTGGTCCAAATCGGCGACGGGAAGAGCTGCGAGAAAGTTTACGGCCGCGCGGATCCTGACGTGGACCGGACGTCCATCGAGCTGCCGTTCCACTGCGATAACTGCAACCACTACATCCTCACGAATCGGTACCACTGCGACAAGTGTGCGGATTACGACTTGTGCGAGAAGTGCTTCACCGCGAGGAAAGCGAAGAACAAACGCAAGTGCCCGCATATGCACGCGGCGGTGCACTTTTCCCTGGCGGACAGGGACGAGCTTTTTGATGAGCAACGACCAAACGATTTGCCGGGCAAGGCGGGTGGGGAAACCACGGGGGTGGGGAAGGACGGGGGAAGGGAAAAGGCGGACCAGCTTGTGGTGACGGTACCGGCCGTGGGAAACACCACGCCGGGGGGGGGCACCGAACGCAGTGGGACCCCGCGTCCTTCGTCACGCCACCCGCCAAGACCAAACCAGTGGAAGGGTCGTGAAGAATTATTAAGCTTTTGGAATTTTTATTGGAAATCGAATACGAGCGCTTCGGGTAGCATCAGCTCTGCTCTCATGTACCCACCGGCGGAGTGGTGTGCGACCCTCACGGCGTGGCAAACTCGTGAAGCGAGCCTGTACCGACCTGGGAGCGGGAGAATCGTGGCGCGTTTCACCGGGACAAACGCACGCGGACGCGAACAGGTGGAGTACTTTTTCGCTTTTCCTGCAGTGCTGCTTTTCTTTTTTCTCGGTTCGATTCATTTCTAGTCTCGCGGCGCAGTTTTTTCGGCACCATTGGCAAACCCCGACAGACACGATGAGCGGCCGGGGCGGTGGAAGAGGCCGAGGCCGCGGGCGAGGCGGCGATTTCGGCGGCGGCGGCGGTCGTGGGGGCGGTCGCGGTGACTTCGTTCGGCCGGTCACGGAAGGCACCAGGATCGAAATCGACGTCCAGCTGGAACGCTTCAAAGCCTCAAACGATGCCGAGATCGTGTTCCCGCCCGACATGAGCAACCACGACCGCGCGGTGGTGCACGCGTGTTGCAAGAAGCTGGGTTTGAAGAGCAAAAGCCACGGCAAGGGGGACGAGCGGCGCGTGTGTGTGACGAAACCCAAGGAGTACAAGCCCTTGGATCACGAGGATCTGCACGCGTTGTCGTTACACGGGGCGTCGGTTTCGGCGCTGCAATCGCACTTTTCGCAGTTTCCGCAAACCAAGCGCGAGTTGGAAACAGCGGCGACCGGGTCCCTGGACGACGCGTGGGACGAAGAACCTATTGATGGTGGTGACGATTCGCGTAACAAAAACAAGCGCTCCAAGCGACAAGGAAGCTCATTAATGAAGCCTTACACGCAAATCAGCCAAAACGACGCCCTATCGCGCGCCAAGGCGCTCGCCGATCGGCGCGCCAGCGATCACAACCTAAAAGACATGCAGCGCCTGCGCGACGCGCTTCCCATTGCCGAGTTCAAGCAAACGTTACTTGACGCCGTGGAAAACCACCAGGTGGTGTTAGTCGCAGGCGCGACTGGGTGCGGGAAAACCACGCAGGTGCCGCAGTACCTTATCGACCACAACTGGTCAAGGGGGAAAGGCGCGGCGGTGATGTGTACGCAGCCGCGACGCATCAGCGCAATCACGGTGAGCGAGAGGATCGCAGCGGAGCGCGGGGAGGCCATCGGCGCTGGGACGGTGGGTTATCAAATCCGCCTTGAGTCGAAAGCGAACGCGGACAAGTGTGCGTTGCTTTTTTGCACCAACGGCGTTTTGTTACGCCGGCTCACGTCTCCGGGCGCGGACGAAATGCTGAAAGGTCTGTCGCACATCGTGGTGGACGAGCTACACGAGCGAGACTTGTTCGCGGATTTCCTAGGTACGTGTGTACTGCTTTCCCGAATCAAACACGACTGTTCACAGCCCCTCTTTGAGTGCAATACTAGTAGCACTACTAGTAACACTACTAGTAACATTTACCAGAACTAGTAACTGTTACAAACCCACGCTCGCCGACTCAAGGCTGACACTTTCTTTTATTCGTCGCAAGCCGTGGTTTTAAGGTCAGCGCTGACACGACACCCGCACCTGAAGCTAGTGTTGATGTCCGCCACCGTGCGCGAGGATTTGTTCAGCACATACTTCAACAACTGCCCGGTGATCAAAGTCCCGGGGCGCACGCACCCGGTCGCGGATTACCACCTGGAGGACATTTTGCAACTCGTGGGGTACGGCGGCCGGGACGGCGACGTCGCGACGCGAAGAGTCGCGACCGCGGATCCCGACTCGCCCGAAGGAACGCGAGTGCAAGCCGCGACGATGCGAGCGTTTCTGGAAGGCACGGATGAGGCGTTTGAGGCGTTGCTGGACACGATTCAAGGCGCGCAAGGAGGGTACGCGGATGAAATGGCGCTCGCCGGGGTGGCGCACGCTGGCACGGGCGCTACGCCGTTAATGGCGGCGGCGGGAAAGGGGAGACACGTAGAGGTCACGCGCTTGCTAGGGTGCGGCGCGGACCCTTCGCAGAAATCGCGGGACGGGGGAACCGCCGCGACGTGGGCACGGCGGTTCGGGTTTGAGGACATCGGGTCTATGCTGGTACGTGTTGCTGGGGCTTTCCCAAATCCGACACACGCGTCATTGCCGATTGTCCGCCCGTAGCTACGTAGTTACTACGTACATCACAAACGCACTGTTTTACCTCTAACGCGCCTGTGACTGTTCAGACCGATGGCCGGTGACTGTTGACCAGGCCATCGTCCTACCCATCGCGATATACATGGCACTTGGTGCCACTCGCAACTGACCCTTTTCGTGTACCAACCGCAGGACCTGGCCACCGCGGAGCTTGACCGTTTAAAGAGCACGGAACAAAACGCGCTTTCCATGTCGCAGTACCAACTCAACGCGGATCCGGATGAGGTGGATCTGGATTTAGCCGCCGCGCTGATTCACTGGATCATCACGCAAAGAGCCGAGGAGGTTAAACAAGAGTCAGGACAAACACACGGCCCGGATGGCGCGGTTTTGGTGTTCCTGTACGTGTTGCGTTTCCCAAATCCCACCCACGCCGTTTGCCCATACAAGACTGACACTTTTCGTGTAACAATCACAGACCGGGGTGGCACGAGATTTCGCAGCTGCGGGATATTCTGGACAGCGACGCGCGATTCGGCAGCGACGTCTTAGTGTTACCACTGCACTCCATGGTCCCCCCTGCGGAACAGAAAAGGGTGTTCCAGCGCCCGCCCAGGGGGGTCAAGAAAGTAGTCCTCGCCACGAACATCGCGGAAACCGCCGTGACCATCGACGACGTGGTGTTCGTCATCGACAGTGGGCGGCTGAAAGAAAAATCGTACGACGCGCACACCGGAGTCAGTACGTTACAAGCGACGTGGATATCAAGGGCGTCTGCGCAGCAAAGACGCGGAAGGGCCGGCAGAGTACGCCCGGGCGAGTGTTATCGGCTTTACTCGTCCAACAGGATGGCCGCGTTCGCGGACTTCCAGCTTCCCGAAATGCAGCGGTCGCCGCTGGAGGAGCTTTGTTTGCAAGTGCGGATGTTGGCGGATGTTTCTTCCCTGGGGAGCGAGCAAACGGGAGTCGCCGCTACTGTGGGCAACGGCGCGGGGTCCACTGCCGCGTTCCTGGCGCAAGCCCCCGAACCCCCCGTCCCGCAAGCCATCGTGCACGCCGTGACGCTTCTGCAGAACATCGGGGCACTGAAAGAAGACGAGAGTTTGACGAAGTTGGGAAGACATCTGGGCGAGATGCCGGTGCACCCCAGAGTGGGGAAGGTACGGGTCTTTCCCAACCCAAATCCCGCCGACTGTTTCCTGCTCTGTATGGAGTACAGTCCGAAAGTACTACCCACTCTGTCTACCCTTTCCAATCCCTCATACACATGGCCCGAAAGACTGACACTTGCTTTTATTTATCGTAAGATGCTGCTGTACGCGACGCTTCTCGGGGTTTTAGACCCCGTGTTAACGGTGGCGTGCGCGGCGGCGTACCGCAGCCCGTTCGTGGTGTCCACTGACGGGTCACGGGAAAGTGGCAAGGCGGCGAGGCACTTTTTCTCCGACCAAGCGGGGGGGGGAAGCGACCACTTGGCGGTGACGAGGGCGTACGTCGGGTGGGAAAAGAGTAGACAAGACGGCGGCGGCGGCGGCGAGCGGCGGTTCAACCAGCAGAACTCCCTAAGCGGGAGCACGCTGAACATGCTGAAAGGCATGCGGCAGCAGCTCATCGGGGCGCTCACGTCACGAGGACTCATCGCTAATGTGCACCAGGCTTCGGAGAACGCGATGGCTGGTTCTTTAGTACGAGCCGTGTTGGCGGTCGGGATGTACCCCCTGATTGGCCGGCTGCTACTTCCCGGCCTGAACGCGGGCCGGGACGAGCGCGCGAAAGCCACGCTCGCCACGTTAAGAGGCGAGAAGGTGAAGATCCACCCGCACAGCGTGAACTGCAAGCTCCACGCCACTGCGTCTGGCACGGACGGCCCAGTCCTGGTGTGCTACGACGACATCACAAGAGGCGAGGCGCAGATGTACGTGCGCGAGTGCACCACGGTGGCGGCGCCCGCGCTGGTGCTGGTGACCGGAAGTCTCGCGGTGGAAGGTTTGCCTCCGTGTGAGATGCCCGAGCACGACCCTAGTGACCCAGGTGAAGTAGCCCAAGCCAATCAAATGCGCGCCAACGCGCAACAACAACAGGACGAATCAAACGAAGCCGTGCTTGTGTGCGACGACTGGCTTCGGTTCCGAGTGCCGCTTTCCCTGTTGTCGCAAATCGCGTGTTTAAGAATCCGCCTCGCGCGCGCGTTTGCGGCGAAAACGCAGCGACCGCACGACGCGCTGCCAGCCGACTTAGCAAACGCCCTCGCGACGGTGGCGACACTGCTAGCGCACGACGGAGGCGCCGCCGCGGCTGGGGACAAACAAGGCCAAGCCTTGGGCGCGGGGGGGTACGGGCGGGCGTTCGGCGGGTACGGCGGGTCATTCG
>TARA_B110000977_G_scaffold115355_1_pt1 | contig 10744 bp, 8 predicted proteins | sample TARA_B110000977 | Tara Oceans TARA_B110000977 (sample SAMEA4397798) | marine metagenome | biome: Polar Biome; feature: [SRF] surface water layer (ENVO:00010504); material: water (ENVO:00002006), including particulate matter (ENVO:01000060) such as... | depth 5 m | reverse complement strand
ATCTCGACCGAATCGACAGTACGCCCGAACCAGTCGTAAAAGTTACACTCCCTCGTGGGCGTGCACCCGCTTCCAGGTAACACCACTACGGGAATGGGGAACATGGTGGGCGGCATGGCAAGGGGTCCCCCGGAACGGAATCCCAAGGAAGGCGACGGGTACGCGTGCCGCTCGGAGTGTCGGGGCTTTTGACGAGATTTCGGGCATTTCGGGCTTTCGCGAAAATGTCCCGGAATAAAATCAGCCACGTCACCCGAAGCCTTGGGTGTCGCGCCACACCCCCGCGCGCCCCGAGCGGTACCCGAAAATGGCATCCGTTTCACACCAAGCGCCATGCGTCTCCAGTCGCGTCACCGGGTTGACAGGTACCGCTCACAGGGTCACCAACAGACTCACCGCGACGACGTTGACGTCTCGCAGATCGGGTGCCCATTTCGCGAAAAGAAGAAGTTCCTGCCGAGTCAAGAAGTTTTGCAACGCGCGTAGTAACTCCGCAGACCCTTTGCGTGCAACCGCGAGTAACTCCGCAGATTCTTTGAGTTCCCCAGCAAGCACACAAACCACACAAACACCCCCCAAACGAAACCTAAAAATCGCCGTTGTAGGCGCGGGCCCGTGCGGGTTAACCACCGCGCTGGCGCTGCGGCATCACGGTTTTTCGGACGTCACGGTTTTTGACAAGTTTCCCGAAATAAAACCAGGTACGCGTCGCCGGGCTTTCCCAAATCCAGGCACCGGCCGTTTGATGCCCAGGCGGTGGTCGAGTGCACAGTCGTCGTAATAGTACCAGGAGTACCTGAACCGTACAAACTTCACACATCACATTTGCACTGTTCGGCCCGATTACGGGTGACTGTTTGCTCATACACGTTACGAAGTACTCCAAAAAACTCTCCAAGACTGACCTTTTTTTTGTTTCCAAAAAAACGCAGCCCTGGGCGCCGCGTTCAACTTAAACGGCGGCGCCGCCGTGCTTGACAAGCTGGGGTTGCTTTCAGTTTTTCGGGAGAGCAACAACCCCATGAAGGTAGTGCTGTCACGACGCGTGGGAGGTATAGGCGGAGTCGTAGGTGCTACGGATGACCCTTTCGGAAAAGAGATGGAACTGATGCGTATTGGCATTCCACACCTCATTAAAAGCGACCCGGTCGCGAATGAAACTTTGGTTTCCAAAAACGACGGCACCGAGATGTGCGGAACAGTGATGCGAAGCGCTTTGTTGAAAGCGCTGGCGGAGCGTCTACCGACCGAGAGTTTGCGTTTGGGCAACGAAGTCGTCGGGACGCAGACGGCAGGTGTCGTGAAGGCTGATGACGAATTAACTCAGACTGAAAGCCCTGCTGCTACCTTACGGTTCGCGGACGGCACGTATTCCGAGCCTTTTGATTTGGTAATCGGGTGCGACGGGGTGCATTCGAAAATACGCGCGTCCATGTTCGGCGCGTACACACCGAAAAACGCCGGCATCAGAATAATTTTCGGGTGCACTGGCGATGACACCGAGGAGGGCGGCCCGGCCGCGGAAGACGCGCGTCCGAAAGAAGAGCACGGTCAGGTGCACCAGTGGTTCGGGGATGGGTGTTACACCCTCGTGTACACCGCGGGGGGCGAAACAACCGAAAAAGGAAAACACAAAAAACAAATCAAACAGCACAACGTCGCCATCTGCATCGCGGACGACTCCGAGTTTGACGAAAACGCGGGGTGGGTGGAGAGTGGTTTTGGTAGGGAAACGGCTGGTGAAACGGCTGGTGACACCTCTTCCGCAGACGTCAAATCCGCAAAAGCGCGCCTCGCGGCTTTGAACGCTTTGTCAACCTACGGCATGCCCGGCGACGTCATCGCGGTTGCCGAAAAATGCACCCGTTTCTTCGACGTGGGGGTGAAGTACCACGACCCGTTAAGTAGTTGGTCGGACGAAAATGGAAACCTAGCCCTGGCCGGGGACTCGTGTCACGCCATGCCCCCGTTCCTGGGGCAAGGCGCGAACCAGGCGCTGCAGGATAGCTGGGTTTTAGCGGAACAGCTGAGCGAAATCGGGACGACGCACTCCACAAAAAAAGAAGCGCTTTTGAAGTACGAAGCGATTCGGAAACCGCCCACCACGCAAATCATGCTATCGTCGCGAGTCATCGGGTTCGTGGAAACTGGAAACGGTTTGGTCGGGGTGGTGCGGGACGTGGCGTTCGGAGTATTAGGCAAGGCGGGGATCGCGGGGAAAATATTTTTGAAAAACGCGGTGCCGGTGCTGAAGTGAACGGCTCTTGTTAAACTTGATAGTGTCGAATTGCATGCAGCCTTGTCGTCGTCTTTGTTTTACTCTTGTCTCAGTCTTTGCTTTTACTCGCCGAACCCGAAGTAGCCGCGGATGGTGAACGGCTCTTGCTTGATCTCCGGATCCTGCTTGATCTCGGGCGAACTCTCCGGCTCGCGCTTGACCCGCTTCGAACTCGGCGGAGCCGCGCGTGCCGTTTTGCACGCCGCGCAGTTCTGTTTCACATTGCCGTGCGGGCAAGGGTTGCAGGCAACGCAAACGTATTTCCGCTTGCCGTAGGGGCAGGGGTTGCATTTTGTGCAGTTGCTCTTCTGCGTACCGTGGGGGCAAGGGTTGCACACCAAGCAGCCGTCTTTCAGCTTGCCGTGAGGGCAAGGGCTGCACTGCGCGCAGCTGCGTTTGACCTTCCCGAGGGGACAGGGGGTACACGCCGCGCAGTTGTCCTTCCGCTTGCCGTGCGGGCAGGGCTTGCACTTCACGCAGTTTTCTTTCAGCTTGCCGTGCGGGCAGGGCTTGCACGCCGCGCAACTTTGTTTCAGCTTACCGTGAGGGCAAGGTTTGCACGCCGCGCAATAGTATTTCACCTTCCCGTGCGGGCAGGGATTGCACTGCGCGCATTTCCGCTTCTCCTTCTCGTGCGAGCACCGCTTCACTCCCATCGTTCGCGCGCCACGATACCACGCGCGCACGCGCTTGTGAAGACGCCGTGGCAAGGTGTCGTTGCTTTTGCGTGCAGTTTCGTTTCGTCCCGTGTAAACGCGACGAGACTCGATTTCTCTTCGTCCGAGGACGAGTCAGACTATACCGTCCAGTCACCCTCGTCACTCTTCGCCTCGCACGCGATGGCGACGACGGCGCGTGCGTTGGCGCGTGCGTTGGCGCGCGGGGCGTCCCGTGTTTCGCGGGAGGCGCACGTGCCCCTTACGGTTGTGAGACACGACGTGGTACACCAGCACACCACGCAAACCGCTGGTGCCGCGCGCGTGATTGATAGTCATTTCGCGCGACGCAACGGTCGGCACTTGTGTGGCCAAACATTGCACTACACCCGGCCTCATCTAGCTGGTGCGTTTCGAACGCAAGCACCTACACTCCGACGGGGCTTCATCAGCCTTCCCGCCGTTGTCAACAAGCGGAGCCTAACCGAGTTCGTGATTGGCGCGCGGCAAACCCTGGCGAACGTGAAACGAGCCCCGGCCGTGGCGCGAGATGCGGTTGTGACGAGCGTCGAAAAAGCGCTCGGGCCGCGCGTGTTTGGGATGGTGCAAAGTACGTCCGCGAAACTCGCCACGATCAACCCTGTTACCTTACTAAACCCGATACCGCACATCGCGGCCGTTTCGAACAAAACACGCGCCCTACTGTTTCGGCACAAAAACGCGATATACACCGTGGGCCAGGGCTTCGCCGTGGTTGGGGTGTGGCACGGCACGTTATATTTCGCGTCGATAGTCACAGACGTCAGTAACGCGTCGCAGGAACTAGCCGCCCTGGGGTTCGCCACCGTGGTGGTCATACTCGGCACGAACTCAATAAAGCACCGAACCCGAATCGATTTGGACCACGTCCACGCCCTCCTGTTGCGGCGTCTTGACAACCACGCGGGGTTGCGGGAGGTGCTCGGGGGTAAGTATTTCCCACCCACCACATTCCGCCGACTGATTGCCCATACAAGACTGACTTTTTTTTTTACAATCTCAGCGCCGATTCGAGGCGAAAGAGGAAACGCGCGGGTAGCGCTGGTCACGGGGGGGGAGTGGCGGTTGGACCGCGTTGATGGTTCGGGAGGCGTAAAACAGAAAGAAGAAAAAGGCGTAGGATCGAACCAGGGGACGAAAGGAAGTTGGGGTGGCGGGTTACCCAACTTGCCCGGGTTGCCCACTTCCCTATGGCCAAGCAGTGCGAGGAATAAAACCAAGTGGCGCTGGCGGGACGAAAGGGCGAGCGTGGCGTTTCCAATCGCCGGGACCAGGGCGGGCGGGTTCGTGTTCGCCGAGTGCGTCAAGCGCGCTGGGAAAAAAGTCGACCTCGATTTGGTCGCCGTGGACGTTTTCGCAGTGAATGGAGACTCGCACCGCGTGTTCCTTAGTGGCGGGTCAAAGCAAAAAGAAAGGGCGGACGCGATACTGGCGGCGCTGCGAGTGCCGTTGGCGGTGGCGATGGACGATTCGTACGACGACGAACGCGCGCTTGACGCGGCGAACGCGGAGACGGCGTTGCGGGTGCGAACGGAAATGGAAAAGAAAGAAAAGGTGCCGAAACCTCTGGACCACGGAGGCGGAATGTGGCCTGCCGAGAAAGTGCTGGATACGGCGGGGACGGCGGTACACGAAACCAAACGGGCGTGGGGGAAGGTGCGTGGTTTGTTTAAATGAAGACGAGGTATTGTCAGCAGTACTTTTCGTAAGCTTGTGTCTAAAGTCTAAGACTACAGTGTGTCTTCCGAGTCACTCTGCATAAACTATCTGCAAGGAAATCATCACTTCTACGCGCTACCGCTCCTCTTCGAAGGTTAGGTACGCGTCCTTTCTCGCCTCCGCGAACTGATCCAACAGCAGCGCCCCTTTCGCAACCTCGGCGTCTTTGTGAATTCTTTCGATCAACGACTCGAGTGATACGAAATTCGCCTCCGGGCGGATGTACCCCAGGACTTTCAACCGCAACTCGGCGCCGTAAAAGTCGTTTTCAAAATCCGCAAGCAACCAAGGCTCGCACGTCTTCACCGCGTTTTCGAAGAAAGGGTTCCACCCGATGCTCATCACCATGGGGTAGGTTTTGTTTGTTGAGTGGGTATCATCGAGGCGGTCACGTTCGGTGGTATCAATCAGTTTTTGATCGGTATCACGTGTCATGTTTCGATCGGTATCACCAGTCAACCTCAACCCCGCCCAGCCGAAGTAAATCCCAGGCGCCAGTTTCTCCGCTTCGCGCTTCGCCGGCCCGTCGGTTATTTCCAAGTTCGCGGTCGGAATGCCAAGCGTTTTCGAGCCCCGCCCAAACCCCTTGACCACCGGGCCGCCTAAATATATGAAAGGGCTCAACGGGAGAACCGTGTCAACCGCTTTCTTTCCGTCCGTCTTTTCATCGCCCGAATTCATGTCACCCTCTGTGTCGTCTGGATGATTTAACTCTACGTCTATTCTGTCTTCAAACTCGGGCAGCCCCCATTTCCTCGGGTCAAAGTCCAGCAGCGACTTTAGGATCGCGTCCGCCCCCGCTTCGGCGTACGCGCCGTCGTCGTTTTGGATGCTAGGGATAGCTATCACAAAAGCCCCCGCGGCTTTCGCGGCGATCACGCCGAGCGGGGTGTCTTCTAAAACAAGACACAGTTTGGGATCCGTAACCCCCAAGCGGTCCATGGCTAACTTAAAAATATCCGGCGCCGGCTTGCCGTTGACGACTTCGTCCCCAGTGGTTATCACGTCTAATTTCTTAATCCACCCGTCGTGCGACGCCATTTTCTTTTCCAGAAAATCGGAAGGCGTCGACGTCGCCAGCGCGGTTTTGATTTTATGTCTATGAAGGTACTCGAGCAACCGCTTCGCCCCGGGCATCATGTTCACTTCGCACCACCGTGCGTTTAGCAGGGACGAGGTTTCGGCTAAAATGGATTCTGGCGTGCAGTCGGTGAGTTGCAAAATGGCGATGATCGCCTTGGTGCCGTCCATCGGGCGCATGCCCCGGACCTGCTCCATGGCGATGCGTACTTGGGACGGCGTGAATACACCGCGCGTATGAAGCACCGCGCTGACCACCTCGTCAACCAGCTGCTCGGTGTTGATCAACGTGCCGTCTAGATCCAGGATGAGCTGCGTGACCGAGGCGAAAAACGCCTCGGGCGCGACATCGGCAGAAGTACGACCTCTGACATCGGGCGCCATCGGGGCGGGAAAGAAACACGGCAGACGGTCGCTCCCTTCACCTTGGTTTTTAAATTTGTCAAAACCCAGGAGCCTCCGCGCCGCGTCCGGTGACCCGGCGTCGACCCGAACCGGAGTTGGCCACGCAAACTACCCGCGCCCCGCGTGGCGCGTGCCAGGCCCGAAGGGTGTGGGGACACCGACCGGGAGCACTGGAAAAAAAGAATAATATTTTTACCAAAGCCGAAAGCACGCAAAGCAGTCATTGGGTCACCGCCGAAGGGAGGGGTGCTTGAGTCCACACCAGAAGACATGTTCCCGATGCGCTCGCTTTTCGTCGTACTGGTCCTGGCCCTGGCCTCACCGGTTCGCGCGGGAAAACACGACCCGAACGACCCCACGGGTGTGCACCTCAGTTTCGGGGTTGCCGATGATGAAATGGTGGTGACGTGGGCGACGTTTGCGGAGACGAATTCCGATTTGCGGTACGCGCCGATGTCCAGTTCCGACGGTACGGAACCTGCGCACCTGGATAAAACCGCATATGGCACGAGTTCCAGGTTCGTAGACTACGGCGAAGCCGCGACGGTACGGTACATCCACGTCGTTACGCTTACCGGTTTAGACCCGGGGGTGAGGTATTGGTACCAGGTAGGCGATGGGAGTCTTTCTTCCAAAAAAAAAGGAAAATCCTCCAGCTGGTCGAAAACGTTTTGGTTCGCCGCGAAGCGCTCGCCCGCGCAGTTCAGCGAAGAAAAGCCGCTCCGAATAATCGCGCTTTGTGACATCGGACTTCAGCGGTCGGAAGTCGTGTTGCGGGAGCTCGCGAAGCTGGTGCACACTGGTGACGGCGCAAACGGCGACGGGCAGCCCATCGACGCGTTCGTGCAGTGCGGCGATTTCGCGTACGACCTGGACGACGGTGCGGCCTTTCCCATCCACCACGTTCCGCAGACCGATTGCCCATACTCGTCCTGCGAAGGGACTGTTACGACCAGAAGGGACTATTCCCTCTGTCCATTACCCTGACTGTTTACTCATACAAATCCCTCATACACATGGCCCGAGAGACTGACCCTTTCGGTTTTATCGCGCCAGAAAACGGCGCCATCGGCGATCGGTTTCTCGCGGCGGTGGAACCGATCACCGCGGTACGTGTCGCGCGTTTCCCAAATCCGTCACAACACACTGTTTTACCTCTAACACTGGTGACTGTTTTATCTCTCAGCTGGTGACTGTTGACCTGGCCATCGCCCAATACACGCCCAACACGGGACTGACCCTTTTCTGCACGACATCAGTACGTGCCTTGGATGGTAAGCGCGGGGAACCACGAGAAGGGTAGTAACTTCACGCACTACGAAAACCGGTTCTCCATGCCACGGAAAGAGGTGACCAACAACCACTACTACGCCCTCGATTTGGGGCCGGTGCATTTGTTGGCGTACAACACGGAGGCTTTCTTTTGGCCGAAAAATTTCGACGAGGCGTACGTGGAACGGATGTGGGCCTGGATGGACCGGGTACGTGCAGGGGCTTTCCCAAATCCGGGGACACTGTGGAGGCCCGATTACGGGTGACTGTTTGCGTATATACATGGCCCGAAAGACTGACACGTTTACTATCACAGGATCTCGCGAGCGTGGATCGCAAGAAAACGCCGTGGGTCGTGGTGCACGGCCATCGGCCGATGTACTGCGCGTCGTACCGCGAGGTTGATGAGGGGAGGGATGCATTGGGTTTTGAGGACGAATCCGACGAAGGTTTCTCGAGTCAACGCGTGGCGGGAGACGGGCGGACGGGATCCACTTTGAAAAGAAACGGTGAACGATTACCGAAGCCGCTTACTTTCGAGGAAGACCAACTTCCGACGAACCTCTCGGGTGACGACGCAAACACCAAACCTCTGGTGAAAAAGAAACCCAAGTGGCACGGCGGTTTGTGTTCCTGGGAGTTTGAGTCCTCGCGTTTGGGTTTACCCAGCGCGTGCGCTTCGGCGGACGGGCGGGAATGCGAGTGGAACGCGAACTTCGGGGGCGACACTTCGAGCGGTTTTGAACCCGACGCCGACGCCGACGCCGTTGACACCGTTTCGAAACAAACCTTCCGCCACGGCGTGGAAACCCTGTTCAGGAAACACGGCGTAGACCTGGTGATTCACGGCCACGAGCACGAGTACTACCGCACGTGGCCGGTGTGGAACCAAACGGTGGTGAACGGCAGCGGTGTCACGAGTTTGGCGAAGTACACCGATCCGTTGGGCACGGTGTTCGTGGTGACGGGCGCGGGGGGCAACGACAGCATGGACAGAGGCGTGGATCCCCCCACCCGAGGACCCTGTACAGACTCCTTACACGACCCCACACCGTGGTGCGCGTTCCAATCCGGCGTGGGGCAGGGGGACAAAACCAAAGGCGACCCCGACCAGAGTTCGGAATTCGCCTTCGGGGTGGTTTCCTTTGCCTCGCCCAGGTACGGCCGGACGGGGCTTTCCCAAATCCAACGACTGCTTACCACTGTCCCTCTTTGACTACTCACTGTGCACTACATACAGCACACGTGCACTGTTCGGCCCGAATCCGGCCTCCCTGTTTGCTCATACCAATCCCTGATACACATCACGAAGTACGCCCGTTCCCAAGACGGAACAGACTGACCCTTTTCCTTCCCAATCCCAGTTCCATGACGTGGGAGCACTTCAGCGTTTTGGGCGGTACGGCCCACAAAATCGACGCGTGGGAAATAACACAAACGCGACACGGGCCGTTTGTGGACCGGGGGGGTGACACGACGTTTGGAACTGACACGACGGTTGGGCCGAACGAACACGGACTGACGACGAAACCGGACCGCAAGAAGACGTCGTCGTCGTCTAGGTTACGCAAAGGTGTAGCTACTTTTTAATTCAACTCCACTGATGCAAGGATGCATCTCTCCGCAACTCTCTGCAACTACGTAACTCTCTGCAACTATGCATCTCTATTAATAAAGCACCCCTTTCCCTGTTTCCTTGCCTGTTTAAGTACTCCCGATAGTCAGTCTGCCCGTGTCACATCCACGGCTCCGCGAAAAGGACGTCCCCCGCGGTGAGCGCGACTACGGCCTGCGATTGTGAACGAAAAGTGTCAGTCTTGTATGGGCATGTGTATGAGTAATTACTTTGGACAATCGGCAAACAGTGTCGGGATTTGGAAAAGCCCCAAGGCCGTACCTGCGCCGCCGCGTAGTAGGTTAACAATCCCCACGCGCATTTGCGGGTTATCTTCCCCCCGTGAATCGTTGGAATTCCTACTACCAAGTACACCACGCCGACGAGCTGGCACGCCGCCAGCACGAGCACCGCGTTTTCCACCCTGATGCCGTGGATCGTGCCGTGCGCCGCGGTCGCCACCACGAGACTTCCGCAAAGCCCCACTAAAACGTTAAACAACGGACCGCCGAAGCACGCGGCGATTGCGGTGTTTGGGAACCCCCGTTTGGCGATTGCCATGTCGGACGCCAGGTCTGATACGCTTATTCCCCAGGCGAACACCGTGGCGCCTAGCAACGATTCGCTCACCCCGAACACCCTTCCAAGCGCACCGAACAACCCAACAAGCTCACCCGCGGTGAAGTCCATCCACATCACGGACTGCGCAAAGGTCACTGTGGTGAGAATCAAATCCAGGCGGAACGACCAAGCCGGCGATAAACCTCCTCCTTCCCCTGACCCGGACCCGACCACCACCGAGGGCCACAGCGTGTACACCAGCACCGACCCTAAACCGCCGCACGCCAGACCGAAGGCGACGCCGCCGCCTGTAACGACGCCGTCGCTTAGGAACCGCGCCACCGACGCGAAGAACAGGGGCGCGGTTACCGGCAAAATAGAAATCGCCCACCGCGAGCGCGAGCCTAACGGAACCCCAACCTCAGGCATCGTCGCCGTGAGCGCGAACAAAATGGGTGCTTTTGCAACCTCAGAGAGCTTCTTCAAGAGCCCCTTTGTATTTGTTGGAGAACCGTGTCGCGCGTCGATCGCGGTAACGTCAACAAGAATTTGATCCTCCGCGTCTTCGAACGCGTCGTCCGTCTCCCCCGCGGCGCTCTCCAGAAGCGCCACGCGGGTGTCACTTTCATGGAACTCGTCTGGAGCTTCCCTCGGCGGCGCCGAGGCGTTTCCCGTTTTGGGTAAACCGATTCTCCCGGGCAGCAGCACCACGAGAATATACACGGCGTACACAGACAAAAGCATACACGCTTCGCCGCGGGTGACGTGCCCGCGAACAAGCGTCGCGACGGTCGACGCGACGGCGAGTAGGTAAAACGTGCTGTCCCTGGCGAACGGCCAGCGCTCGACGCGTACGCCGTTTCTTTTAATCGCCGTCGCTCCCTCATCGTTTCCCGAAACGGTTTCCTTCCCGCTCGCCACGAGCGCCACGATTGGAAGCACCGCCGCGGCGACGAAGAAACTGGAACCGAGCGCGGCGCCGATCCCGAGGGATATCCCGTCCGCGTTCGCGTTCCGGAGCGCCGCGATTTGCGTGAACACATCGGGCGAGCCGTTGCCGAAGGAAAGAAGCGTCGCCCCCGCGACGTCGTCGGACATTTTGAGCCACTTGGCGACGTT
>TARA_B110000977_G_scaffold201641_1_pt1 | contig 10757 bp, 12 predicted proteins | sample TARA_B110000977 | Tara Oceans TARA_B110000977 (sample SAMEA4397798) | marine metagenome | biome: Polar Biome; feature: [SRF] surface water layer (ENVO:00010504); material: water (ENVO:00002006), including particulate matter (ENVO:01000060) such as... | depth 5 m | reverse complement strand
CGCCCAGATGCCATCAAACGCATCGGAAGCGGTTTGGCGCAACAATACTGCGGCGCCTCTCTGCCCGCCTTCGCCGACACCGCTGAATCGCGCATTGGCGCCATCCTCAATTCCAGCCCCGCATCGACCCGTGATCAAGTCCTAGAAGGTCTTCTGAGCGAAGATCCAACATTCGGGGAAAGTGTGCGTAAGGCGATCTTTACCTTCGCAGACATTCCAGCACGGCTGGCCCTGCCCGATGTACCAAAGGTCTTGCGCGATATTGACCAAGCCGATCTTGTGCGCGCCCTTGCGTCAGCAACCGCCGCGGGCGGTGATCTGGCTGCGGCTGCGTCCTTTATTCTGGACAATATGTCGACCCGGATGGCCGAAAATCTGCGTGAGGAAATGGGTGAAGCAGGCAAAATTTAACAATCAGACGGAGGAACAGCACAAACCACTGTGGTGTCTGCGATCCGCGCCGCAGCCGATGCGGGAACGATTGTTTTGGTTATTGCCGACGAAGAAGAAGATTAGGGACTGGCATTGGACGATCCGCGCGCCTAGCATCTTCCCATGTTTGATCCTGATAACCCCACCCGCCGCTGGTACGACATGGGCGGTGATGCCGCCGGTCCCGTCCCCACCGATCAGCACGATTTTTCCATGTGGGAAAAACGTGTCGATGCTTTGATGATTATCGGGGCGGCGAACGGCTATTTCACTGTCGATGGGCTGCGCCGTGTTCTTGAGGATATGGGTGAAGACGCCTTTGAAAAGATGACATATTATGAACGCTGGATCGCGTCTGTGAACCGGAACCTGATTGAGGGTGGCGCCTACACGACCGCACAGCTTGCCGCAAAAATGGCTGAGGTCAGCGCACGTGGCGACACCTACGGCGATGCGGCGGCCCCCAAATGACCCAGTATGTTCGCGTCAAACCTATGATGCCGCCGGGCCATGTGCGCACGCCCATGTATTTGCGTGGCAAAATTGGCGTGATTGAACGCTCTCTCGGGGCGTTTCCAAATCCCGAAGATTTGGCCTACGGCAATACCGCCCAAGCCCTGCCTTTGCACCGCGTCCGTTTCACAATGGCGCAGGTTTGGGGCGCTGATGCAGAAGCCCCCAATGACACGTTGGACGCCGAAATTTACGAACATTGGTTGGAACCCGCAGATGCCCCATGACCACCATGATCACGACCACTTAAGCCCGTCAGGTCACCCCTACCGCGCCGACGATGATACAAGCCTAAGTTATTGGCAAACCATGGAAATCGCCGTGCGCGAACTGCTGGTGGAAAAAGGTGTGACCACCGCAGCGGAAATTGCAGCGCAGATAGAAACTATGGACGCGCGCGCGCCAAGCAATGGCGCAAAGGTCGTGGCACGTGCGTGGACAGATCCCGTCTTTCACGCAGCTTTGATGGAAAACGCCGGCGATGCCACCCGCAATATGGGGTTTGATATTGGCCCGCTGCACTTGATCGCCGTTGAGAACACGGACGACGTTCACAACATGATCGTGTGCACACTGTGTTCGTGTTATCCGCGCAACCTGCTGGGCCTGCCGCCGGATTGGTACAAATCCCGCGCCTATCGCAGCCGCACGGTACGCGAACCTAGGTCGGTGCTTGCTGAATTTGGCGTGACGCTGCCAGACACCACGAAAGTACGGGTCCACGACAGCACCGCAGATATGCGCTACATCGTTATCCCCGCGCGCCCGCAAGGCACTGAAAATAGGTCACAAACAGAACTGGCAGACCTTGTGACCCGCGACAGTATGATCGGAACAGGCGTGGCCAAAACGCCTTAGCGCAGAACGGCCGTCGCCATCACAGCGCCCGGGCCCGGTTGCTGCACGATCACCACGATTGGCGCATTGCCAGACACATTTACGGTCATGTTCAGCGCGCCACGCCCCGACCATTCGCCAACCACGTCCCAATCAGTGACGATATTGGCATAGGACAAAGACCGCCCTGCATTTTCACCGCGCCGAATATCGACCGTTTCTTGCGGACTAAAGCGCACCACCTGAACAACCGTTCCATTTGGCAACGCTCGCGATGTATCCCCTGTGATCATCAATTGGTTGCCGGACCGTGATGCAGAAACCGCCACGCCTGTCCGGTCTGCCCGCTGCGCCTGAATACTGTCGGCCAATTCCATCGGTTTGGTGCCGATGACATGGTCCTCGCCCCCGATGATCATCTGCGGCGTATAGATTGAACGCGCGCCCGCCACACGGGCGTATTGGTTCTGGCGCCGTGTATGCGCAGGATCGGCAAAGCTGTCGGCCCAGCCGATATAATCCCAATAATCCACATGGAGAGCGAGCGGGATCACATCCGATCGCATCGCAAGTTGATGCATCATCTCATCCGCAGGGGGACAACTTGAACAGCCTTGGGATGTATAAAGTTCAACCACGACGGGACCATCGGCAACAACGGGCGTGGCAAAAGCACAGAGTGCTGCGAGGGCTGAAAGAGTTTGGCGCATGGAAATTCCTGTGTTTGTGCTTTATCCCTAACCCACAGATCACGACCTGACCAATCAACCGTTTGCGAGACTTCGTTACAATCACGCGGCGCCCCTGCGACATGCGGCATTCAAACGCATCAAATTCAAGGGAAACAGGGGTTGGCAGCAATTGTGTGCAATTGTATACCGCAACCAGAATCACGTCGCCATTCCCATTTCAGGAGAGACACACATGACCATCACAGTTGGCCAAGACACCGCAAAAACGCGCAAAACCCTTACAGTTGGGTCCGCGTCCGTTGATTATTATTCGATCCCCGCCGCGACCGCCGCTGGCCTCGGCGACTTTTCCAAGTTGCCCGCCGCGTTGAAGGTCGTGTTGGAAAACATGCTGCGTTTTGAAGACGGCAAAACAGTTTCTGTGGATGACATCAAAGCCTTCGCCGAATGGGCGACCAAAGGCGGCCAAAACCCACGCGAGATCGCCTATCGCCCTGCCCGCGTTTTGATGCAGGATTTCACCGGTGTTCCAGCTGTTGTTGACCTTGCCGCTATGCGCGATGGCATTGTCGCCCTTGGTGGTGACGCCCAGCAGATCAATCCGCTGAACCCAGTGGACCTCGTGATCGACCACTCCGTGATGATTGACGAATTCGGCAACCCGCGTGCGTTCCAGATGAACGTGGACCGCGAATACGAACGCAACCTCGAACGCTACACATTCCTGAAATGGGGCCAGTCAGCATTTTCCAACTTCCGCGTTGTGCCCCCGGGCACTGGCATTTGCCACCAAGTGAACCTCGAATACCTCAGCCAGACAGTTTGGACCGACAAGGACCAGCACGGGGTTGAGGTCGCTTACCCTGACACGCTCGTCGGCACGGATTCCCACACAACAATGGTGAACGGCGCGGCTGTCCTCGGTTGGGGCGTTGGCGGGATTGAGGCCGAAGCATCGATGCTCGGCCAGCCGATTTCCATGCTGATCCCAGAAGTCGTCGGGTTCAAACTGACCGGCCGCATGATGGAAGGCACGACAGGCACCGACCTTGTTCTTAAGGTTGTCGAAATGCTGCGCGCCCACGGCGTTGTGTCCAAGTTTGTTGAATTTTACGGTGAAGGCCTCGACACGCTGCCACTGGCAGACCGCGCAACAATCGCCAACATGGCACCAGAATACGGCGCAACCTGTGGCTTCTTCCCGATTGACGGTGAAACCCTGCGCTACCTGCGCAACACGGGCCGTGACGAAGACCGCATTGCATTGGTCGAAGCCTACGCCAAAGCAAACGGCATGTGGCGCGGCGACGATTACGCACCTGTTTACACCTCCACGCTCGAGCTCGACATGGGCACAATTGTTCCCGCGATTTCCGGCCCCAAGCGCCCACAGGATTACGTGGCCCTGACAGGTGCGAAATCTGCCTTCGCTGGCGAAATGAAGGACACATTCAAGCGCCCCATGGGCAAAGAAGTGGCCGTCGCAGGCGAAGATTACACGATGGAATCTGGCAAGGTTGTTATCGCCTCCATCACGTCTTGCACCAACACATCCAACCCCTACGTGATGATCGGCGCGGGTCTTGTGGCACGTAAAGCCGCCGCACTGGGTCTGAACCGCAAGCCTTGGGTCAAGACTTCATTGGCACCCGGTTCGCAAGTAGTGTCTGCTTACCTAGAGGCCGCTGGCCTGCAAGTGGACCTCGATGCGCTTGGGTTCAACCTTGTGGGCTACGGCTGCACCACCTGCATCGGCAACTCCGGTCCGCTGCAGAAAGAAATCAGCGCGGCGATCCATGAAGGCGACCTCGTGGCGACGTCCGTTCTGTCGGGTAACCGCAACTTTGAAGGCCGTATTTCACCAGACGTGCGTGCCAACTACCTCGCCTCCCCGCCCCTCGTGGTGGCCTACGCGATTGCAGGCACGATGGACATCAATCTGGCAACAGACCCGATTGCCCAAACCGCGGACGGCACAGACGTGTATTTGAAAGACATCTGGCCAACATCTGCTGAAGTCGCGGAAATGGTGGAAGCAACGGTTACCCGCGAAGCGTTCCAATCCAAATACGCGGACGTCTTCAAGGGCGACGAAAAGTGGCAGGGCGTGGAAACAACCGATGCGGAAACATACGACTGGCCACCACAGTCCACCTACATCCAGAACCCGCCTTACTTCCAAGGCATGTCCAAGGATCCAGGCGTCATCACAAACGTGATCGATGCAAAGGTTCTGGCCGTATTGGGCGATATGATCACGACGGACCACATCAGCCCTGCGGGGTCGTTCGCGGACACATCCCCTGCCGGTGAATACCTCACCGAACGTCAGGTGCCCCTGCGCGAATTCAACTCCTACGGGTCGCGTCGCGGTAACCACGAAGTCATGATGCGCGGCACCTTCGCCAACATCCGCATCAAGAACGAAATGCTTGACGGCGTTGAAGGCGGCTACACCAAAGGCCCCGATGGTCAGCAAACGTCGATCTTTGATGCAGCCATGGCCTATCAAGCGGCTGGCGTGCCAACGGTGATTTTCGGGGGCGAGCAATACGGCGCCGGATCATCGCGCGACTGGGCAGCTAAGGGCACAAACCTTCTCGGCGTAAAAGCCGTGATCGCTGAAAGCTTTGAGCGTATCCACCGCAGCAACCTCGTGGGGATGGGCGTCATCCCGTTTGAGTTTACGAATGGTGATACGCGCAAGACATTGGGCCTGACAGGTGAAGAAACCGTTTCGATTACGGGCCTCGACACCATCACACCGCTGCAAGAGGTTCCTGCAACAATCACAATGGCGGATGGCACGGTGAAGACCATCACCCTCAAATGCCGCATCGATACCGCGATTGAGATTGAATACATCGAACACGGCGGCGTTCTGCACTATGTGCTGCGCAACCTTGCCAGCCAACCGGCAATCGCGGCTGAATAAGGCCTTCAAATACATGATCTAAAGGCCGCGCCCCTGAAAATAGGGCGCGGCTTTTCCTTTTGGGCGGCGCAATAACGGATGGACCTGCGCGCCCACGCGGCTAGACTGTCGGCATGACACATCCATCTTTTCAGTTCACCCACGCGCTGTGCCGCCTTCCTTCCAAGTCCGTGACAGACGGGTTGCGCGCACAGGATCAGGGCGATCCAGACCCGCTGGCCTTTGCCGCAGAACACGCGGCCTACATCAGCGCGCTGCGCGATGCGGGGTGTGCCGTGACGGTATTGCCCGCAGACGAGAACTTCCCTGACAGCGTCTTCATCGAAGACCCGGCCTTGGTGTTGAACGGCACCGCAATCGTTCTGCGCCCGGGTGCTGAAACTCGCCTCGGAGAGGCCGCCGCCCTTCGCCCTGCCTTGGTCGAAAACATGAATAATGTGGTGGACTTACAAACAGCCGGATATGTCGATGGCGGCGATATTTTATGTACGGACGATCGCGTATTGCTGGGCCTTTCTGCGCGCACAAGCGAACAGGGTGCCGCCGATTTGCGCCCGTTGGTAGAAGCCCTTGGGTACACCCTTCACGTCCTGCAAACACCGCCAGATATCCTACATTTCAAAACTGAAAGTTCCCTTTTGGATGAAAGCACCGTGTTGGCTACCCCCGCCCTCGCGGCATCTGGCGCATTCTACGGGATGACTGTCATTGAAACCGCCGCAGGCGAAGACGCCGCAGCAAACGCCATTCGGGTCAATGATTTCGTGTTTCTGTCAGCGGGTTACCCGAACACAGCGAAACGGCTGGAAGACGCTGGATATACTTCGAAAATCCTAAACACGAGCCAAGCGGCATTGGTGGATGGTGGGCTCAGCTGTATGTCGCTGCGATATAGCCTTTAAAAACCGGACAACAGCGCAGAAATTTCCGCGACTTTCGCATTAAGCAGCGCGCGGTCACCACGCGTTTCAACATTCAAACGCACGACAGGTTCCGTGTTGGACACCCGCACATTCACCCGCCAATTTCCCATGTCAAAGGACACGCCGTCCAGATCATCCCGCGCGATGGCTTGGTCCGCATACGACGCCTCAAACGCGGCAATCGCCACGGCGCGGTCGGCAACAGTAAAATTGATCTCACCGGATGATGGATAATCGGCCTGCATCTGCGCGACCATCTGCGACAAAGGCACATCAGACCGTGCAACCAATTCCGCCACCAATAACCACGGGATCATCCCGCTGTCGCAATACATGAAATTGCGGAAATAATGGTGCGCGGACATCTCACCACCATAGGCCGCATCCTGTTCCCGCATAATTTTTTTGATGTGGCTGTGCCCAACACGCGACGCGATCGCCTGCCCGCCCGCGGCCTCAACTTCATGGATTGTCGACCAAATCACACGGGCATCATAAACAATCTTCGCACCACGTTCTTTGGCGCAAAATGCGCGCCCCAAAAGGGCTACGACGTATTCACCATCAATAAACGCACCCGTTTCATCAAAGAAAAAGCAACGATCAAAATCACCGTCCCATGCCACGCCAAGGTCGGCGCCGTTGGCCAACACAGCATCAGACGTCGCGGCGCGATTTTCGGGCAAAAGAGGGTTCGGAATACCATTGGGGAAAGACCCGTCAGGATCGTGATGCACGCGCTTAAACGTCCACGGGACCTCTAGCGTATGGGCAAGCGCATCAAAGGTTGGGCCAGCGGCACCGTTACCGGCGTTCACCACAATGTTGAGAGGCTTAAGCCCCTCAGGTGACACATAGCCCGCCAAGTGTTTGATGTAGGCGGCGCGCAGATCACGGGCTTCGACAGCGCCACCTGAAACGGTGGCGCCAAACTCACCCGCCTCTGCCACCGCCTGAATGTCGCCAAGCCCTGTGTCACCCGAAATCGGGCGCGCGCTAGCACGCACCATCTTTATCCCGTTATAATCAATAGGGTTATGGGACGCTGTCACCATCAGCCCGCCATCCGCGTTCAGGTGATCTGTCGCGAAATATACTTCTTCGGTGCCGCATAATCCGATGTCGTAAACGATAACACCTTCGGCCACCAAACCACGGTGCAATGCCGCTTGTAGACCTGCGCTGCTGTCGCGAATATCGCGCCCCGTCACCACAGTTTTGCATGTCATCACACGCGCAAAGGCGCGCCCGATCCGTTCACAAATGTCTTCGTTCAGATCTTCGCCAAGCCTGCCGCGTACATCATAGCTTTTGAAGCTGTTGATCTTCATTGCGCCAATGCCGCGTCGAGGGCTGGGCGCAAACGGTTGGCCAATTCGCGTTGCGTCACAGGGGCCGCCATGCGTAACAAGATGTTCCCGTTCCCATCCAATAAGAAGGTTTCGGGCACACCGTACACCCCCCAATCAATCGCGTGAAATCCGCTAGGGTCCGATCCCACAGCCACGTAAGGGTCACCGAGTTCTTGCAAAAAGGCGCGCGCGTTGGGATCAAAATCTTTGTAATTAATGCCGTAAATCGGGATGCCTTCGCCCGCCAACGCCGTCAGGTTGGGGTGTTCCACGCGGCACGGCGCGCACCAACTGGCCCAGAAATTCACGATCTTCACCTCACCGTCGCGCAACATCGCGTCGGTCAGGGGGGGCAGGTTTTCAATGTCTGATACGACCAATTCAGGCGCGGGTTTGCCGATCAGGGCGGATGGCAATTCCTCGCCCTGCCCCAAAAACATACCCGCCGCGAACAAGCCGGCAAGGGCGGTGAAAATGATCACGGGGATCATCAACAACCACTTCATGACTTGTCCTTACGCGCTTCGACGGCGGTAAGCTGGGCGCGAACGCGTCTGCTGCGCCGTATCGACATCACGACAATTACGACAAGCAATATGGTTGAGGCAAAGTAGGCCGACAAAACCTCAACCGCGTATTTCCCTAAGAATGCGACGACGGCATCCCAAAAAGTCGGGTAAATTGCGTAGATGAAATCTTTGAAGCTTGACCAAAAATCGAGGTTCATCCGCGCATCCTCGCTTCCAATGCTTTGATACGGCGCGCGCGAATTTCCGTGGCCGTGCGCATTAAAACCAATGCCAAAAACAACAGACCGAACCCGACCATACACATCACCAATGGGACGAAGAAAATGTCAGAGATGGACCGCTCTCCCGTGGCGACGGGCACTGTTGTGCCTTGATGCAACCCTTGGTTCCAAAAGTTAACGGCATAGCGCGACAACACCGCAAAGACGGATCCGACGATGCACAAGACCGATGTCAAATCAGCGGCCGTGTCGGAGTCCTCAATCGCTTCCCAGAGCGCCATGTAGCCGAGGTAGAACAAAAACAGGATCAGAAAGGACGTCAATCGCGGGTCCCACGCCCACCACGTACCCCACATCGGTTGACCCCAAATAGCCCCTGTTATCAAGGCGATAAGGGTCATAACAATACCAACCGGTGCGGCGGCCCGTGCGGCAAGCGCGCTGACATGGTGGCGACGCACAAGCCAGATCAGCGATGCGATCAGCATCACAAACCACGCATTGATCGCCATCAGCGCGGCGGGGACATGAAGGTAAATAATCTTAACGGTCGACCCTTGGCGGAAATCATCGGGCGTAAAGAAAAAGCCCCACGTCAGCCCCACCACAAGAAGGGCAATCGACAGCCCCAACACCCAAGGCACAATCGGTGTCGTGGTCGTGATAAACTTCTTTGGATTGGCGTATTCCCAGATCGACATATCGCATAGCTATCCTGCTGTTAAGGCGGTCACAATACTGATCACCTAAGGTTGACCCGCAACGCTGCCGATGCGGCGAATGGCAGCAATGCGAAACTGCCCAACGTAATCCCAGCCAGCATCAGGAGGGGTGTTGTAGTCGACAAACCATCCGCACCGCGCCGCACAGCCTCTGCACCAAAAATGAGTGTGGGGACGTAAAGTGGCAAGACCAACAACGACATAAGAAGGCCACCGCGCCGCAAGCCCACCGTCAAGGCCGCGCCAAATGTGCCGATCATCGACAAGGCGGGCGTCCCAATAGCGAGGGACACAAACAGCCACACATAGGCGGTCGATGACAGGTTAAGAAGAAATCCAAGGGCGGGTGCAGCAAGCGTCAGCGGCAGGCCGGTCGTGGCCCAATGTGCAACGCCCTTCATCAATGCCACCCCTTCAAGGGGGAGCGGAGACGTCGCCAAAAGCGGCAGCGACCCGTCTTCAAAATCCAACGCAAATATCCGGTCGAGCGATAGAAGCGCTGCAAGCAGGGCCGCGACCCACAACATGCCCGGTGCAATAAGGGTGAGTAACGCCGCCTCGGGACCGACGCCCAAAGGCACCAAAACAATAACGATCAGAAAAAACGCAAGGCCAAGCCCGAACCCGCCCCCTGCCCGCACGGCCAGCGCGAGGTCGCGTTTCAAAAGTGCGATCATCGCGCGTCACCGTGCGTCACGGATATCATAGAAAGGCCTCGTCCGACCCGCCGGCCGCATCAGGCGCTGCCTTGAACGGGGTCAAATCCAGTTCCGGCGCATCCAGACCAAGATCAATATGGGTGGCAATCACCGCAATCCCGCCGCGCGCAAGGTGCACATCCCGCAGCCAATTGGCGAACATCTTAACGGAAAACCCATCAAGGCTGACCGTGGGTTCATCCAGAAACAGAACATCGCGTCCAATTACACCAAGCCGCGCAAGACCCAGGCGGCGTTTTTGCCCCGCCGACAGAGTGCCTGCAAAACGGTCCCGCAGATCAACCAGATCGAACGCCTCAAACACCGCGTCGGGCAGTTCCGCGCCATGCACATCCGCCCAAAACGCGAGGTTTTCAACAACGGTCAACTGCGCTTTGATCCCGTCTGCATGGCTCGCGTAAGCGGCTGTATCCTCGGGGAAATCAATGGTTCCGGCAATGGCGGGCTGAAGCCCCGCAAGCGTGCGCAGCAGCGTTGTTTTGCCGATCCCGTTCGGCCCGCGCACCACCAGAGCGCACCCCGCAGCGACGTCAAATGACAGCCCTTCAAGAACGGGGGCACCGCCGCGCGCGACTGCTAAATCTGATACTTTTAACGTCATGCTGGTACGCTAACGCAAGCGCTAGACCGGCAAAAGCGCCAATCCAACACGGCGCCCTTCGCTCAGCAGGATATTATAGGTCCGACAGGCTGTGGGCGACGACATGACCTCAACCCCGACACCGGCATCTTCGAGGGTTGTGCGCAGATCGGCTGGAAGATGCGCGATCTCAGCACCTGTGCCCACAAAGAACACATCCAACGCACCAGCGGCATCCAGAAGCGTTTGCGCATCATCATACCCGCCCCACGGCGCGACGCCAGTTGGCAGGGCCACGATC
>TARA_B110000977_G_scaffold191806_1_pt1 | contig 10762 bp, 8 predicted proteins | sample TARA_B110000977 | Tara Oceans TARA_B110000977 (sample SAMEA4397798) | marine metagenome | biome: Polar Biome; feature: [SRF] surface water layer (ENVO:00010504); material: water (ENVO:00002006), including particulate matter (ENVO:01000060) such as... | depth 5 m | reverse complement strand
CGACCGCGCTACCCAAGAGGAAGAATTTAGTTTAGAGCTGCGCACTCGCGATCGAGAACGTAAACTCATTAAGAAAATTGACAAAACACTGATTCGTGTCGAAGACGATGACTACGGATTCTGTGATCAGTGTGGTATCGAAATTGGTATACGAAGATTAGAAGCCCGGCCGACTGCAGATCTTTGTGTCGACTGTAAGACCTTAGATGAAATCAAGGAAAAGCAGCTTACTGGGGGTTGATACCAGCCTAATTGTTAGCTGATCTCAGCTTGAGCGCAAAACTCATTGGCACTAGGCATGGTACAAGAAAAATTCGTTGGTCGATTTGCGCCCTCTCCTACAGGACCTCTCCATTTTGGCTCACTAGTGTGTGCCCTTGCGAGTTACCTTGATGTAAAAATTCACGGCGGACGTTGGCTGGTGCGCATGGAGGATCTGGATCCTCCTCGCGAAATCAGTGGCGCAAGTCAGCATATCCTAACTCAACTTGAAGCCCATGGCTTGTGCTGGGACGGCCAGGTTCTTTACCAAAGTCACCGACTGCAAGCCTATGCTGAAGCATTATCCTTATTAAAAGATAAAAATTTGGCATACCACTGCCAATGCAATCGCAAGCGTATATCTGAATTAAATGGTGTCTATGATAACCGCTGTCGTACCCTAGGTTTGGATGCACAAAACCACGCTACGCGGCTAGCGTTGCATGACCAAATTGACGCGGTCACTTTTGAAGACCAAATTATGGGTCACATTAGCCAAAACATTCATTCAGCAGTAGGTGACTTTATCATTCAACGGCGTGATAAATTATTTTCATACCAACTTGCCGTTACCGTGGATGACGCATTTCAGGGGGTTACGCGAGTGGTACGAGGTACTGACTTACTCGACTCCACTGCTCGCCAAATCTATATGCAGCAATGTCTTGGATACAAAAAACCTTCCTACGCTCATGTTCCAATCGCAGTAACTAAAGATGGGCAAAAATTGAGTAAACAAAATTTGGCTACCGGCTTACCGCCAGGTAATGAGTCTTTTAACCTATGGGTCGCGCTAGACTGGCTAAAGCAGTCTCCTCCAAACTATTTAAGTGCTCTTGCGCCTGCTGAGGTAATATCTTGGGCCACTGAAAACTGGGATCAAAGCAAATTGCCCGCCACCTTAACAGTACCTGCGCCTGATGGATTTTAAAGTTCATCACGGGGCTTTGTTTGCTTTGCGGAGCAACCTTCAATACCATCAAAGATCGTCTCGGTGTAACCATTTAAAAAACGGCGTCTATGTTTAATTATCGATTAGTTGCAACACTACTACTGTTATGTATTGTCGTTTTCCCTCTCGCCATTCAATGGGCGCTGGAGCCCTCTGGACATTGGTTCAGGCTCTTTTTAGTGTGGGGGTTATTGGTATTTTCCACTTTTATTTTACAGCGTGAGCGAACTAAAAAATGAACAATCAGATCGCTCTTTTTACCCCACTGATCATTGTAATCGCCTGTCTCATAACACGGAAAATCAATGCGAGGAGTGACCCGAAAAGCCAAAGTTTTATTTTAGCGCTGGCGCTTTTCGCAAGCACTGGCGTACTCCTAGCGACGAGCTCTATCGAAATGGCTGGGCGCTACGGCTATACCATGATTTTAGCGTTGTTTGGCTTTTCCTTAGTGTTTGTCATCGCGCCCCTGGTGCTGTTTCCTATTCGTCGACTCAGCAGCGTAGTCAGACTAGCGACTTCAGTAGATTTCTTGACGTTTCGTTATCGCGGAAAAAGCGTCGCTGTCATCAGCTGCGTGGCAACTATACTGGCCATTACGCCACTAATTGTTGCCCAGGTACTGGCAGCAGGATCTTTAGTCAACAGCATTTTTAATGTCGACATCAAACTAATCACCTGTTTGCTCCTGCTAATTGCGGTTGGATTAACAGTGCGACAATCAATTAAAATAGGCGGTGTACAGCAACTTAGATGGATAATGGCTGCCGCAGGAATTCTGCTTATCATCGCATTGAGTCTATCAACATGGGTTGCTGTACATGCAGAATTTGGGAGTATTTCTCAGATGAACTTGTGGGTGATGGACAGCGGACAGCAATCAATCATAAAACGTTTTGATTCATCTTATAGTTTATTCATCATTTTCCTGGCTGCTGGCGTTTCTTTTCCCGCTAACTTTAATATGCTTGTCTCTGAAGCTATAACAGATCGCCAAGCCAGCACAATGTCGTGGGCATACCCTTTATTGATGCTTTTAGCCTGCATACCTATTTTCCCCTTATTGTGGAGCGGGCTATCGCTGCAAACTAGTTCTACCTTTCAAGAATACCTTTTTGCTTTACCCCTAGCGCTAGAACAGCCAATCATCGCTAGCCTAGGTGCGGCCAGTGTCATTCTTATGGCTCTAGCACTTTGTTGCAGCCTCATACTGCTTTCCACAAGGATGATTCTTAATAGTTTTGTATTGCCTGGCAAGGAGCTCTCTGAACCCAAGAATTTAACGCAGTGGATTGATCGTCGCTACTTTACCATTGCAATCGGCCTGATGATGTTTTGTATTCTGCTAAGTTTTATCGCTAAAAGTCGAAGCATCACCGATCTATATCTCGTTGGGTTTGCTGGGTTGGCGCAGCTAATGCCGGGAATGATAGCTGCCATTTACTTACCCAAGGCCAGTAGACGAGGATTTGTCGCAGGTCTCTGTGGCGGCATGTCTGTATGGATGATCACTCTCGCACTGCCGCTAATATTTGGTGATTGGTATTGGCAGGTGCCATTAATTGAAAAACCACTACTGTTTGGTATGCAGGCTTGGGAGGTCTGGGCAATTGAGGCCTTGATACTCAATATAACCCTGTGCACCTTATTTTCTATTTTTAACAAAATGGATGAACAACAAAAAATCTTTGCCTCCATCTGTATGGCTGACAATGTCTACATACCTGTGCGCGTGGAGATAAATCAAAAAAACATTGCCGAAATGAACCAACAACTACTTTTAGTACTGGGTAATGAGGCAGATACCGAGATTCAATCAGCACTAACTAGTCTGGGTTTTGACAGTACTGAAACAAGGCCGGGAGCCCTTCGCCAAGTTCGAGATACCATTAATGCCTCTTTGAATCTGCGTTTTGGAGTACTTGCGGCAGATAAGATAATGAGCCAAGCACTTCCGCTGCCTACCCCCTCTGGTACCCGACAAGAAGATATTTTACTCCTTGAATCTGTACTAGCCGTCCACGGAGATCAGTTGACTGGTATTGCTAGCGAACTCAACAAGCTTCGCGTACACCATAGTGAAATACTAGATAAATTGCCTATTGGTATTGTTGCACTTGATCAAAATGGAGAAATTCTAAAGTGGAATGCGGCCATCTCAAACTATACCTGTATAAATGCGGTTACCGCTTCAGGAAGTTCCCTCCAAGATCTACCTGACCCCTGGAGAACTGAGCTTACCGCATTTATCTCCAGCGGTGATGTGAGCAGAGATAGCGTGCGATTGGATCTCGGTGGCAGCATTCGCTGGTTCAGCTTTCAGAAATCGTCACAGATATCGATGGAAGAAGTCAATGATAATATTATTCTGCTAATCGAAGAAAAAACTCAATCTGTGGTGCTAATCCAAAAAGCAATCGACAATGAACGGCTTGCATCTATGGGTCGGCTCGCTGCTGGAGTTGCTCATGAGATAGGTAATCCAGTGACCGGAATAGCCTGTATTGCTCAGAATTTAGAACATGAAACACAGCCGGAACAAATCAGTGAATCCGCTCAGCATATACTTTCGCAAACAGATCGTATTAAACGTATCGTTGAATCACTGATTGGTTTTTCACGCGGCGATAAGTTCACTGGACATCATTTCAAGAGGGTTAATTTACATAACGCATGCCAAGAATCAATTCAGCTTTTAACTCTCGCCGATAATGAATCAACGCTGAGCTTTAGCTGTCATATAGCGACAGAACTAGACATATTGGGTGACCATCACCAACTTATCCAAGTCTTTCTGAACCTACTAAGCAATAGCCGAGACGCGTCTCCGCCCAATAGCGAAGTCACCATATTGGCAAATTCAATCGATGATAAAATAAAGGTGACTATTAATGACTCGGGCACCGGCATCGCAGAAGATCTTCAATCGCAATTGTTTGAGCCCTTTGTTACATCCAAAGATCCAGGGAAAGGCACTGGGCTGGGCCTCTGGGTTGTGTTCAACCTGGTTAAGGGTCTGGGTGCCGACATTGAAATTTTAAGTCCCGCACAAGATAGCGACTGCGGCACTACTGTTGCCCTAACTTTTGACAAGTTTGAAGAGTAAGATGTGGAGCCCTGACCATAAACTGCTTAAAATACAGAAATACACCTAAATTAATTGAGCGTATCAAGAAGTGAACCGTATCAGTAAAAAAATTTTAGTCGTAGAAGATGAAGAGATCATTCGAATCTCTCTTGTCAAACTACTTGAACGTCATCACTATCAAACCGAACAAGCAGTCAGTGTTAAAGCAGCCTTAAAAACGTTTAACCTTAATGAATTCGACCTAATTATTAGTGACCTGCGACTTCCAGGAGGCTCTGGCGCAGAGCTCATCGGCGCTGTTGGTAATGTACCTGTTCTAATTATGACTAGTTTTGCAAGTTTAAGGTCAGCCGTCGATATTATGCGACAAGGCGCGGCTGATTATATTTCTAAACCCTTCGATCATGAAGAATTAATCAGTTCAGTAAAACGAATCATAGATCATGAGTCTCATAAAAGCTCACCCATCACCACAACTCAAGCCCCTCTTTTAGGGAATAGCCCTGAAACTCTCGACATTTTAAACACTATTCGCAAAGTAGCACCCACCAACGCCCCGGTGCTAATCGCTGGCGAAACCGGCAGCGGTAAGCAGGCTATTGCCAGAGCCATTCACCACGCCAGCGCCCTGAGCGACAGGCTGTTTACAGTCATTAATTGCGCAACTGCGTCAGAAGATGAAATCAAACAGTATTTTGATCTAGTAACCAAACAAAATGAACCAGCAAGTATTTTTTTAAGAGACCTATGCCAACTTCCAGCTAACTTGCAAGATAATATATTGAAATTGACCAAAATCAGTAATGTTCGCTGCGTGGCGTCTACGACGAGAGATTTACATGAACTCTGTGAAATAGGCCTGTTTCGTGAGGATCTCTTACTCGCCGTTAATGTTGTCCATATAGACGTTCTGCCATTAAGAGCGCGGCTAGCCGATATTGTTCAGTTGACCGACTATTTTTTAGGTCAATTTAGCAACCAACTAAACTGCACCGTCACGATATCTAAAGACGGCATGCAGGCGCTGAGTCAAAATACATGGTCGGGCAATATTAAGGAGCTGAAAAATACGCTTTACCAGGCGGCGATTTTGCTCGAAGCAGGAGAACAAATTTCTCCCGCCCTGTTAGGTTTAAATAATCAATCACGCAGTTCCCTTCAAAAACAGCATCAAACCTTGTTAGCCATGTCTGCCAATGGTGAAGACGCTCTATCGCTCACCAATTACTTTACGCAATTTGTTTTAGACAACCAAGACGCTATGAGCGAAACCACACTGGCAGAAAAACTAGGCATTAGCCGAAAGAGCCTTTGGCAACGACGCAACAAACTCGGAATTAGCCGTAAAACGGATTAAGAACACTTAACAAAAAGCTAAAACCACAGAAATTATCATAAAAAGTGTACGAAAGGCTTGAAGTGGATAGATTTATAACTGAGAATAGGAATTCTACATGTTTTGTGTGGGTAATAATAATAACTAATAATAATAATAATGTTGGATTGCGAAAGGGTTTGGTGGCTTAGGCCTCAAAGCTCATTTAAAGGGGTTGTCTTTTGACAGCCCCTTTTGCTTTGAAGGGGCCATAATATACTCGTAAAGCTACCATGTTCTGCAAAGCTAATAAGTCACACTGAGAGCCCAATCCTCTGTTAAACTGCCTACTCAACAAAGACTATTGGTCAGCAATCAATGCTTAAGCGCATCATCAATTATTTTGACGATAAACCCCGATCATCAAACCCATCGATTATTGATGGCGCCGCCTACTCTCTAACCGCCAACATGATCAGTAGAGACGCACGAAAAGTCGTCGAAACTTTACAAAATGCGGGATTTGATGCCTATGTGGTCGGTGGAGCTGTGCGCGACTTACTCCTGGGCATTAAGCCCAAAGACTTCGATGTAGCGACCAATGCGGAGCCCTCAGAAGTTAAGTCTTTATTTAGACGCTCACGTATCATTGGACGTAGGTTCCAAATTGTTCATGTGCAGTTCAGTCGCGAACTTATCGAAGTAACCACCTTTCGCTCTAATGACCAAGCGAGCCAAGGCGCGGGTAATAAAAACATAGGCCTGAGACAGCAAAGTAAGACGGGAATGCTAACCCGAGATAATATTTTTGGATCAGTGAATGAAGATGCTAGTCGTCGGGATCTTACGGTGAATGCGCTTTATTACAATCCCAGCGACAACAGTATCCACGACTTTACCAGTGGACTGGATGACATTAATAGCCGGACTATCCGAATCATTGGAGACCCGTCTACCCGCTATCGCGAGGATCCAGTGCGACTTCTTCGCGTAGTCCGATTTGCGGCTAAATTAGGATTCGGCATTGACTCACGTAGCGCAAAGCCTATGAGTAAGTTATCTGCTGATTTAGCTCAGGTATCCCCACCCCGATTATTTGATGAGACGCTAAAGTTGTTTATGAGCGGAAAAGGCGCGGCAATTTACGCCTTACTGAGAGAATACAAACTGTTCGATTATTTAGTACCTCAAGCTAATCGCCTTGCCAATGACGGTAGTAACAATGCTAACTGTTTGTTTGAGCAAGCATTCATAAATACCGACCGTCGTATTAGCTCAAATCAAAGAGTCACTCCGGCCTTCATCTACGCCGCATTGCTCTGGCCTGCGGTAGAGAAATTGGCCGAGCAGTTAAGGGAAAAAGGAAATTCGGCGAGTTATGCGCTGAGCAAAGCATCCAGTGACGTTATTTCCAAACAGGTGCATATCACCGCTATTCCAAAACGCTTTACTATCCCAATGCGGGAAATTTGGGATCTGCAATTACAGTTACCAAGACGCGGAGGACAGCGTGCGAAACGCTTAGCGGAGAACCCTCGTTTCCGCGCCGGGTATGATTTTATTTTACTGCGCGAACAAGCAGGTGAAGACCTTGATGGTCTAGGCGAATGGTGGACAAGGTATCAAGAGGTTAGCCCGGAGGAGCAGCAACAGATGGCTGATGAAGCCGGTAAAACTGTTAAAAAAAGGCGTCGCAGTCGAGGCCCAAGAAAGAACAAAACCTCCGAAGCCTAATGAATACCTCCTATATCGGTCTCGGCAGTAACCTCTCTGGCTCAATGAGTGATCCGCAGCATCAATTAAATAGAGCAGTGGAGACGATCTCACAGAACGCTCACATCCATCAGTTCAAGCTATCCTCGTTTTACAGTACCAGCCCCATAGGCCCTAAAGATCAACCCGATTATGTTAATGCAGTGGCGCGACTCAAAACCACGTTGCAACCGCTCCAACTTCTGGATTTCCTGCAGGAAATTGAAGACCAACACCAGCGCAAGCGTGAGCAGCGCTGGGGGGCAAGAACGCTTGATCTCGACATATTGACTTACGCAGATTTCGAAATAATCAGTCAACGATTAATTATTCCGCATCCCCGAATGGAAGAGCGTGCATTTGTTTTGGTGCCATTGTTAGAGTTAGATGGCAATTTTTTCAGTTCACAAGGTAAAAGCACGGCCGATTTGTTGGCAAACTGTGCCGATCAAGGTATCGTAAAGCTTTAGTGACTATAAAGAATTATATTGAGGTCATCCGTGGACGATAGTCTATTAGTGAATCTAAATTTAGAACGATCGGCTATATCCATACCCAGTTATATTGCCGTTGAAGGCCCTATCGGCGTCGGTAAAACCACGCTAGCCAAACGCCTCGCTACCACTTTTAACTATGATATTTTGTTAGAGGAACCTGAGACCAATCCGTTTCTTGAGCGCTTTTACAGAGACCGACGAACGCATGCCCTACCTGTCCAATTGCATTTTTTATTCCAGCGTATGCAAAAACTACAGGCATTGCGGCAGGGTGACATTTTTCAGCAGGTACGCGTTTCAGACTTTTTGATCGATAAGGACCCATTGTTTGCAAGAGTAACCCTAGAGGATGATGAATACCGACTCTATCAAACAGTTTATGACAATATTATTACCGATCTGCCAAAACCTGATCTAGTGATCTACTTGCAAGCACCAACAGCAACCTTGTACGAGCGACTACAGCGTCGAGGAAATGCTATTGAGAAACCCGTTGAAGAATCTTATTTACAACAGCTGAACGATGCATACACGCAGTTTTTTTATCACTATGATGACACTCCGCTGCTAATTGTGAATACTTCAGAGATAAATCTAGCCAATTGTGAAAATGAAAGTGATTACCAAAACTTAGTTCGCTACATATTGCAAACACGTTCAGGTCGCCACTACTACAATCCACACCCAATGGGAGAGACACTCAGCGTGTCTTCCATGTAATACTAGAAACATAGTACTCTGGGTCATTGCGTCACGTTCGAGGTCATGTCGACACTATGAAAACAATTTCCATAAGCACATTAAGTGCGATGAAAGAGAATGGCGAAAAGTTCGCAGCAATTACCGCCTATGACTACACTTTTTCACGCTTAATCGAAAATTCTAGCATCGAAGTATCACTGGTAGGTGACTCACTGGGCAATGTTATTCAGGGCCGGGACAGCACGATCCCAGTCACTGTTGATGAAATGGCATACCACACGACTGCCGTTAAGCGAGGTAACAATCGCTCTCTTTTGGTGACTGATATGCCATTTATGTCTTACTCCACTGAAGTTAATGCGCTTGATAATGCCGCGGTTATTATGCAGGCCGGCGCACAAATGGTTAAGCTCGAGGGCGGCGAATGGCTGGCAGATACAGTCTATTTACTCAGCGAGAGGGGCATTCCGGTCTGTGGACATGTGGGTCTCACTCCGCAATCAGTGCATAAGCTCGGCGGCTACAAGGTGCAAGGCAAGGAAGATGCAGCGGCTGATAAAATGATTCAAGAAGCGCTGATTCTCGAAGAAGCTGGCGCTGACCTTATGGTGATAGAATGCGTCCCCTCATCTCTGGGTGCCGCTTTAAGCCGCGCATTAAGCATTCCTGTTATTGGTATTGGCGCTGGCGCAGATACTGACGGGCAAGTTCTGGTATTGCATGACATGCTCGGTATTTCACAGCGGCTACCCAAATTCACCAAAAACTTTCTTGCTGGCAAAGACAGCATTCAAGAGGCTATCACTGCCTACGGCAACGACGTTAGAAGCGGTACTTTCCCAGCGTCAGAGCACTGCTTTAAATAACTTTTATCGATAAGGATGTTAACCGTGACAAGCTCAACAACCATTTATGATTTCACTGTACCCACCAGCAATGGCCAAGAACAATCCTTGGCTGACTATAAAGGCAAAGTAGTCCTTATTGTGAATACGGCTAGTCAGTGTGGCTTTACGCCGCAGTATGAAGGTTTAGAGGCACTGCACAACAACTACAGCGAACGGGGGCTTGTAGTAGTGGCAATGCCCTGCAATCAATTCGGTGCGCAAGAACCGGGTAATAATGACTCTATTCAAGAATTCTGCCAACTAAACTATGGGCTTAGCTTTCCAGTGATGGGGAAGATTGACGTTAATGGCGCTGCGCAACACCCTCTTTATCGCTACCTGACTAAACAGGCTAAAGGGCTTATAACAGACAGCATTAAATGGAACTTTACCAAGTTTTTAGTTAATCGTGAAGGTCAGGTAATAGAGCGCTTTGCATCGGTCACTAAGCCTGATGCACTTGCACAGCACATTGAAAAACTACTGTAACTAGTCTTTGTTACGCAGCGCAGCAAAATAAATCTTCGCCGCTTGATTGACCTTTGGGGATAGATACAAAGCAGAAATCATCGTCGGTATGGCCATCGTTGCATAGGTGGCCAGAATAAGTCCGTTAACAATATCCATTGAAACCACAGCACCCCCAAGCAGTAGTGCCAAATAGACCGGCGTATAATAATGCTGGCGATGAGAGCCGAGAAGAAACCCCGTGCATTTAGCGCCATAGAACCACATGGTGACCATGGTGCTAAAGCTCAACAAACCCACCATGACTAATAATAGATAAATTCCGGTATTTGGAAACACTTGCTGGATCGCTCGAGCGGTCATGGTCACGCCTTCAACGCCCTCGGCACTCTGCCATACACCGGTCAGTAGAATAATTAAGGCGGTGCAGGTACACACAACTAAGGTGTCTATCACTGGCCCCACCATGGCTACAATACCCTCTCTAATCGGTTCTTGCGTTTTAGCCGCACCATGGGCCATCGACTCCGTGCCAATGCCGGCCTCATTAGAGAAAGCACCACGCCGTACACCAATCAAAATAACCGCTCCTACAGAGCCTCCGGCTACCGCTTCGCCGGTAAAGGCATCAGTAACTATTAGTAGGAGAGTGGCAGGAATATCTGCAGCAAAGGTATAGAGAACCGTACCTGCCATGTAAAGATACAACAGCACCATCGAAGGAACTAACTTAACGGTGATTCGCCCAATGCGTTCAATACGCCCAGCTACCACGAGCCACACCAAAATGGCCACCACTGAACTAGACACTAGATCAAAAGCAAAATGATTTTCAGCTGT
>TARA_B110000977_G_scaffold11797_1_pt1 | contig 10776 bp, 10 predicted proteins | sample TARA_B110000977 | Tara Oceans TARA_B110000977 (sample SAMEA4397798) | marine metagenome | biome: Polar Biome; feature: [SRF] surface water layer (ENVO:00010504); material: water (ENVO:00002006), including particulate matter (ENVO:01000060) such as... | depth 5 m | reverse complement strand
TAATATATATAAGATACTTAAAACTTTATTTAAAACAAAAAAATTATTAAGAGTATTAAACCATGAAAATTATTAACAGTCCCTCCGACATTGAGAATTTTATTAATAAACCATTGACGCCCAGCGAATGGTATCACGTTACTCAAGAAAAAATTAATAATTTTGCAGACGCAACTTCAGACCACCAATGGATTCATGTAGATGAAGAAAGAGCCAAAAATGAAATGCCAGAAGGTAAAACGATAGCTCACGGATATTTTATGCTATCTTTACTCCCCGTGCTTGCATCCCAAAATGCTCAGATAAACAATACTTCAAGAACATTAAATTATGGATCTGATAAAGTAAGGTTTATAAACATGGTCAAAGTTGGATCATATGTAAGATTAAACAGAAAGATTATCTTTTGTGAAAAAATGGATAATGGAGGATTTCGTGTTATTAATAAATGTGAATTAGAGATTAAAGATGAAAATAAGCCTGGATTTGTAGCAGAAACAATATCTTTAGTTTTTCCATAAAAATTTAAACTTTAAAAAAGGTAGAATAATGAAAGCAATAGTTTGCAACTCTTTTGGACCGATACAAGATATTGAATATAAAGAAATCAATGAACCTATAATAGAAGAGAATAGTGTAATTATAGATGTCAAATCTATAGGAGTTAATTTTCCAGATGGATTGCTTGTTCAAGGAAAGTATCAACTTAAGCCTGAAACACCTTTTACTCCTGGAATGGAGGTTGCAGGTAATATTATAAAAATTGGCTCTAATATTTCTAAATTCAAAGTTGGCGATAAAGTTGTAGCATTATCTCAATTAGGAGGTTATGCGGAACAAGCCCTTGTTAAAGAAAGTTCTGTTTTTAAAATTCCTGAAAAAATGTCATTTGATGATTCTTGTGCATTATTATGTGCATATGGCACATCTCACTATGCTTTAAAACAAAGAGGAAATTTAAAAAAAGACGAAACGTTAGTTGTATTAGGCGCTTCAGGTTCCACAGGAATTGCAGCAATTCAAATAGGGAAAATAATTGGAGCAAAAGTAATTGCAGTAGCATCTTCTGAAGAAAAACAAAAAATAGCTAAAGAATATGGAGCAGACATAATCCTTGGATACGATAACTTAAAAGAAGAGTTAAAAACATTAACAGATGGAAAAGGTGTTGATGTTATTTTTGATCCTGTTGGTGGTGAGATATTTGATACAGTTGCAAGAACTATGGCCAGAAAGGGTCGACTTTTAGTTATTGGGTTTGCCTCAGGCACTATTCCTAAATTAGCTGTTAATCTAGCTTTAGTAAAAGAATTTAGCGTAGTTGGTGTTTTTTGGGGAGCTTTTGCAAGAGGTGAGCCTCAAGAATACGCAGGGAACATGATTGAATTATTTGATTGGCATCAAAAAGGTTTAGTTAAACCTTTAATTGAAGATCATTATAATTTATCTGATGCAGCCATGGTTCTAGAAAAAATATTAGGTAGAGGTGTTAAAGGAAAAGTTATTTTAAATCCTTAAATAAAACAACATCATCTAACAAATTATTTCTATTCAATAGTATTGCATTTTTTTTATTTATCGTTATATAATATTGCAATAATATTGCATTAAAGAATTAAAATTATATATGTAATTTTTTAAATATATAAAGGAATTAATTAAATGAGAAAAACGTTATACATTATATTTACGATTATAATTTTTGGATACAGTTCTTCACAATCTTTTGCTGAAAAACGTCAATTGGAAAGCCATGAGCATGGAGTAAGTAAATTACAAATTGTAATCGAGAAAAACATTATTCAATATGAACTTGAAGCCCCTGCAAATGATATAGTTGGATTTGAAAACTCTCCTAAAAATGAACAGCAGAAAGAATCTATAAATAAAGCTATTAATTTGTTTAAGAATACCGATGGATTATTTACTACATCATCTAAAGCTAATTGTAGATCTAGCAAAATTGATATTGAATTTGAAGTTGAAGGTACTCATGCAGGGTTTCATGCAAAATGGAATAGTAAATGTAAAAAAATATCTGAATTGAAAGAATTAACGACTATGTTTTTTCAAATATTTCCAAAAGCTGAAGAATTAGAAGTTCAGATAATTTCTGAGAAAAGTCAAAGTGCTGTTGAATGGGAAAGTGATACTAAAACAATTAAAATCCCAAAAATCCATAATTAAATTAAGTTTTATAAAACCCATGAAAAATATTCGATCAGCAATCCAATTATCTGATTTATGCTTTTCATGGGGTAATTCAGCAAACGACTTTAACTTCAAACTTAATAATTTTGTTTTACCTGTAAATACAAGTGGAATTATTTTGGGGTCTTCTGGTTCAGGAAAATCTACGCTCTTAGGTATTATTAGCGGCATCATAAAACCTAATGTTGGTGTTATTAAAGTATTAGGAGAAGATCTTTTTAAAATGACAGGCTCACAAAGAGATAGATTTCGAGCAGACAATATAGGAATTATATTTCAACAGTTCAACCTCATACCTTATCTTTCAACATTAGAAAACGTTCTATTACCATTAAGGTTATCCTTAAAAAGAAGAATATCATGTGGTTCTTCTAAAGAACAATATATTTACGAAGCAAAAAAGCTACTCGATGCATTAGGTGTATCATCAAAAAAGTTTGGAAATCAATTAGCTAGCACCTTATCAGTTGGTCAACAACAAAGAGTTGCAGCAGCTAGAGCTTTTATTGGTTCTCCTCCACTAATAATTGCAGATGAACCAACCTCTTCACTTGATGAAATAAGCGAAACAGATTTTCTTAAACAATTATTCAAGCAAACTAGTACTAACAAAACTACTTTATTATTGGTAAGTCATAACAAAAAAATTATTCCAAAATTTAATAAATCATTTGAAATCACTGATATTATTCAATCAACGTTAAGTCAGAAAACATAATATGTTAGTATTTAACCTTGCATACAAAAGTATAATGAATCGTAAATTAACATCATTACTTACTATTATATCTATTTCATTATCAGTAATTTTAATATTAAGCGTTGAAAAAATTCGAAAGTCCACAAGAACAAGTTTTATAAACACCATATCAGGAACAGATTTAGTTATTGGGCCTAGAGCAAGTGGAATTCAGCTTTTACTTTATTCTGTTTTTCATATGGGAGATGCAACAGCAAACATAACAATAAAAACAGTGGAAGACATTAAAAAAAGAAGTGAGATTGATTGGGTTGTTCCAATATCATTAGGCGATTCTCACAAAGGTTTTAGAGTAATAGGAACCACTAATAACTATTTCGAACGAATTCGTTATCGAAGAAATATGACTTTAAAATTTGACAAAGGAAATTCTTTTTCAAATCTTTTTGAAGCAGTTATTGGTAATGATGTTGCTAATTCATTAGGTTATAATGTAGGCGACAAAATCATTTTAGCACATGGAACTGGTGATGTAATTTTTGGAAAAGATCATAGCGACACCCCTTTTATAATATCTGGAATTTTAGAAAAAACTGGCACACCATCAGATCGAGCTGTAATAGTAAGCCTAGAGGCTATTGAAGCTATTCACATAGGTTGGAATTCCGGCACATATGACAAAAAAATTAAAACCGTAAAAGATTATAAAGCTATGAATTTAAAGCCTACAAATGTTACAGCTCTTTTTGTTGGACTTAAATCAAGAATGACAACTTTTTCATTTCAAAGATGGATAAACAGATATTCTCAAGAGCCTATTACGGCTATTCTTCCAGGAGTTGTTTTTGGAGAATTATGGTCTTTAATCATTAATATAGAAAAAGCACTTTTTATAGTTACATCTATGGTTGTGTTCACAGCCTTACTTGGCATGATAGTTTCAATATTAAGTTCATTAAACGAACGTCGGAGAGAAATGGCCATTTTAAGATCATTGGGCGCAAAACCTATACACATATTCACTTTATTTATTACTGAATCTTCATGCATTGCTTTTTTAGGTGTATTTTCAGGAGCTGCATCTATGTATGCTTTACTTTTTACTTTCAAACCAATTATAGAAAAATTTACAGGACTTTATATTGAGATTACTTCTCCTGGAAACAATGAATTTATAATTATGTTGATTATTATATTAGCTAGTATAATTTCTGGTATCATTCCTGCTCTAAGAGCCTATTCTCTTTCACTTTCAGATGGTTTAATTGTAAAATCATGACATTAGAAAAAATAATAAAATCTTTATCTAAATTTTTAATTTTATCTTTTTTGTTAATTATTAATAATGTTTCACTGGCAGATAATAAAGAAATTTCATGGGATGATTTGGTGCCTAATGAAGAAACAGGAGTTAAAATAAATACAACTGATAAAAATACAAAAGGCATCCCAGATATTTCTGAATTTGGAGGCTCTAAAGAAGAATTAAATAGATTTTTAAATGATATGAAGGAATTTAAAAAACTACAAAAAAAAGATGCTCTTATAAATACTAAATTTGATGGAAGTAAGATAAAAATTCCTGGTTACATTGTGCCTCTTACTTTTGATGGAGATAATATAATTGAATTTCTCTTAGTTCCAAATTTAGGAGCATGCATTCATGTTCCACCTCCCCCCGCAAATCAAATCATTTATATTAAGTCTGCCAAAGGATTAAAAGCAGAACAGATTAACTCAGCTGTTTGGGTCTCTGGTATGCTAAATGCTAAATCTGTTTCTACAATTGTAGCAAACGTTGGTTATACTATAAATGAAGCTTCAGTGACTTCTTATTCATCATGGTAACATTTTGAACAATCAACTACCTATATAGTCTCACTGACACCCCAAATATTTGTTACCTGACTTGATAAAACTCCACCATTTCCATGGGCAATAGAAAGTTTTGCATTTGGAATCCAACCTCTATTTAACCTATCACCAACATTATCTCCAGAAGAGTTTCTTAATTGTCTAATTGCTTCTATAGTAACAAAAAGACCATACATTCCAGGATGAACACATGACAATCCTCCTCCATTTGTATTAACTGGCAAATTACCCAATGGGCCTATATTATTGTTTTTAACCAAATCTATAGCTTCACCTTTATTACAAAATCCTAAATCTTCTAAAAATAATAATGTATTAATTGTAAACGCATCATAAAGTTGAATAGTATTCATATCTTTAGGTGAATACCCAGACATTGCAAAAGCTCTTTTTCCGCTATCTATAGCAGATGTCCTAACCAAATCAGGCATCTCAGAAACCATGCGATGATGATGCTCCATTGCTGCTCCTAAAAGATATATTGGTGTATTTTTTGTATCTTTTGCTCTATCAGCTCTTGTCATAACAACTGCCGCAGCACCATCTGTTACAAGACAACAATCAAGTTTACCTAAAGGGTCAACTATAGATCGAGCAGATAAAACATCATTTACTGATAGAGGACCATCATTATGAGTATAGGCTCTAGGGTTTAAAAGTGCCCAGTCACGAGCTGAAACAGCAACATTAGCAAGATCTTCTCGTGTGGCGCCAAATTCATACATATATCTTTTTGCAGCTAATGCATATGCAGTTACAGGCATTCTTGGTTCATATTGAGCTTCATATGGCATAGCTTCAGAAATAGTTTTAAAGCCACCAATACTTTTCTGATTAGAACCATATGCAACAACTGCAACATTAATTAAACCAGCATCAAGAGCCATTGCAGCTGTTAAAATATGTGAAAGAAAACTTGATCCACCAATTTGAGAACCATCGGCAAATTTAGGTTTTACACCAAGATATTCTGATAATGACATTGCAGCCATAGAATGAAAAGCTGTGGCAGCAAAAACACCATCAACTTCACTTAACTTTATACCTGCATCATCTAAGGCATCATGAACGGAGTTTGCCATTATTTCCATAGCACTCCAGCCCTTAGCAATTCCACAACCACTTTCAGCCAAACCAACTACAGCTGTTTTACCTTTTAACTTATTTATATCATTATAATCCATTAATGTTATCCCTCTACAATATCAAAAATTATGGCCGGCTCTCCTTTTAAAGAAGAAATTCTAGCTTTAACCTTTTGTCCAATGACAACTTGATCAGGTGCCACTCCTTCAATTTTTGCCATCATTCTTGGTCCTTCTTGAAGAGTAATTAAAGATATGTTAAAATCGCCTCCTTTTTCTGGCAATCTTCTATTACAACTAGTACTATAAACAATCCCATTTCCTGAAGCTTCAACCCATTCTAAATCACGTTCTCCTGTTCCAGGAAAAGCTACTCTTGGGTGGAAGAAAAATTCATTTAAACTTTTACTTTTTTGTATCATGAATTTACCTTCTGTAAGATAATTCTTAAATTGTTGTTCTGGACCTATAGAACCTTTTAAGTTTTCTGGCATTTTTTCTCCTCAGAATAAAAAGTAGTTATTTGGTTATAATCAAAGCATCAAGAGCAATTATTTGATCTTGGCTTACAATCACTGGGTTCATTTCGACTTGATCGACTTGATCTTTATTAGCTGCAATAAAATTGGACAAAGTAACCATTAACTTTGTCAAAGCTTTTACATCAATTGACACTTGCCCTCTAGCACCATAAAACAAATCTTTACACTTTAGAGAAAGGATCATTTCTTCAGCTTTTTCATTTGATAAAGGAGCTTCTGCAAAAATAATATCTTTCATGATCTCAGCATATATACCACCAAGCCCAAACATAATAATAGGGCCAAAAACCGGATCAATTTTAGCACCCAATATACATTCAAAACCCCCTTGAATCATTGGAGAAAGCATTACACCTTCAATTTTAGCATTAGGGGCATTCTTTTTTACATTCGACAATATTTGTTCATAAGCTTTTTTTGCTTGTTCAACACCTTCAATATTTAATATGACACCACCAACATCCGTTTTATGTTGAATCTCAGATGAAACTATTTTCATCACGTATTTGTTCTGGTTTTCATTAAATATCGCAGATAATTCGTCTATATTATTAATTAAAAAAGACGAAACTATTGGTAAACCAGCTTCTCTTAAAATTTCACTGCAATCAATTTCATTTAATTTTTTTTGAGGAATTTTAACTAAAAAGTCAGTTTCATTAAAATTGTTTTTAAATTTATTCTCATTAAACTTTTCACCAAAAAACATTAAAGCAGACATGGCTACGACAGCTCTAGTAGGGTCCTCTATACATATAAAACCTTCATCTTCAAAAGTCTTAACTATTTCTTCTGAAGCAACCATACAGTTAATAAAAAGTTTTTCTTCGTAACCTGTCATTGCTTGCTTTAAAGATGAAAGTAATGGCTTTGCTATCACAGGCGATCCAGCAGCAGATGTCCAAAATCCAATTAATGCATCATAACCACCTCTAGATAACATTAAGTCAGTAAATTTTGGAACAATAGTTAAATCATTAAAAAACTGAGCAGTGACATCTACCGGATTCATTGGAGAAGCAAAAGGAACAAGTTCTTTTAATATATCTTGGGCATCCTGTGGCATTGGTCCAACTGTTAAACCTACATCAGACGCAGCATCAGCCATCAAAACACCTCCACCACCGGAAATTGTTACAATACCTAAATTTTTACCTACAGGAAAAATTCTAGGTTTAGTGGCATAAGCAACATCAAGCATTTCTTCAGTACTTTTAACTCTGTAAGCACCATGAGCTCTTAAAACTTCATCATAAATAGCATCTTCTCCAGCTAATGAAGCTGTGTGGGAATTTGCCGCTGCTGCTCCAACTTCTGATCTACCAACTTTCATAAATATTACAGGCTTCTTTTCAGATCTTGCTGTGTCTAAAGCTTTTGTAAATTGAGGTCCATTTTTAACACTTTCTGCATAAGCCATTATGGTATGTACTTCAGGATCTTCAGCCATTAATTGAATTGTTTCTCCAACGGACAAATCTACTTCGTTCCCAGTAGTCATCCAATACGTAATATCAAGACCTCTCTCTTGGGCAACCATATAAATATGACTTCCATATGCCCCAGATTGACTTGCAATTGCAAAACCGCCTGGTTTAGGGTTTGTTCTATTAACTGTTGAAGTAAAAGTAGGGAAAAAATTATTAGACGAATTAAACAGACCTAAACAATTTGGACCTATAACTCTAAGACCACTTTCTTGACTAATTTTTTTGATTTGATTTTGTAAAATTTCACCTTGAATGCCAATTTCTGAAAATCCAGATGAGAATATTAATGCTGTTTTTGCTTTTTTAATAACTGCTTCTTCTAATACAGATACAACTATTTTAGATGGAACAGAAACTAAAACAAAATCAAGATCTTCTTTAACGTCAAGTAAGCTAGAATAAGCTTTTATACCTTGAACTGTGTCTCTATTAGGATTAATTGGATATACTTCACCAGTAAATTTTTTTTCAATCATATTAGCTAGAGGTCTTCCTCCAATTCTAGTTTTGGTATCAGAAGCACCAACAATTGCTATTGATTTAGGTGACATTATTTCTTTTAAAGTCGTCATTTTAAGCCTTTTTTGTATATACAATTTTCAAAACAAATATAAACTACAATAAATAATAAACTTGTTAAATACTTAATTTAAATTTTATTGAATTTTGAAGTTAAAATGCCAAAAATTGTAATTTTAAGCTGCTTTATACAAATGATTTCCATGACTGGATTTGCAGTTTGGCCAATTTATCTTATTGAACTTCAAAAATCATGGAATTTAAGTAATAGTGAAGCCGGATGGATTAGTGGATCATTTTATATTGGTTATGTAATAGCTACACCATTATTAGTTAGTATGACTGATACTTTTGATGCAAGAAAAGTTTATTTTTTTTCATCTCTTTTAGGTTGTTTAGGTCTCTTATCTTTTTCATTTTTTGCTAGTAATGCTATTAATGCTTCCATTTGTTGGTCTCTTGTTGGAGCAGGTCTTGCAGGCACATATATGCCAGGGTTACAAATATTAAATTCTAGACTAAATAAAGTATCAAGGGAAAAGTATGTTGCTATTTACACTTCTTTTTTTGGATTAGGAATAGCCTTTTCTTTTTCTATTTTTGGAATATTAAAGAGTTATAATGTTGAATGGGAAAATGCTTTTTTATATGCTTCAATTATTTTATTGATATGCTCTTTTCCTTTATTATTTTTTTCAGGTGAAGAAATTGAAGAAAGAAAAAGAAAAAAATATGAAGGTATAATCAAGGTAATTATTCCAATTTTTAGTACCTTTAAAAATAAAAAAGCCCTGCCATTTATTCTTGGTTATGGCGGTCATACCTATGAATTGTTTGGATTTAGAAGTTGGACATTTCCATGCATTTTATTTCTGTCAACTCATTTTCAAACTCCATTGTCTGATGCCGTAATTGCTAATGCAATTGGATTAATGGGTTTTTTAGGAATTTTTGCATCTATATATGGAGCTAAGTATTGCATTAACAAAGATAGAGCAAAAGTAGTAAGTAAAATGGGTCTCATATGTTTTATTGGATCAATTATAACTGCCATATCCTTTTGGTTTAGCTTCTGGTTGGCTCTTTTAATGCTTTTTATCTATAATGCACTAATTGTACTTGATTCAGGATCTTTGACAACTGGAGTAGTTATTAATGGAAACCCAGAGGACAGAGGAGTAAGATTAGCTTTACATTCTATGGTTGGATTTTTGGGAGGAGCATTAGGTGGTCCAATCGTTGGATTTGTTTTGGATAATTTTGGAGGACAGTCTAGTCATGTCGCTTGGTTTTTATCTTTTTTATGTCTGGGGCTAGGATCTCTTTTCTCTAGCTTAATTTTGAAATATTATTATTTTTCAAATATTAAATTTAAATAGTTTCCTTGTTAAGTTTTATTTAATGATTATATGTCTCAAGTAACTCAATGGAGAAAATTTATGAATACAAAAATTTTACTTAACGAACGGCCTCACGGCGAACCAACACTTCAAAACTTTAAAACAGTTAAGGATGAGATAAGAGATCCCAATGATGGTGAAGTTCTTTTAAAAACAATATATATGTCCTTAGATCCATACATGCGTGGAAGAATGAATGATGCTAAAAGCTATGCTAAAGCATTAGAGATTGGTGATGTAATGGAAGCTGGCGCCTTAAGCCAAGTGATTAAAAGTAAATCCAATGATTTTAAAGAAGGTGATTTTGTAGAAGGTAGAACTGGATGGCAAGATAACCCAACTGTAAATGCTAAAGAACTGAGAAAAATTGACCCTGCAATGGCTCCACTCTCAACATCTATTGGTGTGTTAGGCATGCCTGGTACTACTGCTTATGTTGGAATGCATAATTTTGCTAAGCCACAAAAAGGAGAAACTATTGTTGTATCTGCTGCCTCTGGAGCAGTTGGAGCTACAGTTGGACAAATTGGAAAAATATATGGATGTAGAGTTGTAGGCGTAGCAGGTTCAGAAGAAAAATGTAATTTTACAAAGTCTGAATTAGGATTTGATGAGTGTGTAAATTATAAAGATCCTGATTTTAAAGACAAACTAAAATCAGCATGTCCTGATGGTATAGATATCTATTGGGAAAATGTTGGTGGAATAACCTTTGAAAATGTAATGCCACTCCTAAATGATTATGCAAGAATTCCAGTTTGTGGATTAATTTCTTTATATAATGCAACCAGCTTGCCAGGTGGAGAAGATAGACTTCCACTTTTATTTAGACAAATATTAACTAAGAGAATGATGATTAAAGGTTTTATAGTATTCAATCATTATGATCAAAGAGATGAATCTATTATTGAGCTTTCTAAATGGATAAAAGAGGGAAAAATCAAATATAAAGAA
>TARA_B110000977_G_scaffold122247_1_pt1 | contig 10787 bp, 8 predicted proteins | sample TARA_B110000977 | Tara Oceans TARA_B110000977 (sample SAMEA4397798) | marine metagenome | biome: Polar Biome; feature: [SRF] surface water layer (ENVO:00010504); material: water (ENVO:00002006), including particulate matter (ENVO:01000060) such as... | depth 5 m | reverse complement strand
GTGACGACATCGCGAAGCGTGGAAAACGCTCCAGTGACGTCACCCTCACCCAGCATCTTCCCCGCGCGTTTCACCACGGTAGACCAACTCAAGTCGTCACCGTTTCCTGTCGTTCCCTCCCAATCCGTCTCCCGCGCGCGTACGTACACGTGCTGCATCGCCTCCCACACCTCCGTGGCGTTCGCGCCTGGGAACATCTCCTCGACTTTTCTTTGCGCCCAGTCAAGCGCCGCGGGCCAGTGCGTCTCCACCGCGTCGGACCACGCGCTTTGCCACCGCCCGTCCGCGTCATACTCCTGGAGAGACCGCTTCGAAGTTTCGAATCCCGAAATCCCTCGAAAGCCGGAGGGACTTCTTGAACCTTGCAACACCGCTTCCCTCGCCGCAGTCACCGCTTCCGTGCTTTCGTGCGCGATATTCACGGTGAAGAACGCGGTGACCATCAACACCAACCCCAAACCACCCACGATCAAACCAGTCGCTACTAACACGTGTAGACTGCGGACCAGCGCGCCGCGAAGCCAAGCATCAAACGAGACGTAAATTCCCCAAACCTTAACCGTAACGTCTCCGGAAAAACGAAGCTTCTTGCGAGTATCCGACGACGCTTTTGTTTCTTTTCTTACCGGTGAGGAAAGGGATCCGTTTGAATCGTTCCTTGAGTCGTTCGTATCCGGGGTAGGCGCGTACGATCCGTTTCGTGTAAACAGGTACCACTCCGCTGCGACGACTGTAGCGGTGGTGGTCGCCGCGGCGGCGAAAAACGCGCACGCCAAAACCAACACGGATACCGTCAAGTCCCAATCACAGGAAGCATACGACCAAAGCTCGGTGACCAGGCCTAGCACGAGAAGCCATCGGAAGTGGAACGTTGACGCATCAATGGGTCCGGATGTGGAGCTGGATTTACGGAAAGAAAACTTCGATCCCGGACGCGCGCTTTTGGTCTTCGCGACGCCTCCCATCGCTCTGACTCGTTCAGCGGCGTCTGACGCGATACCGACTGCAGCTCGTATCGGCGCGAAAGCCAGCCATAGAAGCGTGTTTTTCGACAGCTGCTTGGTCCAGAACCGCACCAAAGCTACCTTGACGTCGCGCAGCGCGAGAGATACGAGAACCGCCCACAGAATAGGCGCGTGGTACTGTGACAACAGCGACGAAACGGCGTACAGCAAACCAAGGCAAATCAGCAGAATCGCGTTGCCCACCGCGTTGAACAAGCCTTGGCGGAACAACGTCTCGTTGTCCGCTCTGAACGTATCGCTCGCTCGTGACGCAAACGGCTCGGGGCTTCCAGGAGATGCGCCTGTATCCCCGCCGAGACGAGAGCGGAGCCAGCCCCCGAGGGGAGAGGTGGGGGCGGATGAGTTTAGATTCCGTGTGTCGTTTTTCACCGCATCCAGCGCTTGCTCTGCGGTATCTTCGCCCGCGCCAACGCGCCGGGAAACAGGCCCAGCGTGACGCGGCGGCGTCTTCGCGCTCGGCGCGCCGAAACTCATCGCGAGGACGGCGGGTCACGCGCACGGCTGTGTCCTTTAGGCACGTAGGCACACCCAGAAAACAACGGGCGTAAAATCGTCCGCACTTGATTTTGAGTCGACGACGTAACGCTTTTCTCGGAAGCCTCGACACACAACGACGCTCACACGACACCCTGCGTGATGTTCTCCAACACGGCGCACGACGCCGATACTCTCGTGAGCGGTGGTATCACGACCGACATGCACAAGTCCTCAACGCAAGCGGCCATCCGGGGCCTTCCCGAAGACATCGTCGTCACGCACATACTCAGATCTGAGTGTTTGCACGATGATCCCGCAGATCTCACACGGCTCCCATCGGTGAGCCTTGCGATGCGCGACGCGGTGGCGGCGACGGGGCTTCAATGGTTTAAGAAGGAGATTGGTGATTGCGCTGCTGCGAGCCGGGGATGTTTAGGGGCGGTGCAGCGCCATGTACGGCGAGGTCGCCAGTGGCATCAAGAATACCTTTGTCAGGCAGCGGAGAGCAGCAGACAGCAGACAGCACGAGGAGTTGGAACTACTGCGCGAGATCGACACGACGGGGAGGGAAGGGACCTGCTCGTCCGCGGCAAGGTGGGGGCACCTCGAAACGGCGCAGTGGGTGCTCGCGAACAACTACGAGTGGTGCGAATATGTTTTCTATGACATGGATTGCGAGTACTACAAAATGATGCAGTGGTTGCGCGCGAACGGCTGCTCATGGAGAACGAACACTTTCTGGATCGCGGTGTTGGGCTCGGAGGACAACTTGGAATGGTTGAAGTGGTTGCACGCAAACGGATGCCCGTGGGATGAGGAAACAAGCGAATAGGTGTTGCAGTATGAAGATCGAGAAATTTTCCACTGGTTGTGGGAAAACGGTTGCCCGATGAGCTCTCGTACGGTTCGAGAAGCGATGAGTGATGAAACATTGATTAGCGATGAAGAAGTGTGCGAGTTCGCAGCAAGGTGTGGGCGCCTTGAAACGCTGCAGTGGGTGCGCGCGAACGGCTGCCCGTGGGACAAGACCATGTGCGCGTGTGAGGTGGATAAAAGACATCGCGATATGTTCGACTGGGCGCACGAGAAAGGCTGCAAGATGAGCGATTAGACGCGGGTTGAGGTGACTAAACGCGGATGGCTTGTATAATGACGATTTGTAGGGCGAATGAGACGCTTTAGGACGAAAGACATAAAGAGGCGATTTGAAATGAAAACTGATGCACACATCGTACACGTTGTCCCGAGAACAACGCGTGCTTCTTGGAAATCACGGCACTATTCTTTTTCAAACGAGATAAATAAATTGATGAGCCGCCGCGTCAGCACAACGCTCGGCGCTTCACGTGACGATGGGACCCCCCAAGACCTTGATTAGCACCGACCTGCGCGTCGACGCGATCGCGACGAGCGGGTCGCTCGTCGCCGCGGGCGCGTCTCAACTCACAGGTCGACTATGGAGCGGTGCTGTGCTGGTCGGTAAGTTTCCTCGATCGCCCTGTTTTCGCTTCCATCGTCTCCAACCAACCACCTGGCCTGACCCCCTACCCGCCACAACCCTCCACTCCATCCACTCCATCCACACACAGCGACTACTGACGGTGCCGTCGCCTCTGCGTCCACCAATGCGGGCGTCAGCTCGCTCGCCTGCGTCGCCGATGGAGTGTTCGTTTCCGGCGACGATGCGGGAACCGTAGCGGTGTGGAGCATCGCGACTGACACCTCGAAAATTTCAGTAAACCGCGTCGGCGCGAGAACGCGAGCGCACGACAATGGCGTCGCAGCCATCGCCTCCCTGGCCGGTGGCGAGAGCTTCGTGACCGTCGGCGCTGATGCGCGACTTAAATCGTGGGACACGCAAAGAGCTACGAGTGGCGGGTTCGAAGAGGACCGATCTGTTGTCGCCGTCGCCGGCGCGGCGTGTGGCGCCATCAACGCAGTCGCCGCGCACCCCACCGATAAAAACTTAGTGGCCACTGCTGATGACGACGGCACCGTACGCGTGTGGGATTTGAGGGTACCGACAACCCCCGCAGCGTCGCGCGAAGGCGTCAAAGTTCGAGGCGGGGTAGGGAGAGCGTACGCGCTTGCGTGGGCGGATGCCGGTCTGGGCGAGGCGCTCGCGGTGGGCTACGAAAACGGCGCGGTCGGCGTGCTGGAGACTCGCGCGCGCTTGGGAGAAGTGACCGGAAGCACCGCCATCGCGTCGTCGTCTCTTGAAACGCGAGGCGTCATAGAAGCGCACGGCGATGCCGTACGTGGCTTGGCGTGGGAAGTGTGTTCGGATAAACCGGGGAGGCTGGCGAGCTGCGGCGATGACGGTGACGTGGCGACGCACGAAGGGGAGCTGCCTGTAACGAAGCGCGAACGGAGGCACGGCGATACGTACGCGCGAAGTGTCGCGTTCTGGTCCGACCCCAGTGACGGAATTGTGAAAATCGTGAGTGGAGGCTGGGACGGGAAAGTAGTAGCGGTGTGATGAAGTAGGTGTGTAAAAATACGCGTTTCATTGATGAAAAACTGCGCTACCAAAACGGCGCGGCGACACTCACCACGCCACAACCCACTCTCTTTTGTATTTTAAATTAAAAACACACGACGTTTGTCGCTGCTTAGAGGGGAATGGGCTTTTCCCAGGTGAAGACGTCGTAGTCTGTGCGTCCGAAGTGGCCGTACGCGGCGGTTTGCTGGTAGCGGTTGTTCTTTCCCGACGTCTTGGAGGACGAGCGCTTGAGGTCGAGGTCGCGGCCGACAGGTCCGGGGCGGAAGTCCATGGCGGCTTTGACCTTGGCGAGGATCTCATCGTCGGGGATGGAGCCGGTGCCGTAGGTGTCGACGAACACGGAAAGGGGATCAGGCACGCCGATGGCATACGACAGCTGTACGATGCAGCGCTTGGCGAGGCCGGCGGCGACCACGGACTTGGCCGCTTGGCGGGAGATGTACGCGGCGGAGCGGTCAACCTTGGTGGGGTCCTTTCCGGAGAAAGCACCGCCACCGTGCGCGCCCCAGCCACCATAGGTGTCGATGATGATCTTGCGGCCGGTGAGGCCGGCGTCGCCGTCGGGGCCACCGATGGTGAAGCGGCCGGAGGGGTTAAGGTGGAAGATGGTGTTGGCGTCGAGGAGCGACGCGGGGATCACCTTCTTGATCACCTCCTCCATCAGATCCTTGGCGATCTTCTCGTTGTCAACGGTCTCGTCGTGCTGGGTGGAGATCAGGACGGTGTGCACGCGCTGGGGGCGCATGGCGCCACCTTCGTTCTTGTATTCGATAGTGACCTGGGTCTTGCCGTCGGGGCGAACCCAGGGGCAGGTACCGTTCTTGCGCACTTCGGTGAGGCGGTAGCCGATGGAGTTCGCGAGCATCAGGGTCATGGGCATGAACTTACCCTTGTACTCTTCGTACGGCTCGGACTCATCCGTGGCGTAGCCGAACATGATACCCTGGTCACCAGCGCCAATCTCTTCTAGCTTCTTGGTGCCCATGCCGTGCACGCCTTGGCCGATTTCGGGGGACTGGTCGTGGAGCTCGACGAGCACGCGGCAGTTGTTGCCATCGAGGCCAACGGCTTCCGACGTGAAACCCACGTCGTTGCAAACCTTGCGCACCACGGCTTCGTAGTCAACCTTAGCCTTGGTGGTGATCTCACCGAACACCATCACCATGCCGGTCTTGGTGGCGGTCTCGCACGCAACCTGATTGTTTGGGGGAGAGGGGGGGGGAAGGGTCAGCATGACTCGCTCGACGGAGAGACAAAAAAACGAAGGTCTGAAATTATCGGCACCAAACACAAAAATTCCACGTGTCCGCCGACCGCGCTTTCTCGATCGAGCGAAGAGGGTCTCCGCGGGACGATGGCGACCATCAGCCGAGCAACCAGCCGTGGTCACAGATAGTCTAGCACTATGTTCGATACAGCCACGTTTTTACGTGGCTAAAAGACGCCGGCATGCCCATGGGACGGCGCGTCTCCGGAGCGGCGTCGAGAGAAGATTAAAAACGTTTCGGCAAGAACGCGTCGCGATCGAAGAAGGTCGGAGACGCACCTTGGAGTCGGGGTCCTCGGCGAGGCACGCATCGAGGACACCGTCAGAGATCTGTGGTTGGTGTGGGGGGTGAGGTGGGTCAGCGAGTGATACAAAAACAGGTCGCCGTGGTCACGATGACTCTATATGCTCTACGGGAACGAACGATCGGAGACGCAAGAAAAAGCGACGGTCGAGAGCGTTGCGCCTCAACGAAATCTACGCGCCGGCGCTTCGCATACACGTACCTGGTCCGCGAGCTTGTCGGGGTGACCCTCGTTGACAGACTCGGAGGTGAAGAAGAAGGTAGAACCGTCCTTGGTAGCCATCTGTGATGAGGAGAGGGAGGTCGTGGGGGAGGGAGGTGTGAGTGACCGGACAGACCGATGTGCGTGTTTTTATCTGCGACAGGCAGGGGACAAAACGCGATCGCGACATACGCTTTGATCGTCCGGCGTTAAGGTCGCGACGCCGCATGCGAAGCGTTCCGATGGATAGAGCTAAGGCATCCACAACATCACAAACAAGACGCACCTTGAAACGAAGTGATGTGGAAGGTGAAGTTGTGCGGAAAATGTGAGGAGTCGAGGACGAGCTGCCGCGGTGTTGAGCAATCGCGATGCGAAAAAGAGCCGCGAAGTCAGGGACGCTGAGAGCCCCAGATGTCGGATGTGCATGGATCGGCTTGTCCCAACTTCCTTAGTTTATTAACTCAAGAAATATAACATATACGTGCTGAGCGCCAATGTCCAAGGTTATGGGACCTAAAGTTTTGCGTTTATAAATGCAATAATGTTTGTTGCTGGCATCATGTACACACACGAGGCAGGTTGTACTGCTGAAATGTATCGATATGTGCACCTAGAATCACAACTTCTGTTAACGAAAGTTTGAGACTGGATGTCCATAGAGCGACTGTGTCCGAGTGGTTAAGGAGATCGACTAGAAATCGATTGGGAAATTCCCGCGCAGGTTCGAATCCTGTCAGTCGCGTGTCTTCACGCTTATTATTTTACCTTTTGATTTGATTCAACAAACAAACAACGACCGGCCCCGGTCTTCTCCTGTCACTCCGCCAGGCGCCCCTTAGGGTTTGGGTTTAGGGTGTCACGATGGTACGACATCCCCCTCGTGTCGTGGTCTTCCTCTCCATCACTTCCCTTTTCATAACCCTGACGTTTTGTCCGCGGTCGCCCCCATGCCCGAAATGATGATGATATCATCGCCTTTTTTGTCCCAAACGAGGCGCTCTCCATCGTTGCGCACTCCGAAGGCTGACGTTCCCCCTCACCCCTAACCCTTAAAATACAAAGGACGTACCTCCTTACCCCAATCATCCCCCCCCCGACAAGTCCAGCGCCACGGAGCGACTCCGCGCGGCGTACCTCGCGGAATGTACTTCCCGGTCGTGCCCTCCCATCTCTCCTCTGGTTGAGGCACTTGACGCGCACCTCGCAGCTTTGGCGACGGATTCGGACGCGGAGCTGCGGTACATCAAGCTCAACGGAAACGCGCCTCGCTTGTTCGAACAAAGGGTCAGCGATGCACAAGCCATTGCGCTGGCACACGCGCTTCGCGTAGAACACGACTTACCGGTTCGAGAGTTGGATCTTTCGTACAACGAATTGAGCGACGGCGCGGCGGCGGCACTGGCGGAGACGCTGTGTGCGAATAAAAACATCTCAACCCTGAACTTGCGAGGTAACGAAATCGGGCCGGTTGGGTGTATTGCGCTTGCAAGGGTGCTGGAAGCAGAGGATGGGACTTCGACTCAACAGACCAACTTACAAAACTTGGACGTGTCGCGCAACCCGTTGACGTGCGCGGGCGGCGCCGCGTTGGCAAACGCGTTGCGCATGAACACCACGCTCACGCGTTTGGACTTGGAGTCATCTAGTTTGGGGCTGAAAGCTTTAAGTGCTTTGTGCGGCGCTATCAGCGAGAGCAACACAACTTTGCGCTGGTTCAGCTTAGAAGCGCCTCGGGAGTTTTCGGTAGCGGACGAACATGCTTGGCCCGCGGCGCGCATGCTGGGCGCGAACAAAACCTTGACGCACTTCAAGTGCGGAAAGTGGGGTTTGAAAAGCACTCCTGGGTTGGAGACGTTCGTAGCGTACGGGCTGTGTTATAACAACACGTTGGAGTCCCTGGATCTCCGGTGTAACAAGGTGGATGAGCTAGGAGGCGCGCACATCGCGCGCGCGTTGCGGGTGAATAAAAAATTGAAAAGTTTGAATTTGGAGAAAAATAAACTCGGCGACGCGGGCGCCGCTTTGATCGCGGAGGCGCTCGGGGAGTCGCGTTCGTTGCTAGAACTGGACTTGAGGTGTAACGGGATCGGGGAGAAGGGGCTCATCGTGTTGGCACAAGGGTTCCGGAAGATGGTCGGTAACGGTGTGCCGTTGAACTTGGTTTGGGTGTGGGGGAACGATTTCGGGAAACCGGGCTCGGCGGCGGCGGTCGCGTGGCGCGACGCTCTGGCGGATGCTCACGGGAAAGGCCACGCCGTCAAGGCGGATATCACGTTCCGCGAAGTGGACGGGCGGGTACACGTAGCGCGCATGACCGAGGTTGGCACGAAAGAAGTGGGGAACAGGTTTTAGTTTAGGGTCTGTGTATTAATAACTTTCGTTCCGTGACCAGTCACCTCCTTCCTTTGTCGCGTCGGCCCGTCCGAGAAACTTGGGCCACGACAAATATCGGAAGACGCTAAAGTCGTGGCTTTCACAACGAGGGGCGCTGCGCGTGAAGAGGCACGACTTGGTGGTCGCGCGGAGATCATGGGGAAGAAGCGATGCTCGCACGGGAGGGAGAAACGCAGCTTCGCGGAGTGCAACCCCTGTCCTCACGGCAAGCTGAAACGCACCTGCGCGGCGTGCACCCCCTGCCCGCACGGCAAGCTGAAAAACAACTGCGCGGACTGCACCCCCTGCCCGCACGGCAAGCTGAAACGCACCTGCGCGGCGTGCAACGGCTGCCCCCATGGCAAGATGAAACACCAGTGCGCGGACTGTGACCCCTGCCCTCACGGGAAGCTGAAAAACGACTGCGTGAAGTGCACCGGTTGCCCCCACGGCAAGCTGAAACGCTTCTGCGTGGAATGCACCCCTTGTCCTCACGGAAAGCTAAAAATCTGGTGCACGGCGTGCAACCCTTGCCCTCACGGCAAGGTAAAATACAACTGCGCGTAGTGCAAAGCGGCATGCGCGGATCCGCTGAGTTCAAAGCGGATCAAGCGCGAGGAGAGTTTACCCGAGATCAAACAGGAGCCCGAGATCAAGCAAGAGCCCAAGCCGTTCACCATCCGCGGCTGTTTCGGCATCGGCGAGTAAACAAGGGGAAGAACGTATACGTTGCGAGTAAGTGTGAGGTAGGCGCGAATAATAGAATGTAACACGATCATATTGGTCATTAGAACAAAGTCTACGCGCTCGCTTCTTCCGAAGACAGGTTGAGAGAAGGATTAGTAATTTTCTTCCTTCCGCAAAAGATTTTCACAGCTCGTCTCTCAGCGTGTCGCGCTCCGAGTCGTCGTAGTCCCCGAAGTCGTCCCCTTCCCCCGACGCTTCGGCTTCTTCCTGTAACCGCTTCGCCTCCAGATCGTCCTCTTCCTTCTTCTTGGCCTTGACTTCTTCGAACATTTTCCGCTCGGCGTGTTTGGAGTTTTTCAGGAATATTTCCGCCGACGCGCGCGCGTACTCGGCGTCGTCCGTGACAAGCACGTTGTCGAAAACCGACCCCGCGGTGACTTGCCACAGCTCGAACCCGACGTACCGCAAGTCGTCGAACTTGTACAGAGTGTCATCAGCGGTGTACTCGGGGTTGGGGATATCAGGCGCGGTCCAGATTCCCTTGAAATCAGGGTTGTCGATTTGTTTCTGGCGCCACGGGCCTTTGAACTCGGGGTTTTTAATAGTAGGCGCTTCCCACTCGCCGTCATCCTCGTCGCCCCAGTCGGAGGGTTTTGTAGCTGTAGGATCGGCGATGGTCTCGGGGATATCGTCATAACCCTCCGGTTTCTCGTCGGTTTCGTCCGGGATCGTGGCGCGTTCGTCCCAGTCCTCGGGTTTTTTCGCATCGGGGTCCTTCACCGTTTTGGGAGGCAAAAAGTCCCAGTGCTCTTCCAGGTCGCCGGCCGACTTCTCCTCATTATCAATCAGGACCTCGTACGTGTTGTTGGCGTGCACTATTAACGTGTACACGTGCGTCAGCTCATCCGTTTCGCACGCAATGTTCTGTTTAGTTAACAGGTTCTTTCCAGCCTTGTCCGTGAAGATGACGTGCGTGCGTTTCGTGGCGGTGCCGCAAATGTCGGGCCCGAACATTATCGCGTACGGCGTATCGCCGCCGAAGCTTTTCTGGTCCACAGACCCTGGTAACAGCTTAATGTACCCGCCACCGCAATCCAGCTTCTGTTCGTGTTTCGCGGAGAACTGTAACACCAAGGTCTTGCCTTCGTTGGAAAAAGCTTTGCCCATATCTGCCGACGCGGCGTAAAAACGCGCGTCTTGGCTTGTTTGGATGCCTCGGTCGCTTTGCGCATCGCCGTACCACTGCCCGGCGGTTAGCTCGAACTTTCCGTTCGTGCGTTCGTCCGTCTTCCAGTCGGAAACCACCCAGCGGTCGGTCCAGGAGTCTGGGTTTATTGGGTGATGGGGGTGGGGGAGGTCAGTGGAGTGGACGTGACGATCAGAAAGATTATGAAAGCTTTCATCTTGTTTCCCCGAAAAGCGACGCGACGTCTAGAACAACCCGATCGATCGTAGACACACTCATGTCATTCAAACGTACCGTCGAATTTCTCTTCGAAGTACACCTCCGCGGAGACGGTCGCCAGGACTGTGGCGACCAGGAGAAGCAGTATCTGTGTTTTAGCCATCGTGAGGGGCGTGCGCGCGTGTCAACAATGACCACCGGGTTTCTGCAGGCTTCGTTTTGTCCGCCGCGTGTTCCTCGAGCTCTGATTTGTCGAATCCATCAGCTTTGAGCCGAGGGAGTTTTGTGACGCGACCGTGCCTTTTTCAATCGAGTCCCCCTTGTGTTGAGGAGGAAACACCCGTCTGTCGCGTCACTCGCTGTCGCACACGTAACGTCGTCGTTCGTGTCCTTCCCGCTCCAGAGTCGAGCCACCGTTAGTCTTTCGATCTCAACACACACCCAAGATGGAAGTCGCGGACATCGCCATCAAGCCGGTGAAGGAATTCGCCAAGGATTCGTACCGGCTCGTGCGGAAGTGCACCAAGCCCGATCGCAAGGA
>TARA_B110000977_G_scaffold81007_1_pt1 | contig 10815 bp, 6 predicted proteins | sample TARA_B110000977 | Tara Oceans TARA_B110000977 (sample SAMEA4397798) | marine metagenome | biome: Polar Biome; feature: [SRF] surface water layer (ENVO:00010504); material: water (ENVO:00002006), including particulate matter (ENVO:01000060) such as... | depth 5 m | reverse complement strand
GTGAGGTCAGCGACCACTTGATCTGGTCCCATGTCAGGGGCAAAAATCAGGCCCAAGACAACAACCACGAGCAGCACTACCAGGGCCGTCATGGAAGGGCTATTTTTACTAAACAGCAATCGCACAATATAGGTTGTGACCGCTAGGCCCAAAATAATGAACATAAAGTAAGTGCCGCCAGAGTAACCAGTGCCATCATCAACTTCGGTTGATGAACTGGCAAAACTAAACCTAGGTTTAGGATTGAGCGGATCCACGAATTGATCTAATGCAACATGAATCACTACACCTAAGGCAAGGGTTGCACAAATGACAAAGAACATTGTTGGTGATAAGTTTTTCACTCGTTTTTGGAGTTCTGGTATGGCGATACTTATGAGCAGCGAGACGACTAAAATGACCCCATAGGCTAAATCTGTAACGTAGCTTTGCACCATACCAAAATTGAAGGTCGACAAAACAAAAGTGATTAGGTAGATATTTAAAGCCCCAAGTAATGCACCAAATGCGCTACCTCGGCCGCCCGCTAGGTTGGCACCACCCAGCACCAGAGCTGTTACTGCCATTAAGGTATAAGTAGTTCCCTGAGATGGATCACCCGAACTAATTAGAGAAGTAAATGTAATAGCAGCCAGACCTGCATAAATGCCGCCAACAACATGAGCCCCAATGCGCACTAGGTTGATGTTGACTCCACTGGTATAGGTCGCTCTTTCATCAGAGCCCATCATTTTTAAATTACCAAAAAAAGCAGTTCTAGCGAGCAAGTACCAACCTGCCGTCGCCAACACCAAAATGACCAAAACTGGAGAGAATATTTCAGTGCCTGCGCCCCAACTCAGCATCCACTCTGTGGCTAGGCCACCGGGTCTTTGCATAATAATTAAGTTGAGTCCTACTAAAGCAAGATAACCACTTAATGCCACAATAATTGGCTGTACACGCACATAAACAATGATCAAACTCATCAATAACTGATAGGCAACACCAGCTGCCATAGCGAATAAAAACAACCCCATCACAGACTCTAAAAACCCAATCCCTACCAGTTGAATTAAGCTCACATTAATAAAACCAATTAACGGACCAATAGAAAGATCAACACTAGCTCTGCCTGCCATAACCATTATGGTAAGGGCATAGGTGGCCAATATTAAGGGGGCAACAACTATAATCGCACTGCCGATGCCCGCACTACTTATTAAAGCGGGCCCACGAATTACAGCAAAAATGAGGAGCACAAAAAAAATCAAAATAGGCACCATTAAATAGGTGCTTGCGCTTGATGGTGAGCCTGTATTTTTGACTAGTGCGTTTGTCATTTTTTTTAATCAACCATCATTTGTTTAAATTGGTCCAGATCTTTGTCATTAAAGATTGGATTTTGAGCCTGTGTTTGAGATTTTTTGTTATACACATCAGGCTGTTTTTTAAACTTGGAACCTGGATTTTCTATGGTCTGATTAAGTAACTGGGCGAATCCTTCCTCGTCACCACTATTGTAATCTTGACCCCTACCCGCAGGCACAAACCGCTTTCCAACAGGTGCCTTTGAGGTGTTTTTCAAAAGTTCATCAAACTGGCCATTGTCTTGATTGCTATAGGATTGTTCTGGACGAGATGGTTCCAACGTTTCTTCTGGTAAAGTTAGCAAACTCGTATTTTGCTCATGTTGAGCCGTTAATTGACCAAATAATGCCTCGTCTACATTGGAGTAATCACTGGCAATGGGGTCTTCTGCAGATTTATCAATCTGAGAGGACAAAGCAGATGTTGAAATTTTTGGTCTAAAGTAATCGCTGATGGTTGAATCAGACACTGGATCACCTCCATTATTATTTCTGGTGGGGTTTTCGATGGGTGCAGTCAGGTTAGCATTTGGGGGTACTACACTAGTTTGGTCACCCTGATAACGACCGAACATAGACTCTAAGATGGCAACGCCATTGACCTTTTCATCAACAAATTCTTCAAAAATACTACCATTACGAAATACCAATACACGGGAACAAAAGCCTATAAACTCTTCCAGCTCACTTGACATATAAACAGCTGATCCACCATCACTAGCAAACTCTCGGAGTTGTTGGTAAAGGTCGCGTTTGGTATGCAGGTCAATACCCCGAGCTGGGTCGAGCAGCATAAGACTAGTGGGGTGTTGAGCAAAAGCACGACCCAGCATTACTTTTTGTTGGTTGCCGCCACTGAGTGAGGTAATGAGGTTTTCTTCTGCCCCTGTTTTAATAGCCAGCCGTTCTACTTCCCAATCGAAAATATCCCTTAGACCTAACCAGTGAATAATCCGCAGACCTGGAATTTTGACGTTTTTACTGTAAAGACCAAATAATAAGTTTTCGAAAATACTTAGGTTAGGAAGAATGCCTTCAGCCTTTCGGTCACCCGATACGAAACCTATCTTGTTTTCTTTTGCTTGTGCCAAACTGCGCACTTTTTGCATTTCTTGACCATGGCCTGAACTCACCTCAGGATGCCCCTGCTGAGCACTTTTTACACCGGCTAAAATACGCAAAAAATCATCTTGGCCGTGCCCGTCTAAACCGGTGATGCCAACAATCTCACCTTTTTTAAGGCTAAAATTAATAGGGGCTGAATCTGCCCAAACCTTTAAGTCAGTGGTTTTAATCGCAAGCCTTTTATTAGTAGATTTATGCGCATCGCCTAACTGAGGCTTTGATGACTTTTTACCACCTGTCATTAAACTCAGTAGATTTTCTTCAGTAATATCTTGTTTCTCTAACACACCCACATCTTTGCCATCGCGCATCACTGTGCAGCGATCGCTAATGCGGATCAGTTCTGCAATGCGGTGGGTGACAATAATTATTGCCGTTCCGTTATCGCGCATTTCTCGCATCTTTTGGAACAAGCGTTCCGTTGAGTCAAAATCTAATGCCGCAGACGCCTCATCCAATATGAGCAAGTCAGGCTCACATAAAAAGCCCCGTGCTATGGTTATCCAAGCTTTAATGTTAAGTGGCAAAGTTCCTGCTGTCTGCAGAGGATCCACGTCTTCGCCCGCAAGTTCGCTCATCAAAGTGTTAGCTCTTTGTTGCTTTTCTTTGTCTGACATGCTTTTAATAAAAAAACCATCAGCACCGACGAACAAATTGTCAACCACGGAAGATTCGTCTGCGACTAATACTTCTTGAAACACCATAGCTACGCCAATCGAACGTGACTCACCAGGTGTTGTTGGATGATGACCTTTTATGGACACCTTCCCGGAATCTATAGGCAGCACTCCCGCTAAAACTTTAGCTAGGGTGCTCTTGCCAGATCCGTTACCACCAATAATTGCATGAATTTCACCAAAATTGCCGGTAAAGGAAACGCCATCCAGAGCCCTTGTGACACCGAATGACTTGTAAACATTTTTTACATATAGTTCGCCAGGAAAGGTCGTTAAACTTTCTTCATTACCACCGCTGGTAGCAGCTATGTTAGCCTGAGTTGAGTTAACCACTTTTCCTGACTCCCTATAAGTTTCTATTAACAGTTAGTGCGACGCAGGGTCGTACTTTTCTGGATCTGCAGGATTTAAGAAGAAGTTATTGAGATAGTCTTCACCACCCCATCTTTCAACACCTACGTTGTACCATTCAGTAGAGTTGCGATCACAATCTTCACCAAGCACAGCCTTAACATCGTCATAGTCGATGGTTACTGAGGGCACGAGTACCGACTGAATTTTAGGGCCTTGGCCTTGCATGGTGCGCATCATAATGTTCCACCCCAGTTCGATATCGTCACCTGGAGGCCAAGTTTGGATAGCTGCACTAATGTATTCAGGATTGTTACGCCAATAGCATAGGGCACCCATTTCACCACCAATAGACATGGGAGGAATGTCTCGTCCAGATTGTAATACAGCCTGTAACACACCCGTTTCACCAGAAGACTGCACAGCAATGCCGTCTAACTGTCTTGGGTGAGTGGCTAACCAACGTTGGGTTTCTGCTTGACCCACTTGCGAAGTCCACATATGGGCTATATTGCCAGTCACTTTTATATCTGGTGACTGAGATAAGCCGTCTAATACGCCTCGGTTTTGAGAATCTGAAGCAGATGCTCCTGGGATACCTTCAACCACTAAAACGTTACCTTTTTCGTCAATCTCTTCCGCCATCCAGCGGCCGATTTCGTAGCCTGCTTGATGATAGTTAACTGAAGAGTTGACTGCATAAGGGGATGTCAGATAGCCCGTAAACGAAAATACAGCAACGCCATTATCGTATGCATATTTAATGGATTGGTTTAGTGCTGTTGGATTAGAGCAACAGATGATAATGGCGTCGACGCCTTGGTCAACTAGCTGCCTGATCTGCTGGATCTGGAGGGAATCTTTGAGGTTCGATTGAGTAACAATAATATCGTTAAGCAGTCCTAAACCCTGCCACTTTGGTTTTAACTCACCTAATAAGCGTTCCATTGCATCCTTACGCCATGTGTTGCCTGCATAGGTACTTGCATAACCGACGGTCCAAGGTGGTTGACGCTTTGATTTCCAATCACGGTATGCGCTTTCTCCAAGGGGCTGCGCAGGATCGGTCAACTTAGGGTTGTACACTTGATCCCTGATGCTTTGTGGAATTTCATCCATGCCAGCTGCCATTACTGCTGAGGATAATCCCAATGTTAGTGCACAGGAAAAGACCAGTTTTGTAGTTATTTTCATTACTAAAGTCTCCAATTATTTAATTATGCTGTCTAAGTGAAAGCATGCTTTTGCGTATTATTGCACTTGTAAAAATTGGATTTATTTAACCAAAAACAATAAATACGAACTAAAGTATACATACTTTTACACAGTAATACATACCTTGTCAATATAGTATGTATTAAATTTTGACACCCATACCTTGGCTCGCTAATACGATTCAAGGGTGTATACTCTAAGCAAGTCAACGGCTCTGTGATCGATGTTATGAAATTCGAAAGTGAGGTTTACCAAACATACAGGGCCTCAAGTCTGGGCGCTCAGTTGCCTATCTTTAAATGTAGTATTTTAAGTTTAGTGTGTATTGTTGGACTGGGAATGGTTTTAAGCTTAACGCCTACCACTTTTGTTAGGGCTAATAGCGAAGCTCCCTGGGCCACTACTCTAGGTGTCTATAATCCAGCTTGCACCAATGGTGAGTTAAGCTGTTGGTCAGAACCCAGCAATCAGTTAGACCAGCTAGAACAAGTTCGCTATCAATCATTAGATGCAGATATGGTGCAGAACAAGCACCATATTTGTGTCTCATTCCCCCATCTAAAAGACTCATACTGGGCGGGGGTTGCCTATGGCATTATCAGCGAGGGTAAACGTTTAAATCAAAAAATAACCTTACTAGAAGCGGGTGGATACACCAATTTAGAAACCCAACTCAATCAGGTGGACGATTGCATTGCCAATGGCGCAGACGCATTAATTATTGGCCCTATATCAAGTCAGGGGAATGCTAAACAAATAGATCTAATCAGAGCGCGGGGCATCCCAGTTATTGTGATTATTACTGGCATCAACACAGTAGTTGATGCCAATTCTTTGCAAAGTTTTGCCACCATGGGTTTTACCACTTGTGACTGGATCGCTAAACAGCACCAAAAAAGTGAAGAAACTGTCAACATTATTTGGTTTCCTGGGCCTCCCAGTGCTGGCTGGTCTATCGCGGCAGATCAAGGGTGCCGTCAAGCCTTAATAGGTACGCAGGTAGAGATCCTAGATACCAAATGGGGTGATACGGGTAAGGCAATCCAGCTAAAATTAGTAGAGGCGGTCATACAAACCCGTGTCCTAGCAGATCAACCTGAATTTGATTATATAGTTGGCACCGCCACCAGCATTGAAGGGGCAGTAGGCGCATTACGTTCAAGAAAACTCGACAAGAAGGTAAAGCTTGTCGCCTACTACTACACACCGGGCATGGATATGTTTATCCGCCGTGGTCAAGTTGCTATGGCCCCCTCAGATCAAATGATTATCCAAGCACGAGTATCAATGGACCAAGCCGTAAGAATTCTAGAAGGCTTGCCTATGGCTACCGGTGGTAGACCAGAATTTGGTCAAACTGGGCGACTTACAGAACACGTGCAGCCTCCTATTATTATCGTTACCCCAGAGAATATTAACAGTTTTGAAAGTTACACTACGTTGGCTCCAAAGCTATGGTCACCAGTTTTTTCGGTGGATTAAATGAAAATAACTAGCCAAACCCAGCAAAGCCCACTCAGCAACCAATTACACGTTCGGAATGCCAAGCCACTTATTCATTTGCAAGGTGTCAGTAAAGACTATTTTGGCAGCACTGCGTTAAAGCCACTGAACTTTGACATTTATGCAGGTGAAGTACATGCATTATTTGGGGAAAATGGCGCAGGTAAATCTACCTTATTAAAAATAATTACGGGTGATACACAGCCTAGTAGTGGAAAGATTTTAATCAATAACGAACGAGTAAAGATTACTTCAGTGCACCACGCTAAAGAACTTGGTATTAGTGCCGTATTTCAAGAATATACCTTAGTACCTCAGCTTACCGTAGAAGAGAATTTGTTCTTAGGATCCAACCTTTCCAGTGGCATCTTTTTGCAAAAAACAAAATTGAGAAAGTGGGCAAAACAAACCTTAGAGCGCTTAGAGTTTGATTTGGAGCCTAATCAACTGGTAATGAATTTATCCCATGCACAGCAACGCATGGTCGAAATTGCTAAAGCCTTTCATAGTCGTCCTGCTATTATGATTTTAGACGAGCCCACAGCTGCGCTCTCCGGTCGAGAAACAAAGCAACTTTTTGCCATGATTGATGTTCTCAAATCTGAAGGCATAGGCGTGGTTTACGTATCTCATCGCACCAGCGAAATTTTTCGTTTAAGTGATCAAGTCAGTGTGATGCAAGACGGCCACTTAGTTTGTACTCATACCACTTCTGAGATTGATGAAGACAAACTTATTGAACTCGCTTTTGGCCATCGCTTTGAGTCCTTTTTTCCTACTATTAAATCTAATACTGGAAAGCAGTTATTAAGCATTAGTAACTTGTGTTTAACCAATTCACTAGTGCAAGATGCTAGCTTAACCGTTAATGCAGGCGAAATTGTTGGGCTTACAGGATTGGCGGGATCAGGAGCAGCTGACATAGCCAGAGCTTGTTTTGGATTAAATCAAATCAAGTCAGGAGTTATTACTTATTTAGATGACCAAGTTTATAATAGAGAACTTGGTATAAATGAGCTTAGCCCCCGCGCCATGTTAGACCGGGGTATGCTTTATTTACCAGCCGATCGCCGCGCCGAAGGTCTAATTATGGACCACAACATTCGCCAGAATATTTCCTTGCCATCTTTAAGCTTGGCTAAGTTTTCATCTGGCTTTTGGGTAAGACGAAAACGTGAAATACATGTCATGGAAAGTGTTAGCCGCAGACTCAAAATAAACCCTTTAAGTATAGAAAACGTGCTCAATCATTTGTCAGGGGGTACCCAACAAAAAGTCATGCTGGCTAAAGGTTTCGTGCGCGATGTGCAGTTATTTATTTTGGATGAACCTACTATTGGTGTGGATATAGGCACCCGAGCGGAAATATACCGACTCTTGCAGGAGTTTTGCGATGCCGGTGCAAGTATTTTATTAATCTCTTCTGACTTAGTTGAAGTGGCCAACATCGCGCACCGAGTGTATATTGTTGACCGCGGAGAATTGCTGGCTGAAATACCCCACAACAGCATTAGTGAAGTGACTTTAAGCCATTATTTGGATCAACGTGAGACAGCCTTATCATGATAGAAAATCGAGTTAAAAAAGCACCTTCCTCTTGGCAATCGTATATCTCCCAAGCCGTTAACTTCGTTACTTTTTTATACATAAAAGGTGGGGTTTTGCCTTGGTTCCTAGTTTTAGCAGTGCTCGGTTTTAGCTTGTCTAGTGAGTATTTTCTTACTCAAACAAACCTCAGTGGAATCTCCATGCATGCCACCTACTTGGTATTAGTTGCGATGGCGCAGATGTTAGTGATGCTCACGGCTGGCTTAGATTTATCTGTTGGCGTTATGATCGCCATGACCTCTGTTGTTTCATCATTGACTATGGGTGCAATGTGGTCTGGCTATGGTTCTGGCTGGGAGTCTATTTTAATTGGCTGTGTAGCAGGTCTCTGCGCTTGTGCAAGCATTGGCTTAGTCAATGGCATAGGTGTTGCCTGGTTTCGAGTGCCTGCCTTTATCATGACCTTAGGCATGTCGTCAGTAGTTCTCGGCTTAGCCTTGTCATTAACGGGAGGCATCCCCATTTATGGCATGCCACCAAATTTTACTGATGTTTTCGGCTACGGCATCTGGAAGGGGTTTCCCGTGCCCATATTGGTAACGATTCCATGCATCGGCCTGATGTATTTATTTCTCAACTGGACTAGGGTCGGGCGTTATATTTATGCCATTGGTGGTAATCTCAGAGCCGCTCAGTTGTCTGGCATTAATACCAAAATGTGCCTGATTATTGCTTACACCACTGCAGCATTCTTTACTGGTATTGCAGCACTTTTAATTACTGCCAGACTAGAAACAGGTGAATCTAACTTGGGAGTGAGTTATCCATTGCTGTCTATTGCTGCCTGCGCGATTGGTGGTGTGAGTTTACAGGGCGGCGTTGGTAAATTACATAATGTTGTATTAGGTGCTGTTTTCATCATTTTGATACAAAACGGAATGAATTTAATGCGCATAAATTCCTATTACCAAATGGTAGCCATTGGTTCTTTGCTTATTATTTCTATCATGGCCGAAAACTTTCGCCAACAACTTATTCTTACTTATAAAAATAAGACTGGATCGACCATTTAACTAAAGATTGCGCCACCCCTTATACTACTAAACATCTGGGCACCATTTTATTATGATCTATTCAAGTCACCATGAAAATTTATCGACAACACAAAATTTACGCATTTTAATTGCCGACGACCACGCTTTAGTCAGAGGGGGCCTAGCCCTAGTGGTCGCTATGGCTTCTCCAGACTGTAAAGTGCTAGAAGCTAATAGTTACAGTCAGGTGGTCGAAATATTATCCAATGAGCCTAATATTGACCTGATGATGCTCGATTTAATGATGCCAGGCATGGATGTTAATAGCAGTCTATCTTCTATTCGCCAGCGGTGGCCTGACGTGCCCATTATTGTGGTTTCGGTGCGTGATGATATTGATTCCATTCGCACCACAATGGCAACAGGTGTGTCAGGATATATCCCAAAGTCTCTGCCACCTAAAGTGACTCTCAGTGCTATTAAATTAATACTAGAAGGGGGGATTTATGTCCCTCCCCATGTGCTTAATTTTGACAATAGCATTGCAACTTCAATACCAGACACTCAAAAGATATCTTTTGCGGCGCTCACTCGTCGGCAACAGGACGTGTTGAAATTAATGCAAGCTGGTCTTTCAAACCAAATCATTGCTGATGAGTTAGGTTTAACCTTGCCTACTATTAAAATGCACGTCTCTGCATTATTTAAAAAGCTAGGGGTTAAAAACAGAACTGAGGCTGTGGCCTTTTATACCAAACATCCAGAAGATGATGTTTATACATAGTTTGATATAGCGGCCCTCAGTTTTGCAGGTCGGACAGGTTTGCACAACACTAGGTAACCTTGCTCCCGGATGTCTCTGATGTGATTTTCGTCTACGTCTCCAGTAACAATGATTGTAGGAATATCTGCACCTAAAGTCGAAGCGACTTGCTTAGCAACTTCAACCCCATTAACCTCGCCTGGCAAACGATGATCCGCCAAGATAACTGCGGGCAAGGTGGCACCAGCCCCAACTGCCCACGCTAAGGCCTCTTCTGCATTGAGCGCGCAATGCACTTCACATCCCCAAGATTCTAATAGCTGTTTACTCGCCTTTTGAACATCCAGATTGTCCTCCACCAACAAAATTCGTTTACCTGACAGAGATTTAACGCCTAGGTCAGAAACCGATGTATGAACTGCATTGAGATCTTCAGAACCCAAAGTCACCTGCACTGCAAACCTTGATCCATAGCCTAAGCGCGAATCACACTCAATATCATGATTTAGACAAATGGACAGACGCTTGGCGATCGCTAAGCCTAAACCCAGTCCTTTGCCCCGATCTCTCTCTTTGTTATCAAGCTGATGGAAATCATCAAAAACAGGCCCTAGTTGATGCTTAGGTATGCCACAACCCGTGTCAACTACCTCAATAGACAAATGTTGCTGCCGTCTTCGACACCCCACAAGTACCGTCCCTTTTTCTGTGTAGCGCAAGGCGTTAGCAACAAAATTACTAACAATACGTTCGACCAAGGCCACATCGCTGTATATGAACACTTTGCACGGCACAACTCGCAGACGTATGCCTTTTTGCTCCGCTAACGGTAAATAGGCACGAACAATGTTTTGTAGTAGATTGTCTACTTGGAAATTCTCTTTTGAAGGCTTAATAGCACCCGCTTCTAGTTGTGAAACGTCAAGTAGAGCATTGAGTAAACGCGTTGTAGATACAGAGACGGCATCGATATCATCGACTAACTTAATCGTTTCTGGGGCTTCAACTTTTTGCCTTAGTGCTTCAATGTACATTTGCATTGCACTCAGCGGTTGCCTCAAATCGTGGCTAGCAGAGGCCAAAAATATCGATTTAGCTCGGTTGGCTCGTTCAGCCACATTAATCGCCTTAGCAAGATCTTCACCTTGATTCCATAAGTCGTGCTTGAGTCGATTAAAACTTCGTCCCATTCTACCCAGCTCGTCTTGGCGCAGGATAATAGACATCTCAAACTCTGATTCTTCAACTTT
>TARA_B110000977_G_scaffold102561_1_pt1 | contig 10816 bp, 10 predicted proteins | sample TARA_B110000977 | Tara Oceans TARA_B110000977 (sample SAMEA4397798) | marine metagenome | biome: Polar Biome; feature: [SRF] surface water layer (ENVO:00010504); material: water (ENVO:00002006), including particulate matter (ENVO:01000060) such as... | depth 5 m | reverse complement strand
GCCGTGCCGGCGCAGCCGCGGCACGTGTTGGCTTATTTTACCCCCCCCCACACTGTTCGCTTTTCATCTTGTGTGAACACTCCGTGCACTAAGACTTCCGACCCACGCCAGCGATGTCGTCCCGCGAACTCGCAGCCCTCCTCCCCAAGGCCAACGACGGACCTGCCCGCACCCACCTCTCCGCCGACGGGCGTCGCGCTCATGCCCCAGCGCCGCGCTCGGCCCCCTCGCGCCCGCTGCTTGGCGCGCGCCCCCCCCAACCCCCCGCCGCCGCACCCGCTGCCCGTGCGAGGAAGGCCCGGCCAGCTCTGGCGCCCCGCGCGGCGTTTCCGCAGAGAGCGATCCAGCGCAGCAACCAGTGGTCGCTGGCGTGTGTACTCCGCAGTGGGGCGTTCCACATCTTCGTCGACGGTCTCCTGCAGCAGCAGCAGCGGGACGAGGATGCGGCCATGGCACGGCGCCACTCGGAGAGCGCCCAAGACCTGCTCCTGCTGGGCGCGCCCACGGAGGGGGAGGAGGGGGAGCCGCGACCGCCGCCGCGGTCGGACCTCGCGCCCAAGGAGCCCAACCACGTTCCGGAGGGGGGCTGGGGGAGCGTGGCCAACCTGGGCGCGATGCTCGGCAACCTGCCGGACGCGATGCAGCGCCAGATCGGCGCGGCGCTCTTCGCCACCAGCAGCCTCAGCGTGACCTTCACGCCCGAGTTTGAGGCGAACAGGCCCACGGCACACCCGCAGTTCTACAAGTCGATCGTGTCGCGCTTCGAGCTCGACCTCAAGGCTGGTGGTGCGGCCCTGCAGATGGTGGAGCTGACTGTGCACTTCGCGTCTAGCAAGGAGCAGGTCACGCGTCGGAGCATCGCGTCGAATGGGGAGGGCTCGACCTCGACCGTGTTCACCACGCGCGCGAGCACCCCGCCCGAGTCCACGGACTCTTTCACGGCGGTGCTCGACGCAAGCGGCAAGTGTTCCGCCAAACTCCACTTCGGCTTCTGCGGCGGCCAACTCGGCCACGGCCACGCCGAGTCCCACCCCCTGCTGCTGCGCGCCGAGGTTCGCGGCGGCCAGCCCGTCGTCGCCTGGTCGAACCCCTTCGTGATCTTCGCGCGCAGGGGGCACAACCTAGTGAATGCCGCGCGCGGCGGCGGCGGCGCCGCCGCCGCCGCCGCCGTCGCCCCCTCCTCCCTGGCCACCGACGCGGCCGCGCTCTCCTGACTAGGCACCCCGCATCTTGTGGCGAGCACACCGAGTGTTTTAGGTTGAGATTGGGTGTGTCTTTGCGCGAGTGGCGCTCGGCAGTTAAGAGTGGTTTCGGTGTTTGCGATTCGTCTTGTCGATGACGCGCGCGAGCGCTGTCCGCCGCTTAGACGACGCGTGAGACCTTTTGACCAGGGGCGTCCTCGTCGTCGCGTCCGCCTCGCCGCCCCCTGTCGACTGCGAGGACGCGGTGCCCTGGTCTGCGCCGAAGATGGGCCGGGCGCGCGAGAGCAGGTGCGAGAATATGGACGCGGTGTTCATGCTCTTGTGCGCCGGCACGAGCCACGAGCGGTAGTGCGAGGGGCAGTACCTGTTGGAGAGCACGCTGCCGCTCAGTTTGCGGCGTGGTTGGCAACCTAAATGGGGCGGGGCGTGACGCACCAGACCACGCGAAGCGGCGCGGGCACGCTCGCGTTGAGCCCCCCCGTGTCGGCCGGACTCGCAATCCGTCGCCACTTCATTCCACTGCCGTTCTCTGGCTCCGCCTTGCCGCAGAAGCGGCAGGTGGGCGGTGGCGCGCGCGGCAGCGCCGCGCGCATCTCGGCGGCCGCTTCCTTGCCGGCGAGCATGGCATAGTCGCACCGCATGCAGCAAATGTCGTCGCGGAAGCGCGAGCCCGGCGTCACGCGCGCGAGAGCGCCGCACATGGCACAGGTGGCGTAGAAGTTTCCGAAGACGCGCACGACGCGCCCCAGGATGGGTATCCGCACGAGAGGTAAGTCGCCGCAGCTTGTGGCCTTGCTGCTCTGCTCGTAACACGACTTGAGGTCTCGCCGGAACTTTGCCACCTCTGAGGACGAGTCGTGCGCCACCACGGCGGCCGTCGTGTCCGACAGACTCCCCTTGCTGCACATGGTGGCGACAACGGTCGCAGGGCGCAAGTCGCGCGGCAGCAGCGGATCCGGGAGGGGATCGAGCTGCTCGATCTGCAGCACGCCTGCGGAGGCCTCGAGAGCCGCGGCGGTGCGTAGCGCCGCCGATGAGCGCTTCGCGCAGCGCATGTGACCCTGGCACACCTCGCCGTCGACGACGAGCATGCTGGAGGAGAGACCCAACTGCGGCGCGGTGCGGTGCGGAGGGGTAGGGACGGGGCCGGGGACGGGGACGGGGCCGGGGCCGGGCTGGGATGGGCCCGGCCGGGCCGGGCGAGTTTCGCGACGCGGTTCGACGCGCTCGGGCCCTCCTCGTTGAACGGGGTCTCCTTGCCGCTGCCGTCCTGCACCGAGTTGGCGACGCGCTTGCACTCGGAGCAGAAGAAGAGCGAGCAGGCGTGTGGCGGCAGGCGCGTCTGCGCCGCCTCGACGGGGTCCTCCCCAGGCGCGAGGGTGAGCATCAGCCGCTGGCACACGGCGAGTGCCTGCTTGCGGCGCGTGGCGGCGCCCAGGTCGTAGGCGAGGATCGAGGCGCGCAGTAGGGCGAGTCGCGTGAACGCGAAGAGCAGCGCCGCGTCGCGCGCCGCGAGCGACATGACATCGATCTCGGCCTCCTGAGCGGCACGGCTGGACCCGGGGCACGCCAGTCCCGGCGCACCGGCGCTCGCGGGAGCGATTCCCAGCAGCCTGAAGGCTTGCGCAACCGTGAGCAGATCCGAAGAGGGCACCGAGAAGGCGAGGTGCTGCGCCTTGGCGTAGTCCGCCGAGGACAGCAGTGAGCAGAGCGTGTGCACGGGCGAGCGGCTGTGCAGAGCCGCGTGCTGCGCCGAGTCGAGCCGCGAGGCGCGGTGGCCCTTGTGGTTCCCATGCAACCAGAAGGGTATGTACGTGGCGCGGTAGGACGCTGCGAAGAGCCCGCTGACCACCTGCGTGGCGGGCCGCAGCGTGGCCCCCGCGCCACCCGACCGCCCACCAATCCACGAGGAGACGTGAGCGAGCCGCGCGTGAGGCTGAGAGCCCGACTTGGACGCGCGCGCGTGGGACTTCTTGCGCGAGCGCGGCTGGCTCACGAGGTTGCGCTTTATGGCAACGGCGGCCGAGACGCGCTTGGAGGCCATGTCCTCGCCCGCCGCGACCATCGCGTGCATGGCCGCCGCGAGCGACGGGTGCGGTAGCCCGTGCGGCGGAACGAGCAGTTGGCCCGCCGGTTGCCGCGCGTGACGCAGCGCCGCAAGCGTTGCGTATTCGACCGACATCACCCCCGTCAGGTGCAGACGAATTGCCTCCTTGATCGCCAGGGGTGCCTTGGCCACTAGCTCCCTGAAGTCGCCGTGCGACTGCTGCGCGCGCAGCGCGCGCAGCAGCACGAAGCGCCGGTGCCAGGGCGCGCGTGCGGCGGGGTGCACCACCGGGTTGAGTCCCGAGAGTGCGACGCCCACCGCGTGCATGCACACACGCACGGCGCCCTCGGAGTCCTTGAGCGCCGCGAGCAGCGTGCTCTCCCACCCGCGCGACCCCGAGTTGGTCACGCGGGAGAGTATGGCCAGAAGCGATTGCGACGCCTTGGCGCAGCACCGGGGAGTTGCGATGCGCTCGTACAGCGGGCCCAGGTGCAGAAGATTGCTCAGGTTGAGAACACTGTACAGCTCGGGGGGTGGCACCATCAGATCGCGCACGCTCTGCCGCGGCGCTTCCGCCAGCAAGTCGTTCACCAGCGCCAGGTACTCGGCGTGCGCCGAGGTCCACACCGCAGCGCAGTAAGCATCCGAGTAGAGCAGCGCCAAGCGCTGCTGATCCACACTCGCGCCCGCCACCTCGTCCGGCGGAAGCAGCTCCTCCGCGCGACTGGACGCAAACGCCTCGAGCATCGCCCCGTATGCCAGTCGCGCGACCGCCACGCGCTGCTCGGGGCACTGCGCCTCGCTCGGGGTGGGGTTGGGGTGCTGGTTACCGAACCGCTTCGCGATTCTTCCAAAGGTTTGCACCCACCGCTGCGCATCGGCGGTAAGCTGCGCGCCGCCTGCGGTGGCTGCGGCCTGCGCAAAGTCGAGCGACCACACCCACGCAGGAATGTGCAGCGTGCCGACGCGCGCCTCCATCTCGCTCTGCAGGCGCTTGAGGGCGCCAGGCACGCCGGCGTCCTCAAAGGTGCTGCAGAGGACGCGCGTCTGCGGCTCGAATACGCTGCGGCTGTGCCGCATCATCTCCGGGAGCGACACGGGTGCCGGATCGGTGGCTGTGTCTACGGGCGCGTCGGTGAGTTCGCCGACAACGGGTGGCGCAACTGCCCCGTTGTCGGCTGGCAAAAATGCGCCGCCGACGCGTCGTCCGCGGCCCCCACGTTTCGCTGCAACATGCGCGGCAGCCCGCTCGCGTCGCGGACGTACTCGTAGTGGGTCGAGTCGAAGCGCACGACCGGGCGCCACAGCAGGGTCGCCATGCCCCCGCGCGCCGCCGCCGTGTCCGCCCACGCCTCGTCGACGAAGAGCATGGCATCGGGCCTGTACCCATCCGAGTCGTTGGCGACGCTGCTGTGCGTGGGCACGTCGTCCGCGCTCGCCACGCCCAGCGAGTTTCCAAATGCCTGCAGCGGGATCCCTTTCGGTGGCTGGAACGTTGGATCGGCCCGCGCGCAGCGGTAGACGAAGGTGTGCACGTAGCGGCTGCACACTATGCACTTGCCGTTGGTCTCGGGAAGCGCCCCCGACTTCCTGAACGCCGCCAGCGCGCTGGGGAGCAGGAACTCAGTGCCCACGAACGCCAGGTCGGTGTCCTCGCCGTAGCGCCAGCGCGCGAGCCACACGCAGATGCATCGGTTGCCGAGGCAGCACGCGCGCTCCCCGATGCTCGGGTTCGGAGGCCTGCGCAAGTCGGGGGCTGTGGTGGAGTCTGCACAGGGCCCTGCTATGGAGTTATCGCACAATGGGGTGCTCGCACCTCAGCATTTCGTCGTCGTGGCTCTTAGGAACCACCTCGAGCTCCCTCGTCGGGATGGACGTGCCTTCCACCAGGTCGGCGACAAGCTGCAGCGTCTTGTAGCTCGTGCTCTCCAGGCTGAGCACGGGGTGCAGCTTGATGTACTCCGAGAGCGCCGCCTCCTGAGAGCCGTACACCTCGTCGGTGTCGATTCCGGCCTGCGCCTGCAGCACGGGGCGCTGCCCAGACGCGTGGCGCGCTCCGGCGGGCGGCGGCACCGCGGGCGGCAGGCATCTGCGGTCTGCGCCCCTCTCTCCGGTGGCCTCGAAGTGGGGCAGGGCCGCCGCCGAGTGGATGCCTCGCCCGCTCGTGGACGGGTCCCAACTCGTGCCGGCCGCCGACGGCGGCAGCGCGGGCCCACCCAGCGCTGCGGCGGCGGCGGCGGCGGCGGCGGCGGCGGCGGCGTCACTGCTCGCCGCCGCCATGGGCCTTTTCCGACTCGGCCTCTTGGCGTTTATGGGCATGATGTCGGTGGCGGCGGCCGCGGCCGCCGCGCCTGCGCGGCGCGATGAGTGCAGCACAGCGGACATGCCGCGGCCCACTCTTGTATAACCCGGGACGGGGGGGTGCGTATGGAGCGGGGGCATCCTAGCGCTGCTTAAAAATACTCTTGGAGGAAACTGCACACGTTGTCCCCCCGCAGGTTCGTGGCGGGGTGTCGCCGCTTCGGCTCCGGCCACGCCCAGCCGACTCGGCCACAGAACAGCTGCGAGACGGACGCGCACACTGTGTCGTTGCGTACAAAGGGTAGGCGCATCACCGCCGCCGCCGCGCCCAGGTCCGCGATGGCCTCGACGTGCGTCTCGTCGCGGTACGCGCTCAGCAGCGCGTTTGTGTACGCGAGGTCCCACTGGTTGTCCGCGGCCGTCACGTGCGAGAACTCGTGAGCGAGCACCCAGCCCAGGCGCGTGTACAGCGAGGCGTCGTCGTACCGCTCGTCCGCAAATGGCGGCACCACGAGCCCGGGCAGCAGCATGACGCACGCCGAAGTCGAGCCCAGCAGAAGGTAGGCGTTGCGCGACTCGCCCGCGTAGAGCGCCGGGTGCTCGCACACGTCCAGGTTGCTCACCACGGGCAGCAGGCGGTCGAGGAACACTGCGCGCGCCTGCTTCAGGATGATGGCGATCGCCGTGTCGTCCGACGCGAGGTCGGGGCCTCGGAAGTCGCGCTGCACACCCGCCCAGCTACCGCGCGGCGCCCCGGCGATGCGCACGCGTGCCGCACCGACCTTTTCCGCGGCCGCGGCGCGGTTTGTGTACTGGTAGAAGACGCGCCCGATCAGGTCCTCCGTGATGGTGAGCTCCGTCGCCTGTCGAATGGTGCTCGCGACGGTCTCCAGCCGCGCGTACAGTGTGGGCGTGATCAGCGCGTTGAAGGCGAGCCGGTCAAAGTCGTCGGGGAAGATTCGCTTCGCCGCGTCCAGGCAGACCTCACGCGCGGTGCGGTGCGTGGCGGACGCGATGGCTGAGAGCGACGAGAGGCGCACGGTCGATGCGTTGGCGAGCGCGGCGGCGTGCGTCGAGAAGAGGTCGCGGTCCGCCTCAAGCAGGCGCCCGAGCGCCGCCGCAGTTGGCGGGCGCGCCCTGGGCGCCTCCATGCCACTCACCATCACGGGGATGACGTTGCCCTCCTCACCGGCGACAACCGAGCGCGCGGACAGCGCGCACACGGCGGCGACGCCCTTGAGGTACCCAAGGGCTTGCTCGACCCCCTGCGCCGCGTAGGCGCTCACGAAGCGCCCCAGCGGCTCGTTGGCCTCCTCGTGCGAGAGCGAGAAGGACGGGCCCACGTAGCCATCGATCCACGTGCCCGCGTGCGAGCCGCGCGCGACCACCCGCGCCTGCGCCTCAGTGGTGCCGGGCACCTCCGCCACGCCCACAGAGGCCATCGCGCCGACAAACGCCTCCGCGCGGTCGCGCACCTCGCGCGTCTCGCCCGCGACGAAGAGCGCACTCCTCAGGTCCCGCGCCGACAGCAGCCCGCCCGCGACGACCCGGGCGACAAACCGGTTGTCGCGCTCGGAGATGCCCACGAGCGCGGGGCCGTCGCAGTAGTGCGAAGCCAGGTACCCGACGGTCTCCAGCGCGTCGTCGAGCGATGCGGCCACCAGGCGCGGCGACAGGAGTCCGTAGGCCTGCTTCGCGGACGCGCCGGCCGAGTTGGCGGTGACCATCGTGCGGCACGTGGCCCGGAACTTGGCCACGTCGGTCGTCGCGATGTGCGCGTTGCCCTTGGCGCGGATGAGGTCCTCCACCGCCTCCGCCGTCGAGCCGTCGTCGTAAAAGGCCCACTTCTGGCTGCCGTGCGCGACGCTTCCCGCGTCGATCCACCTGCCGCAGTAGCGCTGGTGGAAGCTCGTGCCGCTCGGGTCGCCGATCTCCTCGTTGAGCGCCACCGGGTAGAGCCGCTTCCGCACGCACCGCAGCGCACCCGTCTGCACATCTACCTGCTGCCGCAGGCCCGGCGCGCACACGCCGCGTTCGAGAGCCTGCATGGTGCTGTACTGCTCCGTCAGGTTGAGCAGCGCAAATCCGGCCGGCGTGACCGTCGTGCGGAAGGAGCAGGAGAAGTCGAGCGCGCCGCCCGAGTTGAGCGAGTAGCACGTGCCGCGGCGCACGCACTCGTGCTGCTCGCCGCACACCGTCGCGTGGTTCAAGAGGGCCAGGAAGGCGGCTATGGCCACGCTTATCACGACGGCGAGATGCGACTCCTCGCTCGTCATGGGCCGCGAACCCACACCGGCTTCCCCCTTCCCTCCCACCCCCCTACCGTTTCGAATTAGCGTTATTTGAACACACGCACTGTCACCTTCCAATGGCACCAAACCCTGCCACAAGCTCGCCGTCCAGGCTTCCATCGGACACGCACGTGAAGGCGCTCGAGGCGTTGGAGGACAGCGTGGCCCAAGACGACCCGGCCGAGGAGTGCGCGTCGCCGCCGCCGCCCTTTCTGGCGCGCTCTTTGGTGATGAGGCGTCCCAGCGGGATCTGACTCAGTGGGACAGTCTCGCTGACGGACTGGGCAAAGGGTCGCCCCGCGTGCAACGACGGCGGTGCCTGGAAGAGGGACCCGGCATCTATCTGCGCGAGCAGGGATGCCTGCGTGAACTCGCTCACGAGCGCGCGCGCGGGGAACGCCGCCATGCGCGCCCACTCGAGCTGCAGCGCGAACACCTCGTGTGGCGGCTTGCCCTGCGCGGCGCAGGCCGCGCGGCGCGCGCCAGCGATCGCGCGCCGCATCGCGCGCCGCTCGGCGGCCAGCGCGAGCCAGGCGTCGTCCGACATGGCGATGCGCGACACCTTCCAGTTCTCGAGGTTGGCGAGCGCGCACCGCAGCGCTTTGGTTAGGCTGTTGTCGCGACCGAGGTGCGCCGCGTGGTCCTGGACGGCCGACATGACACCCAGGCACGTGAGCAGCACCGCCGTGGCGCCGATGCACGTGTACTGATTGCCATACTTCCGGTCAATGGTCGCCATGGGCTCCGAGATGGCCGCGCGCTGCACGTGCGCGACGCGGCACGATGCCAGCCCCCGCGACAGGAACGCTGCGTCGGCGCCACGCATCGTGTGCAGCGCCTCCGCCACGGGCAGCAGCTGCGTGCGCACAGATCGCAACAGGTAGGCCTTCTCAGCGGGCAGGCCGCGGCCTTCCAGGTAAGCGCAGACCGAGCCGAGCGTGCTCCCGAAGGCGCTGCCGCAAATGGTCACCCCGTCGCGCGCCTTTGCATAATCTCGTCCCCGCTTCCCGCTAGTAGAGCACGGAAGTGTGAGCACGAGGCGGCGAAAGTAAATCGCCGCGTCGCGCTGATAGCCGAAAAAGGCGCCAAGTCCCTGAACGCGCTCGTACCCCGCGCGCTGCGCCTCCACCTTGCCCATCTCGAGCGTGCCCGAGATCGTCGTGATGAGCGGCGCGCCGACGACGCCGGGTGGCACGCACGTCACTGGCGGCGTCGGCGGCAGCACGTTTGGAACACTCTCCTCCATCGGCTCCGACCTGTCGGTAAGCGTCTCGTTCAACATCGCCCACGAGCTCCTCGACGCCGCGCACGACGAGCAGCTGAGCGAGGACGAGCTCATCAGCCTCGTGCTCGGGTTCGCCATCATATTCTCCGCGATACAGTCGCGGCTGAACAAGGCGCTTGGTGAGCGCCGGGCGGCGGTGGCCAAATCGGCGCGCGAGAAGGCGCGCGAGGCGGTGACGAAGGAGCTCAGCAGCAACTCGGCGCTGTCGAGTCTGATCGACGAGGCATTCGTGCGCGAGGCCGAGCGCGCGGCAGTTGAGGAACTCAAACACAAAAGATCTTCGCTCGACTTTTTGGCGTTGCTCGTCTCCATCAATCAGCGAATCCTCGTCGCGATCTCGGTGCAACTGCTCGCCGCTTCCGTGAAAGCGCAACAACCAAGTCGCCTCGTGCGCACGGTTTCGATGATCGGATTGGCCGTCTTCTTTGTCTTCCTGGAGTCGCTGACTGGACGCCACGTGTAGATGTTAGCGTAAGAGTTGCAAGTTTTTATTCTTTGCGCGCGCACTCCAGGGCGCGTGCCGCGGCGTCCGCGCCGTCGACACCCTCACGGGGCCGTGGGCGTGCTACGGGCACGAGGCGGAGATCCTGGTGGCCCCGTCGCAGCTGCCCGGCGCAGTACCGTTGCTCGCGGTCCGCTAGCAGCATCCACACCTCGGGCGCAAAGTAGTCGTCGCGATTCATCGTCCAAGCCTCGCATCGCGCAGAACTGGCGGCACGCATGCCCAAACCCTTTCGATTCAACTTGTCAAACACAAGCTGGCCAGAAGAGCGCGTGAAGCTACTTACCAGCCACGAGGCGAGCGGCAGCGCGCAGCCTCCGCGACTGGGCAAGTGCCATTCGGCGTCCCGAATCTGCCTCTGCGTCCTTGTCCTGCTCGCAAGCGTCGGGGTGGTGGTGGCGGTGGCGGTGGCGGTGGTCCCTCGGCGTGCGCACAGCGCACCCGTCGCGCCGGCCTTTGTGCGCAAGCCCGCTCCAGCGGCGCGGACGCCGCCGCGCGCGCGGACGCCGCCACCCGCGCGCGCGCCGCCACCCGCGTCACCACCCGCGTCGCCGCCCGCGCCGCCGCCGCCGCCGCTCGCGTGGAGCATGCTACCACACCCACCACCCGAACCGCTGCCGCCCAGGCCCTCGCCACCGCCGCGGGATCCACGTCCAGCGCTCGACGCCGAGGCTGTGGCTGTCGTCGACGTGGGTAGTGGTTCGTTGTAAAAAAAAATTTGCGACTCTTAACCCAAACGCCGACGGCGCCGCGCGCATGTGCGACACACCCGATTGGGACGCCGATTGGGCGTCAAACGTCAAAGCGCACGCGTTGAGTCGCTCCGGAATCCCGCTCATCGTGCAGTTTGGGAGCGAGTGCTGCGCGCTATGCCCGCAGGCGACGCTGGACATGGATCTGGCGAGCAGATCGTACGCGTTCAAGTGGATGTATGAGGATGCAACGACATCCGTCATCGCAGAGGAACTACAGGTGACGGCGCTGCCAGCTCTTTTCGTTTTCCACCACCAAAACAGGTACAAACTGTACGAAAAACTGCGCGGGCCGGACATTGCAGACGTCATAAAAAGGCACTGTTCCCCTCTCCTCGTCCTCGACGAGGAGTTCTGAGACTCGTGTTTCGACACATAACAACGCGAGTGTCCTCTCAAAAACAGCAGACCCAAGTACGTTTTATTCAAAGCTTTC
>TARA_B110000977_G_scaffold56560_1_pt1 | contig 10819 bp, 10 predicted proteins | sample TARA_B110000977 | Tara Oceans TARA_B110000977 (sample SAMEA4397798) | marine metagenome | biome: Polar Biome; feature: [SRF] surface water layer (ENVO:00010504); material: water (ENVO:00002006), including particulate matter (ENVO:01000060) such as... | depth 5 m | reverse complement strand
TCGGAATGGGATCGGGTATGACCTCTTCGCAATAATCACCAGGCACGGACTTATACGCAATAAAAATCCAAAAGTAAACTAATACGATTTAGTAAATTTTTGTGTATTTTCTCCTGATTTTATTTGCTCTTCGATCCATTTGTAGGTTCTTGACAAGCCTTCTTTTAAGGTAGTTTTTGGCTCCCAATCAAAAGTGCTTAAAATTTTTGTATTATCACTAGATCTTCCCCTGACTCCTTTTGGTTTATCCAATAAATATTCTCTTTCAACTTTCCAGCCAGCAATATTCTCAATAATATTTATCATTTGATTGATGGAAACCTGTTCTGAGCTACCAAGATTAAAAATATCTCCATGATTGGAATTGAAGATTTTTTCTGTTCCTTTTATACAGTCATCAATAAACATAAAGCTTCTTGTTTGCTCACCATCTCCCCAAACTTCGATTTTTTTATTGTTTGCAATTTTAGCTAAAGCAATTTTTCTACATATAGCTGCTGGAGCTTTTTCTCTTCCACCATCATACGTTCCCATTGGGCCATAGACATTGTGATATCTAACCACTCTAGTTTGAATTCCAAAATCTTCACTAAAATGTCTACACATTCTTTCGCTAAAAAGTTTTTCCCATCCATAACCGTCCTCTGGAAGAGCTGGATAGGCATCGCTTTCTTTTAAACCAGGAATAAAATTTTTTTTTTGCCTGTCAGCATTATAAACGCAAGCACTAGAAGAAAAAAAATATTTTTGTATTTTATTTTTTAAGCAGGACCTTAGTAGATTCGTATTTATTAAAACTGAAAGCATACATTCTGCTTTATTATTTTCAATAAAACCCATTCCACCCATATTGCAGGCCATGTTGTAAATAAAATCTACACCCTTGGTTGCCATCAGACAGTTCTCATACTCCTTGAGGTCTAAACATAAATTTTTATTTTTTTCATTTATACTAAACCAATACTCTAGCGGCTTTATATCGACACAAACAATTTCATGACCTTTTTGACTTAGGGCACTTACTAGATGGCCTCCAATAAATCCTCCTGCACCAGCGACTAAAAACTTCATAGGTAACTTATAATATCTAATTAAAACGATAGCAAGAAAAGGAGTGGTATAAAAAGTAATTTCAATACTTTAAACAATTTTGTTATTTTCTTCTTTTTAGCAATAGAACTTTTTCTAGCCAACAGTATAGTGCGGTAAAAATATACCTAGATCCCAATTCGGCAATGATAAATTTAGATTTTCCTATTTTTCTATTTGTCCAGTTAATTGGCACTATTTTGTAAGAATAATTTCTAGATATTATTTTTAGTGGAATTTCCAAGAAAACATTAAAACTTTCTGAAACAATTGGTATTAGTTTTTTTAAAACTGACAGCTTGTACATTTTAAAAGCATTAGTAAAATCATTATAGTCCGACCAAAATAAAATTTTAATAAAAAAGTTAAAGATTCTATTAAATAATAGCTTTGATTTAGGATAATCATATACTTTTGATTGTTTCAAAAATCTGGATCCGAAAATTGCGTCAAGATCTTTTTCTACAATTAACCTATAATACATCTCCAAGTTTTTTATATCGTCAGACATATCACTCATATAGATGCAGAAGAAAGACTTTGAAGCTTTTTTTAAAGCGGTATTAAATGAAGACCCCAAACCAGGATTCAAATTATTGTTAAAATATTTTACTTTTTTGTATTTTTTCTGGAGCAGCTTTAGAAAGTCTTCTGTCTTATCTGTACTATAGTCATTAATAAGAATAATTTCATAATCAGAAATTTTTATTTTTTTGACCAAATTAGAAATGCTATGTACAATGATTTTATCTTCATTTCGGCATGGTATAAAAATTGATAAAGACATAAGATGTTTTTTAAGAAATTTTATATTTTAAATAAAATGATATATGAATAATTAAATTTAACATAAAATCAAATGATTAAAAGGGAAATTAAAAATAAAATTTTAATTACTGGAGGCTGTGGATTTGTAGGTTCAAATCTTGCGATATATTTAAAAAATAAAAAATTTAATATTACTTCTTTAGATAATTTTGCAAGAAAAGGGTCTAGATTAAATTACAAATTTTTAAAAAATAACAATATAAAAAACCTTAATATAGATATAAGAAATAAAAAAAAAATCTCTCTACTTTCAAGGTTTGACTACATTATAGATTGCTGTGCGGAACCATCTGTTGAAATGTCTAAAACAAATATAAGAAAAGTTTTTGATATAAATTTAGTAGGAACGTTAAATATTTTAGAAAAAATAACGAAAGACAAAAGTAAACTTATTTTTATTTCTTCCAGCAGGGTTTATTCAATAAACGCAATAAATAAAGATTTTAAAAATAAAATTGAAGGAAAAAACCTAAAAAGCAAAATTAACAAAAATTATCAAACGCTTGGAGCAAAAAGTTTTTATGGATTCACAAAATTTGCGTCCGAGAATATCATCGAAGAGTTTAATTATCTTTTTAAAATAGATTATTTAATAAATAGATGCGGGGTTATTGCTGGTCCTGGACAATTTGGAAAAACTGACCAGGGATTTGCAAGTCTTTGGGTTTGGAAATATTTAACAAAACAGAACATGAAATACATTGGGTATGGTGGAAATGGAAATCAAGTTAGAGATTTATTGCATATAGAAGATTTCTGTGAATTAATTTATAAGCAAATAAAAAAATTCAAAAAAATTAAAAATGAAACATTCACTGTGGGTGGTGGCTTAAAAAATGCAACATCGCTTGGAAAATTTTCAAACTTGTGTGAAAAAATTATTGGAAATAAAATTTATTTTTCAAAAATAAAAAAAACATCAATTTATGATATTCCATATTTTGTTACATGTAATAAAACTATAAGTAAGGTTTATGGGTGGTCGCCTAAAAAAAATCTGTCCGATTTGATAAAAGATACTTTAAGTTGGCAAAAAACCCATTTTAAGGTATTAAAAAAATATCTAAAATAATGAAAAATGTATTAATCACAGGTTCTTCAGGATTGGTTGGTTCGGAAGCCACAATGTTTTTTTTAAAGAAAAAATTTAAAGTAATAGGAATCGATAATAATCAGAGAGCAAATTTTTTTGGGAAAGATGGGGACACAAACTGGATTAAAAGAAAAAATTTACAATACGAAAACTATCGACATTTTAACATAGACATTACTGATTATAAAAAATTAGAAAAAATTTTTATTCAATATAAGAATAAAATAGATTTAATTATTCATGCAGCGGCACAACCTTCTCATGACTGGGCATATCAGAATCCGCGATTAGATTTTAAAATTAATGCCGAAGGCACTCTTAACATGCTAGAACTTTTTAAAACATACAATAAAAAATCTGTATTTATTTTAACATCAACAAATAAAGTTTATGGGGATCTGCCAAACAAGTTAAGTCTTACCGAAAAAAAAACAAGGTGGGAGCTTCCCAAAAAAAATATTTTTTTCAAGGGTATTCCTGAAAGTTTTTCAATTGACAATTCTACTCATAGTCTTTTTGGTGTTTCTAAGGCTTATGGTGACTTAATAACTCAGGAGTATGGGAAAAATTTTTCACTAAAGACTGGAGTTTTTAGAGCAGGATGCATTACTGGACCAAATCACTCTGGTGCAAAATTGCATGGATTCTTATCCTATCTGGTCAAATCATGTGTAATGAAAAAAGAATATAATTTAATTGGATATAAGGGAAAACAAGTAAGGGATAATATACATAGCCATGATCTCGTAAAATGTTTTTGGGAATACTATCAAAATCCAAAAAAAGGTGAAGTTTACAATATGGGGGGTGGCAGATATTCAAATTGCTCGATACTGGAGGCTATCACGTACATTGAAAATACAAGAAAAATAAAGGTAAAGAAAATTCTTACAAAAAAAGAAAGGACTGGTGACCATCAATGGTACATTACGGATCTTAAAAAATTTAAAACTCATTATCCTAAGTGGAAATTAAAATATAATACAAAAAAAATTATTGATGAAATTTTAATAAACTATTAAATTATTTTGTAAAAAATCTACTCCACAAAACTGAAGATTTAACTAAATTAGATAAGCTACTATATTTGCACCTGTATTTTAATTTTTTTTTAATAAATGAATAGTCCGCTTCACTTCTAATTATTTCTCCTGTTCTTTTATTTTGTATAGAAAGAGACAATTTCCTTTTGTAGAAAAATTCAAAAGATTTGATCACTTGAGAAATCGAATAAGCTTTTTCAGAACAGACATTAATTAAAATAATATTTTTTTTATAGTTAGAAAGAAATACCAAAACCTTACTAACTATATTTGATATATCCTTGATATGTATGAAATTTCTGACGCAAGTCCCGTCTTTGGTATCAAATCGGTTGCCAAATAAATTGAAAACTTTTCCTAGTTCGAAACAATTTATAATATGAGAAAATAAATCAAGATCTTTTTTACTTTGATTCCCACTCTTACTTTTAAGGTCTGCTCCTGCAGCATTAAAAAGTCTTAAAATAGCGATTTTTATATTTGATTTTTTTGACTTTTTTACTAAATATTTTTCTACATTGAGCTTAGTTAGTCCATAAAAAGATAATGGCTTAGTTTTATTCTTAATAGAAATTTTAGAATTACATTTTCCATAAACAGCAGCACTGGACATAAAGATAAAATATTTCAAGCCATTTGCATTAGCCACATCGAATAAATGAATAGTATTTAAAACATTTTCTTTATAATATTTTATTTTGTTTTTTTCAGACTCAGTAACACTTTTTTTAGCAGCTAAATGAATTATTTTTTTGAATTGAAATTTTGTTAAAAACTTTTTAACTTCAGAATAATTTGATAGATCAAGTTTAACAAATACTACATTTTTATTTAAAAGGTTATTTGTGACATTGCTTAAATTATCTAATACAAAAACATGATATTTTTTTACAAGATTTGATGAAATTAAAGATCCGATGTATCCACAGCCACCTGTTACTAATATTTTTTCTTTCATTGGGTACTGTCCTTGCTTATGACGTAAGATTTGGAAATAAAGTAAGATAAAAAAATGCAAGAAAGCATCAATAAGCCAAAAAAAGTTGAAAAAATTGAACCAGAAGTTTTGAGTGGGTTTAAAATAGTAATAATAGATATTAAAGAAGATAAAGCAACATAGTTAGCTTTATTTAAAAAATAAACGCGTAAAATATTAAAAAAAAAATATAAAAATATAGAAAAAAATATAGAAAAACCTACTAAACCTGTTTCTGCTAAAATTTCCAAATAGATATTATGAGAATGATTTCTACATGCATTCAAACCAAAATTATTTTTTATGAAATTTTTTTTAATTTCTGTATTGCAAGATTTTCTGAAGTTTTTAATACCCATACCAAAAAAAATGTTATTTTTAAACTCGTAAAGGGATAGCTTCCAAAGTGAATAATATGGGAGGTCTATTTTTTTATTTACACTATAACTATAATTTAATTCATTAATTTCTTTGTATCTTTTAGATGCTCCTGGGCTTTGATTTATAAAAAAAACAGATAGCAAAACTAGCAGAGTAAAAGTAAAAAAAAATTTAATATCAAATCTAAACGCTAGGAATAATATCAAACATGCAGATAGCGAAAGAAAGGCCATTCTTTCTCCAGAAAAAAAAACTGTAAAAAATGAGATTAGTAAAAAAAAAAGGGCCGTTTTTCTTTTTTCTAGATGCTGCAAAAATCCATACAAGATGCAAAAAAAATAAGATATAAAACCTCCGATGACTAATTCCGAACCAAAAAATCCTGAGAGTCTAGAGGTGATCAGAAAACTAGGGCAAGTTTTAAGGTTAGAATAAATATCGTTTATAACTTGAAAAATTAAATTATTTTTACAATCAATATTACTACCAATGAGCTCGGATGGTATTCCAATAATATTTGTGCCATTAAAAAACTGAAATAATGTATCGAGCTCTAAAAATAGAAAAAAAAATACCCAGCAAAGCAATATTTTATTTATTTTGTCTTTCAAATTATCAAAACTGATTTTAACAAAAAAGAATAAAACTATAAACTTAATCAACCCCAGGGAAAAAATAATTGAATCCATGTTATTTGCAACGAAAATAGCATTGCCGATAAAATACAAATAAGAAAGCAGGATAAATAAGGACGTTCTTTTATTTGTTTTTATCATTTCTATAATTACTTCTTTAAAAAGAAACAAAAAGAATAAAGAAAATAACATATGGAAGTTAACAGCCGCATTACCTATGACAAACATCAAGGGGAAAACTAGAAGTAAAACAAAGTTTAGGTTTACGGTATTTATTTTCATATTTTCAAGAATTTGTTTAAAAAACTTTGAATTAATTCGAAATTATTAATAAAAATTTTAAATAATTTAACATTAACCTTCCCAAGAAGATTCCCATATATTCTATGTGAATATTTTTTTCTTGCATTTAAATTATATATAAAATTTTCTCTTACTCTTAAATATGGTTTCTTTGTTATATCGTAATAAGTCAATGGTTCACTTAAATTATAAAATTTTATCTTTTTTGATAAAAACCTTAGCCACAATTCCAAATCCTCAGAATAGTTAAAATTTTCATTATAATTTCCATATTTTTTTATCAGGCTGCTTCTAATTAATACCGAGCTATGAGCCATAGAGTTAAAAAAATAAAAGTATAGCTTAATAAAATAATTTACTTTGGGATAAATTTTTTTTTTACGTTTCTTGCCATCTATTAAGAATAAAGCTGTTCCACAGACTCCTATTTTTTTATTGTTTTCCATAAAATTTACCTGTTTAGTAATTTTTGTTTTATTGAAATAATCATCAAAATCTACTCTACTTATATATTTGCCTTTGCATTTTTGTATTCCTTTATTTAAGGACTTAACAAATCCTAATTTTTTTTTATTAATAATAATTTTTAAATTTTTTATTTTTTTCTTTTGTTTCAAAAAAATTAAATTATTATTTTGACTAGGCTCTAATACAAAAATAAATTCTAAATTGTTGTAATTTTGATTCTTTAGACTTTTGATACACTTTTTGATTTGTTTACCAGAGTTCAAAAAACTAGTTCCCAAAATTGAAACTAAGGGTTGGTTAATCTTCATTTGCATAGAGCACCTTAACACCTGAAGTATCAAGACTAGGTTTGAAAAAACTTGCGCTTTTAAAATGTCTTCCAAAAACTTTTTGATTTTTCTTTGGTACATAAAACAAAATAAACCCACCTCCTCCAGCACCTAAAAGCTTACCTCCTGTAGATCCCATTTTGAATCCCAAATTATACAACATGTTAATTTTTTTATTACTAATAGATTGTGATATTTTTTTTTTAATTTTCCATGCACTATGCAATTCCTTTCCAAAGTCAAATGAAGAGGAGGAAGAATTTTTTTTTAAATCAACACTAGCTTTAATTGCTATTTTCACCAGCTTGCTAATTTGAAAATTTCTATTTTTTATATTTTTTTTCTCCTGCTGTTTTTTTAAAACCACGTTTGCTTTTCTAAAAATATTTGTTGGAACAAGAAAAAAATTACTAAGTAAACTTTGTAAATTTGACTTTTTAATATTCTCAATTGTGACTTTTTCAGATGAATAAAATTTCATCAGGTTGAAACCACCAACAGCTGATGCATAATGATCTTGTTTACCAATATTACTTTTGCACTTCGATATTTCTATATATGCTGCTAACTTTGCAACTTGTATATTAGTTATTTTTTTTCCCAGATATTCTGAAGTTGCTTTAACTATACAGCATGCGAAAGCACTTGACCCCCCGAGACCTGAACCTTTGCCCGGTATGTCAGAAATTGAAACAATTTCTAATGGTTCTTTGATTTGAAAATATCTTAATGTTTCTCTTATAATCGGATGCTTAATCTCGCTTATATTTTTGCAAATTTCTTTCTTGGAATAACTTAAAACAAAATTTTTAGTATATGATTTTTTTATAATTATATTAACATATTTATTAAAAGAAAAAGAAAGGACAGCTGCTTCACTTGTTTTGTAAAAGTTTTTAAAATCACTTCCCCCACCAAACAAGCTTACTCTTAATGGAGCTCTAACTAATATCATTTATTTTTAAGATACAGATTTGTTTAATAGTTAAATTAATTAATTTTATATTATAAACTGATATTTGATTTTTATCATCAGTGTTTTTTTTGCAGTACTTAACAATATATCTATAGGTATTTTTTTTTTCAAACTCAGCACTACTATTAAATTTGTACCCATTTATATGAAATATATCTAAAGGATTTGTTTCATTTATTATTTTTTGCTTACTTAAATCATTATAAATTTTAACGGCAACGTTAGAAAAGCTTTTGAAATAAAGAAACTGAAATAAATTTATTATAAAAAAACAAAAAATATTTACAATTAGTATTTTTTTAATTTTTCCCAATGAAAAATAATAAAAAATAAATAAAAAGAAAAAAGGATAAATATAGAGCAAGTATCTTTGAGATGGACGTTCTACAAAAGCTGCTAAAATAAATATTGAAATATTTATAGATAAAAAAAAATATTTTTCATATTTTTTTTTACTCCTAATAACCTCAGATGAGATTATGATATAAAATAAAAAAGTCATAAACAGAATAAAGCTTCCGGTATACTCTCCTTTTATTACGTAACTTAGAAAACCATAGCTCATCTCTCCGTAAGTTGTTCTGCATATTATTAACAATAATATTGACAATCCAGAATAAATAAAAAAAAGTACCGCTTCTTTTTTTTTAAAAAATTCATAAAATTTATATGGGACAATAAATAACAATAGGACTGATAAGTACGACACATAAACTAAATAATTTGAGAAAACTGAGAGTAAACTTACGTTGATATAGCTTATCTGTTCTTCACTAACTATAAATTTGTCAATTTTGTATATGTATGCAATTGCAAAAAATGTTGCTAAAAATATACTTAAAAAAAATTTTTTTTCAAATAAACTTTGACTATTTAAATAGGAAATCGCGATTATAATCGGAGAAATATATAGTGCTATTGGCTTCAAAATTGCTGACAACACTATTAGCAATGTAAAAGAAATAAAATAATTTTTTATATAAAGGGCAATAGAACAAACGATTAATACAAAAGACAGATAGTCAGGGAATGCTTTTCCTACTAGCAAAAACACAATAGGTGTAAAAATAATATAAAGGGATAAAGAAAAATGTTTTAAATTATTCTTGTGAAATATTTTTTTTTTATAATAATTAATAATAATATTGATAGAGTAAAATAAAAAAGGCAGACTTAATAAATTCAAAAGCCTTGCAAGATAGGCATGTTCTAAAAAATTTTCCACCTTAAGCTGACTGATTATCAATGAATAAAAAGAAGTATTGAGCTGAAGACTCTTGAACATCTTCAAATCAAGCACAATACTTCTTTGATTGAAAAAATTCGCAAGATCTAGAAAAAACCATTCTAAATTAAATGGTGGTAAAAAAAGTTTTAATATAGAAATTAGGAGCACTGAAAAAATAATAAATAAATTTAGGCTACCATGAATCATTCTAAGTTTTTAATTTCGTATTTTTTATCGTCCATTTTATAGCTCGCAAGGAATTTTCTCCAAAATACCATCCTAATTTTTTTAATTTCTTTACGTCAAATTTAAATCTTGGCACGTCTCCAACCCACCCATAATCTTTTTTTTCGAAGTAAGGCTTAGTTTTTAGTTTGTTAATTTTTATAAAATAATTGACGATATCTGAAACTTTTATTCCACTGTCTTCTGATGCTATATTGTAGACCGAATATTTTTCTTTGGATTTTTTTAAAATATAAAAAATAGAATCTAATAAGCAATTTACTGTCATATATTGTTTTTGCTGATTTCCATTTCCCAAAATTGGTAAAGCGTTTGGATTGTTGTAATTTTTTTTTACAAGATCGAATATTAGACCATGTGTCATATTTTTTCCAATAACATTGGGAAATCTTATTATGTAAGTTTTTGTGTTGCTAGTATTACAATATGCGCTCAAACATGCTTCTGACGCCATCTTCATTGCACCATAATTAGAGATTGGTTTGGTTTCTGATTTTTCTGAAAATTTTAACTGGTAGTCTCCATAAACTGCAGAAGTAGAGGAGAAAATATACTTATCCACTTCAATGTTATTTCTTAGCAATACCTCTGTTGAATTGTAGGTTGTTAAAAATGTATCTCTAAGATCTATTGTGCCACTCTCGGAACCAGACTTGATGTCGGAGTTGGCTGCCAATTGCCAAAAGCAGTTTATTTTTTTTATTTTATATTTTTTAAATATACTTAAAAGTAAGGTATTTATTTTTCCCAATTTTGAAAGATCTGTTTTAAAAAAAAAAAGATTTTTTTTTTTTAACCGTATTGGTTTTTTATCGAAAGCAAAAATAATATGCTTTTTATTTATTTTATTTATTAAATGACTTCCAACAAAGCCACTCGCTCCAAATATGAAGTGTATATTTTTCCTCATAATTAATATAATTGATTTTTATGAATTTTTATTTATTAATTTTATTATATTTTGTAATAATTTTAGCTCACATATATTTATATATAAAAATCTGTCAAAAGTATAATATATGTAAAATTTACGATTCTATTAACAAAAGAGAGGTAATTCAATCCGTAGGAATACTAGTTGTTTTATTTTTGCCTCTTTTTTTCTTAGTAGCTACCTGGATCTATCCAGACATAAAACAAATTGTAATCGAAACTGTTCCCAGACCATTAATATTTTTTGTCAGCATAATCATTCTTGGATCTATATCGTTATATGATGATATC
>TARA_B110000977_G_scaffold29177_1_pt1 | contig 10822 bp, 4 predicted proteins | sample TARA_B110000977 | Tara Oceans TARA_B110000977 (sample SAMEA4397798) | marine metagenome | biome: Polar Biome; feature: [SRF] surface water layer (ENVO:00010504); material: water (ENVO:00002006), including particulate matter (ENVO:01000060) such as... | depth 5 m | reverse complement strand
ACTCGACACAGTCGCCAGGTTCCTGAGTGATAAACCCATATCCAGTAATAATCACACCGACCCACACAACACACACCCAGTGTTGGATCCGCTGCTAGAACACATAGTGTGGCCGAGTCGTGCGGCGGTTCTGTCCCACGACGAACCGAGTGCCGACAGATCGGTAAAAAAATCTCACGACGAATCTAAAAAAACAGCGTTGCGAATCGCGTGTTGGCTTCTCGATGGCGGAGGGGTTGGTGATCCGGTCGCGTGCACCATGTGCGAAGTACTCGCTGTGCGCTGCGCACCCCCAACCGAGAAGCGCACCCGACTCGCCGCATGTCTCGCGCTGAGGCACGCGGCGGTGAATACCGAAAATCTACAAACGGCGGCTTCGACGTTCATCCCAAATCTTTTGGCCACCGTTTATGAAGCTGAGCTTACAAGGCCACCTCGTAGCCCTCCCAGCCGACTCGCCGTAGCCGCGGTGGATGCCTCACTCGCGGTGACCGCGAGACAGGCGGCAAAAGCACTCGCGCACCCAGTTGAAGGAGTGACACACCTCACCTCAACGTTGACGTCAGATTTCAACGCATCAACAAATTCTATGCGAGAAATATGCGTCATCGTGAGAACGTGGTGGTGCCCGGAACACCGCGCGCCAATCGTGGCGCTCAATGCGGTGATAGACGCGTTTGACGTTGTTGCGCGGTGGACTGAGAAATTACGCTTGGAAAACGAAGGTAATCCAGGAGTTATTAAGTCAGACCCGGGCGAATTGGAACGCCGACGGTGGCTCGCCTCGGCGTGGCGCGATTGGGCGCCCCTCATCGCCGTCGACGGGTTTTTTAACCTCGCGTTGAAGGAGGAAATACCGGACTCAAAAGCATCCACGTTAGATTCAGATTCGAGTGACAGGAATCATGTCATGTTAGGTCCCGGTCCGACACGTCTGGGTACGTGGCTTGGAACGTGCGCCTCGTGTGCCGCTGACGACAGCGCCGGCGTGAAAGGCGCTGGCGATCGACTGAAACATTCATTAGTGTCTCTTTCCCTGTGCGCCGCGCAACTCGGGCTGATGGATCCGGAGCGCATCGCGGAGTTGATGGACGAAAACACGCATACGCGAGTCCCTACAAGCACCAGGGATGCGTACACACTGCTCAAAGGGCACGCCTCCGAAGCCTTGGTCCCCGCGCTTCGATCCACGAACTCAAAAAATCAAGAACTCGGCGCGGCGCTTTTGCAAACCGTGCTGGTTCCTGGTGGAAAAAATAAAAAAAGTTGGGGACCGGAACAGCAATCGCTTCTGGACGGGTTGTTACCTCTTCTTGAAGAGGCGCCTGAGTTGGTGACGCCTGGTTTGGGGTCGCTCGCCGCGGTGCTTCTCCATGTGCAGCCGGGCGGTAAGGGTGTGGAGTTTGTTAAAGGTTTGTGCGGGTCGAATCAGTTCGCGGTGAGGCGAATCGCGGTGCAAACTTTTGGGGAAGTTTTGTCGTTCCTCGGAGCTAAAAATAAAAAACCCGAAAACGAAGACGATTCGCTCGACGTCCGGGATTTAGTTCGCGTGTTGGTGCCGAGAGTGTCTGATTCTGTTGAACTCAACAAGGCAGTGTGTGACGCCGCGGTAAGGGCAATCCAAAAGGCGCACGCGGAACAGGCGATCGCCGCGATTGTTTTGATGATGGGAGAGACGGGTGGTGATGAAAAAAACAAAAACTCAACCTCAACCGAAACCGCGATGCGCGTCGTTTTGGACGGCGTCAAAGAAAGGTCACAAAAAGGCAAAGGCGCGAAGGTAACTGTTAGATGTTTCATGGATGCTTTGGGTGACGAATCCGTCGCAAGTGGTGGTCTTGGTGAAGCAGACCTAGCAGTCGTAGACCCTGGAGCATCAGCGGCGATTGAATGCTTTGCGCGCTGGTGTGGTGCACAAAAATTCACGCAAGACGAGTGGCGCGCCGCGGCCAAACAGGTTTGCGGCGTGTGCTTGTCCGACGATGACAAAAGAAACGTCGGCACCGCGTCCGCCACGGCGTACGTGCGTCTCGCGGGTGAGCTTTCACCGTGGATTGGGACTCCGCCGTGTTCGCGGGTCATTTTCCAGTCAAGTTTAGGGGCGATGCGTCCGGTGGATGAGACGGGAGATGAAGAAATAACGCTCGAAGCAAATACTCACGAGGTACCTTCCTCCGAAAACTCGTTGCGTCTCCAATTTCAAAACCTGGCGCCGGCGCTGGTACTGCGCGCGTTGCCAATACAGGCGTGGGACGACTGGAGCGAGTTTGAGCTATTGGACAGTGTTGATGGGTCGACTATGGATGATCGCACTTCAATCTCTGCTGTGCTCATATCAAAAGTGCTTTCATCATCAAGATCGAGCGATGAGCTACGCCGACTCGCGGCGGAGCTGTGCGGGCGGTTGGCACCGACGAATGTTTTTCGGGAATCTTTCGTCGACGCGATTGAGAATGCTATACTCGAAACGCGTTTGGGGGACGCAAGAGCGCTTCTATTAGCGACCATTTCCGGTCTCAACTCAAGAGGCGTATACGCGCTAGGAACTGACCAAGCTACTACCGGTAAACTCAGAGCAAGTATTGTACTGCTCGCGACGCTTCCCAGTGAGGAATCGTCAAACTCCGAATCCAATCTCGAAACGCAAAAGACAAAAATGGGCGGCTTGGAGACGGTTTCCCAGATGATTCGCTCCGAGCTTTCGGAACAACGCACGGGGGCGAGTGGGGGGTTGGGGGCGGAGCTCGGGGATGGGTCACGTGTATCGGACACCCTAGCTGGACTTGTTAGCGCGGTCGTGGGGAACCCCGACGCTCCCCAGTGGACGCGACGCGCGGCGACGCGCGCTGGTCTCACCGCTGATTCCTCGGGGCTTGGAACGATAAAAAACAGCGAGTCTCAAATCACGGACGCGTCGCGCCTCGCGCTCGCGGATTTGTTGACCTCTGTGGTGCGTCGTCATGTTGATGGCGGAGATGAACGCGCAGCTCGCGCGTTCGCAGACGCGACCTTTTCAAGACTCGCGAAGCACGCCTCGGGAGAGGATGGTAGCGGGACATCTACGGGCACACGAGCCGCTTGTTTTCGCATCTGCATGGTCGCATTCGCCGTAGCCACGACCGCGATGCCGGAGAGCACCTCTAGGGTAGGAAGCACACACAGCGTATCAGGCCCACACTCACATTCTCATAATGCAGCGACGCATACAGCAGCACGTGCAGCCTGTGCTGTTTACGCCCAGGCGCTCGTACACGCCGCTTCTAAGTCGTTATCCGACGCCTCTGAGCATCCTTCCATTCGCGTCGCGGCGGCGGGACTGGCAACCGCTCTCCTCGCCGCGGATGACGAAGTGTTGCGCGTGTTGGCGGAATCGAGTTCGCTTGATGTGTTAAGTGCGGCGCTCCGAACCGCGGTAGAAGCGACGGACGTGCCCGCGTTGGTGCAGACCGCGTCTGGGTTGTTGATGGCGATGGGGAGGTAGAGCTTACGGTAGAGTCGCTGGTAGCACTTTGTAGACATTTCTGATTTTTGGAAACCGACAAACCGTTGTCGGCAATTTTTGTTCCGCCAAGGGACCGATCAACATCACGCGGGCTCAGTGGTCTTCGACGCGGCGCGCGTTCCGGCCGGGTTCGGAATCATCGCGCGGGGTTGGCTGTGCGTCGGTACTGCGACCACCCGGAGGAGGAAGTCGCTCAAGTCGCGGAAGGTGCGCCCCTCAACCAACTTCCCGAGAATTTTGGTTCTCCCGACGATCTCACGGGCGAGTGTCGAAACCGAATCTTAATTCCAGGAAAGTCAAGTGGGAAACGCGGTCATGTTGACGGAGGTGATCATCGCCGTGCTTCGCGGCTGCGCTGAGACGCGCGACCGGATCGTTCAGAACCGACGAAAGTCCCGGCGTCTGTTAGAGAACCTCGAAGCCATCGCTAAACCCTTTGAGAACAATCGAAAAGGCGGAAACATCCGTCGCGCACGAAGAGACTTTACAGAAGCTTAAAGATGTGGTGGAACACGCAAAAGCGCTGCTTACAAAGCAATGCACTAAGAGCTACTTGTCCCAGGTGATGGCCAGCAAAGCGGTGGCGAACGAATTCAACGATATCAACGAACTTCTTTGTTCGCACATGCAGGCGTTGAATCTGTCCGTCTCCGTGCTGGACTCGGTGGATCGCAGATCAGCGGGCGAATCCGACGCGCGCGAAGACCTCGAGGAAATGCAACAAGAGGTACGAAATATGATGCAGGATAACCAGGACGATCTGCGCAAGCAAATAGCGGAGATGGACGCGGGACAACAAGGCACCGCGCAGGCGCTGCTCTCCACGATTTCTGAAGGACACGAGATCCTTCGCAGGGACATCTCAGACGACATCAAGAATCTCATCGCGGACATGGCTCCGGCGCAATCCGCGGATACATCCCTTCCCCACGTCGACATGTCCACCGACCTCCGATCTCTGAAGGATGGCGAAACCGAAAGCGACGTTCTCGGCGCGGGAGGCTTCGGCGAGGTTCGCAGGATGCGCTGGATGCCCGGCAGCGGCATTGAAGTCGCGGTGAAAGTTTTGCTTCAGCGCAAACCAAGTCCAAAGGCACTCGCTGAGCTTCGAAAAGAAGCCGAAGCGATGCACGCGATGCGTCACCCGAACGTCATTCAGCTGTACGGCGCGTCGTTAAGGCCTCCGCACGTGTGTCTTGTTCTGGAGTTTGCGCCGCACGGCAGCCTTGAGGACATGCTGGAGCGCGAGGGCGCTCCAACGACCGCCAAACAGTGGCGCGAGCGTTTGACGTTTGCGTCAGAAATCGCCAGGGGACTGCTGTACCTGCACTCACGACGGGTGTTGCACCTCGATATCAAGTCAGGCAACGTGCTGCTTTTCGACGGAAGAACACAACGTCTCGCGAAGCTTGCTGATTTCGGCTTGGCGTTCGTTAAAAACGAGTCCACCGCGAGAGGCACCGTTGCGACGAAGACATCCGCGGGGACGGTGAACTGGAAACCGCCCGAGCTGTTCCGCAAAGGCGGCGAAGCCACGCAAGCGAGCGAAATTTACTCATACGCGTGCGTCTTGTACGAACTCGCGAGCGGGAAGATTCCATGGGAAGACGAGGGGCCGGGGCAAGTCGTTGGGATGGTAATCATGGGTGACAGACCAGACAAGCCTTCTGGGTGCATCGAGGGATTCTGGGACCTTGTGCAGCTCGGCTGGGCGCCAGAGCCGAGTAAGCGCGTGGCGCTCGTTGACGCGCTCTCTGCCATCGACGCTCTTCTCCAGCAGAACGCAAGTCACGACGATACCGCCGTGAAGAAGGAAGCGGAAGCGGAAGCCGAGAAGAAGCAGGCTGAGGAAGAGGCAAAAAATAAGCAGGCTGAGGAAGAGGCCAAAAAGAAGCAGGCAGAGGAAGAGGCTGCCAAGAAGAGGGCCGAGGAAGAGGAAGCGGCTGTGAAGACACCACCCGTGGAGGCGTCGGAAACTATCGTGATCAAGGCTAATGAGCCAGGTAAGGCTGGCGGGTTTGACATGCCCAAGCACGCGCAAGCTATGACGGTGAAGAAATCACAGGAGGAAGTGGACGCGCGAGAAAATATAATATCCGCATCTGATGTCGAAGTCCTCAAATCTCTGCGCACTAGGGATTCTTATTTGGAGAAAATATGGGAGCGCGGAGAGGATTCACCGCACTCGTGGATCACGAAAACACGCTCGTGGTTGATTCCCGCGGTTAAGCGAAAGGACGCGAACGGCAAGTCGCACGAACGTACGAAACTTCTGAAGATTTTGAGTATCGCTGGAGAATTAAATTTCGCCTATTCAGTAGGTTTTGGACGAGGCAGACTGGTGAGTCTGCGACTCAACGACGCGCGGTTCGACGCCGAGACGGTTTCAAGAGTGCCTGACTTTCCACCCGAAATGTGGCGCGCCGAACAATTACAAGAACTGCGTCTTGGAGGGCAGTTGATTTCGACGTTACCCCCCGAGGTTGGCAAGCTGTCCGCGCTGAAGCACCTGGATCTCAAAATGAACCGGCTTGAAAGCCTGCCCACGGAAATCGGACAGCTCTCAGGGCTGACGCACCTGGATCTCGGATCGAATAAGCTGGAGAGCATGCCTTCGGTGATTGCACAGCTGTCGGTGTTGACGAATTTGGACCTCTCCCATAATCCGATTTGGAGCATGCCTTCCGTGATTGCACAGCTCTCCGCGCTCCCTGCGCTGACGGTGCTGTCTCTGGCCGGGTCTGCGCAATTCTTTGTGCCGCTGGAGATTGGCGCGCTCTCCTCGCTGACGCAATTGGACCTCTCCAACAATCTGCTCTCGATGCCCCTGCCGCCGGAAATCGGCACGCTCAGCGCACTTAAGGAGTTGGATCTCTCTGACAATCAGCTCCAAAGTGAACACCTACCGGCGGAGTTATTCACGCTCTCCGCGTTGACGGAGTTGGATCTGGAGGGTAACAAGTTGGAGAGTTTGCCGCCAGAAATCGGCAAACTCAGCGCGCTGACAACGCTGAAAGTTGGCGGAAACGTTCTCCAGAGCCTGCCGTCCGAGCTCCGATTGCTTCGACAACTAACACTGATTGACTTTGAAAATAACCCGGTCACGACGCTGCCGGAGTCGATTGACGAGCTATTGTTAGCGCGCCTCGCCGTGTTCCCAGCGGCGGCGAAGAAAAAAAGCGCAGAGTGCTGCGTTGTGAGCTGAGAAAGTCTCTAGAGTAGCTTATTTATTGCGATAGTATTACGATATTATTATTTATTACAAAAATAACCCAACTACTTCGGAACTCCACTAGTCCGTCTCTGGCACGCGCGCGTACGTCTGTTCCGAAGCGTATCCGCCGCCGCCGCCTCTCTTGCTTTTTTCTTGCCGCCAGCAAAACAAAAACGCCTTTCTCAAGGTTTTCAGATTTCAGGCCGGATGAACTTGACCGCAGAAAAACCCTGTGAGCCGTTCGTGAGAATCTCACGCAGGATCGCACGGCGACGGGTGTCGGATAGGTGGGCACGCGCGGCAAAGGTCCGTTAGGCCACTTCAGTGTCTCCGCGGCTTCCAGCGCCACGGCAGCGCACACGCATCCAAGGCAACGACCACCGCGGGTATCGAGCGATCGGGGCGTAGACTCGAAATTTGTGCGACAGGGTAGAGAAAGGGTAGACAGGGGCGAGTCGTGGACGGAGTTTGATTCACAACACACACCATGCCTCTCCCTACGCACCACGCTCCGGGGCAGGACCTGCACGGCAACAAGGGCGCGGCAGCTAGGAAGCTGCGCATGGCCGGCATAAGCGCCGCGTTGTTTTACGGCTCCATGTCAGTCGCGAGCGTGTTTCTGAACAAAGCCATCTTTCAGGTGTGGCGATACCGGTACCCCGCGAGTTTAGTCACCGGGCAGACGGTATTCACGGTAATGGCAATCTTCCTATTAAGCAACCTTGGAGTTATTAAAATCGCAAAGTTCAACGCGGTGCACTTCAAGCGCGTATTCCTGGTCTCTGCTGTGTTCCAGTTAAAACTAGTGTTAGATATGTCAGCGTTGGTCCTGGTGAACATCCCGATGTACGGCATTTTGAAATCGGCGACGACACCGTTCGTGATGCTGGTGGATTACGTTCTGCGACAAAGGGTGCCTTCGACGAAAATCCAGATGGCGGTATGGCTGACTACCATGGGGGGCTTCGTTGCGGGGTATGGGGATCTCTACTTCGACCCGCTGGGGTACGCGTTGGCGCTAGCGTCGGCGGCGTGCACCGCGTGCTACGTCGTGCTGGTGGGAAAAATAGGCGACGACCTGCAGTTGGATTCGTTCACGTTGTTGCTTTATAATTCGTTGTGGAGTACACCGATGAGTTTGGCGATCACGGTTTGGACAGGCGAGGTGGCTGGAGTCTCGACGTTTCCTGACTTGTTCGATCCGAGGTTTATCGCGGCTTTCGTTACGAGTTGCGCGTCAGCGTTTGTTTTGAACTACGCGACGTATTTATGTACGCGAGTCAATGACGCGCTGACTACGTCTGTTGTAGGCAGAACGAAGAGCGTAGTCCAGGGCATTGGGGGACTCTTCGCGTTTTCAGTTGAAATCGGGTGGGTCAATGTGAGCGGGTTATCCTTGAACTCCCTAGGCATCCTGTGGTACGCCTGGGAGAAGTACGCGGAGGAGCGGCGGAGAAACAACGTGCGGCAAGGGATGACGCCGCTGCCGAAGCTCGCTAAATTAAACGACGCGCAACACCCGCACTTCATGACACGGAACGACTCGCAGCTCACGTTGTCGCCGAGGATGCACGGAAGCGATGTGCGAAGGGGATTCGGGGATAGCGACATCTCAAGGGGGGGGTCAGGCACGCTCACCAGGCACGCGCGGTTGAGCGAGAATAACAAGGGAACTGCGGTTGAGGGGTGAGTAGGTTTTTAAGGGATACTATTTGAAAATTGAGCAATTGTCTCTCTTCTTCACATCCTCTTTCTTCCCTTTGTTTGTCTTCATCTATAGCTGTTCGTCTAGTCTTGGTGCGGTCGGTCCACGGCGGGTGCGGGGTCCCTGTGCGGTGCCGGCGGCGGTGGCGCCGTGCCCCCGTTCACGGGTGCTCCTCCGTTCGCTCTCGGGTGCCGGTGCAGCTCCGGCGGTTCCCAGCTCGGTAAAAGCGACGCGAGGAACCCGCCCAGCGCTACCTTCAGCTCTCCAAACCACGTGGTGGGCATACCCTGCCGCATACCTGGTAACACCGCGGTGGTCCTGGGTCCGGGGGGGGGTCGTGGGGGAAGCCCGTGTGCGGCGCGAGCGTTTGCGTTGTTTGCGCCGTTTGCACCGACTCCGTTGTGTACACCTTGTCCATTGTTTCCATTCACGTCTCCTCTCTCGATCCTCCCCCCAGCGCCGCCCCCCATGTTGTTTTCTCCCACGATTCGCCTCAATATCCCGTTAAACGCCCCAACTTGTGCCATGTACGCCACCGTCGCGGCTAGGACGTACATCACAAGCTTCTCCCGACTAGCGCCCTGGCCCACGAAAAACACAAGCGTCGCGAGTTTCATAATCAGCTTCAAGTCGATGTGGAACTGCATTACCCTGACTGGCCGTCCTCCCGCCGCCGCCGCCGCAGCCGCCGCCGCGGCTCTCGCCGGGTCTCCCTCCGCGATCGCCCGCGCAGCAGCCGCGGCGTGCTCCGCCGCGGCGGGGGAAAGACCCGCAGGCGGACCTCTTTGGCCCCAGAAATCAACCCCGTTGTTGTTGTTGCCTGGCGCTTGCGCCAACGGGAACCTATTCAGCGGTTGATTCGGTTGATGAGATTGCCCTCCCGCTTGCCCCCCCGCATTGAGGAAGGGCTGCATTTGGTTGGGCATTTGATTCAGATACGACTGAAAGTACGGGGATCCTGGGAAGCCAAACACACCTACGTGGTTGGGTAAGGGCGTTCCCGGACTCAACGTAGAGAACGCGGCGGCGTACGCGGCGGCGTACACGCTTTGGACGTGCGGTGAATTCGCGCCGACTCCGGTGTACGGAGGTTGAGGAGTTGAGGGGTTATTAGACCAGGGACTAGTATTTGTTTGCGCTCCTTCTACAGCTGTGCGTTCGGAACTGTTGTGTATCGGTTGCGAGGTGGGCGGTGTCACCAGTGTGCAAGGGGTCGTAGGTGTGGTTCGCGTTTGCTGCACGCGCGCATTCAAGTCATTCGAGGTATTTTGTGTCACCGGGTTTCTTCTCGTTGCCTGCGATGAACTCGGCGTCGATGGGTTGGACGCACTCGTCACGAGGTGGAACACCTGCGGCATTTGCAGGTCCGCTTTCTCGCCAAGCACGCTTTGTACCGTTTGCGTGTCGTCCTTCAACAGCGCGCCTGAGAAAATCAAGCGATGGTCAGACACTGGGGGGTTCCCGTCAAGCTCACTCGAGATCCGGCCCTTCAGCTCGCCCACCGTCCACGACAATGGCACACGAGTCGTGTAATCGACCGACCCCAAGTTGGCGGGGTTCTTCACCACGACCGTGATTTCCGTGGGGTTCGGGGGTGCGGCTCCGGGCGACGCCATCGCCAGTGACCGAACACGAAGCGAACCAGCAGCGCCCGACGTGCGCCCGTCAATGAGATCTCGACGGCGTTAATGTCAGCACGCGGCTCGCCGTCGTGACTCATCGGATAACCAAAAATCGGAGAGGTGCCCGCTCCAGAAACCTATGCGCGCGTGGTAAGTTCCACAAACCGCTGTTGGTCTGGGTGCTGGATACGTACCACACCAGTTCCTTGACGGGGTGGTTATACGACGTGCGGACCTGCTTGGTACCGGCAGAGGTGACGGTGTCGGTGTCGGTGTGCTGGAGGTGTTCGATTTTGTATTCGTGGGGTGGTTCCCGCGATGCGTTCGTTTCTGCGTGCCGTGGCGCGCGACGTGCGCTCGGACCTCTGTGCGTCTCACCCATGGTTTCGCCACGGGTACTCCAGTGAGAGGCAGGTAGTGGCAAGGGAAAGAACCGCGGTGACGGCGAGGTTGTGGCAGGATCGATTGGCACAAGCGAATAAGAAAGGTGTCGCTGAGGCGGCGACGCAGTCGCAAGACACGTTGGTTCCCAAGCCCCCAACACGAACATCGATACGGTACTCCTTTAGCGATGATGAGAACTTGTTAGAGGCGTACAGAAACCCCTGGAACGCGGTTCGAATTGGCCGCGTGCTGGAGGATCTCGACTCGCTTGCAGGAAACATCGCGTTCCACCATTGCGACGATGATGACCGAAACACGCGGCCGCAGTTACTGGTCACCGCATCCGTGGACCGCGTGCGTTTGTTACGCAAGTTAAAACTGGACGAAGACGTCAC
>TARA_B110000977_G_scaffold36490_1_pt1 | contig 10831 bp, 10 predicted proteins | sample TARA_B110000977 | Tara Oceans TARA_B110000977 (sample SAMEA4397798) | marine metagenome | biome: Polar Biome; feature: [SRF] surface water layer (ENVO:00010504); material: water (ENVO:00002006), including particulate matter (ENVO:01000060) such as... | depth 5 m | reverse complement strand
AGAAATTGATGTGCTGCCCGATGATGGACAGTGGATTATTGCCACAGGCCCACTGACATCCGGAAAGCTGGCTGATGCGATTGCCGCCGAGACCGGCAAAGAAGCACTGGCATTTTTTGATGCCATTGCGCCGATTATCTACCATGACAGCATCGACATGAGCAAAGCGTGGATGCAGTCGCGCTATGACAAGGGCGACACGGTTGAAGAACAGACCGCCTACCTGAATTGCCCGATGACCAAGGACGACTATGAGGGGTTCATCGATGCCCTTTTGGCGGCTGACAAAACCGAATTTAAAGAAGGCGAAACCGCGGGTTACTTTGATGGCTGCCTCCCGATCGAAGTGATGGCAGAACGTGGCCGCGAAACCCTGCGCTTTGGTCCGATGAAACCGGTTGGGTTGACCAACGAACATGATCCACAAAACAAACCCTATGCCGTTGTCCAGCTGCGCCGCGACAACGCTTTGGGGACGCTTTATAACATCGTCGGCTTTCAGACGAAGATGAAGTACGGCGCGCAAGTCGTTGTTTTAAAACGAATTCCAGGACTTGAGGATGCGAATTTTGCCCGCCTTGGCGGCATCCACCGCAACACGTTCCTGAATTCGCCCACGTTGTTGGACGACCAAATGCGCCTGAAAACCAAACCCAATATTCGCTTTGCAGGCCAGATCACTGGCGTGGAAGGATACGTTGAATCCGCCGCGATGGGTCTGTTGGCGGGCCGTTTGGCCGTTGCTGACATGATGGGTCAAACACTGGATGCCGTTCCCAATACCACCGCCATGGGCGCGCTTGTGACACACATCACGGGCGGCGCGGATGCAAAGACGTTCCAGCCGATGAACGTGAACTTTGGCCTGTTTCCACCAGTAGAGGGCCTAAAATCAGGACGACGGGGGCGCAAGGACCGCTACAAAGCCTACACCGACCGCGCCAAGGCCGACTGGCAGGCATGGCTAGGCCAAGTCGCAGTCAACGCAGCCTGATCACGTGATCACCCGCTTTGCGCCATCTCCCACAGGTCCGCTGCACCTCGGGCATGCGTATTCGGCGATGTTGGCACAGGATATGGCACTGGAAAACGGTGGCGATTTTTTTCTGCGGATTGAGGATATCGACCAAACCCGTTCGCGCCCTGACTGGGAAACACAAATCTACGATGACCTGAAATGGCTGGGGATTTGGTGGCCGACGCCTGTGATGCGCCAGTCTGAACGTACTGATATCTATTATAAATCCCTTCTGTCGATGTGGAAACGCAATTACATTTTTGCCTGTTCCTGTACACGTCGTGACGTTCTTTCTGCTGTTGCCGCGCCACAAGAAGGCGGCCTGATCCTCACCAGTCCTGATGGCCTGATCTATCCGGGCACCTGTCGCGCGTGTTCAGCGTATGATGAAACTGATCCGCTTCCGACAAATACCGCTCTGCGCCTTTATATGGAACGTGCCGTCGAAGATTTTGCGGAATATCGCACGGGCGGCGGTGTCTTTTCGTTTCAGGAAACGGGAAAAGGCCCAAATGGCGAAACCGGATTGATTGAATTCAGCTCTGCCGATGTGCTGAAAAATATCGGAGATATCGTGTTATCGCGCCGCGATATGGGTACATCCTACCATCTGTCGGTCGTTATCGATGATGCAGCCCAGAACATTACGCATGTTGTGCGTGGCCAAGACCTGTTTGAGGCGACCAAAATTCATGTCATCCTGCAACGCCTTCTCGGTCTGCCGACACCGACGTATCACCATCATAAACTGATCCGTGATGAAAACGGGAAACGCCTTGCCAAACGCGATGATGCGCGCGCGATTTCAAAATATCGCGCCGACGGGTGCAGCCCCGATGACATCCGAAAAATGGTCGGGCTTTAGGCCATTGGCGTCATAAGTTCGACTTCGCCATCCACCACAGATGTATAAAAACAAGATCGACGGTTCGTGTGACAGGCAGCACCCGTTTGGCGCACCACGGCCAACAGGCAATCGCGGTCACAATCCATGCGAAGATCCACCAATTCTTGAGTGTGACCCGATGTTTCGCCCTTGATCCAAAATGCCTGACGCGACCGCGACCAATAAGTGACGCGCTTGGTCTCTAGGGTTTTGGCGACAGCATCGACGTTCATCCAAGCCATCATCAAGACCTCGCCCGTGGATTCTTCTTGCGCAACGCAAGGGATCAATCCTTTGGAATCATACGTCAAAGTCGCTGGATCGAAAGACATCTGTCATTTTCCTTTGGCAAGTCGGCGATGGACGCCTATCTAGAAGGACAGACGCGCAAAGGCAATCACATGACCACCGACACCGACCTGATCAAATTGTATTCGACACGTATTCTCGGGCTCGCGGCGGATATTCCGCACCGCGCGCGGCTGGACACCCCTGATGGCACTGCCCAACGGCGATCTCCCCTGTGTGGGTCCACGGTGACGGTCGATGTAACGTTGAATGACGGTATGATCACCGGGTTCGGACAAGACGTAAAAGCCTGCGCCTTGGGCCAAGCCGCGGCCGCAGTTGTCGGACGCAACATCTTGGGCCGCACCGAAGCCGAAGTTCAAACGGGCCGCGACCAGCTGTATGCTATGTTAAAAACGGGTGGCGATGATCCGGATGCACCATTTGATGACCTCAAGGTTCTCGGCCCGGCGGCAGAGTACAAAAATCGCCATGCGTCTATTTTATTGGCGTTTGATGCGACGCTGGATGCGTTCGAGGACGCACGCAAAGCGAAATCCGCCTAACCACCCCTCCCCCTAAACCCTTACTCCAAAAAAGAAAAAACCGCCGCTTTCCGGGACAGTGGAAAGCGGCGGCAGATAAGCGTTTCGTGTGGGACCGGCTAAATGTCGAGAACGGCAGAATCTCGAAATTGGTCATGACAGGCAGTGTCGGACGGTCAGATCAATAGTTGGGACAGGTGATCTGGGGGACGCCGGCACGAAACGCGGGGCAGTATGGACAGACAGTTAGAACAAGTTCGGCAAGCTAAGTGCCGCAAAAAGCATCACAATAAGGGCGGCCATACCAAACGCATCTGCGATGATCGTGTCAGAAGACCGAACGATTACGCTTTTGATTTCTTTGGCCATTGTCTTGCTCCTCAGTGATGTTCTTTTTGTTGCTCCTTTGTTCTCATTTACTAAATCTTAATGCAAGAACTTTTTAGGAACAAAAGTGAACAAAATGTTAAAAATCGGCCTACCCCACTGAAATTAAACGAATAGCTTTATCTTGTTCCATCAGCCATAAAAGCGTTCGGGCGGCCTGCCCGCGCGCTGATGTCAGGTCAGGATCATCTAACAGCAGTTTTCGTGCATCGGTTTGGGCGGTTTCCATCAATGCAGCCTGTCGTTCCAGATCAGCAATCCGAAAGCGTGGAAGACCAGATTGTGCCGTGCCAATGACATCGCCGGCCCCGCGCATGGCAAGGTCTTCTTCCGATATGCGAAACCCGTCTTCCGTTTCGCGCATAATTTCAAGCCGCCGTTGGCCTGTTTCAGACAGGGGCGCCTGATACATCAGCAGGCAGGTCGATTTTGCAGACCCCCGCCCGACCCGTCCGCGCAGCTGATGCAACTGTGCCAGCCCGAAACTTTCTGCGCGCTCAATCACCATGATAGACGCATTGGGCACATTCACCCCGACTTCGATCACGGTGGTTGCGACCAGCACCTTCGTGTCACCCGCAACAAAGCGGCGCATGCCCTCGTCTTTATCGCTGGGTGGCATTTGGCCATGGACCAACCCCACCACTCCTTCGCCGAGCGCTGCACGGAGGCGTTTGAACCTTTCTTCAGCAGCAGTCTTGTCGCTGAGTTCCGATTCCTCAACCAGCGGGCACACCCAATAGCATTGCCGCCCTTCGGCAACAGCGGCGCGCAGACGATCAATAACCTGATCCATCTTCGACGTCGCCACCAAGGCCGTGGTCACAGGTGTGCGCCCGGGCGGTTTTTCATCCAAGACGCTGACGTCCATGTCCCCGTATTGCGCCAAGGCGAGGGATCGGGGGATCGGCGTCGCAGTCATGACCAACACGTCAACCGCGTCGCCCTTTGCGCCCAGCTCCATGCGCTGCGCCACACCAAACCGATGCTGTTCGTCAATGATCGCAAGACGCAGATCGCTGAACACAACGTCCTTTTGAAACACCGCATGGGTGCCGACCAAAATTTGGATGTCTCCCGCCGCCAGTGCCGCCAGCTTTGCCGCCCTCTCGCGCCCCTTATCGCGCCCCGTCAACATGTCCAGAACAACACCCGCGGCTTCTGCCAACGGGCGCAATCCCTCAAGGTGTTGACGCGCAAGGATTTCAGTCGGCGCCATCATCACGCCCTGCCCGCCAGCCTCCACGGCGGCCAAAAGCGCCATCAACGCCACATACGTCTTGCCCGATCCAACGTCACCTTGCAGCAGACGGTTCATGCGGTGTGGGCGTCCCATATCCTGCGCAATTTCACCAACAGCGCGGGTCTGCGCGCCAGTTGGTGCAAACTCAAGCGCATCTAATACCTTACGCTGCTTGGAACCGTCCCCAGCTGTCGCGCGCCCTTTGCCGCGACGGGCATTTGCGCGCGCCAAGGCCAAGGTCAACTGATGGGCCAGAACCTCATCATACGCGAGGCGTTGGCGGGCCTTCGCGGTCGGTGCCAAATCAGCAGAGGACGCAGGCCGATGCGCTTGCATGAGTGCCGCGTTCCAATCGGGCCAGTTTGCACGCGCGCGCAACGCGGGGTCGATCCATTCCTCAAGGTCTGGCAGATCAGACAGGACATCCGCCGTCGCCTTGAACATCGCCTTCTGCGTGAGCGTCCCCGTCAGCGGGTACACCGGTTCAAAGGGCGGAATTTGCGCGCCGTCTTCGGGCGTCAAAATGTGGTCGGGGTGCACCATTTGGGCGATCGCATCGAACATCTCAACCTTGCCCGACACCACGCGACGTTGCCCCGTCGGAAGCTGTTTGCGTAAGTATTCGCCGTGTGCGCGAAAAAAAACGAGCTGGAACGTCGTTTCCGCGTCCTCCACGATCACGCGGTATGGACGCCCCCTTTGCGCTGGCGCATTGTGGGCCCCGACCGTCACTTCAACCGTGCAAACTGCGGGGGCCTGCACCTCCATGATCGTATCCCGCCGCTGTCGGTCAACGCCCGAATGTGGCAACGTAAACAATAAATCCCGCGGCTTTTCAATATGGGCCGCCGTGAGGGCAAGGGCCGATTTAGGCCCAATCCCGTCCAGCCTTTCGAGCGCGCCAAACAGCGGCCAAAGGATTTCGGGGCGGCCCGTCATAGCGCACCGATCAAGGCCAGCCATTCATCTTCGCTAATCGTTTCAACCCCAAGATCTGTTGCTTTTTTGGCCTTAGATCCCGCGCCGGGGCCCGCAATCAAGATGTCCGTCTTTGCGCTCACCGATCCGCTGACCTTCGCACCGAGGCTTTCGGCCCGCGCCTTAGCTTCGGCCCGAGTCATGCGTTCCAAGGTTCCGGTAAACACGACCGTTTTGCCTGCCACCGGACTGTCCGATGTCGGTTTGGCGGCTTCTTGTGGGCGCAACTGCGCGACCAGCCTGTCAATTGAGGCGCGTTCAGCGTCCTGCTGGAACGTCGTAATCACGGATGTCGCCATGACCGCACCGACGCCATCAATGCTCATGATGTCGTCCCACGCGCGGCCTTGATCGATCTGGGCGCGCGTCATCGCCTCCTCGAATGCGTCCCACGTGCCATAATGCAGCGCCAAAAGATTTGATCCCGCTTCCCCCAAATGCCGAATTCCAAGCGCGAAAATCAGTCGCGCCAGTGGTATTTCACGTTTCTGTTCAATAGCTTGCCATAGCTTTTTTACACTTGTTGCGCCCCAACCATCACGGTTTGACAACTTTGCCAATGCGCTGGCGTTGCGTTCCTCAAGGGTGAAAATATCGGCGGGTTCTTTCACGGGAAATTGGTCATCGTGATAGAACGCTTCGATTTGTTTCGCGCCAAGCCCTTCGATGTCAAAGGCTGCGCGGGATACAAAGTGCTTCAATTTCTCTACCGCTTGCGCGGGGCAAATCAAACCACCGGTGCAACGGCGCACTGCGTCTCCTTCTTCGCGAATGGCGTCTGATTGGCATTTTGGGCACTGCATGGGGAACACGAAGGGCGCCGCGTCGTCGGGCCGTTTGCCCAGATCAACATCGGCGATTTTCGGGATGACATCGCCAGCGCGGTACACTTGGACAAAATCACCCACGCGGATGTCTTTGCCGCCCCGAATATCTTCGCCCTTGTTGCCCTGCCCCGCGATATAATCTTCATTGTGCAGGGTCGCATTGGACACGACGACGCCGCCAACGGTGACAGGTTTCAATCGGGCAACAGGGCTAAGTGCGCCTGTCCGGCCAACCTGAATGTCGATCGCGTCCAGCGTGGTCCATGCCAATTCAGCGGGGAATTTATGCGCAATGGCCCAACGCGGGGTCGTCGATCGGAACCCGAGCCGCGCCTGAAGGGCCAGATCATCGACCTTATAAACAACGCCGTCAATGTCGTAGCCAAGGCCAGATCGCTTTTCTTCGATCTCGCGGTAATGGGCGATCATTTGGGCTGTTCCGGCACACATCTTAGTCAACGCATTGGTTTGAAACCCCAAATCGGACAGTCGTTCAATTGCCGCGGATTGTTGTTTAGCCAATGGCGACGACAGATCACCCCACGCATAGGCAAAAAACTTCAGCGGACGTGATTTCGTGATTTCGGGATCAAGCTGGCGCAAAGATCCGGCGGCCGCGTTGCGCGGATTTGCAAAGGTTTTGCCGCCCCGTTCGGTTTGGCGCGCGTTCAATGCGTCAAAATCCTCATGAGACATATACACTTCGCCCCGCACCTCCAACACATCCGGTGCGCCGGTCAATGTTTGCGGGATGTCTGCAATCGTGCGCGCATTTGCGGTTACGTTTTCGCCGACGGCACCGTCGCCCCGCGTGGCAGCCTGTATCAATGTGCCGTTTTCATAGCGCAGAGATAGTGACAGACCGTCAATCTTTGGCTCCGCTGTGTAGCGTATCGCCCCCGCCCCAAGCCCAAGAAACTTGAGCACAGATTTGTCGAATTCAGCAACATCTTCGTCATCGAACGCATTTCCCAATGACAGCATACGCACGGCATGGGTAACTTTGCCAAATCCGTCAGACGGGGCCGCGCCCACTTGTTCGGACGGGCTATCGGGGCGTTTGAGGTTGGGAAAGCGGGCTTCGATCTCCGAATTGCGCCGCTTGAGCGTGTCATACTCCGCATCAGTCAGCGAAGGCGCGTCGTTTTGATGGTAGTCGGCATTGGCGCGGCTTAAGACAGAGGCAAGCCGCGCAAGTTCTTGCGCGGCCTCTTCTGCATTTAATTTTTCAACCGAAATATCTGCGGTCACGCCCTACCCCCGTCTGATCCGATTTGGCGCACCGTCTGCGCCATGTCTCAGTGATAGGTCCGTGCTTTGGGCAGGTCCAGCCCCTCAACTCGATTAGGTCAACGTTCAAGCATGTTCAGAAACTTGCCTGACGCAGCTTAGCCGTTATGCGCCGATGGCAAGTTTCTCAGGATCATGTTGCCCCATCGGTTCAGGATCACGCAGCACGTAGCCACGGCCCCAGACCGTTTCGATGTGATTGTCACCACCAGTCGCTTCGGACAACTTTTTGCGAAGTTTGCAGATGAACACGTCAATGATCTTCAGTTCCGGTTCATCCATGCCGCCATACAGATGGTTGAGGAACATTTCCTTGGTCAAGGTTGTTCCCTTACGCAGGCTTAGCAGTTCAAGCATCTGGTATTCTTTGCCCGTTAGATGCACGGGGCTACCTTCAACCTCAACGGTTTTGGCGTCGAGATTAACAGCCACGACGCCTGTTTTGATGATGGACTGCGCATGCCCCTTGGATCGGCGAATGATTGCATGAATACGGGCCACCAGTTCTTCGCGGTGGAACGGCTTGGTCATGTAATCATCAGCCCCAAATCCAAAGCCCTTTAGCTTACTTTCAGTCCCATCTTCACCCGACAGAATCAAAATCGGCTTCTCAATCCGGCTGAGGCGCAGCTGTCGCAACACTTCATGGCCGTTCATATCCGGCAAATTGATATCAAGGAGGATGAGGTCGTAATCATACAACTTCGCAAGATCGATCCCCTCCTCCCCCAAATCAGTCGTATAAACATTCAGGTTCGCATGGCTTAGCATCAGTTCGATACTTTTCGCCGTGGATGGATCGTCTTCTACCAGCAATACACGCATTCAACTTCTCCGCTCAAATCGATGTCTGACATGAGCCTAAGGTAACAATGGTTAACAACACTTTACCGTGCCCTGAAAAGTTTACAACTCTCCCTAAAGTTGTCGATACTTTTGTAATGCTGTTGCTTTCAAAGCGACTTCCCCGTGATCACGCACGGCGGTTTCCCACTCGCCCAACTCATCATCGGACAACCCGTACATTTCCCGGGCCTCTTCACGCGCCACCAATCCATAGGCCACGGCCTTAACGACAGTGGCTTTGCGCGACGCGACCCAGCGGCGCGTTTCAGGCACAGGCAGGTCAGCCCGCGTCATCATCGTCCCATCTGGCAACTTTACGGACCTCGGCCCGTCAATCTTTCTTAAATACATTTCTCACACCCCTTTGTGAATTTGATGGGGCAGTCATGGGCGCAATCCGCTAACACGAAGTAAAGCCGCCCCTTGAGAGTGATTACACTTTTCCTATATTGCGCCGGTATCCTTAAAGGACTTGTTATGCCCCTTGATCGCGAATTGAACTCCCTCGGCTTTGCCAAGCCCCCCTCTGAGACCCGCGTTGTGGTTGCGATGTCGGGTGGTGTGGACAGCTCTGTTGTGGCCGCGATGCTGGCTGAGGAAGGCTATGACGTCGTTGGTGTTACCCTGCAATTGTACGATCATGGGGCGGCCTTAGCCAAAAAGGGCGCATGTTGTGCGGGCCGCGATATCCACGATGCCCGCCGCGTGGCCGAAGACATGAATTTTCCGCACTACGTGTTGGACTATGAAAACACCTTCAAAGAAGCGGTGATGGACGAGTTTGCCGACAGTTATCTTGCTGGCGCGACGCCGGTACCGTGCATTCGCTGCAACGAGCGGGTGAAGTTCAAAGACCTGCTTGAGACCGCCAAAGACCTTGATGCAGATTGCATGGCGACGGGTCACTATATTCAACGCATGATGGGCGACGCGGGGCCGCAGCTACATTCAGCCGCCGATGCGACCAAAGACCAAAGCTATTTCCTGTTTTCCACAACGCCGGAACAGTTGGACTATCTGCGCTTCCCGCTTGGGCATCATGCGTCCAAAGAAGAAACGCGCGCGCTGGCGCGTAAATACGGGCTGGCGCTGGCGGATAAGCCGGACAGCCAAGACATTTGTTTCGTTCCAAACGGCAACTATGCGGCCGTGATCGAAAAACTGCGCCCCGGTGCGGCAGAACCCGGTGATATTGTTGATGTCGACGGAAATGTCCTCGCGCAACACAACGGCGTTATTCACTACACCATTGGTCAACGGCGCGGGCTGGGCATCGGTGGGCTGGCCGATCCGCTTTATGTGGTGAAGCTCGACGTGGATAAACAGCACGTGATTGTCGGCCCCAAAGACATGCTCACGACCCGCACTGTGCCGATCCGTGAAATCAACTGGCTGGGCGATGATGCGTTTGATGCGGTGGCCGAACGTCATATGGGTGTTAAAATCCGCTCCACCAAACCACCTGTTGAGGCGATCGTGCGCCCCTTGTCGCCCACCACAGCCGAGGTCGAATTGCTAACACCAGAAGAAGGCGTCGCCCCCGGTCAGGCCTGCGTTTTCTATGACAATGACACGCCTCGCATCTTTGGCGGTGGCTGGATTTGGCGTGGCTACTAACCAACCCGATTTACGCGTTGATTTTGTCGGGGGTGCTGTCGGGCACCGTCTGAAATTTGGCGGCGGGCGTGGTCAGGATTTGGCACGCGCCATGGGACTGAAGAATGGCAAAACCCCCACGGTGATTGATGCCACGGCAGGACTGGGCCGCGATGCGTTTTTACTGGCATCCCTCGGGGCGCAGGTGACGTTGATAGAACGCTCAGCTGAAATGCATACCCTGCTCGCCGATGGGCTGGCGCGCGCGGACGCCGAGGGCGGCGCATTCAGCGATATCATCGCCCGCATGACCCTGCTGCACGGTGACGCCAAAGACCTGCTGCCTCATCTGGATGCTCAGGCTATCCTGATCGACCCTATGCATCCACCGCGCAAAAACTCGGCCTTGGTGAAACTGGAACTGCGCCAAGTGCGCGACATCGTCGGTACGGACGGCGATGCCGCTGCTTTGGTCAATGTCGCGCTGGCCCACGCAAAGCAACGCGTTGTCTTGAAATGGCCTGCGAAGGGTGATCCGATTGAGGGGGTGCGCCCGTGGTCCCATCAGATTATCGGAAAATCGACGCGGTATGATGTGTTTATGACGGGCTAAGCGCGTCTAGTTAGTCTTGGCCTTGTCAGCCTTTTTTCTGGGCCTCAAACTTTTCCCACACATGCATGCGTCCCTTTTGACGTGCATCTGCGAGCCACAGTTTTCGACGGACATCAGCCGTTTCAAATTCATGGTATGCTCCTTCGGAAAACTTGGGCCAATCCAATGCCAAGCCTTGTTTAACCATTTCCGCTGACAGATCGCGGCCGTCCGGCAAATAACACTTCGCAACCGTGCGCCCGTAAGTGTCAATATGGTGGATATGCGCCCGAATGGCGTGTCCTTTACACATCTCAAAAAGAGCCCACTTTGCG
>TARA_B110000977_G_C11090564_1_pt1 | contig 10852 bp, 9 predicted proteins | sample TARA_B110000977 | Tara Oceans TARA_B110000977 (sample SAMEA4397798) | marine metagenome | biome: Polar Biome; feature: [SRF] surface water layer (ENVO:00010504); material: water (ENVO:00002006), including particulate matter (ENVO:01000060) such as... | depth 5 m | reverse complement strand
TGAACGAAAACCCGAAGACTAAAGCTAACTTGATAAAAAAGCAAAGCCGGCAAGAAATCACAGTTGTCGAGGTTTTTTTTTTTGTTTGGTAGGCGACGTGTCTTACTATCGATGCAACTCAGCTCAATCCATCTCGCGCGAACATGTTCGCCGCCGCCTCCAAGGTTTCCGCCGTCGTCGCCCCCCGCGCCGCCTCCCTTCGCCGCGCGAGCCCTAAATCCACGCGCGCTCCCCTCGCCCCCCAGACCCGCAGGTCCACCACCGCCAGCGCGGGCAAGGACGAAGACTTAATGGAGCAGCTCCTCGCGATGCTGGGCGGTGGCGCCAAGGGCGGCATCGTGGCTGAAAGTGACGCACTCCCAGGCCGCCAGGAGGAGATGCGCGTCACGGACCAACACTTCGTCCTCGGCAACTCCATCAAAACCTTCCCCGATAACTTGGAAACCTGCGTGTTCGCCACGGGGTGTTTCTGGGGAACAGAGAAGATGTTCTGGCGCGTCCCGGGTGTTTTCTCCACCTCAGTCGGGTACGTCGGTGGGTTCACGCAGAACCCCACGTACGAGGAGACTTGTTCCGGGCGTACTGGGCATACTGAAGCCGTGCAGGTGGCGTGGGACCCCAGCGTAGTTTCTTTCGCGGACCTGCTAGCCATGCACTGGACGTGCCACGACCCGACGCAAGGGAACAGGCAGGGTAACGACTCGGGCACGCAGTACAGAAGCGGCATTTATTGCAGCTCAGCGACGCAGAAAGAGATGGCTTTGGCGAGTGCTGAGGTGTATTCTAAATCTCTTCAAAAAGCCGGGCACCCTCGCTCTGCAATCACGTCGGAAATCAACGGACCCGGCGACAACTGCGTCTACTACTTCGCCGAGGACTACCACCAGCAGTACCTGGCGAAGCCCGGGGCGCGGCCGTACTGCTCGGCGCAGCCCACCGGCGTGCCCGTACCGGCTGATTGGCTCTCCGAAAACGGCGCCAAGCTCCCTGCCGCGTACTGGGCCAGGTACGGACCGAAACCGGGGTGCACCATCCAAGTTTCCAACGAACCCGTGCCGGTGGAAGAAGCATTGAAGGCGTAGAAGGTGAAATTCTTTGGTGATACAATTTTTTGAGAAGGAAGATATCCGTGTCTACAGATATCGTAATACAAAAACACTAACACTCATACAGTCACACATTCACCCGCCCCCTACTCCCACGATTTCATCCCCCGGATCCATACTACCTCTGGGTTTCAAAATACTAAACACCCTGGCCGACAGAACCGGTCCTACCTTGCGGTCCGCCGACTGCGTGTCGCTGGTTTGGACTCTCACTAAATTCGAAAGCAATTCTTTCTTCTGGCGATCTGTTACATTAGGATCGGCGTATTCGCGCATCAGGGTTGCCATGGTCGGATACGCTCTGACAATAGCCAGCGCCGTGGGCTCAGCGCACCCGTCAACCGTCATCAACGCGCCGCACCAAACCTCAGCGGGGGACTTTACTTTTCTAGTGCCGGAAGGAGGGACGGATGCGTTTGTCGGCTGACTGCCAATACTTTGACTCGGGAACAACCCACTGCCGTCAGGCCCAACGCCGTGCCCCCTGGATCCCCCTGCTACCACACGTTCCAGCGCCAAAGACGCGGCAGGAGTCACCACGGTGCCTTTGCTGTGCGCCAGGATGTCCAAAAACCCAAGCTCTTTTTCATAAGGGCGTTTCGCGAGCGCGACGCTGACGCCGGTCAGGTGCGTAATCGCCGCGGCTCGATCCGACACGGACGTGACGCGTATGCCCCGTTCGCAAACCGCTAATTGTGCCATGACTTGCTCTACGTTTTTCCGCGAAAACCCATCCGCACCCATCGTTCGAAACTCCCTCCGCTCGCGTCGAGAACAGTGCTGCCGCAAGCCTTCTATTAACAGACCCAAAGTATGCCCGGGCAAATTACTCCGCGCTTGTTGAAGCAACGATTTTAAGCCGTTTGGAGGAACGATACTACTACGGGTACCCGTAACATTCACCCCTGCTTGGAAATCTACCGCACACATATCCGCGAACCTCTCACCCGTGAGGAGTACCAGCGTGTATGCCGCGGAGCGCACGTCAGCGCCAATCGGGGACTGACCGGGTGATCTGTTTGAATTATTATTATACTCATCGTTCGACGGCGCTCCATCCGGTGCGCTAACGTCGCCGCGGACTCCAACTGCTGACGTACTAGGGGCGTGGTACCTCCACGTGACGCTTCGGGTTAAGGGCAGCTGCTCTATGTTGTGTAGCAACGGGACCACACCCTTGCCTCCATCACTCTTGACACCCAAGTTGCACGCGTCGCGTAACGAGCGTCCAAAATCATCGGGCCCGAGATCGGTACTCATCACCATGGTGATTTGCTGCAGCTTCATCTTGCCCCCAAGAAGCGCGGCGCGGTGCTTTTCGTTTTGTTTCAAAATCTTTTCACGTTCTTTATTCTGTCTCGTTAACTCCCGGGCATTCGCTTTCTTTTGCTTAGCAGACTCTGCTTCTAAAGCTTTCGCTGCTTTGGCAGATTCGCGAGCCAAAGCTTTGTCAGCTTTGTTTTGATCTCGCGATGATGGCACCCCTTCCGTTCTCCGGGGGGACCTCGCTAATGACTCCGAAGCTGCGGCAGTGGACGCGCCTGCGCCAGACCCAACCCTCCGACTCTTCGCAGCGCGTCGCTTCGCGTGCCTGTCGGTGAATATCCCGTCATCGTCGTCGCTACTGGCCAAGTCATCGTCGTAGGCACTCGGGTCAATCCACTCGGATCGTGGAGGCCTTCCAGAAGGCGGTTGCACAGGGGACTTTGGCGGAGGACGCGGCGGAGGTGGCAAGTCCACCTCGTCGTCGCTGTCATCCAGACATATCACCTCGGTCATCGCAACGCGACCTCCCTCGAGGCCAGCGCAGGCGCCTCCAGCTGGGCGCCGTTGGAAGTGGTGCCCACATTCGGGATTGGCCATTTATTAACGAGCCTGGCGACGCGAATATTTTTCAGGGCTCCGATTTTAGGATAGCGTGCCGACGTGCCTTCGTCATACTCGATCGCACGCGGTCACGATGGCAACGCTCGGGTCGCCGCTACAGTTGATCACCTTGTCACGCTTAAACGCGCGCGGGGCGACCGTCAGGTTCACGGCGAAGGTGGGGCACGGATCCTCCGTGAGGTCTTCGATTACCTCCGCGAAGTTGGGAGGTAATGGATTCGCCGCCGACCGACGCATCGCATGGTCGCGTAGGTCTTCCACCCTCCATCGCGCACGTCACACAAAAGTACACGCCTCCTCGGGTGACCCTCCCGCCGAGGAGACTGGAGATGGAAACGGCAACAACAACGGCGACGATCCGGACGATGACATGGATTTAGATTGGCCCGAGTGGGTCCCGGAAGGTTTGCGGTTGAACAAGGAGGATGTAGCGACGGTGCTTATTACGTTCGCGGTTTCCCTAGCATTCAGGGCGACGATCGCAGAACCCAGATTCATCCCGTCGTTAAGCATGTACCCCGTGTTCGACGTAGGTGATCGGTTGATCGCGGAGAAAATCACGTACAAGTTCAAGCACGACCCCGTACCTGGGGATGTGATTATTTTCCATCCCCCCAAGACGCCGAAGACGAGCACCGCGCTAACGAAAGAAGTTTTCATCAAGCGAGTTGTAGCTGTCGCAGGTGACACGGTGGAGGTCAAAAAGGGTGAGTTATATGTCAATGGGAAGGGTCGAGGTGCTGAGTTAAAGTTGGAACCCGCTACGTACACAATGGAATCGCAAATAGTCCCAATCGGAGACGTGTTCGTGATGGGGGATAACCGGAATAATTCTTTTGACAGCCATGTTTGGGGCCCTCTTCCGAAGAAAAACATTCTAGGCAGAGCGTGCTTCAAGTACTGGCCGCCGCAGAAGTTTGGGGGGTTGCCGCAGTACCCGTCCACTGTGGACAAGGTGCCGGAGAGGTATTAGTAGGTTTATTTAGGGTTATATCAACTTCATACAGTACAGTACATGTCCAATTACAAATTACAAAAATATTTCAATTAGTTTTTCCTCTTTTTCGTATTTGGATCGATCTTCACGGGCGGACCCGAGGACGACGCCCTCAAAACGTGCTGCGGCGCCCCCCCCGTACGTTCCAACTCTCTCAAGTGGTACCCCCCCAGCCCGTTCGCCACGCGGTCCAAGTTGCCTCCGTTTTTGTTCAAACCCTGCATAGTCGGCTGGTACGTGTGTATAGCGGGTTGCATGTTTAAGTCTTTAACAGGCCTTAAGTCCTCCAAAACTTTCTCGTGAAGTTCCATCGCGTGCGCGTGCTTTTTCCGCTGTTCATACACCACATGCCTCCTATCCAACATCCCCCGAGCATTCACCACGTGCTTCTCGTACTGATCAAAACTTTCTCTTTTCAGCTGCTTAAACTTCAACCGCATCAACTTCAAATCCTTCTTCAGCTGTTGCGCTTGTAACTTGAACCACCGCGGTTGGTACGTAGCGTGCCGCGCCACGGCTTCGTCCTCGAGCTCATGGAGTCGGACTTTGTGCCGCTCGCCTTCTTTGAGTTGCCAGGGGGTAGGGTGCCTGGCTACCGATAAATTCCGTAACAAAGCTTTCAATTCATAAGTCTCGTTGTCGTATTTAGGAGTAATAGGGTCGGTAGGATTCCTAGTAGTCTCTTTAGTCGCCATGAACATCTTAATCTTTTTTTGTATGATGCCGTCCAAATACCGTTCCTGGACGTCCCAGTGCTCCACCAACGCTAGGTACAGACCGTTCACGCGTTGTCCAAAGAAACTCTCTTCACTCCTCACGACCTGCTTGGATTCCTTGTCGAACATCTTCTGAAGCGAGACGACTTCTTTCCTGTGGTCGTCTTTCAATCCCTTTATGAATTCCTTTCGCTGGTTGTGCAATATTCCGCTCGCGGTGTACTCTCCCGTCGCGCGTAACTTATACACCTCTTCCTTCAAGTTCGGCACCAAGCCTCGGATGAAGTCGCGCCGGGCTTGTGCGGTAACCGTACCCGTGCCGTCCGAGTCCAACCTACTCATCAACGCCATCGCGTCTTTCATCCCCAGCTCCTTTAAATACTCGGAGGTTTCTTCAGACGCAACCGCCGCGCTTATCTCAGCGAAATCTAAAGTGCCGTCGCCGTCGAAACCGGCGTCTTGGCGGGACAGAAGGTCCTGTGGGGTGATAGGGGTGGTGTGAGGGATGACAGGAGGGTTACATGGTCGGTCAGCGTATACTTCTTAGCATTACCTTACTTGCCGTCTTAATGTTGATTTGGATTCTGGGACGATTGAAAGGGGACACATCCTTTTGCGGAAACGAATCCTCACATCCCAGCTCTCCACACGTACCCCCAAGTTTTTAACTGATTGCATTTTCTTCAGCGCGATTTCGGACTGCTCCGCGACGATTGACCTGTGCGTCGCACGCATGGACCGGCGCTCGTTCATGGACTCGTCGAACGCCGCGAGCATCCGCTGCGAAGGTTGCATCTTCGGGACCGCGTTCGCCATTTTGGCAGATGCGGGCTGGGTTACGACGTGTGAGGGTTTACGGGGGGTCGGCTGCTCGCGCTTCCGGGTTGGCCGTCCGTCGGTACGTGTCAACCCAGTCGCCGCAGAAAGACCGACGTAAGGGAACGTGCGCAGCCCAGTTGTGGCGCGTGTTGAGAAGCAATCCTTGAAGTGACGAAAGTTGACCCGATTTTTCTGTTGGCGCGCAGCACGTTTACACGCGACGATGTCGAGCCAGGTGGCACTCTCTCTGACGTTTCGAGCATCGCGATAGGTTGTGTATTCCGAGGAGCGCTCCGCGACCTCTCCGCACCCGTCCTTCCCATGTTTTCCGTGACTGCGGCGTCAACGGTCCACCCCGTCGTGGCGACGGCTGTGAGAAACGCCTCTGCTAAGCGCGTCGCGCGCTCGGCTCCCGCGTCCGTCAGCACCACTCCTTTTCGTCACGTGGTGTCCACCCAAGTTCGCGGCGCACGTGTGAAGGCGCGCGCCGAGGAGGAAACGTCCGCGTCAAAGACCGCGACTACCAATGATGACGACGAGATGCCCCCCTGGGAGCGCCGGGAGATGGAAAAGAAAGCCGCCGCGGAAAAGGGAGGTCTGCCTTGGCCCGCGTACCTCGGGCTGGCGTCGATCGTGGGCATCGCATCCGTGGGGAGTTGCTTCGAGCTCGCGTATGGCAACCCGATTTTCGGAGTCGTGCAATCGGACAGCTTCGCGTACAAACCCATTCTCTACTGGCTCATCGGCACTGGGTTCCCGCTGTGCGCGTTTCTGTTCGTCAAAGGCGTGCAAGGCGCGAACGAAGCCGCGGAGTTACAGGACAAGCTGGACGGTTATTAAGAGGGTTGGGATGTTGGGATGAGTGATTGGAGCAGGAGACGAGGACACTTGCTCAATAATAAAAATACACATTACACGCTTGCTTGCTTCTTGCTCTATGTCTAATTGCCCCTATAAACCTAATACATTCATTACCCACCTAACACACTCAGTACCCCCCCCACCCCGCTAAAGTACTCAAACACGAACGCGCACACGACGCAGGTTATGACGACACCCAACACGTCCATTAAAACCTGAATCGTGGTTCCCGCGTTCGCCGGATCTTGGCCACAAAACGCCAACAGAAACGGCAACGCCGAGCCGGTCAACGTCGACGTCGTGACGATGACGAATAAACTGGACGAAATACCAATCGCCGCGGTCAACGCGTTGTCGTTTTGAGTAGCCTGAGTAGCTTGAGTAGCTATACTCGCAGTCACCCCTGGTACTTGCGACACCGTGTCCATAGCAATGACAGTAGCATCACCGATTACATCATCCGCTGGATCGAAAAAAGCGCCTCTGGAAATAATAACCCTTAAGAATCCCCCCCCCGCCAACACCGTCGCGAGCACTATTCCAACCCTGGTTTGTCTCCACATCGTACTCAAAGCACATTCCTTCGTCACGACAAAATCACCTGTCGCGAGCCCCCGAATAACCCTTATTGCAGACTGGTTACCCGCATTGCCCCCGGCCCCAACCAACATCGTGAGGAACAAAGTAATCTCCAGGTGGTTTTTGATTAAATCGCCGTAGTTTTCCAATACGATCGACGAGGAACTTTGGAGGACTAATAGACCAAGAAGCCACTGGCCTCTTGACGTGGCTTCTTCAAGTACAGTCGCGTTAGGGTCGCTGTACAGTGTGCTGTCACTGTCATCTGAGGAATCCTTTGAGGATGAGTCTGATTTATCAATGCGTATCCATTCATTTGCAGCATCATCATCATTACCGATTTGTTCCCTCGATGCATCACTAGTCGTATCGTCCCCACTTGGCGTAACCCTTCCGTTCCGTACCCAACCCGTTTGCGCCACGAGAAGCCGGTTTGCGAGGTCTTTTTGTATCCGCGCAGACGCCTCGCGTGTGCTGGGGCTCACGTCGGAGGATGCCGCGCGGACAACGTGGCGCTTTGAAAAGCGAAAAACAACACGGTTCCTGCTTAACAACCGGACGGGGCGCGCAGGTGCGATAGATGGGTCGGGGCGGGCACGACTCTTCGCCACAGCTCGGGGATATAGCCCGCGCGTCAGCGCGGACGAGGACATATCGCGACAATTCCAAAGGTCTGACGATCGGTTGACGCTGACGACCGCGCGTGCGGGTTGTGGTGACTAGGATTACACTTTTGCAGGTTTTCGGGTTTTTATTAACGATGAGGAGAATGTAGAGCCACACGCCATGCGCGCCGCGGTGCCGCTTCAGATGCGCGCGGCGGCGCTTCGGCGCCGCCCACACCTCACGAGTCGCACCGTGTCGCGCACCGCCGCACGTGCGGATACTCGAAACTCAGGTGTCGTTAAACGGAGGTCTCCATGCGCGATGGCTAACAATGCGCGGGAACACGTCCCGTTTCCTTTGACTGAATCGCGTGTCAGCACTCGTCGCCCTGGCACTTGTTCGCCTCAGAAAAGAGGCGTCTCCGTGGTCCCCCAAGCGGCGGCGCAGATAGTCGCCGCAACAGGCCCATCAGTTCCCGAAATCGCGTGCGCCGTGTCCTTGGGCTACATGGCAGCTGCGTTTTTCGCATTCTGGCTCGGCGTTCGGTTCCCCAACAGATTCCCCAAATGCGTCCTGTTCACCAAATCGCCAATGAGCCTAGCCCCCCCCTGCGTCACGTACCTGCTCCTACTCGTAGCGAGCTGGTCACCCGACACGTTATCGTTAATGATGCCTGGCAGTTTAGAAGCCGGTCTCTCAAAAGGAGGCTTCAACCCGCAGTTCTTCCCGAGTTTAAACGGAATCGCCGAACTGTTATCGCGAAGAAACGTCGCGGCGAGCGCGTGGATGCACTTGGCGTGCGTGAACTTGTTCGTTGGAAGACATGCGAGTCTGAAAGCGAGAGCAGGTGGATGGGGCGTGGCGCACACATTGATACTCACCTTCGTGTTCGGCCCAGCCGGGCTGTTCTCGCACTGGGTGACTCAAGCGTATTACGGAAGCTCAAAAAAAAGTATTTCACATTCTGAATCACAATCTTTGTACGGGTCTGGTTACGGGTATAATTATGGCTACGCGTACGGCGGCGGCCCGGCTGATGTTCCTGGAAAGAGAACAAGGGCCACGAAGCATAAATTCGCGCTCATGTCGAGCTTGTTTTGAGGGTGTGTAGCTTGTGACGAATGATATTATTGATGAGCGTCGTCTCGGTATCTCAAAGTTAACAACCTCTCCCGTCTATTCCTTCTCACCCGTTTGCCCACTCCTTCCTCCCTTCCCCCTTCCCCTTCTTTGTCCCCTTTTCGTTCTCGGCACTAAACACCGCGCCCCGAGTGGCGGGGTGTGCGGAGCGTACGGCTCTCGCCACCAACATGTGTCGCGTGTGTCGTCCACAGAGTATTCAGTCACACATTCGTCCACGCCGTCGTCAGTCAGAAACTCGACGTCTCCGCCGGACAGCGGTATTTTCGCCTTGACTCGAAAAGCGTCGTCGCCGTTTTTTGATCTCGAGATTAGATAAAAAGCGTCCACTTCGAATTCCAACCCCTTCCACGTAGAGTGAAGGTTCGCACACGCCGCGGCTGCGGTGACTGCATCGGGCCACTGCCCTACTGAGATGTGCGGCGTGAACCCGTCTATTGATATCTGGCTCAAGTCGTTCGCTAACGGAAACGCCGCCTCGAGTTTTTTTTGAGAAGTGATTAGATTGGAACACATTGGTATTTCTTTCTCTTCACCTGTGATGTTGTCCCCTGTGCTATCCACCTTTGCTATCGATTTGATAGATTCACCTACAACCTCAGACGGCCTCAACCACACCGTGGTCGAGTTCCTGTGCTTGAAGAACTTGAAGTCATTCAATGCGCATTGAAATGGATGTATATCAGTCAAAGCTCCACTCGCAACCTTCGCCGCTTCAGCAAAGTTCGTCCCCTCCTCGTCATCCTCCAGGAACGGATACAACACGTTGACGTGCGGCATCCAGCGCAAGTACGATTTGTCACGCACGCACCGGATGTCTTGTATCGCAGGCCATACACTCTTTGGGGGGAGCATCACCAAAGCGCTGGTGTGCCGAAGGGATTTCGAGTTCCAACGATGAGTCGGATTTACGGGAGAAGACGATCCCGACCCCCCGGCTTTCGGAACCAACGCCGGGGAAGATGCAATCACATTACACATGATTCGTATACACACCGAACGCGTGTGCACAGTCGCACGAACGCGCCGTGACGTGCGTCCACGTCCGGCGGAAACCAACGCGTGCCTTCTCACAATGCCGAGACGACACGTAGATCCGAAGTTTCCGCGCGAAGGTTTTTATGGAAGCTTCTTTTCCGTTGCGGAACAAATCTTGCGTTGGCCCCCGCATCTTGTCTCCCTCTTTCGGGAACTTAAACGCACTTCTCCGCGCGCACTAGCTCGGTTTCCCACCCCGGGTGCACGGCTGTCCCGGTATTTGGGTCCAATAACCCGACCCTTGAACCAGCGTTTACCTCCGCACAATTTCCGACAAACCTTCCTTCAGTGATGACAGAGCCCGATCATGTCATCTTACCTATGGGCGAATCAGAGACCCAACGATTCTCTCCCGTTGAAACTGAAATGAGTGAAGGGGTGTACCGAGGGTGGAGCTTTCGAAACGACAGAACGAAACGTCTTTACGTGATCTTGGGCTGTGTTTTTGCGGTTTTATGTCTATCAACCACCATCTTAGTTGGAAGAGTGATCAGCGGTATTCAGACGCTCGTAACGATAAACAACGAAGCTAAGGCAAACATAGAAGAGCAGATATCCGCGGTGAAAGATGACGTGGGCGAGTTCAAAATCGTGCGTTGGTGTCCTTGTGGAAGAATTTTACCTGCTAACGCGATAAGCTGCGGGGTTCCGAAAGAAGATGAAATGTGCTTTGGGTGTTATTCAAACTACGATGAAACAGGTTTACAAACGAATTGGCCGAAAACCGACTACGACCCGGCGGATAACGGTGTCAGTGTTCGCTCCTTCATATACCAGATGACGCAACACAACTTGACGGACGAAACGTTCGTGACGAAGTGTGGATGGCACAAAGAAGGAACCGCGTACTACGCCTATGAACAAGAAGAAGTCGATGTTCGCATGTGCGTTATCGAAGAGTTGTTGAATGATATGGCTGAAGAAAAATGGTTCCCGTACGGTCAACAGACTTACTACGAAAGACCAGGGTACATCACGTTTGGTAGAGCAAAACCATAACAACACAACACGCAATGTACAATGAATCTCAGGGAGTGGTGAACATAGACTATAACGCGTAATCAATATTTTTATGTTCGAAGTTTTATTTCTTTAGCTAATCT